>Ga0335073_10014825_pt1 | contig 10914 bp, 8 predicted proteins | sample Lox_Sample_22_FD_207093 | JGI IMG/M metagenome (GOLD analysis project Ga0335073, IMG submission 207093) | Soil microbial communities from Loxahatchee National Wildlife Refuge, Florida, United States - Lox_Sample_2.2 | ecosystem: Environmental > Terrestrial > Soil > Wetlands | place: USA: Florida... | reverse complement strand
GCGTACCGGCGGTAGGTTCGGATGCCACTGGCGTGCTTTTCCGGCACGCTGCGGCAGCAGCGATCAGTGCTACCGGCACGCCGCCCAGAAACTGCCTGCGCGATTCCGGCATGGCGCTACTTCACGCTGAAATTGACGGAGGCGTCCACGTCTTCCCAGGCCAGTTCGAGCTTGCCCTTATTTCCGCCGAGCGGCGTGATGGTGTACTTGAGCTGCTCCACCATCGATTTCGGTTTGGCCATCTTCATTTTGACGCGGCCGAGGTCCTGATCCTTGTGATACTCCAGCCCCGGCTGCCCGGTCTGCTTGTTGACGATGAGTTCCCAACTGGCCGGATTGGCGAGATCGACGAACAGGGTGTAGTCGCCCTTGGGAACGTTGAGGCCGCCGAGATCGAGGTCGGCGTCGGTATGGAGGGCGGTGGCTTCATTTGCGCCGGCCCGCCACACGGGATAATTCGGGTCCTGGCCGATGCGGCCATCCTTGCCGAACAGCTTGCCTTCGCGTCCGTTTACCGCGGGTGAAGAGTACTTGATCGAAATGTTCTTGCCGGCGATGGTTGCCGACTCGGTGAGTCCCGGCTTGGTTGCGGCTAGAGCGGCAGCAGCAGCGACGAGCGCCGCGATGATGAGGGATGTTTTCACTGGGTATCCTTTCCTCACGAGGATAACGCAGGTCCAGTACAATGCCGTATGGTGAGGCTGCGAATTTTAGCCGGCTTTTTGATTGCCGCTGGAGGTGCGACGGGGGCAGACCTGTCGCGCATCGACGCCATTTTCTCCCCGCTGGCGGGCGCGAAGTCGCCGGGATGCGCGGTGCTGGTGCGCCAGGATGGGAAAACCGTGTTCGAGCGCGGGTACGGGGTGCGCGATCTGCGGACACTGGCGCCGATCGGCGCGAACACCGATTTCCGCCTGGCGTCGTTCACCAAGCAGTTCACCGCCATCGCGATCATGCTGCTGGTACACGACGGCAAGCTGCGCTATGACGATCCGCTGACCGAAATTTTCCCGGGGGTTCCGGAGTACGGCCGCGCCATCACGGTGCGGCATCTGCTGACGCACACCGGAGGCCTGCCGGACTATGAGGACCTGATGGGGGGCAGCCCGTGGAGCGAGACGCACCAGATTCGGGATGACGAAGTGCTGGCGCTGCTGGAGAACCAGAGCCAGCCGAAATTCGCGGCGGGAACGAGTTGGGATTACAGCAACTCGGGATACGTGGTGCTCGGGCTGATCGTGGCGAAGGTATCGGGCATGCCGTTCGGCGACTTCCTGCACCGCCGGATCTTCGCGCCCCTGCACATGGACCATACGCTGGCGTACATCAACGGAAAAAACGAGGTGCCCAATCGCGCGTTCGGGCACACCAAGCGAGGCGAGAGTTTTGCGGAAACCGATCAGAGTTCCACGTCGGCCACGCTGGGCGATGGCGGGGTTTACTCGAACCTGGAAGATCTCGCCAAGTGGGACGAAGCGCTGGAGAAGCACACGCTCCTGCCGGAAAGTGAGATGACGCCGGCGCTGACGCCGGTCCGGCTGGCGGATGGCTCGCAGACACACTGGCCTTCCGTGCCGGGCGGCGACAATCTCAATCCGGGAAAGCCGGTGGCGTACGGCTTCGGCTGGTTTCTCGACCCCTACAACGGACGGCCGCGTATGTGGCACTCGGGCAGCACCCGGGGATTCAGCACGGTTATCGAGCGGTTCACCGGCGAGAAGCTGACCATCGTGGTGCTCTGCAATCGAACCGACGTCGATGCCGGCAAGCTCGCGTTGCGGGTGGCCGATCTATTTCGGTAATCGCAACCGGCCACTCGAAACGCCGGCATTTACGCTGGCGCCGGCTTTACTCCGGCGAGCGCGGCCGTGGCCAGCGAACCGCCGAGCCCCATGGTTTCCACCGCGGACGACGGCACAATCACCATCGAGCCGCGTTCCTTGATGGCCTCGTAGAGCATGTTCATGGCGCGCAGATGGAGCGCCACGGGGTTGTCCTGGTAGGTGAGCGCCGCCTTTCCGAACTTTTCGGCGATCTCGGTTTCGGCCAGACCCAGGATGGTGCGAGCGCGCCGCTCGCGTTCCGCCTGCGCCTCGCGCGACATGGCGTCCTGGAGCGCCTGCGGAATCTGCACATCGCGAATTTCGACCGACTGCACGGTTATGCCCCATGCTGTGGTTTTCTCGTCGAGAATGCGTTGGAGCTCCTTGCCGAGCATTTCGCGCTCGGCCACCATCTGGTGCAGTTCGTGCCGGCCGATGGACTCGCGCAACGCGGTCTGTGCGCTCAGGTTGATGGCCTGGGAAAAGTCCTGCACTTCGAGGATTGCCTTTTCCGGATTCCAGACCATCCAGAAGACAATGGCGTCCACGTTCACGGGCACGGTGTCGCGCGTGAGCGTCGATTCGGCCGAGACGTTGGCCACGCGCACGCGCTGATCGACGAACCGGCTCAAGCGATCGACGATCGGGACCATGTGGAAAACGCCCGGCCCGCGCAAGCCGGTGAAGCGTCCGAAGCGCAGCACCGCTACCTTTTCCCACTGGTCCGCGATGCGGATGGAAAAAAGAAAATACAGGCCCACGAGCGCTCCCGCGATCACCGGCGCCTGGAGGTGCGTGGTGGCGCTGGCGACCGCGCCGGCCGCGAGGAAAAACACAAACAACGATACTCCGACACTGCTCAAACGCAGTTGGTTCTGATCCGGCCACATCTGTTCATCTCCTTGTCTTCTCGGTGCCGTTTTGCCGTTCGCCAAGTTGCTCCAGCAAGTCTTCTATGGTGAAGCCCGAAGCGCCGGCTCGCGCCACGAAATCCGCCACGAGTTGGGCGAGTTGACGCTCGCGCTCCAGGTCGTCGCGCTTCACGTTCTGGTGGCTGATGAAAGTACCGGTGCCCTGTTGGGTTTCCAGCACGCCGCGAATTTCCAGCTCGCGGTAAGCCCTTGCCACCGTGTTCGGATTGATCGAAAGATCCACCGCCACTTGCCGCACCGTGGGCAACTGATGCCCGGCAGCCAGAGCGCCCGCCGCCATTCCCCCGGTAATTTGATCGATGAGTTGCCGGTAAACCGGGACGCCGCTGGCGGGATCCAACCGGAACTCAAAGTTTTTGCGGGATGGGGATCGGTTGTTATTCATCCAAATCCATAATGTACTAGTTCACTAATACAAGTCAAGGATTATTTTGCGCCCCGAACTCGCGTTGCCGCCGGTGTCGGAACGACCGTGAATCTGGAGATCCGCTGCACCGCCACAGAATTCGGTGGACGGCGGGCATATAATTTAGAAATGTTACGAGGGTGCGTGCGGGCGCTGTCCTGGGCCTCGTTGATTCCCCTGTTGCTGGCGGCGGACGATTTGCCTCCGGCCGCCGCGGTGAAAGTCGATTACTCGCGGGATATCGCACCGCTGCTCGAGAACCACTGCTACATGTGCCACGGTCCGCGGCAGGCAATGAGCGGCTTACGGCTCGATCAGAAGTCCGCCGCGCTCAAGGGCGGCAAATCGGGCGCGGTGATTGTTCCGGGCAATAGCGCCGGCAGCCGCCTGATCCTGCTGGTGGCCAATGCGTCGCCAGACAAGAAGGTGATGCCGCCGGCGGGCACGCGCCTGACCGCGGCGGAAGTCGGACTCCTGCGAGCCTGGATCGACCAGGGCGTGGAATGGCTCGATGGCCCGGCGCCCATTGCGGCGCCACGGCCTTCCCATTGGGCATTCCAGAAAATCGTGCGGCCCGAATTGCCTGCTGTAAGCGATCGCGCCTGGCCGCGCAATGCGATCGACGATTTTGTACTGGCCAAGCTGGAATCGGAAGGCATTGCACCGTCGCCGGAAGCAACGAAAGCGACCCTCATCCGCCGCCTGAGTCTGGACCTCACCGGACTTCCGCCCTCGCCAGAGGAAGTGCGCGATTTCATTCGCGACAATCGCTCCGATGCCTACGAGCGCGCCGTGGACCGGCTGCTTGCCTCGCCCCATTATGGCGAAAAATGGGGCCGCTACTGGCTCGACCTGGCGCGCTATGCCGATAGCGACGGCTATGAAAAAGACCGCACACGCCCCTGGGCGTGGCGTTATCGCCAGTGGGTGATCGAGGCGTTCAATCGCGACCTGCCCTTCGACGAGTTCACGATCGAGCAACTTGCAGGCGACCTGCTGCCGCATCGCAACCAGGAAATGCTGGTGGCCACCGGATTCAATCGCAATACCCTCACGAATCGCGAGGGTGGCACGGACCCCGAGCAGTTCCGCGATGAGCAGGTGCTCGACCGCGCGGCGACCTTGGGGACGGTCTGGCTGGGGCTCACCGTCGGATGCGCGCAGTGCCACGACCACAAATACGATCCAATCAGCCAAAAGGAGTTTTACCAGCTCGCGGCTTTCTTCAATACCGAAGACGAGGTGGACGTTCCCGCGCCGCTCGCCGGCGAAATCGGCCCATGGATGGAGGCGCGGCCGGAATACGAGCGGAAGCGGCAGCAACTGCTCGACGAATACAAGATTCCCGAAGTGCAGGCCGATTGGGAAAACAAGCTGCGCTACGCCAACGAGCATAAAGGCGAGCATGAAGATTGGGATTTCGCCTATGGCGAGTTCACCCACACCGTCGATAACGCCAAAAAGGTACTCTACACCGACCCCGCCAGACGCAGCGAAGTGCAGCGGACGGCGATGACGGACACACTGATCGGCTCTTGCGGCAATCTCTTCCCCAAAACATATTGTGAAAGCCTAAAGCTGGGCGAACTGCGCACCAGGCTTAACGAACTACGCGCTTCGGCGCCGCAGATCAGTTACGCGCCAGTGCTGATGGAAAGCGATACGCCGCGCCAGACGTACGTGCACATCAAGGGCGATTGGCGCGAGCACGGCGCGGAGGTGCATCCGGACACGCTCGCGGTATTGCCTCCGCTGCCCGGCGGACCGGAGCCCCCGCGGCTCCGCATGGCGCGCTGGCTCGTAGAGCCCGACAACCCGCTTACCGCGCGCGTGGCCGTGAACCGCTTCTGGCAGGAATTGTTCGGCCGCGGCATCGTTCACACGTCGGAGGATTTCGGCACGCAAGGCGACCGGCCCGCCAATCCGCAACTGCTCGACTGGCTGGCATCGGAGTTCGTGGCGCGCGGCTGGAGCATGAAGCAGGTGATCCGGACCATCGTGACCTCGGCGGCGTACCGCCAGTCGTCGAACGCGCGGCCGGAACTCGAGGCGCGCGATCCCGATAACACGCTGGTGGCGCGGCAGTCTGCGCTGCGGCTGCCGGCGGAGCTGATTCGCGACGAAGCGCTTTCGGACGCGGAATTGCTCGATTTGCGCATCGGAGGGCGAAGCGTAAAGCCGCCGCAACCCAAAGGCGTGGCCGAGCTTTCCTACGCGGGATCGGTGAAGTGGGTGGAGAGCACCGGCCCCGATCGCTATCGCCGCGGCATGTACATCCATTTCCAGCGCACGTCGCCTTATCCACAGCTCATGAATTTCGACGCGCCCAGCGCCGAGCTTTCCTGCACGCGCCGCGAGCGCACCGATACGCCGCTCCAGGCCCTGAACCTCATGAACGACTCGGTGTTCTTCGAAGCGGCGCAGGGCTTGGCTCTGCGCGTGATGCGCGAGGGCGGCGATTCTTTCCCGGACCGGCTGAACTACGCGTTCCTGGTGACACTGGGGCGCGACCCTTCGACGCGCGAGCGCGAGCGGCTGGAGCGGTACTTCGCGCAGGCGAAAGAGCACCTCGGGCAGGACCAAAAAGCCGTGGCGGCTCTCTTTCCGAACCGCATCGATGGCCTGCCGCAGGTCGATGCGGCGGCGTGGGTGGAGTTGAGCCGGGTAATGCTCAACCTGGACGAATTCATCACGAGGGAATGACTATGGATCGCGAGCAGTTTCGCAGAATTCAGACGCGGCGCGGCTTTTTCGAGCAGTGCGCCGGAGGAATCGGCATCATCGCGCTGGCGCAGTTGCTGGAGCGCGAGGGACGCGCCGCGGCCGAAGTCAACCCGCTGGCGCCGCGCAAGCCGCACTTCCCCGCCAAAGCCAAGAACGTCATCTTCATGTTCATGGAAGGCGGACCGAGCCAGCTCGACCTCTTCGACCCCAAGCCGGACCTCGCCAAATGGAACGGCAAGCCTCTGCCGCCCGAAATGACCAAGAACCTGCGGCTGGCCTTCACCAAGCCCAACGCAGCCGTGCTGGCCAGCCCGCGCACCTTCCAGCCGTACGGCCAAAGCGGCATCGAATTTTCAGACTACATCCCGCACATCGGCTCGTGCGCCGACGATCTATGCCTGGTGCGCTCGATGTACACCGACGCCTTCAACCACCATCCCGGGCAACTGCTCCTCTTCGGCGGCAGCATTCAGGTGGGGCGTCCGACCATGGGCGCATGGGTGCTGTATGGATTGGGCAGCGAATCGCAAAATCTGCCGGGGTTCGTGGTGCTCGGTTCGGGCGTGGGGACGAGCGCGGGAACGGCTAACTGGTCGAGCGGATTTCTGCCCTCGACGTATCAGGGGGTGGTCTTTCGCAGCTCGGGCGATCCCGTACTCTACCTTTCAAACCCGCCCGGCGTCACCACGCCGATGCAGCGCGCGTCGCTGGACACGCTCAAGGATTTGAACGAAGAGCACCAAGCGCAGACCGGCGATGTCGAAATTGCATCGCGGATTGCGTCGTACGAACTGGGTTTCCGCATGCAGGCGGCTGCGCCGGAACTGCTGGATTTCTCCAAGGAATCGCCGGAGACGCTGGCCCTGTATGGAATTCACGATCCGAAGTCGGCTTCCCAATTCGCTATCAACTGCCTCCTCGCGCGGCGGATGGTGGAACGCGGTGTGCGTTTTGTAATGCTCACCCATGCGAGCTGGGACGACCACTCCGACCTCAATCGTAAGCTCAAGAAGAACTGCGATATGGCCGACCTGCCGACGGCGGCGCTCATTAAAGATCTCAAGCGGCACGGCTTGCTCGACAGCACGCTGGTGGTATGGGGCGGGGAGTTCGGCCGCACTCCGATGGTGGAAATTCGCGACCCGCGCGACGTGAACAACGCCGGGCGCGATCATCATCCCCTGGCGTACAGCTTGTTTCTCGCCGGCGGCGGCATCAAGGGCGGACAGGTCGTCGGCAAGACCGACGATCTCTGCATGAACATCGTGGAGGATAGAGTCCACGTACATGATTTGCAGGCCACGATCCTGCACTGCCTGGGTCTCGAACACACGCGGCTGACGTACCACCACATGGGTCGCGATTTCCGCTTGACGGACGTGAGCGGGGAGGTGGTGCAGAAGATGCTGGTCTAGGGTGCGGCCGTTTTTTCCATGGCGAATACTCGCTCGGCACCGCGGTGACCGGCTGGACGGCATGTGCGCGGCCGGATGGTCTTCGCCGCCGCCTCCGACATCCCCAACTTGCCCTCCACTTCAAGCGCGCGGCAGCGTATTGCGGAGATGACCGCGGCAAACTACTGGTCCCTCTACGCCACCTTCTTCAACTTGGTGACGCGTCCCACTTCCACCCACTCCACCACGAAAATGTTGCCTTCGTGGTCGAAGCAGGCGCTGTGCGGGCAGACGAATTTACCGGGAGTGAATTTGTCGCGCGAGAGTTTGCGCGTGTCCTGCCACTTGCTCGCGGAATCGTCACCCAACTGCTCGATTACCTGGTTATTACGGTCCATCAGCGTCACACGCGCGCCTAAATCCGGCACTACCACATCGCCGTTGCGGAAATAGTTGAAGTGGCATGGCAGGTTGGTGCCGGAGATGAAATCCAAGTGCTCGCCCGCGAGCGTGAACCGCTGAATGCGATTGTTGGCGCGGTCGGCAACGGTCAGTATGGGTGAACCGGTCCGCATATCGACTGCGATGCCGTGCGGGCAATCGAGCTTGCCGGCTTCCTTGCCCTTGCCGCCGAAGGTCCGCAGATACTCGCCTTTGGAATTGTACTGATTGATGTAGCTCGAGCCATAGCCATCGCCCACGTACAGGTCGCCGTTGGGCGCCACGGCGAGATTCGTGGGGCTGTACTTGGGGAGCTTACCGCCGGCATCTGGCCGGTATGCTTCCGACTTGTCGGGATAGCCGAGCGTGAAGACCTCTTCGCCGTCGAGCGTGGCTTTCACCACCAGGCCGCGCCTGGTGTCGCAGAGGTAGAGGAATTCGGTGCTGCCTTCGCGCCGGATGTACAAGCCGTGAGCGCCGCCTTTGAACTCCTTGCCCCACGACTTGACGAACTTCCCTTTCGCATCGAACACCACCATCGAGTCCGAACTCTCGCTGGTGGATCCGACGGTGTGGTGCACGTAGATTCTGCCCTGCGAATCTTCGACCACCCCGTGAGTGTTGCCGTACTGGATGGAGGCCGGCAGTTCGCCCCAATCGTGGTATGCCTCGTAGACGTGGTCACCCGTGCCAAGAACAGGCCGCTGATTTCCCGACTTGTCGTTGGCGTGAACAATCAATGGGGCCATCAGGCCCGTCCCCAGGAAACGGCGGCGGCTGACATCAGACATCCCGGTGCTCCTTGGGGATCAGTATATATCAGCGCTCAGTTCGCCGTGCCGGCCTTGGCGGGAGAGAAGACTCTGTGCACCGGAATGCGGCCGGCGGGAGAGATCTTCCGCGCGCGCGATAGCTTGTGGGCCGCAAAACTGGACGCGACGGTGTCCGACGGGGTCGCCTGAATCGGCAGCAGCAGATATTGCATGTACGAATCGGGGACCTCGCCCGTGGTGCCAGAAGCGGCCGGTGCCGGCCCGTAGCCTTCGATATCGAAATAATTGGGACCGACGGTGATTCCCGTTGCTGGAATGGCGAAGTTGAGCTGGTATAGACCGGCGAAGCCCGGCGCCAAGCCGGCGTAATCGGTCGTTCCCACCGCCGTCTGACTGAAGTCCACGGCGATGGTGTTCGTAGTTGGGTCGCCACTCGCGGTGGATGGTCCCAGGGCTCCATCCGTAATTCCGGTTGTCACCGTGCCAAGCCCGGTCAGGTACGCCGCGAGGGTCTCGCCCTCCACCGCCGGGTTGCCGTCGCTGACGGAAGATGCCACCGGCGACACCGAGTTCCCGATGCCCAAGTGCTGGATTTCCCCGTAGGTGAGGCCATTGGGAGTTTGGGTGAACACGCCCGGCGCGGTATTGCTCACAATTTGTGTCACGGTGTTCGATGTGCCCATCGCGTTGGTCAACTGAATTCCGGCCACCGATCCTGGTTGGACCTCATACGGCACGATTACGGAGACCTGCGAAGGGGCGACCACCGAAAAAATCGGGGCCGGATAGCCGCCAATCGTCACTTGTACACCGGCAAGCGATGTGGGAGCCGCAGTTCCACCGACTACCGATTGGCTGGTTGACGCCAGGTTCGAACCGTACAGCGTCAGCAACTCGCCGGGTGCAATTCGCGCAGTAAAGGGCGCATAGCTGGCGGCGTTCAAAACCCCCTGGGGGTACAAATACACGCCCGTGCCGCTGGTCGCAGTGGGGGCTTGCAACACCACGCTGATCGCCATGCTTCCTTCGAGCCCCGCAGTGATCAGAACCTGCCCGCCGTCGCCGGCGATGAATGCCGTGGTGCCGGCAGTGGAGGTATTTCCGCTCAGCGCAACCGCATTGGTATAGGTGTAATCGTATAACATCGCGCCGTACTGCTCATTTACCACACCGCCGAAATCGTTCACGCGTTGGTGACCCACAAGCGTTTGTCCCTGAGAGGCAGGGTAGACCTCAACCGCACCGAACCAGGTGTCCAGATCCCCCCCGGACTCATCCACAAATGAATCCATGCCCGCTTGATAGTAAAAGCCCGAAAGCTGTGGCGTGGAGGTGGTTTTCACCCCGACGATCATGTCGTAGCCGTTGGGTGCGCCGCCGAATGCAAAAGTCCCGTCGGGAGAAAAATAGAAATACTTTTGCCCGTAAATATAGTTGCCATTGGACGGAAATGTCACTACGGCGGCACCATTGCTGAAAAGGTACGGCAGGCCGGTGGGCGTCTGCGTGAACGGCGTGCTCACACCGCTTGAATAACCTTTCACTGGGCCCGAATTGAAGTGCCCGCTACCGTCCGGACTGGCAGTGAAAACCATATTCAGCATATTGGTCGCGGGTGTCACGCCGTAATATTCCAGGTCTGAGATGTTGACGTTCGGGTCGAAATCCGAGAATGTCCAGGAACCGGTAAAGTTCGAGTTGGTGAATGCGGGGTTCGCGATCTTAGCCGCGATAAACATGTCGTTATACCCGTACGAATTGTCGGTGCTGCTGCCGACGAACACGCCACTCGCTGAAACCACGCCGAAAACCGCGTCTCCGCTGGCTGCTGGACTATCGATGTAGCCATAGCCGCCGGCGCCGATGGCATAAGTGCCGCTGCCGGCCGGCAGGGCGCCCGCGCCTTGCGTGGCATCCACGATCACGACGCCGCCATTCGATCCAGCGCCCGAAAATGTGTAGGTTCCATTTCCGTTGAAAGTGATCTCGCCATAGACGGCGGCGGCATCGCCCAGGTCAGCCGACCCGTCCCCCACGGTATAGACCACCTGGCGGAAATAGTATGTCCCGTTCAGCATGCCGTTTCCGCTCGTGTCCCAATTGGAGGGAAGTTGGGCGTAAATCGACCCCGTCGCCGCCAACAATATCAACCATCGCGCCGATCTCATGTTCGCAAAATTGCTCCTGCATATGATTATGGCTGCGGAGCGTGGAAAGTTTCGCTAATTTTCGGCGACGGCCCGCGGCGCGTTCATTCATGGAAGATTTCCACACCAAGCGAGCGCGGCAGTGTCCGAAAGATTCTGGGTTGTTGGTTGGAAAGCACCACACGAGCTGGCCGTTTTCCACCACCTCGCCTCTTAGGGGTCCATCATGGTGCCTGACGCCATGCGATAAGCTCTAACACGAAAAATTCACGTC
>Ga0335073_10014824_pt1 | contig 10914 bp, 20 predicted proteins | sample Lox_Sample_22_FD_207093 | JGI IMG/M metagenome (GOLD analysis project Ga0335073, IMG submission 207093) | Soil microbial communities from Loxahatchee National Wildlife Refuge, Florida, United States - Lox_Sample_2.2 | ecosystem: Environmental > Terrestrial > Soil > Wetlands | place: USA... | reverse complement strand
ACGCCCACCCTGTACCCCCAATCGTTACCATCTTGTTATTGTCTACCGGGGCGCTAGGACATAGGGGGTGCGGGAATGAATTCCCGCACCCCCTGGCCTGCGGATCCCTTGATCGCGGATGATGATCCCCACACCCGTACAGGTGTGTGCTATGGTGCAGGCGCGTTAGCGAATGTGACCGGGGCGCTGCACCCGCCCGTCTGCGGCCTCCGCGAACCCCCGCCCGGAGCCTTTCCCGCAGGACCATCCGCGACGTGATTCCCACACCCCCCCGCGTAATGGCGTCACCGCAGGTCATCACGGGTGCGGAATTGACCAGCCGCGCCATTCCGGCCGGGGTGCGGGAAACAGTTCCCGCACCCTGCGTTTTTTCACCGAGGGAGGGGTAGCAGGAGGCTTGAGGGGGCAGGCCCGGCGGCGGGTCAGTCATCCTCCCACCCCCACTTCATCGCGCCATCGCTGCCGGGTGTGACCGGTGCCGGCGCGGCGGGCAGGCTCCACAGCACCGGCCGGCCCGCGCCCTGCGGGTGCCGCTGGCACTGCCCGGCGTCGGCCATCTCCGCCAGGGTTTTACGGGCGGTGGCGTATTTCAGCGGGTACCCGCCGGCGGCCACGATCGCATCAACCAGGGCGCCGATGTCGGCGGGGGCGGCGGTGAGCACCCCGGCCAGGGCGGCGGCGGCCCCGCCGCCGCCGGCGGCGGGCGGGGTGCCGGTGGCCCGCCAGTCCAGGGTGAGGGGGCCGCGGGTGACGGTGATGTCCCACTCCCAGTGCAGCCACCCGGGCCGGTCCTTGGTGACGGTCAGGTGCAGCCGTCCGTCGCGGGAGCGGCTGAACTGCTGGGTGGCGGTGAGCTTGGCCGACACGTCCACGGCGGCGAGCTTGTCACTGGATCCGCGGTTGTACCGGGACTCGGCGGCGTCTTTGCCGGAATGGTCGGTGGCCAGGGCGGCGGTGCCGGTGCGCTCGCAGATCAGGGCCAGGGTGTCCCACATGCGGCGGGTGTCGGTGGGCTCGTTCTCCCGGCCGCCCATCGCCGACAGCACGGCGATCGAGGAGTCGAACAGGGCGATGACGGGGCGGATGCGTTCCAGGCGGCGCATGACGAACTCGATGCCGTCGCTGTCCCAGGTGATGGCGGGCCGGCGGAAGTAGTGCAGGCAGGCGGAGACGGCGGCGGCCGGGACGCCGAAGGAGGTCAGCAGGTCGCCGGTGTGCTCGGCACCGGCTTCCCAGTCGAACATGGCCACCGGGTGGCCGCGGCGCACGGCGGCCAGCAGCAGCCACAGGCACAGGGTGCTCTTGCCGTGGCCGGGTTCGCCGCCGATGCAGTGCAGCTTGCCGGGGTAGATCAGGTTTTCGTGGATCGGGGGGCGGGCGCGGGTGCCGCCCATGTGGGCGGTGAGGTCGGTGTAGTTCAGCGGGTCGGCGGGGGCGTGCCCGTTGCCGTTAGCGGGCGGGGCCTCGGGTTGCCAGGGCTGGCCGGTGAGGGCGGCCATGAGCGGGTCGGAGGTGGTCACGGCGTGACCTCCGGCATGGCGTGGCGGGCGGCCTGGGCGAGGCGGCGGCGCAGGCTTGTCACCTCCGCGCGCAGGTCGGCCAGCTCGGCGGTGAGGTCACGGTCGGCGTAACGGGCGGGCACCAGCCGCAGCACCAGGTGGTCGGTGCCGTGCACGGCCTGCGGGGCGAGCAGGCGGCGGCAGAGGGCTCTGCGTTCGGCGGCGCCGTCGGCGTAGCCGGCCAGCAGGCCGTGCACGAACTGGCGGCGGCCGGGGCCGAGGGGGGCTGAGCCCAGGTATGCCTCGTCGTGGCCGAGGTCGTAGCCGGCCTGCCAGCCCTGGGTGGCGTGCCAGGTGCCGGCGGCGTGGCCGTCGCGCCAGGCGGCCCGGATCCGGGTTTCCTGCTGGTCGCGTTCGGCGGACAGGGTGAGCAGGGCGGCCTGGCGGGCGCGGCTGACCCGCTGGGGCGTGGCGGGGCGCGGGGTGGGCCGATGCGATAGTGTGGCCATCGGCTGCCTCCTTTGGGGTGCGTCCATCGGGGGCCAGCCAGTCCGCCGCTCGCCTCGCTGGGTTCTGAGCGAGCTTTGGGGGGGGCTGGGTCTCCGGTGTCCGGGAGACCTGGCCCCCTCGCGGCTGCCTGGGGGGAGTCTTGCCTGCCCCACCCTACGCCCGTGCCGGGGGCGGGGGCAGGTACCCGGCCCACCTTACCCCCGTGTAGGGGGTACACCCCCGGGTGTCCGCTGTCTATACTGGTGGGTGGAGAGGGATGGCAGAGATGATGGACTTGTACCCCCGTGGCGGCGCTGAGCGGCCCGCTGCCGCGCCGGCGGCACCGGTGCCCGTGCCTGGCCCGGCAACCGCTCAGGTAAAAAATGCGGTAAACGACGGCAGTACGCGGGGTCGGCGGAAGGACCCCCGCAAAACCACGGTCGGGCACCAGGCCCGGTTCCTGGCCTCGATGACGCGCTCGTTCGCGCGGCGGCTGCGCGAGCAGCAGGGCGGCGGCGGGGAGGACACCACGGCGGCCACTGAGGCGCTGACCGGGTTGCAGGTGGCGCTGTATGCGGCGCTGGCCCAGTCCGGGCCGGCGCTGACCCGGGCGCTGGCCGAGTACGCCAAGGCGGAGGATCCGGGGGTGGGCCTGCCGGCGCTGCTGGCGTTGCAGGAGGCGGTGACCGCCGCGGTCGGCGAGGTGGGCCGGGACCTGACGGCGCAGGTGGGGCCTGCGCAGGTGGCGGTGGATCTGCAGTTGTCGACCGGGCAGCGGTGGACCCGGCAGCGGGTGTTCAACCGGTGGGGGAAAGAACCGCAGCAGCCGGCCGCGCCGCCGCCTGCTGGTGATGGGCCGCGCTGGTGGGACCGGGAGCGCCCGTTCGATGGGCTGCCCGGTGACGGCGGCGACCCGGAGCCGCTGTGATGGCGGGGGCGGGGGGCCGGGAGCGGCCTGCCTGGTTATGCCGTGGTGCCTCTCTCAGGCGCTGCTGCCGCCTCAAGGTGGGTGGGCTGGCAGGCGGCTTGTGCCACCCCGCCCCGCACCCGGTTAGAGGGCGGGCAGGCTCAGACCTGACACCAGGAAGGCTGCCGGCCCGGCACCTTGGGATGCCGGGCCGGACTGGGAGAGGGAGCGGCCGGCGGGTTGTGGCCCGCGGGTGGCGGGGTCAGTGCCACGGCGGTCGGGTTGGAGCCGCCGGCTGCTTCCGGTATGGCCGATCCCCAGGGGGGGGCCGGGTCACGGGGCCAGGATAGCGCGGCCGGGAACACGATGGTAGTACCCCCAGGGTTCCGGGGTTTTTGTCGGTGCCCTGTGCCATGATGACTGCCACGGGTACCCATGGCACCCATAGCCCGAGGAGAGGGGGGATGACGGTGACCACACCGCGGCCGTCGCCGCTGGCGCTGCCCGCCCCCGCGCACCTGGTCCGCTGCCCCGCCTGCCGGCAGGTCATCCTGCACGCCGACTACCCCGCCCACTGGGACCACGCCCACCCGCCCGGCGCCGCCCTGGCCGGGATCGCCGACACGTGGGAAACCCAGGCGGCCACCCCCGACCTGGCCGCCTACGCCAGCCTGCTGGCCGCCGCGGCGTGGCTGGCGGTCGCCGACACACTGGACACCTGCGCGGCGCAGGTACGCGCCACGCTCCACCCCGCGGGAGAGGGAAACACCCCATGACGATGAGCGACACCGACGCCGCCGCCTACCTGCGCCGCCTCGCCGCGCTGGAGGCCGGAGGGGAACGCACCACCCTGGCGGTAGGCCCCTACACGGCGTTCATCATGACCAGCGCGCTGCAACTAGCGAGCCGCCACCCCGGCATGACCCGCCAGATGCGGGCGACACTGGCCGGCTTCACCGGCCAGTTGCGCACCTGGTTTGACGGCACCCCCGGCCAGGAACTGCTGGCCCGCGGGGAAGACCCCGCGCAAGACGTGCTGGACCCCGGTGACCCACTGCCGGCCTGCCGGGTGGACTGGGCCGGGTTCGGCCTGGCCGACGACATCGGCCCGCACACCCGCCCCGCCGCCTACGCCATCAGCCAGCACTGCCCGAACGGGCACGCCACCATAGCCCTGGCCTGCGCGCCCTGCACCCGCTACCTGCGTGACCTGGACGGGCCGGGTGAGTGGGGCTGCCCAGCCTGCCTGCCCGGCGCGGTCGCCGCCGTGGTGGAGTTCATCCCGCTGGCGGCCCGGTGAACGGCCGCCCGTCCCGGCCGCTGCTGACCGGGCTGCGGCTGACCACCGTCCAGCTTGACGCGCTGGTCAAGGCGGCCCGGCACATCACCGGCCAGACACTGTCCGACCAGGGATGCCCGCGGGCGCGCGGGTTCACCGCCGGGGAGACCGCCGCGCTGGCCACCGCCGCCGCCGCGATCACCACCTGGGGGCAGCAGGCCCGCCGCCGCCCACCCCAGGCCCCGCCCCGAGCCCGGCCCGTGCCGCGTGCGGGCGGCCGGAACCGGGGACCGGCCAGCGGGCCACGCACCCTGCCGATGCTCGCCGCGCTCGCCGCGGCCCCCGATGGCCTGGCCACCCCCGACCTGGCCGCCTACGCCTCTGCGGAGGCGACGTGGGTCAACGCGCTGGGCACCACCCGCCAGTTGATGCTCAAACAGCAGCGCGCCGGGCGGGTCACCCAGGCCGGCACCGCAGCGGGGGAGCGGACCCGCGACAGCGTGATCTGGCGGATCACGCCCGCCGGGCGGGCCTGGGTCACCGCCCAGCGGCAAGGGGACGGTGCCCGGTGACGGACCGCTACGTGCTGCACCACGACGGAACCTGGTACTACCACCTGGACGGCCCTAACGGGTACCTCCGCGCCGACCTGGAAGCGTTCGCCGACGGGCAGCCGATGACCCCCATCCGGCGGGGTGACCGGCTCACCGGCTGGTGGGCAACGGACAGGCAGGCCCAGCTCATCCAGGTGGTCACGCCCGCGCCGCTGCGGGTCACCGGCTACCGGCTGACCCGGCCCGAAGCCGAATCGGTGCTCTACCCCGCCACCCTCACCCCCGAGCAGTGGGAGCAGCGGCGCCACGCCGGCGGAGAGGACGACAGCACCCTATGGGGCCTGTACGAGCGGGTGACGGAGACCGGCGGCACCCTCACCGAGGAGGTGAGCGGGCCGTGGCTGCGCCTCGACGGGCAGCCGCCACCCGACGACGGGCACACCTGGACCGCGCGGCTGCCCTACGTCCTGTCGCAGTACCCCGAATACCTGCACCTGTTCCCCGGCCACATCGGCGGGTTCCGCGACGCCATGAAGGCACTGGTCAAGACCCTCCCCCGCGTCGATGGTGCCTACGAGGAGCACGGCCGGCTGCACGTCACGGTCAAGGTCCCGTTCGACCCGCCGCAGGAGGAGCCGTGGCGGCCCCGCGGAGCCCGCAAGGACCGCACCCGGCCGGTGCTGTGCACCCGCTACCTCACCCTGGACATCCCGCAGCGGATCTCCGGCCCCAACCGGGCCGCCGCCGTCGCTGAGTGGGGCCGCCGCCGCGGCGAGATCGTCAACACGGTCGCCGCGGCGGGGGTGGCGGCCTGCCCGCACTGCTCGGGGGCAGGGTGGGTCGAGACATGACCGCGCTCGAGCTCACCGAACCGGTGGCCATCACCGAGCGGGGCGTGTACGACATCCCCGAGGAGACCTACCATCGTGACCCGGTGCCCGGTGGGAGCCTGTCCTGCTCGGGGGCGAAACTGCTGCTGCCGCCCTCGTGCCCGGCGAAGTACGCCTACGCCCGCACCCAGCCGCCACCCGCGACCGACGCGATGGAGTTCGGCTCGGCGGCGCATCATGAGGTGCTGGGCACCGGCTGGCCCTACGTGGTGTGCGACTTTGCTGAGAACTACCGCACCAAAGAGGCGCAGGAGTGGGCGGCGGAGACCCGGGCGGCGGGGAATCCCGCTGCTGCCCAAGGACAAGGCGAAGATCGACGCGATGGCGGCGGTGATCCGCGCCCACCCCACCGCCCGGCTGCTGCTGCACGCTGAGCAGGTGTGGCGGGAGCAGTCGTTTTTCTGGCAGGACGAAGACACCGGGGTGTGGCTGCGGGCCCGCCTCGACGCGGCCAAGGTGCACGACCAGATCATCTGCTCAGACTTCAAATCGGCCGCCTCCGCCGACCCGGGCGAATTCGCCCGCGCCGCCCACCGGTACTTCTATGACATGCAGGACGCCTGGTACCGGGACGCGATCCTTTACACGCTGGGCGTGCCGGACGCCGCGTTCGTTTTCGTGGTGCAGGAGAAGGACCCGCCGTACCTGTGCGCGGTGTACGAGCTGTCCATGCGGGATGTGCTGGAGGGGCGGGAGCGGAACCGGCGGGCCCGGCGGGTGTTCGCCCGCTGCCAGCAGAGCGGGGTGTGGCCGGGGTATCAGGCCCCGGATGAGGTTGTGACGAAGATCAGCCTGCCCCGGTGGGCACGCTGACACCAATGGGAGAGGACCGGATATGAGCGACAACGACAGTGACATGTGGGGGCCTGAGGACGCGCAGGCGCGGGGCGGGCCGGGGGTGGTGGCGACCGCCGCCCCGGCGGTCCCGGCGCCGATCCTGCCGGTGACCAGCATGGGCGTGGCCGGGCAGACGGAGGTCGGGCGGGTGCTCGCCGAGGTGCAGGCCCGCGCGATCATGGCCCGCAACTACCCCCGCAGCGAGCAGGCCGCTGAGACGGCGCTGGTGCGGGCGCTGTCGCACCCCAAGCTCGCTACCCGGCCCAAAGAGGTGTTCTACAACTACAAGCGGGGGGATACGCGGATCATCGGCCTGACCGTGCACGTGCTGCGGGAAGCCCTGAGATGCTGGGGCAACGCCACCACCGGAATCTCCGAACTGCGCCGGCTGGAGGGCGGCAGCGAGATGATGGCGTGGGCGTGGGATCTGGAATCGAACGCGTTTTACCAGATCACGTTCTATGTGCCGCACGTCCGCGACCGCTCGGAGGACAAGGGTGGCCGGGTGGAGGTTGAGGGTGCCCGGGACACCTATGAGCATGTGACCAATTTCGCTGCCCGCCGGCAGCGGGAGATGATCAAGATGATCCTGCCGAACTGGTTCTTGTGGCTCGCTGAGGACACCGCCACCGCCGCTGTCGCCGGCCCGGCTGCGGAACTGCCTGCCCGGCTGCGTAAGGCGGCCGGGTTGTTCGCGGCGATGAAGGTCAGCGAGGAGATGCTGGCGCGGTGGCTGGACGCGCCGCGTGCGTCGTGGGGGCAGATGGACCTGGTGCGGCTGCGGGTGCTGCACGGGGCGATCCTGAACCGGGAAACCACTCTTGAGGCGGAGTTCCCTGAGCTGGCCGTGGGCGGGTCGGCGGGTGAGACGCTGCGGGCCGCGCAGGCCGCCACCGCCCCAGCGGACGGGACCGCTCCCGCCGCCGCGCCGCCACCGGCCCAGCCCGCCGCTGCTGAGCCCGCCGCCCCGGACGCCGGGTCTGCGGCGGCGGGGCAGCCGGGCGCGGCTGCCGCCGCGCAGCCGCTCGCCCAGCCCGGCCAGGCGCCAGGCCCGGTCCTGGCGCCGGCCGGGTCGGCGGGCGCCGGCACCGGGGAGAGCGCGATGGCAGAGATCGGGCGGCTGTTCACCGCCGCCGGCCTGACCGGCAAGAGCAGCCGCGCCGCCGCGACACGGCTGGCGGTGTGCTCGATGCTCGCCCGCGACCACGACACCGACCCCCCGGTCCCGCTCGCCTCCCCGGCGGCGCTGAGCGGCCCGCAGGCCGGCCGGGTGGCGCAGCGGCTGGCGCAGGTGCTGGCCGCGGCAGGTGAGCCGCAGGATCAGGCGCGGCTGCGGGCGGCGCTGGACGAACTGGCCGGGCAGTGCGCGGACCTGCTGCGCCAGGCCGAAGGCGGGCAGCCATGACCGCTACGCCGGGGGGCAGCATCGGCGGGGGCCGCCCAGCGGTGATCCAGTGCGTCGCGCACGCCCTGGACGGCCTGCCCGGCATCCCCCCCGCCCCGGTGGGGCAGTGGCTGGCCTCCTACGACCCCGAAGCCGGGGACGGGCGGGGGGTGGCGGCATGGACCAGCGACCCGGCCGCGGCGATGGTGTTCGCCACCGCGGCGGCGGCGTTCGAGTGCTGGCGGTCGGTGCCGCGTAACCTGCCGGTCCGCGACGACGGGCAGCCGAACCGGCCGCTGACCTCGTTCACGGTGAAGATCACCGCCCCCCCAGCGGGCGCGCAGGTGCTGCGGTGACCGGGCAGGCGGCGGCGCGGACGGTGACGCGTCCGTGCCCGTGCGGCGCGGCGATCTTCTGGGCGGTCACCGTCCCGGGTGGGGCCCGGATGCCGGTGGAGACCGGCTCCCGCGACGACCCGGACGGGGACCTGCTGGTGTGGCGGCTGGCGGGGGTGACGATGTGCCTGGTGCTGACCGCCGCGCAACGCCGCCCCGGCGGGGTCGCTGACGTGCTGGTGAAGGTCGGTGCGGGCGGGGTGGCGCTGATGCACCGGGCCCGGTCCCACTGGGGGCAGTGCGACCAGCGTGGCCAGTTCACGAAGGGCGCGGCCGGTGGGTAAGACGCTGACCCGGATGCCACGCCAGGCGCAGCGGGAGGTGCTGGCGGCCAAGGCCGCCGCGCTGGAACAGCAGCGCGGCACCTCCCGGGTGCGCCGGTGGGGTGAGCAGTACCTGATGACGTGCGCCTGCGGGGCCGCCGTGGTCACCAGCGATGAGGCGGCCGTGACCCGGTTCCGGGCCGTCCACGCTGGCCACGACCAGGTCCCCGGCCCTGCCGGGCATCGGGGGGCGCCGCTGGGCCGGGAGGCCCCGCGTGGCTGACCAGCACAGAACCCTGTCACGGCAGGTGACACGCCGGGTAGCCCGTGAGCTGAGACCAGCCGGCTGTGTCAACCGTCCCGGTGCCACCGGCCCGCAGGCCCCCGCTGGGGCTGGCGCGGGTGTGGGACCTGACCCGTTCGACCGGCCACCCGGTGGGGATGGCCACGACCGCGGCCCTGCCGGGGGCTGGGCCGGCGGGCACCGGGACGGTACACAATGACCACCACCACGGTGACGATCCTCGACCCGGAACGGGCCGCCGCCTTCCGCCGCGTCTACGGCACCGCCACGGTGCCGGTGACCAGCATGTTCCCCCACCTGGCCGAACTGCCCGGCCTCGACGGGCCCCGGCTGGTGTACCTGGTCCCGCTGGACTGGATTGAGGCCGGCGGGCACCGGGCCGCCCTGGTGGAGTTCCTGGCTGCCCGGTTCGGCGCCGACCCCGCCGATGTCTGGCGGGACCTGGTCGCGCAGGGTGGCCTGCCGGTGCTGGCGGAGGGATGCACGGTGACCAGCGACAGCAGGGAGTTCCTTTGATCACGCAACGGCCACGATGGAGTCGGCGGCCACGGTGGAGCCGATGGAACGGCTGGTGGTGCCGGTACGGCCCAGCCGATGCCGTGTGGGCGTGCCGGACCCCCTGGGGGGCGTGGTGGGGTGCCCGCCGGCTGCGCCGGGGCGCGTCATGACCCGGGTGCGGTATGAGGTGTTCCTGGGCGGTCGGCTGCTGAAAATCACCGACCGGCTGCTCGTCCGCACCCGCCCCGACTGCCAGGCCGAGGACCCCGGCGAGGACGAGGGCACCTACGCGTGGACGGCCGGTGCCGGTGGCGGGTTGATGAGCGGGAGGTCGCCGACGACGTGGCTTTCGCGCTGCTCGCCCAGGCCGGTGAGCAGCGCACCGGGCCGGTGACCGCCTATCAGATCCGGGACGGCCGGCAGTACCCGGCTGAGGATGTGACGGTGGTGTGGTGCGGCGGATCCGGGGTCGCCTATGAGGTGGATGGCCAGCGGTATCCGGCCAGCCAGGTGACGGAGATCCGCAGCATCACCCCGCCCGGCGGTGGGGACCGGCTGGGATGACCCGCAAGACCCAGGGGCACTGCCCGACATGCCGGTGCCCGGAAGATCACGGCCCGCACCTGATCGTGTACCCGCCCAACGCCGTCCTGTACGGAACCTGCCCCGAGTGCGGGTGGGCCCGGTGGCAGACCGAGACGTGGACCTGGACCCCCGCAGATGGCTGGGTCCCTGAACGGGCTCAGCACTGCCACTGCTGCACGCACGAGCATCTGCCACCGGGCGGGCATGACCTGACCACCAGCGCACCGGGCCAGGAGGACCAGCGGTGAATGACAACGCGGCGGCTTGCGGCTGGTGCGGGGCCGCGCTGCCCGGCGACAACCCCGGCCGGCGGTACTGCAGCCGCACGCATCAGCGCAAAGCCCGCCGGGCCCGCCGACAGGGCCGCCCCCTCAACGCACCCAGCGACTGGCGTGCCGCCTACCCGGCAGGCACGCGGTGAACCCGGTGCATCAGCGCGACGGCGGGAAGTGTGTGGTCACCGGCGGCCCAGCGGAAACCGTTCACCATCGTGTGCACGGCAACCGCAGCGACATGCGCCCCGCCAACCTGCTGTCGGTGTCCGGCAGCGGCGTCACCGTCGGCCACGGGTGGATCGAGGCCCACCCCGCCGCCGCCGCCACCCGGGGCTGGACGGTCAGCAAGCACGACCCGCGCGACCTGACCGACATCCCGGTGTGGATGGAAAACGGGCCACTGGGCCGCGGCTGGTACCTGCTCGACAACGAGTACGGGTTCACGGGATGGCCGGGGTCGCTCAGCATGCAGGCGCGGGCGCTGCCCGACCCGCCGCCCCTGGAAGACGAGGAGACCCGGCATGGGTGACGGCAACAGCGTGGACCGGTCGCTGCAGGTGGAACGGTTCCCCGAGGATCTGCGGCGGCGGCTGCGGGTGCTGGCGGCGGAGCGGGGCACCACGCTGCGGGAACTGGTGATCGCCGCGTGCGTCCAGGCGTACCCGGAGGGGCCGCCGCTGCTGCGGCACGACCCGCCGCCGCTGCCCAGCGGGCACCGCGGCCACGTGTTTTAGGGTGCCGGTGGTGAACGCTGT
>Ga0335073_10014823_pt1 | contig 10916 bp, 16 predicted proteins | sample Lox_Sample_22_FD_207093 | JGI IMG/M metagenome (GOLD analysis project Ga0335073, IMG submission 207093) | Soil microbial communities from Loxahatchee National Wildlife Refuge, Florida, United States - Lox_Sample_2.2 | ecosystem: Environmental > Terrestrial > Soil > Wetlands | place: USA... | reverse complement strand
CACCTTAGATAAGAATTATGGGATGGCAATGCAGGTACGTACATAAGGCAGGGTGGAGAGGTCTTCATTTCCACGGCGTGAGATGAAAAACTTGCTTCATTTGGACTACAGCTCTCACACGTCAAGTTGTCAGATTACATACTCTGATGATGGGAGAGGTCCTTCAATTCAATTCATCTCCAACAGCAAATCGAATTGTGTCTATTCGCGGTCAATTAAGGAAGCTATGAGTGAGATGTCTAACCGACAAGTTCGCAAATCTCACACAGACGAATTCGCAGCAGTCCTTGGTTCTACATCCGACTTTTCCAGCACAGATTCCGCGCTCTAGGATAGAAGAATGCCGACGACTCCATCCCTAATAAGACAGATGTCAGTAAAGAGTTCATATCGTCGACGAAGACATCGACGGCAGAGTCACAAGCCTGTCAAAGCTTCCCAGGAGAAAGACTCAGGAGTGTCAAGGGCACCCAGCATCAACGATATATTATACGCATCAGGATTAGCTCACCAAACTACAGGAAGGGTAAGAGATTACATTCACAGGAGCAGATGATTGTTCTCAACACAAACATTGCAACATCTCGAAATCAAAGACTGTATTGTTGCCTGGCAAGTTCCGCTATCCGCTGCGCCACAAAACCCATCTGTAAGGCGAAGCAAGGATACATCTTCACTCGGATAGAGAACATGAACGTACTGGATGAGATTGTAGAGGGCTACGGAGAATTCGATGATTGCCCAGTATGCTTGGCTTTCGATATCTTATTAGGTCAAAGGAGCTTTGAACCTCATGGTCGGGCTGTTGGTCATGAATTTTCGGTGTACAAGTAGTGCTGTTCAGCCTTGGAAACGCAGCTTATCAAGGAGGAAGTAGAAGTGGGATCTAGGATTCAGGGAGCTTGCTACTCTGCAATTGAGCTTGAGATGCAAATTATTTACTTTTAAATACCTTTATTCCGAATTTCAAGCCACGGGTCTGAGTTCGCACGTCCAAACCTTCGATTCCCTGATTTGAGGCGACACGTTGGTGTAAGCATAATGAGGTACCCTGTCTTGGCATTCCTGCTCTTCGCCTTTCTAGCGACCTCAGCATTCTCATGGCCATCAAAAGATAAATCAGGCAAGACAGTAGCAGAATGTCCGTATATGCAGCAAAAGTATGCAGACGATGGCCCTGGAGTTGGTCATGCCGCGTTGAAAGCGTGTCCCCTTAAGGACAAGTGTCCTTTGTATGCTGCCGTTGTTCACGGGGAGGCAGATATTTCCTTTGATTCTCTGAATGCAGAGGGTGCTAATTGGTCTCAAGCTGCACAGAGTACATCTCCTTAACCCCAGAACTCGCTTAGCGCATGCCTTTTGGAAGCGTAGCCACAATTCAATTAGAAGCTAAAGTGTTTAGAATGTCCATTAGCGCATGTATGTCCTTATCTACGCGATACTCCCCCGGACTTAAGAGAATTCAGCAAACTCCCTAAAGACCATCTCGAAAAACTCCTCTCAAAGTGTCCTCGTCTCGCAACTTCCCCACAAGCCAAACAACACGTCGAAGCCGCCCTATTCCACGACGATGCACACCACTCTGACCAACATGCAGGCACATGTCCTTTCCTCTCCAGACCAGCCGACGACGCAAGTATCTCTCAATGGGAGGACTTCTACAAACATGCTGCTGAATGTCCTTGGATTCAAGAACATGGAATGTCCTCTTTAGCAAAGTCCCCGATCGCTTGGCAAGCTGCACTTGATAAATGTCCTGTTGTACAGGAGATGAGTGCTGAAAAGGCTGCTCATTATGAATTAAGAGCTTCGTCTGCAAAGAAGATATTCGATTTCTTATTCCCTTCTACACCGGCTATTAATTCATTGCTTGCGACTGCGTATATTTCCGGTCCTCCGAATTTCTTTTTGGCTCTTGTCCCGCCAAATATTAATCCTTCGTCGCTAAATACTCTTGTCGCCTTTGCTGTAGGAGGTCTGTTGGGAGATGTCTTTCTTCATTTACTTCCACAAGTCTTTATGGGAGAGGGAAATGATGGAAAAGTTTGTTCCCATCTCAAATTACGACTAAGGATAGGTCCACTTTGTCTTATTGGAAGAGAATCGAAATACTGTTCTCGGACTGGCGATTTTTGTTGGATTTGTCGCATTCCTTATCATTGATAAGTCCATGAGAATTCTTTCGGGTGGAGAAGGTCATGATCACACCCACCATGCACCCACAATCGAGTCTTCCTCCAACGGAACTTCCACAACAATCGAAACTCACACCGAGAAAAAGAACTTACGGAAACGAAAAACCGATGCCAAAGATACCAAGGAGGAAGTACACCCCTCAGAGAAAGAACCTCCAAAACAACAAGTCAAAGCAAGTGCATGGCTCTGCATAATCAGCGATTTCACACACAACATCACCGACGGTCTCGCCATGAGCGCAAGTTTCTACATCTCCCCTTCCATCGGCGCAATAACCACAATGGCAGTCTTCTTCCACGAAATTCCCCATGAAGTAGGTGATTTCGCGATTTTAGTGCAATCAGGATTCACCAAATACCAAGCTATTTCAGCACAATTGTTCACTGCTCTCGGTGCCTTTCTGGGAACTCTAATCGGAATTGCAATTCAGCATTATTCAGGAGTATCAACTGGGAATGTTGCAGGACTTTTTGGAACGTCTGTTACTCCGGGAGATTTGGTTCTTCCGTTTACGGCGGGTGGGTTCATGTATATTGGGACTGTGGGGGTGATTCCTGAGTTGCTTGTTATTGAGGGCAAGAAATCGGTTAGTCAGGAGTTCAGAGATGGTCTTGTCCAGTTGGTTGCCATGTTTGTTGGTATTGGGATGATGGCGATCGTTTCTTGGGATTAACTGGCATGGCAATGGGCATAGGGAATGGCAGAATGGAGTTATTTATCCCCTTTGAAAGGTTGACAACTTTAGGATGCTTGTAATTCACAATCAGGCCCCAAAAATTTTCGTATTGCCATCCTTCTTAATACATACGTGACCACAATTCTCCTCACACAGCTCACTCGGATTCCTACGGTCAGATGGGAAGCTTTCCAAGTACTTACGCCATTTGGATCCCACTCCAGAGGAAGTTCCTCTTCATGATCAGACGATTCTTCTTCATGCTCAGACCATTCCGGTTCAGGCGTTTTAACAGGGGGGATATATTTGCAAGAATCTTCGCACTTTGGGTCCTCGCAATCTTTCGCTTTTACAACCAAGGGGTCTGTGCGACCTATGGTTCTAAATTGGCACATTATGGCCGCGAAAGTGACTTTGTTTGATGGAGGGCTTTGTGTTCAAGAGATGCCTCTCTTGTTCATAAGAGAACTTACATTTTCCACTCTTTAATAGACTTGGTGGTGGACAGCTATCGACGGAATATCATAAATCGGCATAAAAAATATTTGTCCGTGTCTTTTGATCTGATCATATCTACGTTCCCCCACGAAAATTCATTCTTACCTCAATTTTGTTTTCTATTTTGAAAAGATTTGGGGTTCCTTCCGCAGACTCAGACAGTCTGCATCTGGCTTCAGTTTGTAGGCCGCGGTGGATACCCCGCGGTGATTGCACAACATCTTGATTGCGCCCCACCCATTCCCCCACGTTTTACTTTTCGCATCGCCCATTTTACATTTCGCATTGCATTTGCCTCATGCATGCAATGCGTACTCGGTTGTTTGGAGGGTTTGATCCTGATTCTTCCTTCTCTTTTGTATCAAATGGTGTAATCACAAGCTGCTCCAAGAGTCTGATGATCTTGACGGACGTAAATACGTAACGCGGTGTGAAGCCCTTCATTCCATTTGGCAAAACAGGATGCCAGTAGATCCAATAGACAGTCGTCATGTTGGCTTTCCACTCTTCTTGTGAGATTGGTATGCAGTATGCAGATCTGGTGTCGGATGTATATCTGAAGCTCTGACGACAGGCGGTATAAGGACAGTTAATGCGACGAATTGTGAAATCCATATTCTATTACATTGAATCATTACCCTAATCAACCGAAAGACGGAATCTCCATCGACCATGTTGTATATCTCAATTATTTAGTTTGCTAAACTCCCTCCAATTCGCCTTGCTGCATCGCGGAGATCTTCCTCCGTGACGTGCTCCATCTTTTCATTCTCGCTCACAATCTGTTCAACTGACGGGTGATGGCCTATACTTTGTCCCACCCGCAACTAGACATTAGACCACCTGGCAAAAGATGTACCAGTGTTTCCAAAGACTGATGAGAATTAGAAACCAGGTCATCATCAAACACAAATGAACCCGGTTGGAATAATAAAAGCACCGTACTCCCGCCTGAGACATTAGACAATTCAAAACGGGATGGGAATATGAGATGCTACCAAATTTGAAATAGCCTAGTTCGTCTGTACGACGAACTTTCTGCCCTGTTTTTGCTGTTATAACTGTACTCCCAACCATCATAGCACCAACGCAAACGACCATAACCCTCCCAAAAGCCTCCGTATCAATAGGAACAAGGGTCCTGATATTCTCCCCATATACATCCAATCTATCCGTACATTAGCGTCTATCCCAGGGGACAAAAGGAATCCAAAAGCCGAGGGAACTTACGTAGATCTGATAGCCATGGGATTAACAGTATAATACTGTCCCTCAATTAACTTTGGTTCTCCCAAAACTCCATCAACAGGAACATGGAATCGATGATAATCCTGCGGAGCCAATCTGAATATTCCCAAAGCTCCACCCTCAAACTTCGCTGCCTCCTCTGGATATGCATTTCCAAAGAGCCGTTGGACAGTGAATTCTCGTCCTTTAATCCAGATTTCGGTTGCGGCTGAGATTTTGTTGAAAACTACGCTACGGCAATCGGCAGGGGAGACCGCGATCGAGGAATTGTCTGGAGCTGTGCATGGCCGTGCTTCAGGTTTTAATTTACGGTAGAAGAACTCATTGAACCTAATGTTAGGAGGCTTGCAAGGAGGGCGAAGAATACGTTTTAAAGTCTTCTACGGGAAGAAGGACTTCGGACATGTCGAGTTGGTGGAATTCGATAAATCCTTTGATTTCTCTTGCAGAAAGTGTACTATCATATTTACGACCTTGCTTAACGCTCAGGGATCTCAGCAATTGTTTGACTATATTTGTTAGCTAGTCTTACTAAAGGGGATATCACCTTTCTGCCGTTCCATGTTGGTGCTTTTGAGGCCCTTGTAGAGAAGCCGAATTCCCAGACGGACGTAAACACTCATCCTCTCCTCCTGGATTTGTCCCGTCAACCGATCTTGAACAAGAATATTGGCCGAATTGGCACCCAATTTGTATCCTCCATATGTAATCTTCGAAATGACCTATCCATCAATAACGATCCCTTCAACGGAAGGGTAGAGAACAAACCTTAGTATACCATTTCCTGTGAGCTTGATCGGATGTCACGAATCCACCCATGACAAATCTGTCGACACGTCTCCAATCCTGACTTGCACAAGTAGCCAAATGCGTAACCATATCAACTTCAGAACGTTTATTCATTCTAGGCTGATGACACAGTGGACATTCTGTAATCATAATGACATGTTCCTCAGTGTTGTCATCTGGATCCGCCAAGCCATGTGAACTATGATCCACTTCCGAAGAAGTCATGCTCACGCCCTCTCCCGGACTGTCCGAAATGGGCTCTTTATCCAGTTCAGCCAAGGTCGATGTGTCATCTATGACGTCTAAAGTAGTTGGTGCTTCGACCGGAATTGCATCTTTGTGTGCTGGCCCTTTGGACTTCTTGAACAGTTGATCTTCAAGACAGATAACTGCTTGATCGATCGTAATCTCTTCAGCTTCTTTCAAAATAGGCTCGTCGCTCGTTTGACGGAATCTCACAAAAAAAGTATTGATTGTTTCCTCCGACAATGTTGAGCCCATGGCGTCCAACATAGTCACTAGTTCAACTCGGGTTACACGTCCTGAATCGTCAACGTCGTATTGTGCAAGGAGACAGCGCCAGAGTTGTTGACGTAGAGCTGCGTAGGGGACGTATTTTGCATTGACGATTAATTCGGGAGCATGTTTGTCTTCCCAACGGGCTTGGTTACGCATTTTGAGAGGAATAACATAATTCTTAAGCTCCTTATTATCCATAGGAGAGGCTGACATTTCACTCTTTAAAGTGCCTGAATCTGAAATGTCAACATGTTGCTGAGAGTATAGGTTTACCACTCGAGTCAGATAACGAAGTTGATGAGAGCGCTCTAGTCAGCTCAGCATTCGAAGTTAAGAGGGCGGAAGTGGACGGCGCCACAGATGTAGAACTTGGAACAGAAGTAGGCGCTGTCTTCGAGTTATTATTGCCGCCATTGTTATTGTTATTTCCCTTCTTTCCGTTCAAATTTTGAGCTGAATTCGACCTCGACAGAACAAGTCTGGACAGCTTGGTTTCCTGTCGTTTTGGTTTCGGACGACCTGCATCAGGATCCTTCCAAGGTTCAGGTAATTGGTATAATCCTGTTTCAGGATCGCATGTGGGTGCGGCACTGATGAGTTCACTTACCGGCATTACTGCGGATGCCACAAAGTCATTCGAGGTCATTCTGTCGCGATCGTATACGTTGAAGGATATCACGTAATTCTTTTCGCCATTCATAACTTGGAAGATTACTCGCTCGTTGAATACGGGATTCAAGTTATGTCGAATAACACGCGTGCGAAAAGTCTTTTTGCCGAAAGATACAATGACAAACGGATCCATATCGTATCCCGTTCGTGTCATGTTCCGTTCAGGTGGTAAATCCTTTGCAGAATTCACTTCCATGAAAACAACACCCAAAACCTCCTGCGGACCTTGCACAAACTCGAACGGTTTCATTTTCCTCTTCACACGAGGTTTCCTCGACTTTTTGACTTTCTTTCCTGCAACAACTTCCTCCGTTTCACTTGTTGTGTCACCTTCATCCAATTCATCGGCGCTGGCACCAAGGGTTTCGGAGTCGAATGTTTCAGCTCGGACCATGCCACCGGTAGCGACGGATTCAGTAGCCGGTTGATCAATGACGGCTTGTAGGGGGTGTCTTTCTTTGCCGAGGTTTGCGAGGAACTTTTCCCATGCCGATTGTAAGTCCTCTTTTAAAGCGTCGGGGTGAGCGGGATCGATAAGACCGGCTTTGATTTCAACTTCTCCGCTTGTCAACTTGGGTTTCTTTCGGCTTGAATTTAGAGACATCCATTTTCCCTGACGTGTGAGCATAAGATGAACAGGAGTGACGGTACCTCGTTCGTGGGATCGTCTAGCGCCAATGCGCCATTAGGAAACAGGTCCGTAAGATGAATTGACAATTCTCCGAGATAATCCTTCTTGAATCTGTCTCTGTCCCAAAGAACTGCTTCCAGTACTTCAGATCCAAGACTTGCGTTGATCGTGACATCGAAAACAGCATTCCAAACAGGCGCGAGAGTCTTATAAATTGTCTGCGTTGAAAATCTCTGGTCGTTATACGTCAAAACAACAAACTACTTGTTAGACACCAGAATTCTCAGAAAGTGGAGAAGATACAGGATCGCTAGTTCCGGATTTATCCTTCGCGATCAGATCACGAGCCTAAATCTTAGTTTGTGATGTCAAGATGAGAATAGAGAGGAACAAGGTCACGGACCTGAATAATTGCTATCTGTAGGGTCAAAGGTGGGGATGAAAACACAGCGGCAGATTGCATCTCCTGTGCTTTCGGAGTACTTGAACGACTTGGAACAGGTGACGAAGGACGCGAAAGCGACTTCAATTTGTTGGGGATCAAATGCACCATTCTCGCGAGAATTAACCGATCAGTGTATCGCTAGTAACCAAGAAAGGGGAATCTCTCAGAGAGGGAGAGGAGGAGTTGAATTGTTGCTGTGTTCCTTGCAGAGCCCCGAAGGGATGGTGAAGCCGTGGCAGTGTTGAAAGAGAAGATTTGGGAATTTGGCAGTTATGACGAATTGGGCTGAATTGGGCGATAGATCAGCAGTCAGAATTAAAATACTCAGGAACAAAATCCGTAAACTTAAATAAATGTAAATAAACCAAATAAACCAATAAAAATGTAAACCGAAATTTTATACAGAAGATCTTTTCTTAGTCCTTCTTCTCTGCACTACGAGGGAAGATGTCTCTGGAATGGGGAGGAGAAACATCTCGACTATGGAGAGTATGGAGAACAGTTCATCAAATGGTTCATGACAGAGTATTGTCCCTTATGTCTACAGTGTTCTGATGGCTTTTAGGGCTATGAGGTCTCCCAAGCTGAACTCAACATCTCCATCGAAGCCTTTCTTCAAGGCCACGCGAAGGGTGAGAATCCGAACGAAATAGAGTAACACCTCCTCCCATCTTGTCTTCTTTCTTTATGTTATATATATACTAACCCCTTGTGTGCAGACGTCAAAAGCTACGTTTCTACGCCAGAACACCACCAAATTCAGAACTCCAACTTCCTTCACTCTACGTAGAATTCTCAACAGAGCCCTCCATCTCCGTGGCTTTAATGAAAGCATTTGTCCACACCCTCGATGACCAGAATTTCGGTGCAGGAATCCTCATATATACCACCACCCTCACAACACAAGCTTCCAAAATCATCAACGAAATTTCTTCACAATTCCGCATCGAAGCCTTCCCAGAATCAGAACTTCTTATAAATATTACATATCATGAGTTGGTTCCTAGGCATATTGTCATGACGAATGAGCAGAAAAAGGAGTTGCTTGCAAGGTATCGGTTGAAGGAGACACAGCTACCCAGGATCCAGATTGCAGATCCGGTTGCGAGGTATTATGGGTTGAGGAGAGGACAGGTCGTCAAGATCATTAGGAAGAGTGAGACTGCCGGACGATATGCGAGTTATAGGATTTGTATGTAGAAGCGGCAAGTTATGATCGATCTTGTCGTTGGGCTCTCGGTGAGAGGTGGACGAGTCTGGCGTTGGTTGCATTTATCGAAAATAATCAGATATTATAAGCAGTTGATGCTTCAACAACTTTTTGTCTTGGTCTCTTGATCTCCCTAGCAATATAGATCTAACTCCATGATATCATAACGCAGAAGTTCCTAAGACTCTAACTCTCAACCAGCAGCGGAAATGATAGTTGACTGGCCCTTGCTCGCTGCAAACCCACTCCGTCTCGTATGCAAAGGATCTTTAACATGATGTTCATCAATAATGGGATGCAACAAAACAGTCTGTCCATGAATCGTCAAGATCGCTAGGATCAGAAACCAACCCAGTAAGAGAAAGAGAGAGCTTACAATTCGTAGGCACAGTAACCCAATCTGCTCTTTCAAATGTCAACGGCTCAGAAGCAACCAGAACAATATCTTGTCCCTTATCTCGCCTCTCCATTCTGAAATGTCCAGGAGCATACTGATGAAACGCAGTTCCCGAACTGAAAAACAAACTTGCTGCTTCCTCAGTCGAAGAACTTACATACCGTGATGCCAGCACCGCTTCTCCATCTGTCACCGCAAAATTCAATAAAGAAGGTTCCGTTTCTCCAGCTTCCTGATGCCACTTATTAATCTTGGAAATGGTGTTAATCAAAGCTTTCCGGAGAATCGCATGGCCAAAACCACCTTCCTTCTCTTCCTTGGGATCAACCCCCAAATCCTCCAGCTCATTCAAAAACAGTGCGAAAGCCCATTCAGAATCTGTATTTCCCTGCACAAAAATAAAATATTCTTGTCTCAAAGCAATCACCAACTTCCTTTTAATCTTGTCAAATCCTCCAATACTGCCGTTATGCATCCACATCAGACTGTGGTAACTCCAAGGATGACAATTTATCTCGGCTAGTGCACCACTTGTCGATGCTCTAACATGTGCAAATACTAAACTTGATCTCGTCTTTTCAGCAAGACGTTCGAGGTTCATGTTACTCCAGGCCGGAGTTATGGCTGTGAAAATTGCGGGTCCGTGACAGTTGGCTTTGTCTTCGGGGTAGTATCCTAGTCCGAAACCGTCACCATTGACGGGACGACGCATGTCGAGACGTAATCTGTTGTCGAAAGATTGGTTGATGATTGAATGGGCTGGTTTGGTAAGGAGATTGGAGAGGAGAATTGGCTACATGTCAGTATGAATCCATACAAATCGGACAGGAGGAGAACGTACTTCTTTTCCTTTGTAGATTAGCAGACGACACTACAAGTCAGACAGATTCTTCATATAAAGCACAGTACCATCTTTGTGTCAAACTTTCGTTCAACAAATCAAGTCTGTGATTTCTCTTTTGATGATGATGTGCTTAATTGTTTTGGTTGTGGAGTTTATTCTCGAAGTTTGTTAGCAAAGCCAAACGGTCTGATTCGATGACGCCATTTCCTGAGAACCTTTTGGCCGACGGCCGGACCGTTGCCAGATTCTCGTCTCATGCGACCAACCGTTTCGAACATTTGAAGCTCAGGGGACTCAACTTGCGGGGGGTGGAGTAGGATTGATGTATGCATTAAAATTGACTTTACACCGTACCGACAGTAGCTATATACATCGTAATACAAGATTTTTCACCATGAGCCTCGCTGTTCCTCGTCGACTATCTCCCATATCTCAGTCAGATGAGTGAGAGATGGTGCGCGTCGGTGAAGCCCAACCAATGTCGCCACTCGATGTTGTCCCCGGATTTTTAGGACCTCGACAATTTCGTCTTCATCCTCACTGTATTCATGCCCTATTGTATCAGCCACCATCTGGGTTCAATGCTACCATCAAGGAAGTAAGAGCCCCTAAGGCCAACATAGCCCAGAGCCAGTGTTAACCACCCTTCCAACCCGCTACCAAATCGGAATCCGGTTCCACAATGATCGATCGTTAAACACCGATCCAAAATCAGTCGTTCCAGTGCTCTCCATTCATTGCTGTCTTGGTACTTGAGATCTCCATCTTCAACAATAAACGTAAATTCGATA
>Ga0335073_10014822_pt1 | contig 10916 bp, 8 predicted proteins | sample Lox_Sample_22_FD_207093 | JGI IMG/M metagenome (GOLD analysis project Ga0335073, IMG submission 207093) | Soil microbial communities from Loxahatchee National Wildlife Refuge, Florida, United States - Lox_Sample_2.2 | ecosystem: Environmental > Terrestrial > Soil > Wetlands | place: USA: Florida... | reverse complement strand
GTACCGGCCAAGCCAGTCCAGATTCGCCTCGAAGCCGCCGGAGGCGCACACGTAGGCGCTGGCCCGAAGGGTGATCTCTTCGTCGTGACGGCGGCCGTGCAGGGCGACGCACTCCCGCTGATCGATGACGAGCTCGTCGACCCGGACGTCATAGGCCACGGTGACGCCGAGCTTGGCGAGGGTCCGGTGGTAGCTGTTGACCAGTGCCTTGCCGCCGCCGAGGAAGAATCGGTTCGTCCGGCCGAGGTGAAGTGTCCCGTGCAGCGGCGGCTGCCAGTGGATGCCGTGCTCGGTCATCCAGGTTGGAGTCGACTCCGACAGTTCGAGGGTCTGCCGGGCAAGGTCGAGGTCGTTCGGGCCGGTCCCCACGCGTGCCAGGTCGTCCCAGAACTCGTCGAACTCGTAGGGGCCGGTGTTGTAGGCGTCGGCAGACCGGTGCACGCAACGGAGGTTCCTGGTGTGGCGGGTGTTACCGCCCCGCAGCTCGACCGGCGCGCGATCAAGGAGCAGCACCCGTTCCGCTTTCTGCCGCGCGCTGATCGCGGCAACGAGGCCGGCATTGCCGCCCCCGATCACGATGACGTCCCAGGGGCCCGCGAGCGGGACCGCCGGCGCCCGCCGCGAAGCAGGTGTCATGATGGTTGGCTCTCTCCTATCTTCCGGTGAACTTCGGCGGGCGCTTCTCCCTGAAGGCGGTGCGCGCCTCCCGGTAGTCGTCGCTCATCGCGACCATCTCCCACAAGGTCCGCTCCAGCGCCAGGCCCTCCGGGTTCTCCAGCCCGGCGCGCAGCGCACGCTTCGACGCGATGACGGAAAGCGGGGCGTTGGCGGCGATCTGGCCGGCGATCTCCGCTGTCTTCGCGATAAGCTCGCGCGGGTCGACCAGATCGGACACCAGGCCGGCGCGGTAGGCCTCGGCTGCATCGACTGGCTGGCCGGTGAGGATCATCTTCGCGGCGAACGCGGCCGGGACCGTGCGCACCAGGCGCTGGGTACCGCCGCCCCCGGGCATACTGCCGATACGTGCCTCGGGCAGGCAGAACGAAGCGACCGTGCTCGCGATGCGCAAGTCGCAAGCGAGGGCGAGTTCGAAGCCGCCGGCATAGGCGGCACCGTTCACGGCGGCGATAACCGGCTTGGTGGCCCGGTCGAGCGCCGTCGTTATCCGCTCGCGCCGCGCGGTCAGGGCGTGGCTGTCCAGGCCCGCGCTTCCCTCGCGCAGGTCATTCCCGGCACAGAAGCCCGGACCGTTGCCGGTGATGACGATCACCCGGACCGCGCTGTCGGCGTCGAGCCCGGCCAGGCTCGCCGCCAGGGCCTGTTTCAGCGCGCTGTTCATGGCGTTGCGCTGAGCGGGCCGGTTGAGCCGGACCCAGCCGATGCCGTCACCGGCCTCGACGATGACCGGCTGTTCCGTAGCCGGGAATTCTTCCGGCGGTGCGTCGCGTGTCATCGCAGCACTCCCTCCGCGCACAGCGCGTCATAGTCGTCTTTCGACAGGCCGAGAACGCGGTGGGCGATCTCCCAGGTGTGCTCGCCAAGCAGCGGCGCGGGCCGGGTCGGCCCGAACGGGCCGTCCTTCCACCGGAACGGCAGGGAGCCGGTGACATACGGACCGATCTCGGCGTGATCAAGGTGGTGCCAGAACTCCCGTGCCTGCAGCTGATCGTCCGCCATCAGGTCGCCTACTGACTGGACCGGGTAGGCGGGGACACCGCCCTGCTGGAGTGCTTTGGCCAGCAGCTCCCGCTCCCAGGTGACCGTGTAGCGGGAGATCAGCTGCTCAAGCTCAGGCTCGGTGGCCTTGCGGGCCTTCGCCGAGGCAAACCGCGGCGAGCCGAGTACCTGCTCTGCGTCGAGCACCCGCCGCAGGCCATCCCACTGCGCGTCCGTGCGGACCGCGATCGCACACCAGCTGTCCTCGCCGGCACACCGGAAGACGCCGTGCGGCGCCGCATCGGCGACACGATTGCCGCTTCGCGTTGTCCGGACGCCGACCGATGCCGCCAGGATCTCCGGACCGATCACGTTGACGGTCGACTCCAGCTGCGAAAGCTCGATATTGGCCCCCTGCCCGGTCACCTTCCTGCGGTAGAGCGCGGCCAGCAGTGCTACCAGCGCGTGCCCCGGGTTCGGCACGTGATCCGGATAGTGGGTGTTGGTGCCGATTGGCAGGCGATCGGGAAGCCCGGATATCTCGACCATGCCGGTGACCGCCTGGATCGTTGAGCCGAAGCCGACGAAATCGCGATGCGGACCGGTAGACCCCAGCATCGGCATGGCAAGGTAGATAACGGCCGGGTTGATCGCCCGGGCTTGCTCATAGTCGAGACCCCAGCGTTCCATGATGCCTGGCCGGAAGTTGTTGGTGACGATGTCGCTCTTCTCGAGCAGCGCGCGCGCGATCTCACGGGCCTTGTCCGTGCGCATGTTCAGCGCGAACGAATGCTTGTTGCCGTTCCGGCTGATGAAGTAGCCCGATCCGTTCACGTTCTCATGACCGGGACTGAACGGCGGGCTGACCCTCAGGTTGTCGGGATGGACCGAGGACTCGATCTTGATGACCTCGGCCCCGTGGATGGCCAGCGTCTGCGTGACCAGCGCGCCCGCCCCCACCCAGGTGAAATCCAGAACCCTGATCCCTTTCAGGGCCAGCTCCGATGACCGCTGGCCGTCCGCGTCCGTGCCAGGCGTCACAGTCACCTCCCTTGCTTCCTCATGTGATCGCCCCTGCTTGGCGTAGCCGGGCGATCTCGTCGTCGGCTAGGCCGAGCGCTTCCGCGAGGACGGCCGTGGTCGTGCCGGGCTCGACCGGATACAGCTGGTAGGGCAGGTCGTCGATGTCGGCGGCCCGGTAGGGGCGGCCGGGGTAGCTGAGGGGCACGCTCAGCTCGGGGTCAGCGACCTGGTGAAAGAACTCCCTGGCAGCAAGCTGAGCGTCAGCGAGCGTATCCGCGGGAGAGTTGACCGGCGCGATAGCGATCTTCCTGCGCTGGCCCTCCAGGTACAGTTCCTCCTTTGGCCGTGTCGCTGCGAACCGCTCGAATACCTCGGTGAAGAACTCGATGGAGCCTGGCGTGATCCGGTAGCTGTACTCCGACCATTGCGGCTCCGCCATCACCTCGGCGCCGGGTACGCCTTCCTCCACGAGCCAGCCGACAAGCGCTACCCAGCCTCGCGGGGTCCCAAGTCGGCCGGCGACCATGGCCACGTAGCCGTCAGCGCAGCGGAACGTGCCCGTTCCCGCGCCTCGCGGCACACCTCCCTGCCGCCCTCGCAGGTGGCCGTGAAAGTCGTATTCAGCGACGGTGTCCTCTAGCGCGCCGGCCATGACCTCTTGGGCGGCGACCTCGACGTGGCGGCCGGTGCCGTCCTCCTGGCCGCGCAGGAGCACCAGCAGCGCGCCGACGACGCCGTAGACCGAGCGGCCGAAGTAGGACTGCAGCCCGGCGACGGCAATCGGCCCCGTGTCGTGATAGCCCCCGAGCGACAGCAGGCCGCTGGCCGCGAGCACCGTGAGGTCGTCGGATGCGACCGAGGACCGCGGCCCGCCGCTACCGAACGCGCGGATCGAAAGCCGATTGAGCCGGGGCGCGAGCGTTGTCAGCTCCTCGGCGCCGTATCCGTGCGCGGTCGCGCCCTGCTCGTCGGGCGTGTCGATCAGCAGGTCGCTCACTGCGAGGAGCCGCCTGAAGAGCTCCTGGCCCGCGGCCGTGCTCCTATCCAGGACAGCGACCCGGGAGTTGACCGCAACGAAGCGATCGAACAGGCTGACGGGGCGCCCTGCCTGCTGAGCGTACGGCGGCGGGCCCAGGCGCTCGCCAGCGGGCGGGACAACGCGGATCACATCGGCCCCGAGATCCGCGAGCAGCCTCGCCGCGTAACGGCCCGTCGCGTCCGTCAAGTCCAGCACGCGTACCCCGCCAAGGAAGCCGGCGCCGGCTCCTGCTGCTGCTCCTGCTCCTGCATCGCGGCCCGGTTCCGGTGACCTCAGTTCCATGCGAACCCCGGCACCGGCACGTAGGTGACCAGCACGAGCATGAAGAGCAGGACGCCCAGATAGGGCAACACGTCGACCGCGATCTTGCCGACCCGGATTCCGCTCACCGACGAGACCGCGAAGAGGTTGCCGCCGAGCGGCGGGTGCATGACGCCGATCTCCAGGTTGATCGCCATGATGATCGCCAGGTGGACCGGCGAGATGCCCAGCGGCGACAGCAGCGCATAGAGGATCGGCGCGCCGATGATGATCAGGCTGAGGCCGTCCATCAGCGTCCCCGCGGCCAGCATCGCGATGTTGGCGAGTAGCAGCGTCAGGAACTTGGACAAGTGCAGGCCGTTCACGGTGTTCAGCACGCTGATGATGGTCTGCTGCTCGACCAGGACGTTACTGAACAGCCGGGCCGCTATCACGATGAGGAACACGGCCCCCGCGCGCTGGGCCCCGACCCGCGCGGCGGCGAAGAGCCTGCGGCCGCCCACCTGGGTGATGAACAGGCCATAGAGGATGACGACGATGACCAGGGCGGCCGCAACCTCGCTCAGGGTCAGGATCCCGGAATAGATGCCGCCGACCACCAGGCCCGGGATCAGTATGCCGCCAACCGTCGCGATGAGCTTCCGCACGCGCTGTCCCGGCGGCACCGTCTTCACCGGCTCCGCCGTCTCGACCACCGGCGCCGACAACGGGACGGCCGCCGGGGCCGCCACCGCCCGGTCCTGCTGGCGGCGGGCTCGCACCAGGCTGACCAGTGCGATCAGGACCGCCGCGAGCAGTGCGGGGAACAGCGCGGCGATCCACAACTGGGTAACCGAGTAGTTGATGACCTGGGCGTACAGGATCATCGCGATGCTCGGCGGCAGCAGGATGCCGATCGCGGTGCTGGCGACGACCAGCGAGGCGACGTAGCTGCGGCCGTAGCCGCGGGACTCCATCGGCTCCTGGAACGCGGAGGCGACCGCGGCCGCCTCGGCCGCAGAGGATCCGGTCGAGCCGGCGAAGAACAGGCTCGTCCCGACGCAGCACAGGCCGGCTGACCCGCGGACGCGGCCGAACAGCCGTTGCCAGGCGTCGACGATGGGCTCGATCGCCCCGACCGCGCTCAGCATCTCGCCCGCGATGATCAGCATCGGGATGGCGATGATGAGCGGGTCGTTGATGTCGCTCATGGCGAGCAGCGGGAGGTTGGACAGGCTGCTCGGCTCGAAGACCGCCGTCGCCAGTACCGTCCCCAGCAGCAGTGAGTACCCGAAGGGAATGCCCGCGAGCATGCTGGCCAGCGCGACCAGGATCACCATGATGACCATTACTGATCCCGGCTCACTGGCTCGGCAGGCAGCGGCTCAACGTCCACGTCCGCTGCCATCACTCAGCCGAGCCCTGCAGCAGGGTGATGGTGTCCTCGGCCGGGGGCTCGCCTGGAGGTTTCAGGTCGGCGGTGAGCCACCGGATTGCCGCGAGGATGCAGGTGACCGGAAACGCCGCGTAAAAGATCCACAGCGGCGAGTAGAAGGCCTCTGAGTACGAGCCGCCGAGCTGCATCTGGCTGCGCACCAACTCGATCCCGTAGTACGCGAGGACGAGGAGCAGCGCGGCCACGATCGGCTTGGTGACCATCTGGAGGCGCTTACGGAGGGTTTCGTTGCGAATCAGGTCGGCGAGCCCCGCGAACCCGATGTGCCGTCGCGTGGCCGCGAGGTAGATGAAGGCGCCCATGACCAACGCCATCGACGAGGCGTCGTATACCCAGGGGAAGTCGAGCGAGGCGAAGCCGAGGTTCCGGGCCAGTACGTCCCACAGCTGAAGGGTGATCCCGATCGTCAGGCCGATGAGCCCCAGCGTCTCGGCGACGTGCCCACTCCAGTCGCCCACCGTGCGGGCAATGCGATGAGCGGTGTGCTCTGCCGGGGTGACCTTCCGCGGCTCGGCCGGGCCGGCGCTCGTGTCATTGGTCATCTTTCCTCCGGAGGGTGGTGCAGCCCGCTGTCGCCTTTGCCGGTTCTGGTAGCAAGCCGCACGGTTTGACCCGTTCAATGCCAGCAGCTTGCCCCGGGCGCTGGTAAAACGCCAGCGCCCGGGGAATTGCTACGAGGCGGGGTAGACCGGGTAATTCAGCTGCTGCATGGTCTGGACGAGCGCCTGGTAGGACGTCTGGTCCTCGCCCTTGAAGATCGAAAGCGCGTACGGCTGCAGCTCCTTGGCGGACTGCGCGACCTCCGCGGCGGAGGCGGTGGTGACCCAGTTGCCCTGGCTCTTCAGCAGCGTGTCGGCTGCCTGCTGCTGGGCCGTGACGCTGTTGGTCGCGTAGTTCCCGATCGTGGCGTCGACCGACTTGACGATTGCGTTCTGGTTCGCGGTGCCGATCGAGTTCCAGGAATTCATGTTGACGAACATGAAGTACGGCCCGTACTGGAAGGAGCCCGGATCGTAGAAGCCGTGGATGACGCCCTTGAGCGCGCCGGCCGAGAAGGCAGCCGAGCCGAGGGCGGCGGAGACAGTGTTGTTCTCCAGGCCGGCGGCGGCCTCGGTGGTGCTGAGGTTGACCGTCTGGGCGCCCAGCTTGGTCAGCTCGTCGGAGACGATGCCAGCGCCCGACACGCGCACCTTCATGCCGTGCAGGGCGTTTAGCGAGGTCACCGGCGTCGACGAGGTGAAACCGAAGCCCGCCTCACCGGGGGAGGCGCCGCTGATCGGCACCATCTCGATGCCGAGCTTGGCGGCCTCGGCCTGTGCCTCCTTGAACCACGGCGTGCCGGGCGCAACGATCTTGAAGTAGTCCACCGAGTTCGGGGCGACGTAGGCGATCTGGGTACCGTCAAACGCCTTGATGAGCGAGTTGACCTGGAGAGCCTGGGTGACGACGGCCTGGATCTGGCCATGCTCCAGGGCGGACATCGCCAGTGTCTGGGTCGAGTAGAGCTCGTTCGCGGGGTACTCGGTGACGGTAACCTTGCCGTCCGTAGCGGTCGAGATTCCCTTGCCGACGGCGCCGAGATACAGGTCGTTGAACGGAACGCCCGTGGTCAGGTCGGACGAGAGCTTCCAGGTGACGCTGGAGGCGGACGCCGACGTGTTAGTAGAGCCACTCGAGCTACTCGAGCCACTCGAGCAGGCAGCCACACTGATGGCTGCCGCCACCGATACAGCTGCTGCTATGGGCCACCGGCGGATTCGCCGTGTGCTGCGTCTCATGCGGACCCCAATCCTCACTTCTTGTATTTGTTACGGGTTATGCGTGGTACTTCTTGACGGCTTACGGCACCGCCCTGAGCAGTCCGAAGACCCGTTCCAGGCGACCGGGCTGTTCCAGCTGCTCGACGGATTCGATGGCGGTCGCTTGCTGCGCCTCGGACCAGGCGTCCGCGGTGCAGTCGCTGAATTTCGCGAGCCGCTCTTCGCGCGACATCGGATTCGCCGGTGAACCTCTGAATTCCTTGCATTTCTCCTCGACAACCGAGCCGTCGCGCAGGTAGGCGCGGGCGACGACCCAGGTGTCGTGCAGTCCTCGAGGGATCGCCTCGTTCCCGACCGCCTTGACGCGCCCGAGCATGTCCTCGACCGTGGGCGAGAAGCGGACCTCGTCGGTAAAGGAGCGAAGCCCGACCCGGTCTTCTGCCAGCGCCACCGCCGCGCAGTACTCGTAGCTGAATTTCCCGTCTAGACCGCTCTTCGGGCTGGGCCGGGACAGGTCGGGGCGGACGTGCGACAGCTCGATTTCGAGATGGTCGACGTCGGCCGGGCTCAGGTGTGCCTTCTGCTTCACCGAGACGCAGGCTTCGAGAATGCGCTGCATGTAGACCTCGGCCGGGAAGCGCTTGATCGTGAAGCCGGGGTCGGCGAGGAGCCGGGCATCGGCCAGGCCGTCAAGCACCTTCTCGGGATGGAAGTCCCCCTTGAAGACGGTCGAGGCGAATCCCCGGGGCGCCTCGATGATATCCGGGTTGCTGATGAAGCCGAGTCGCGCGAGCAGTGCTGCCTCGGTACCCATCCGGCCCGCGTTGCCTGGATGGGTCGACTTGACCATCGTGCCGTTGTTGGCGAACAGCCCGCCGGTCCGGGAAGCGGCGATCCCGAATGCCATGCGCACCTGCTCGCTCGACAAGCCGAGCATCCGGCCAGCCGCCGCCGCGGCGCCGAACGGCCCGAACATGCCAGGCGGGTGGAACCCGCCGAGGTCCTGCGGCCCCGACCGGCGCAGGCGGGACTGCACTTCCCAGCCGACGATGATCGCCGCCAGCAGGTCGCTGCCCTCGCCTCCGTTCTGCTCGGCGACGGCGAGGGCCGGGGGCAGCAGGTTGGACGTACCGTGCATCGGGACCGCGCCCTGCGGCTCGTAGTCGTTGACGTGCAGCATGGCGCCGTGGACAAACGCCGCCAACGGTGCGTTGGTGCGGTCGCTCCGCCGCAGCAGCGTGCACGCCCCCCGCCCGCCGATCTCGTCGGCGTATCGGAGCAGAATGCCCGCGACCGGATGAGTGGCGCCGGCTATCAGGCAGCCGAGCCCGTCGAGAATCAGCACCTTGGCCGCTGCCACCACCGCGGGATCGACCGATCGCAGGTCGAAGCTCGTGACGAACTCAGCGAGGGCGGCGGTGACCGACTGACCATGGCGTTCCGTGTCTTCTGAATTCGTCATGGCTTCCTTCGTCGAGCCGGCGGGGTCGGAGTTCACTGACCGACCTCGGTCAGGCAGTCGAGCAGATCGCGTATCTTGCTCGATTCGAGGTGGTCGATGGTCTCGTTCAGCGGCCCGACTCGCTCCGCCGGGAGCGCCCGGGCTGCGCACCGCATGAACTTCTCGGTGATCTGCGCGTAGCTCATCCGGTTGGCGATGTTGCCCAGGGGCGTGTCGATGACTGTCGAGGCAGATGCGCCGTTCTTCATGTGCACGGCGACTGGCGTGGTGTAGCGCCGGACGCCTGGCTCGAACCCGCCCGGCACGACGTTGGTGTGGATCTTCCTCATCAGGCCCTGGATTTCCGGGCGCTGCAGCGTCTGATCCGTGAAGGTGTCGATCGTGACGTCCCCGTCGGCGAACGCGGCCGCGATGCAGAACCTCAGGCTGAACTTGCCTTCGAAGCCCCGCTCAGGGGTGTCGATGTGCAGCGAGTGAAAAAGGCTCTCCGAACCGGTCACTTCGATGCGGTCGATGTCGGCCGGGTCGGAGACAACCTGGCGGCGGAGCTCCAGCGCGGCGGCGATGCCGCGTTGTGTTCCGCCGCAGGCCGGGAAACGTTTGATGTTCAGCCCGGGCGTCTCGATGGCCCAGGTGTCGCCGGGCTGCTCACTGATGAGGCTCAGGTCGAAGTTGCCCTCGCCGAAGAAGGCGCTGAGCAGCCCGTGCTTCCCCTCGATAACCGTCTGTGCCGCCCAGTACCCACGCTGGGCGAGCAGTGAGGCCATGACGCCTGCCCGCGCGGCGTTGCCGGCCTGAGTACCCTTCCCCCAGGTGCCGAACTGCTCGGTCAGGCCACCGGAAGCAGAGGACGCCAGCCCCAGGGCGATCGCGGTCTGCTCGCGTGAGAGGCCAAGCAGCTTGCTCCCGGCGGCCGCAGCCGCCGGGCAGCCGTAGATCGAGGTGGGATGGACGCCGCCCTTGCGGGCGGTCCGCTCATAGGCGCGCACTGAGCGCGACAGCCGCTCGAAGACTTCCCAGCCGGCGACCATCGCGACCATGAAGTCCTGGCCACTTGCATCCGCGAGCTCCGCCGTGACGAGCGCGGCCGGGAGAATGCACGCTGTCGGGTGGGAGAACCCGTTGTCGTCGAAGTCGAGAAGGTGACTTAGCGTCCCGTTAGCCCATGCCGCTTCCCAGGGGCTCGTGACGATGCTGCTGCCGATGACTCGCGCGCCAGCATCCCCAGCGTATTCGCCGACCAGTCCGAGGACGATTCGGCCGGGTTCTGTGTCCGAGGCCGCAAGCGCTACGCCCAGGCAGTCCTTCACGTGCTCGCGAATCCGGGTCCGGGTGGTCGGCCCGAGACCTGAGTAGCGACAAGCTTCCACGACCGCGGCCAGCGTTTCCGTAGCCGATTCGGGTCCTGATGCCATAGCCGCCATCCATTTCACGATGCGGAACGTGCGTTCCATTGTCGTCCGGTCGACGCGCGTATGTCAACCGTGTTTCGGGAAGACAGTGTTTCGAGATGGCAGTGTTTCGAGATGGCAGTGTTTCGAGCAGTCCGCGGACACGCCACTCACCGCGACGTCGGCGGATCTGCCGAGGGCTAGCGTCCTGACCTCGGCGGCGAACAGACCTCGTACCATTTCGCAAGAGAGGCGAACGCGCTTCCCCGCACGCCCTCGCGCGCAGCACGGCCAGATGACCGCCGCGCGCTCGCCGCCGTCATCCGGAAGGCCGACCCGGGCAAATCCGGGTCACCCCATATCATTGCCGACGTTGTTTCCGCCTGGGTTACGCACCAGGCCGGGTCAGCTTATGGCTGCCCAGCGGCCTGGTTCAGGCTGCATAGTTACGTCACTCGACGCGGGGAGATCCTTTGTCTGCGAACACGGTCAAGCGCGCGCTGCTGCTCGAGAACATCCACCCGGACGCTACGGCCAAGCTGGCTAAGGCCGGGTATGAGGTCACGACGGAGTCGCGGGCGCTGGACGAGGACGAGCTGATCGATGCTGCCCGGGGGATGAGCTTTCTCGGCATTAGGTCCACCACGCAGGTCACCGAGCGTGTCCTGGCTTCGCTGTCCGACCTGCTCGCGGTCGGCGCGTTCTGCATCGGCACTAACCAGATCGACCTCGCCGCCGCCGCGAAGCGCGGTGTCGCGGTATTCAACGCGCCGTTCTCGAACACGCGCAGCGTCGTCGAGCTCGCGATCGCCGAGATCATCTCACTCGGCCGGCGACTGCCGGAGAAGAACACAGCGATACATGAGGGCTTCTGGGACAAGTCAGCCAA
>Ga0335073_10014820_pt1 | contig 10917 bp, 9 predicted proteins | sample Lox_Sample_22_FD_207093 | JGI IMG/M metagenome (GOLD analysis project Ga0335073, IMG submission 207093) | Soil microbial communities from Loxahatchee National Wildlife Refuge, Florida, United States - Lox_Sample_2.2 | ecosystem: Environmental > Terrestrial > Soil > Wetlands | place: USA: Florida... | reverse complement strand
GGGTGGCGGTCTGGATGTCGGGGCTGTCGAGGTAACATTCTTTCAGCAGCGTGATCAGTTCCGGGCCGAAGGGTTGAACGGAAAGCTGGCCTTCGATGCGATAGAGCAGCTTGTCCAGGCCCTTAGTCTTCATCCGGCCAACGGCGCCGGTCTGCCGGGTTTCCCAGGTCAGCGTGTCCCCGTCCAGGTAAATACTACCCAGCTCTTCGAGATCGGCGTCTTCGCTCCCCATGTAGAAAACAGGAACAAAATCGCATTCGGGATGTTGCGATCTTAACCAGCTTGCCAGCCGGATGGTATGGAGGATCTTATAGATAAAATAAAGGTGGCCGGTGAAGATCGCCGGTTGATGGGCAGTACAAACCGTAAAAGTCGTGTCCTTTGACAGCATGTCGATATTGTTCAGCACCTTTTCGGCAGGCGGGATAGCGGCATATTGTTCCCGCAAGGCATTTACAAGAACGGCGCGGTCAACCGGGCGGGCCTTCCTGGCTTCGAGCGCCTGGCGGAGGCCTTCCCCGTCAGGAGCATGGGCATACAACGGCCGGAGCGCATCCGCCTGGTCAAGATAGTCGGTGATGATACGGGAAAAATGGCCGGTCTGGTGAATGGGTAAATGATGTTCGTTCCAATCCATAAGCGGTGCTGATGGACCAAAATAACGCAAAATTCCCCCAATTGTTCAGCCTGTTTGATGGACGGTCGGCCCCGCGACCGCACCCGGCCCGGCTTTCGGGACACTTTCACAGCACCTGGAAACCATAGGCATAGGGGTCGTCATCGGGGTCGATGCCGATGGTATTATACCCGTAGATCTTTGCCCAGCCTTCGATGCTGGGAATAATGGCCCCTTTGTCTGCGACAGCGGTCACCTTTTCGATCCTGCCGGTGAACCGAGACCCGATGATGCTTTCGTGGATAAAGGCATCACCTTCCTTCAGCTTCCCTTTCGCAAACCATTGTGCCATCCGGGCGGAGGTACCGGTACCGCAGGGGGACCGGTCTATGGCTTTGTCGCCGTAGAAAACCGCATTACGCGCCGTGGCATCGGGGTGGATAGTCGGACCCGTCCAAAGGATATGCGTACAGCTATGAATGGTTGGATCATGGGGATGTACAAAAGTGTGCGTCTCGTTGATCCGGCGGCGCATTACCCGGCTATAGCTGATCAGCTGGTCAGCGGAGAAGTCATCGAGTTTGCTATAATGTTCCTGGGGATCGACGATCGCATAGAAATTCCCGCCGTAGGCGACATCGACTCTCAGCGTCCCCAGCTCCGGGCATTCTACGGCGATATTTTCCGCGGCAAGCCAGGCCGGGACATTCGTCAGCTTGACGGAGCGGACTTTAGTACCCTCCATTTTGTATTCGATCTGCACCAGCCCCGCGGGGGCTTCCATCCGGACACGGCCAGGTGTCTTCGGCCGGATCAATCCTTCTTCGATCGCGATGGTGATCGTGCCGATGGTGCCATGACCGCACATGGGCAGGCAGCCGCTGGTCTCGATGAAAAGGACGGCCACATCGTTCTCCGGGTCGTGCGGCGGATAGAGGATGCTGCCGCTCATCATATCGTGACCGCGGGGTTCGAACATCAGTCCCTTCCGGATCCAGTCGTATTCGCGCAGGAAATGCTGGCGTTTTTCGCTCATGTTGCGGCCTTCGAGTATAGGACCGCCGCCGGCGACGAGGCGGACGGGGTTGCCGCAGGTATGCGCGTCGATGCAAAAAAAGGTTTTCTTCGGCATGGGTATTATATGGCGGCCTGGGTCAGGACGTTATTGACTGTTCGCCAGATCTTCAAGGGGTTCTTGTTGCGCAGCGCTTCCGGCAGCAGATGATCGGGCCAGTTCTGATAGCTCAAGGGACGGGCCCAGCGCTTGATCCCGTCGGCCCCTACCGAGGTAAACCGGCTGTCGGTCGTAGCAGGGAAAGGGCCGCCGTGCTGCATCGACAGGGCCACGCGGACGCCGGTAGGGACTCCATTCAGGATGAACCGGCCGCAGATATCCTGGGTCGCCTGCACGAGTTCCGCATGGTCGCGGATGTCCTGATCGGTAGCCATCAGCGTAGTCGTCAACTGGCCTTCCATTTGACGGGCCACCTTCAGCATCTCCGCCGGATGTTTGCATTGGATGATGAGGGAATAGGGCCCAAAAACTTCCTGATGCAACAGCGGGTTCCGAAAGAACGCCTCCGCGGTAGCCGAAGCAAGGGTCGGCACGCCCTGGTTGGGTTTTGGTTGAGTGGCCGCAACCGCGATCGTCGAGACATCCTCCTCAGCCAGTGCCGCGCCGCGTTTATCGGTATAGGCCCTGGCAATACCGGGGTGCAGCATGGTGGCGGGCGGGACGGCCGCGATAGCAACGCCCAGCTCTTCGATAAACAGATCGAGGTCCTTTCCTTCGATCCCGATGATGAGGCCGGGGTTGGTACAGAACTGACCGACGCCCAGCGTGATCGAGCCGGCAAGGGTGGAAACCAATTCTTTCGGTGACGCGGCCAGCTTGCCGGGCAAAATGAAAATGGGGTTGATACTGCCCATTTCGGAGAAAACCGGGATCGGGACCTTCCGTTGGCCGGCCCAGTCGAAAAGCGCTTTTCCGCCGCCGTAGGAGCCGGTAAAGCCCACCGCGCGGGTATGCGGATGCATCACGAGGTTTTTGCCGGTTTCGGTGCCGGCGCCATGGACATGAGCGAAGACCCCGGTAGGCAGGCCTTCCATCTTTATAGCCCGGGCGATGGCCTGCGCCACGATCTCCGACGTCTCCGCGTGTGCGGGATGGGCCTTGACGATGACCGGGCAGCCCGCCGCCAGGGCAGAGGCGGTGTCACCCCCGGCTGTGGAATAAGCAAACGGAAAATTACTCGCGCCAAAGACAACGACCGGGCCCAGCGGAACCAGCCATTTTCTCAGATCCGGGTCGCCTTTATCGGCCACGGCGGTATCGATCCGCACGTCGAGCCAGGTACCGGCTTCGCAGGCCTCCCCATAGCTGGTCAGCTGGAATTGCGTGCGGGCACGTTCGTTCTTAAGGCGGGCTTCCGGAAGGTTCGTCTCCCGCATTGCCGTCCGGATGAGGGCATCCCCTTCGGCTTCTATTTCTCCCGCGATGCGCCGCATCAGGGCTGCGCGTTGTTTCAAGGTGGTCTGGCGGAAAGTTGGAAAGGCTTCCCATGCCGCGTCCATCACGGCATTGATCTCGGCTGCTGTGGCGTCCTGGAATTTCATGATGTAAAGTTAAGGTTTATACGGCCAGGGACAGGTATTCGGGCAGCACCGGGCGGTTGGCCAGTCCTTTGCGTATAACGGCCAGCACGCGTTCCCGTTCTTCCCCAACCAGCGTCAACCGGGGTGCCCGCACATATTCCGTGCCCAGTCCGGCTTCCGCCTCCGCCAGCTTGATATACTGTACGAGTTTCGGGTGGATATCCAGCTCCAGCAGCGGGAGGAACCAGCGGTGGATCTCCAGCGCTTCCTCTATCCGGCCGGCCTTTACGAGGCGGTAGATCGCCACTGTTTCGGCGGGGAAAGCGCAGACCAGCCCCGCCACCCAGCCATGGGCGCCCATGATAAGGGCTTCCGTAGCAATCGGGTCGACGCCGGTGAGTATCTTCAGGCGATCGCCAAAGCGGTTGATCAGCCGGGTGACATTGGTAATATCGCGGGTCGATTCCTTCACGGCTTCGATATTGGGCAGTTCGAGCAATTCGTCAAACATCTCCGGCGTGATCTCGATCTTATAATCGACGGGGTTATTGTAGACCAGGATGGGAAGGCTGGTCGCCTGGGCGACGGCTTTGAAAAAGGTCACCGTCTCGCGGTGGTCGCTCCTGTAGCGCATGGGCGGCAACAGCATCAGGCCTTTCGCGCCCCACTTCGCGGCCAGACCCGCCTGGCGGATGGCTTCTTTTGTCGTGCCTTCGGCAATGTTCAACAGAACGGGGACGCCGGCCCGGTCCGCGGCGTATTTCACCAGGATCTCTTTTTCTTCCAGCGCCAGGGTACTGGCTTCGCCGAGGGAACCCCCGATGATGATCCCGTTGACGCCGGCCTGGACCTGAGCGTCGAGGTTAGCCCCGAAAGCGGGAAGGTCGAGGGTATCGTTTGCCGTGAATTTGGTTGTGACGGCCGGGTAAACGCCGTTCCAGTTTATCCTCATGTACGCTTTTTTGCAAATATATCCGATATCCTGCCTTCGGCGCTAACGGCTATTGACCATTTCTGCCCGTATTTTAACAGCCCGCCGTCCGATCAACAAACTTCCCCTTCCAGATCGTAATCATACGCTTTTGTGACGCGCACGTTGACAAAATCGCCGATGGGTAATTTCGCAGGCCCCCGGATGATCACCTCATTGTCCACCTCCACCGAGTCGAATTCCGTGCGGCCCAGGTAGCGGCCCGCTTCCTTTTTATCGATCAGCACCTGAAAGACCTTGCCGACCTTCTGTTGGTTGATCTCGCAGGAGATTTCCTGCTGGATTTCCATGATCTCCTGTGCCCGTTGCTGCTTGATGTCCGCGGGAACGTCATCTGCCAGGCCGTGGGCGCTTGTGCCTTCTTCATGGGAATAGGTAAAAATACCTACCCGGTCGAACCGGTGCACCCGGAGGAAGTCTTTAAGCTCTTCTACATCGCGTTCGGTCTCGCCGGGGAAGCCGGCGATCAGGGTAGTCCGCAGGCAGATCCCCGGCACTTTTTCCCGGATCGTGCGGATCAGGTCGGTCATGTCCTGCCGGGTAAGCTGGCGGCGCATGGCGGTCAGCATCCGGTCGCTGGCGTGCTGCAGCGGCATGTCGAGGTAGTTGCAGATATTGGGTCGTTCGCGCATGACGTCGAGGACTTCGAGCGGGAATCTGGCCGGGTAAGCATAGTGAAGGCGGATCCAGCGGAGGCCTTCGATATCGGCAAGGCGGTGGAGCAGTTCCGGGAGCGCGCGCCGCTTGTAGATATCCAGGCCATAATAGGTCAGTTCCTGGGCGATCAGCATGATCTCCTTTACTCCTTTACGCACCAATCCCGCTGCTTCTCTCACGAGGTCTTCGATGGGCCGGCTGATATGTCCGCCGCGCATCAGCGGAATAGCACAAAAGGCGCACGTGCGGTTGCAACCTTCGGAAATCTTCAGATAGGCGTAATGTTTAGGCGTTGCCAGGAGCCGTTCGCCCAGCAGCTCGGCTTTATAGTCAGCTTCAAATTGTTTCAGGAGCAGCGGCAGCTCGAGGGTGCCGAACCAGGCATCCACTTCGGGGATCTCTTTTTCGAGCTCGTCGCGATATCGCTGACTGAGACAGCCGGTTACGAAGACTTTGTCGAGACGGCCCTTTTTCTTCAATTCGACCTGATCGAGGATGGTGTTGACGGATTCCTCTTTTGCCTTGTCGATAAAGCCGCAGGTATTGACGACGACGATGTTGTGGTCCGTCTTTTTGTTCTCGTGGATGACGTCGATCTCGTTGGCCTTCAGCTGGCCGCTCAGCACCTCGCTGTCGACCATGTTTTTGCTGCAGCCGAGGGTGATAATATTGACCTTGTCCTTTTTTAAATTACGTGTTCTCATTTCTCCAGGCTAAAAAGGCTGTCTACAAATTCATGTTTGTCAAAGACCAGCAGGTCTTCCATCTTTTCACCGACGCCGATGAATTTGACGGGGATCTTGAACTGGTCGGCGATGGCCAGCACTACCCCGCCCTTTGCGGTGCCGTCGAGTTTGGTGATCGCCAGCGCGGTCACGTCGGTGGCGGCGGTGAATTGCCGGGCCTGTTCGATGGCATTCTGGCCGGTGGATCCGTCAAGCACCAGCAGGACTTCGTGCGGTGCATCGGGCATGACCTTCCTGATCACGCGGTTGATCTTGCTCAGCTCTTCCATCAGGTATGCCTTGTTGTGAAGCCGGCCGGCCGTATCGATGATGACGACATCGGCGTTCCGGGCGATGCCGCTCTGTACCGTGTCAAAGGCCACGGCGCCGGGGTCTGTTCCCATGCCTTGTTTGACGATCGGCACCCCTGCCCGGTCGCTCCAGATTGTGAGCTGATCGACGGCTGCGGCCCGGAAGGTATCTGCGGCGCCAAGGAGGACGGATTTGCCGGCCTTCTTGAAGTTGTATGAAAGTTTGCCGATGGTGGTCGTTTTGCCCACCCCATTGACCCCGACGACAAGGATGACATAGGGTTTGTTTCCGGACGGTGTGCTGAAATCTTTGTAAGACTGTTCGGGCGCATCCACGAGCATCATTTCGATTTCTTGTTGAAGTATCTTATTCAGATCACTGGTATTCACATACTTGTCCTTTGCGACCCTATCTTCGATCTTTCGAATGATCTTAACCGTAGTATCGATCCCCACGTCGGCGCTGACGAGGGCGTCTTCGAGATGATCGAGGACTTCTTCATCGACTGTGCTTTTGCCGGCGATAGCCTTGGTAAGGCGGGTGATGAAGCCTTCTTTGGTCTTTTGAAGTCCCTGGTCGAGGCTTTCCTTTTCTTTCTTGCCGAAGAGTTTATCGAATAGTCCCATTGTCTGTTATTGATCGTGTCCGCCGGAATTGAAAAAAGCCATCCTTTTGGGGACAGCTTTTATGGTATATCTTACTTAACCCAAAGAAGCCGAAACTGGCCGGAGGCCGGGTCGCACGTTCGTGCAGACATTCTATTTCCGGGCCAGGAACTCCTTGATCTTGTCCTTATGAACAATGGCTTCCTTGAAGGTATAGGCGCCGGTCTTGGGGCTGCGTATGGCCCGGATGACCTTCGTCCAGTTCTTCGCTTCGGCGGCAGCCTTGGCGTCTTTGGTCTTGATTGCGGTTTTCGCGGCCTTTGCCATAATTATCTGGTTTCTTAATTATTTAATTCCTTTGTGAACTATTTAATTTCCTTGTGAACGGTTACTTTCTTCAGGATGGGGTTATACTTCTTGAGTTCCAGCCGTTCCGGCGTGTTCTTCTTGTTCTTGGTCGTAATATACCGACTCGTTCCGGGTTGCCCGCTGGTCTTATGCTCGGTGCATTCCAAAATCACTTGAACCCGACTGCCTTTTTTTGCCATAATTGGACGATTTGAATGCGGCCGGTTTTTCGGCCGGTCTTATACCGGCCCGGCCCGCGATATAATAAATTAGATCTTTTCCCCTTGTGCTCTCAGTTCCTTGACGACCTGGTACAGTCCATTCTTATTGATGGTACGGAGACCTTCGGTGGACACCTTCAGGGTGATCCACTTGTCTTCCTCAGCCAGGAAAAACCGCTTGGTCTGCAAATTGGGCAGGAACCGGCGATTTGTCTTGATATTCGAGTGCGATACCTTGTGGCCGGTGACCGGAACTTTACCCGTGATCTGACATACTCTAGCCATGATGCGAAAATTTACGATGGTTATCGATGCCTTTGTTCAACGGACATCGTCAATCCGGTTTCCGGATTTGGAGTGCAAAAGTCGTAAAATATTAGTAAATAACCAAAAGAAATCTTGCTTTTCCGGAACCATAAAGAACAACGGCCCGGAGACAACTCACCCACTTCCGGGAAATTATCCTGCACACCGGTCTCCATCATGGATTCCTCTTTAAAGCGTTGGACGCTTGGATCATTCCTACCGAAAAATGGTCGCGATTCACGGCAATCTGAACGCCACAACATAATCTCCTTGCTTTGTATGCAGCTTCCCGTGCCCGCCGGCGGCGATGACGACGAATTGAAGTCCGTCGAGTTCGTAGGTCATGGGTGTGGCCTGTGCGCTGGCCGGCAGGGCGTATTCCCATAATACCCGGCCGGTACGGCTGTCGAAGGCGCGAAGGTGACCGTCTATGCTGGCGGCGATAAAGACGAGGTTGCCGGCTGTGACGATCGCTCCGCCGAAGTTGAGCGATCCCCATTTCTCAGCGTCGGGATATTTGGCCAGGGGCAGCTGGTAGCCCAGGGGAACCTCCCACTTCTTCGCACCGGTCCGCAGGTCGATCCCCACGAGTGTGCCCCACGGCGGCCGGGTCTGCATGAGAAAGCCGTCTGCGCCCGGCCTGAAAAGATAGTCCCGCTTCATAACATAGGGCGTGCCGCGCTGGCGGCCCGTCTCGGCGCGGAGGACTTCGCCGCTCTCCTTTTCCAGGCTATCGACCTGCGCCCGGGGGATCATGCGGATGACGGCGGCAACCCGGTTGATATTCGTATACAGCATGCCGGTTCCCGGATCATAGCACATACCGCCCCAGTGGATGCCTCCGACGTTGCCCGGCGCCATAATGGTGCCTTCGTAGCTGGGTGGGGTAAAGGGCCCCTGATACCGGTATTTGGCAATGCGCGCTTTGGCAGCAGCCAAATCTTCGGGGGTAGGCCCCCAGGCGCTGTCTACGCTCATCGACTGCAACCCCAGCCGGGGGAGTGAAGGGAAGGGCTGGGTGGGCCAGGCCTGTTCGCCGGGGACGGTGGAGGCGGGGACAGGGCGTTCTTCGACGGGTGTGAGGGGTTTGCCGGTCTCCCGGTCGAGGATATAGATAAAACCCATTTTTGTGCCCACGACCACCGCCGGGATAGTGCGGCCGGTTTTGCCGCGGACGGGATAGTCGATCAGCACGGGCTGAGCGGCAATATCGAAGTCCCAGAGGTCATGGTGGACAACCTGGAAGCTCCAGACGCGCCGGCCGGTGGAAGCCCGCAGGGCTACGAGCGAATTGGCATACAAGTTGGAACCCAACCGTTCACCGCCATAGTAATCGGGACTTGGAGAAGTCGACGGCACGAACACCAGGTCCCGCGCGGGGTCGGTGCTCAGGATAGACCAGGCATTGGCGGCGCCGGTCTGGTGTGCCCTGGGCCCGATCCAGGTAGCATAGGCGCTGTCGGCGGGGTCCGAAGGGATGGGGTTCCACATCCAGATGAGGCGACCGGTGTGGACATCGTAGGCGCGGACGACGCCCGGCGGCTGGTTGAAACGTTGATTATCCCCCATGGACGAGCCGACGATCACCCGGTCGCCGATAACAGCAGGGGGTGAGGTCTCCTGAACTTCATTACCATAGCCTGCACGAAGGTCGACGATACCGGCCGAGCCAAAATTCGCGACGGGCTGCCCCGTATGGCCGTCCAGCGCAATCAGCCGCCCATCGATCGTGCCGACGAAAATCCGCAGGCTATCCTGGCCGCGCCATGCGGCAACGCCGCGCGAACTGATCTCGGAATAATCTTTATGGAGATCGACATGCGGATCGTATACCCAGCGCTGCTGTCCGGTAGCAGCATCGACCGCGAAGACCCGGTCGCTGGGGGTGCTGAAATATAAGGTCCGGCCGATGAGGATCGGCGTGGCTTCGAAGGCTGCTTTATCGAGGGCGTAAGTACCCGCATAGGTGGCCAGTTCGCCGGTACGGAAGGTCCAGGCGACGGTAAGCCGGCCGACATTCCTGTCATTGATCTGCCGCAGCGCTGAATAGCGCTTTCCGCCGGGGTCCTGACCATAACAGGACCAGGTCTGGGTCATCGCGATGATCGGTGAGAGGAGAATGAGCAGGGAGATCAGATATCGCATAACGAGTTGTTTAGGGCAAACCTAGTGTCATGATGTGGCCTTTCCCATTTTCTTTGACCAATGGCCACGTACGGGTGACCAAAGTTTATTAATAATTACTTAATTTACCAATCCCTTTTGCTTTGGCTAGATTGCGCCGAAGCCGCCAAAGGCGGCTTGCAAAAACGGGAAATAATGACAGAACCGATGAGAAGAAAAACGATCGCGCGGGATATCAGCTGGCTGGCATTTAATGGCCGGGTCTTACAGGAAGCGGCGGACCCCACGGTGCCATTGCGGGAAAGGATCAAGTTCCTGGGCATATTTTCCAACAATATGGATGAGTTCTTCCGGGTGCGGGTTGCGACGCTGAAGCGCATGGCCGAATTCAGCGGGCCCAAGTCCAAAGCCAATATGCACCTCGAGCAGTCCCCGGATAAGATCCTGAATGAGATCCAGGGGGTCGTGCTGGAGCAGGGAGATACTTTCGATGCCATCTGGGAGGGTATCCGCAAGGAAATGGAAGGAGAAAAGATCTTCCTCGTGACCGAGAAGGAGCTCGACCCGCACCAACAGCAGTTCGTGCAAAATTATTTCGAGGAGGAGGTCCGGTCCAACACCATCCCGCTGATGATCGAAAGCATTCCGGCAATGCCCTATTTGAGGGATAAATCTTTGTACCTCGGGGTCGTCCTGTCGCGTCAGGATGCAAGCATGAAGCGCAAGTATGCCTTGATCGAAATCCCCAGCCGGGTGCTGGGGCGGTTCGTCCTGCTGCCCTCCCCTGCCATGGATGAGCATCATATCATCCTGCTGGAGGACATCATCCGGTACAACCTGCGGAACATCTTTGCTTATTTTGGCTATGACACTTATGAGTCGTGGGTCTTCAAGGTGACCCGCGATGCAGAGATCGATATCGACAATGACGTCAGCACGACGCTCATGCAAAAGATCGAAAAGGGGCTGAAGAACCGCCGCAAGGGCAAGCCGACGCGGTTTGTGTATGACCGGGAGATGGACAGGGGTTTGATGGATTACCTGATCAAGCGGCTGAACCTGTCGAAGAAAAGCGGTAACATTATCCCCGGCGGGCGTATCCATAATTTCCGTCATTTTATGGACTTCCCGGATGTATTCCCCAAAAAGGGACAGCGGCGAAAGCCATTCCAGCATCCGCTCCTGATGAAATCCCCGCGGGTAACGGATGTCGTGCTGGAAGAGGATGTCATGCTGCATTTCCCGTATCATTCCTTCAACCCGGTCATCGATATGCTGCGCGAGGCGGCGATCGATCCCAATGTCACCACGATCAAGATCACCGGCTACCGGCTGGCCAGCAACTCCAAGATCATCAATGCGCTGATCAATGCGGTACGCAACGGTAAGAATGTGACGGTAATGCTGGAGCTCCGGG
>Ga0335073_10014819_pt1 | contig 10917 bp, 7 predicted proteins | sample Lox_Sample_22_FD_207093 | JGI IMG/M metagenome (GOLD analysis project Ga0335073, IMG submission 207093) | Soil microbial communities from Loxahatchee National Wildlife Refuge, Florida, United States - Lox_Sample_2.2 | ecosystem: Environmental > Terrestrial > Soil > Wetlands | place: USA: Florida... | reverse complement strand
ACAGACGACCAGGTCACGGTCGACGCCGCGAACGCGATCAAGCGCCTTGGCGTCGGCGTCAAATGCGCGACGATCACCCCGGACGAGGCCAGGGTCACCGAGTTCGGCCTGAAGAAGATGTGGCGCTCCCCTAACGGCACCATCCGTAACATTCTCGGCGGGGTCGTGTTCCGCGAGCCCATCGTCATCGAAAGCATCCCGAGGTTCGTGCCGGGCTGGACGAAGCCGATAGTCATCGGCAGGCACGCCCATGGCGACCAGTACCGCGCCACCGATTTCGTCGTGCCAGGCGCGGGCACCGTCACGATTTCCTACCAGCCAGCCGACGGCACCGATGCCCAGCCGTTCGCGCTCGAGGTCGCCAGGTTCGGCGGGAGCGGCGTCGCGATGGGCATGTATAACTTCGACAACTCGATCAGGGACTTCGCCAGGGCCACGATGCGCTATGCGCTCGACCGTGCCTACCCGCTTTACCTCTCGACCAAGAACACGATACTGAAGGCCTACGACGGCCGGTTCAAGGACATCTTCGCCGAGACTTACGACAGCGAGTTCAAGTCCGATTTCGAGGCGGCAGGCCTGTTCTACGAGCACAGGCTCATCGATGACATGGTGGCGCAGGTCATCAAGGGTGACGGCGGCATCGTCTGGGCGTGCAAGAACTACGACGGCGACGTCGAGTCAGACATCGTCGCCCAGGGCTTCGGCTCCCTCGGGCTGATGAGCAGCGTGCTGATGACGCCCGATGGTTCCTGCATCGAGGCCGAGGCCGCCCACGGCACGGTGACCAGGCACTACCGGCAGCACCAGTCGGGCAAGCCGACCTCGACGAACCCGATCGCGTCGATCTTCGCGTGGACCAGGGGCCTTTCTTACCGTGGCAAGCTCGACGCCACGCCAGAAGTCACCGGGTTCGCGGAAACGCTCGAGCGCGTTTGCGTCGAGACCGTGATCAGCGGGCTGATGACCAAGGACCTGGCACTGCTCGTCGGCCCTGACACCCCGTACCTGACAACTGAAGAGTTCCTCAGCGCGCTCCACAAGAACCTGCAGGCCGCCGTCGCCTGACCGGCGCGGCCCCGGTCGCGGGCGGTCCTGGCGCGCAATAATGTCGCGACGAAGCGAAGGAGATCTGATTCATGGCCCGTTCAGGAAAGGTGACCGTCGTCGGTGCCGGGTTCTACGGCTCAACGACCGCGCAGCGCCTGGCTGAGTACGACATCTTCGACGAGGTCGTGATCACCGACATCATCGAAGGGAAACCTGAAGGACTGGCGCTTGACATGAGCCAGTCCAGGCCGATCGAAGGCTTCGAGACCACGGTGACCGGCCAGACGACTACCCCCGATGGCGAAGGCTACGAGGCGATAGCGGGCTCGGGGATCGTCGTGATCACGGCCGGCCTGCCCCGCAAGCCAGGCATGAGCCGCATGGACCTTATCGGCGTCAACGCCAAGATCGTCCGCAGCGTTACCGAGCAGGTCGTGAAGCACGCACCTGATGCCGTGCTGATCGTCGTGTCAAACCCGCTCGATGAGATGACCGCTCTCGCCGCCAAGGTGTCGCAGTTTCCTTCCCACCGTGTCATCGGCCAGGCTGGCATGCTCGACACGGCCAGGTTCAGTTACTTCGTTGCCGAGCGACTCGGGGTTCCTGTCGGCGTGGTGAAGACCCTGACCCTCGGCTCGCACGGCGACACGATGGTGCCCGTGCCTTCGGCCTGTTTCGTCAACGGCACGCCGCTCTCCGAACTGCTGAGCGAGGAGGAGATCGCCGCGCTCGTAGACCGCACGAGGAACGGCGGCGGCGAGATCGTGGCGCTGCTCAAGACCGGCTCGGCTTACTACGCCCCCTCCGCTGCCGCGGCGCGGATGGCAAGGGCCGTGGCCCTGGACAGCGGTGCGGTCATGCCGGTGTGCGCGCTGGTCAACGGCGAGTACGGCATCTCAGGTGTCTACCTGGGTGTCGAAGCCGAGATCGGCGCGACCGGCATCCGCCGCGTCGTCGAGCGCGAGCTCACCGACTCAGAACTCGCCGGCCTCCGCGCGGCCGCCGAGGCCGTCAGGGCCAAGCAAGCGGACGTCGCCAGCCTCTAGCGGACGCGCCGGCGGCCGGCGGGCTTCAGCCGGCGGCCAGGCGGCGCAGCGCGAGTTCGGCGTACAGGGAGATCCCGTCAGGGATGATCCCGTCGTCGAACACGGCTTCCGCCGAGTGGTTGAAGGGCGCGTTGAGCGGGTCGGTCTCCGGCGGGCAGGCACCGACCATCACGAACGCGCCTGGCACCCGCTCGAGCACGTAAGAGAAGTCCTCAGAACCGGTCAGCGGGTTCGGTGCGGTCACGAACCTGTGTTCGCCGAAAACGTTGCCGACGGTTCGGCGCGCGAACTCGAACTCGCTGCCGTCATTGATCGTGACCGGGTACACGTCTTCGTACTCGACGTCGGCGGTCAGCCCGTGAGCGCCTGCCAGTTCACGCGCGAGCCTTACCGAGGTTTCCTTGACCAGGTCCCTGGCGTGCGGCGAGAACGTCCGGACGGTAGCGACGAAGTTGGCCTCGTCGGGGATCACGTTGTCGACCGTGCCAGCGTGGAACGTCCCTACCGTGATCACCACCGGGTCGAACACGTCGAACTTCCTGGTCACCAGTGCCTGGAGTGCGGTCACGATCTCGCAAGCGACAGGGATCGGGTCGGCGGCGTGGTGCGGCTGTGCGCCGTGGCCGCCCCGGCCCCGGACGGTGACGTGCAGTTTGTCCGCCGCCGCCATGCAGGCGCCCGCCTTGCTCGCCGCGATCCCGAGCGGCAGGAGCCCGGAGGCGACGTGCAGCGCGTAGGCGGCGGCCGGCCGCTCTCCTGCCGCGTCGAGCACGCCTTCCTCGATCATGATCCGGGCACCGCCGACGCTTTCCTCGCCAGGCTGGAACATGAAGATCACGTTCCCCGGCAGTTCCGCCTGCCGCGCAGCCAGCAACTTCGCGGCGCCGACCAGCATCGACGTATGCAAGTCATGTCCGCAAGCATGCATAGCGCCAGGTATCACCGACTCGTAAGGTACGCCCGTGCGCTCCGTCACAGGCAACGCGTCCATATCGCCGCGCAACAGCACGGTCGGACCAGGACGCCCGCCGCGCAGCACGGCCGTCACCGACGAGAGCCCTTGCCCTGTGCTGATCTCAAGCGGGAGCCCCGCGAGGGCCGACACCACCTTGTGCTGTGTCTTAGGTAGCTCGAGCCCGATCTCCGGCTCGGCGTGGATTGAGTGCCTGAGTTCGGCGATCTCGCTTTTGAGCGCCGCGGCTTCTTCTCTGGTCGCAGTCACCATCGACGCGCCTCCAGCTAGGTAGATTGCCCGCAGTAGCATCGCACAGCGGCGGATTCCTGGCCATAGCGCGGTTCGCGGTTCGTCCAGGCCCCCGCTCACTGCTTAGACTGTTGCGCGTGCATGGCGTCGGCTGGGACATCATCATCGTCCTCGCCATCATTCTTATCGGCGGTTTCTTCGCGGCCGCCGAGATGGCGCTGGTTTCGCTGCGCGAGGGCCAGGTAAGGGCGATCGCCAAGCGCGGCAAGCGCGGCGCGAAGGCAGCCAAGCTGGCACAGGACCCGAACAGGTTCCTGTCCGCTGTTCAGATTGGCGTCACCGTCGCTACCCTGCTTTCCGGTGCGTTCGGCGCCGCGACGCTAGCCAGTGACCTGGACTCCGTCCTTTCCAGGCACCTCGGCACGCACCTGGCTTCCGTGCTGTCGTTCCTGATCGTGACGCTGGCGATCGCGTTCCTCTCGCTCGTGCTCGGCGAACTCGCGCCCAAGCGCATCGCGCTGCAGCGGCAGGAGCGGATCTCGCTGTTCGCCGCCCCGATACTTGACCGGATCGCGGCCATCGCCCGGCCGGTGGTCTGGTTGCTCAGCGTCTGCGTGAACGGCGTGGTGCGGGTACTCGGCGGTGACCCGAAGGTTGGCAGGGGCGCGATGAGCAGCGACGAGCTACGCGACCTGGTCACCGCTCACCAGACCTTGTCCGCCGACGAGCGGCACATCGTCAGCGAGGTCTTCGACGCCGGCAAGCGCCAGATCCGCGAGGTACTCGTGCCCAGGACCGAGGTCGAGTTCCTTCCCGCGTCGATGCCCGTAGCCCAGGCTCTGACGATAGCGGCGGGTGCGACGCACTCGCGCTTTCCGGTGTTCGAAGACTCTTACGACGACGTCATCGGTTTCGTACACGCCCGTGACCTGCTCGATCCTTCCCGCAACGGCACCACTCGGGTCGGCGACATCACCAGGCAAGTCAAGATGCTGCCCACCAGTAAGACCGTCATGTCCGCCTTGTCGGAGATGCGCAGAGATCGCTCGCATCTGGCGATCGTGGTCGACGAGTACGGCGGCACGGCAGGGATCGTGACGCTCGAGGACCTGGTCGAAGAGCTGATCGGCGACATCCAGGATGAGTACGACGAAGAGGACAACCCCTCCAGGCGCCTGCGGACCGGCGAGATCGAGGTTGACGGCCTCATGAACCTCGACGACTTCGCCGAGCAGGCAGGGATCGAACTGCCCGATGGCCCCTACGAGACGGTGGCAGGTTACCTGCTTTCCGTTCTCGGGCATCTTCCGGAGACCGGCGAAGCCGCCGAGTTCGACGGGAGCAAGCTGACAGTTACCGAGCTAGATGGCCGCCGGATCGCGAGGGTGAAGGTGACCACGCCTGCCAAGGAGCCGGTCAGGCCGGCGAAGTAAGCTGACGCGGTGGTAACGCAGCACGCGGGTCCCGTCCTGGTGATGGATTTCGGCGCCCAGTACTCGCAGTTGATCGCCCGGCGGGTGCGGGAGTGTCACGTCTACTCAGAGATCGTTCCCGCAACGTCGTCGCTGACGGACATTCTGACAAAAAACCCCTCAGCGATCATCTTGTCTGGCGGCCCCGCGTCCGTGTATGCGCAAGGCGCGATGCCGGCGCCGCCTGGCCTCTTCGAGGCCGGAATCCCCGTACTGGGAATCTGTTACGGCTTTCAGCTGATGGTCCGCGACCTGGGTGGCACGGTCGAGCGAACGGGGACAGGCGAGTACGGCGCGGCCATGCTCGACCGGCCAGACGGCAGCGGGATGCTGCTCGCCGGCCTGCCCGGCCGGCAGCGAGTGTGGATGTCGCACGGCGACACGGCGACAGTCCCACCTCCCGGCTTCGCCGTTACCGCGCACACCCATGGCACGCCGGTCGCGGTCGCCGAGGACGCGAGCCGACGGCTATACGGCATGCAGTTCCATCCGGAGGTCGGGCACACCGATCATGGAATGGCCATGCTGCGGCACTTCCTCGAGGCGGCTGGCTGCCCGGCCGACTGGACGACGTCCGGCATCATCGACGAGCAGGTGGCGCGGATCAAGAGCACCGTGGGCGACGGCCATGCGATCTGCGGGCTCTCCGGTGGTGTCGACTCCGCCGTGGCGGCGGCCCTCGTCCAGCGCGCCATCGGCAGCCGGCTCACGTGCGTGTTTGTTGATCATGGTTTGCTAAGAAAAAATGAGGCCGAGCAAGTAGAGCGTGACTTTGTCGCCGCCACCGGGGTCGACCTGGTCGTGGTCAGGGCCGCCGCCGGATTCGCGTCGGCTCTGGCCGGCGTCACCGACCCTGAGGGCAAGCGCAAGATCATCGGGCGCGAGTTCATCAGGGCATTCGAGCGCACGGCGCGGGAACTCGCGGCCGGTCAGGACGCGCCAGAGTTCCTGGTGCAGGGGACGCTGTACCCAGACGTCGTCGAGTCGGGCGGCGGCACGGGCACGGCCAGCATCAAGTCTCACCACAATGTCGGAGGACTGCCCGCCGACCTCGGGTTCCGGCTGGTCGAGCCGTTGCGTACCTTGTTCAAGGACGAGGTCAGGGCGATCGGGGCGGAACTCGGGCTGCCGCAGGAGATCGTCTGGCGGCAGCCGTTTCCAGGGCCGGGTCTAGCGATCAGGATCGTCGGGGAGGTCACGGCCGAGCGGCTCCGCATCGTGCGCGAGGCCGACGCGATCGCGCGTGCTGAGCTGACAGCCGCCGGGCTTGACCGGCAGATCTGGCAGTGCCCGGTGGTGCTGCTCGCCGATGTCAGGTCGGTCGGCGTGCAGGGAGACGGGCGAACCTACGGATACCCGATCGTGCTCAGACCCGTGACCAGCGAAGACGCGATGACCGCCGACTGGGCGCGGGTACCTGACGAGGTGCTGGCACGCATCTCTACGCGCATCACCAACGAGGTGCCCGAGATCAACCGCGTTGTACTCGACATCACCAGCAAACCGCCAGGCACCATCGAGTGGGAGTAGCGGAAGGCCGGGTCAGGTTACGCGGGAGAGTTCGGGTGCCAGGGCGGCGTAGGTCTGCTCGGTCATGATGGTTCGCAGGCGGTCGGCGGCGTCCCATACGTCGGTGAAGCGGCTCGTGATCGCGGCCGGCCCGAGCCGCAAGCGGTCGGGGGTGCGGTAATCGCCGATCACGTCGGCGGCGATGAGTGCCTGGCTGATGCGCCAGGCGTCTGGGTGACTGAGCGTGACGTGGCCGCCTCTCCTCGCATCGGCACGGGGTGAGGCGAGGCTGAACCCGTGCGGCATCAGCCACTCCTCGGCCAGGTGAATCAGGTAGCTGGTGAGAGCAACTGACTTCGCGCGCAGGCGGTCCATCCCGGCTTCGCCGAGCAGCTTGGTGCCCTCGGCGACCGCTACGGTGCCGATGACCTGTGGTGTCCCCGTCGCGAAGTGCTCGATGCCTGGCAGCGGGTCGTACTTTGGCCCCATCGCGAACTGGTCGGCCTGGCCGAACCACCCCCAGATCGGCTGCCGCAGTTCCCCTTGCAGGTCCCCGCGCACGTAAAGGAACGCCGGGGAACCTGGCCCGGCATTGACGTACTTGTACGTGCAGCCGATCGCGAGGTCGGCGCCGCTGGCGTCGAGTTCGATCGGCACCGCGCCGACCGCGTGGCACAGATCCCACAACACCAGCGCACCCGCATCGTGCACCAGTTCGGTGATCCTCGGCATGTCGGCGAGCGCTCCGCTGCGGTAGGCCACGTGCGAAAGGCTGACCAGCGCGACGTCGGACCCGAGAGCGGCCCCCAGCGTCTCCTCGCTGAGGCCCTCATCGAGGTCAGTGTGGATCATGCGAAGCTCGCAGCCGCGCTGGGCGGCGATGCCCTGAAGTACGTACCTGTCGGTCGGGAAGTTGTCGTCATCGGTGATGATGACCGTCCGGCCTGGCCGCGCGTCGATGGCGGCGCTGGCGAGCTTGAAGAGATTGACCGTGGTGGTGTCGCTGACCAGGGACTGGCCGGGTGCCGCGCCGGTCAGGTGCTGCCCGATGAGGTCGCCGGTCTCGCGCGGCAGGCCCACCCAGTCGTCCCAGGACCTGACCAGTCCGCCGCCCCACTCCTCGCCGACGACCTCGGCGATCCTTGCCTTCGTCGCGAGCGGCAGCGGTCCGAGGGAGTTGCCGTCAAAGTAGATCTGGCCTTCGCGGGGCTTGACGAATTTGTCCCTGAAGCTAGCCAGCGGGTCGCTTGCGTCGAGTTGTTCGGCATATGTCCGGTCTAGTGGCAAAGCGTTGGTCACCAGGCCACGATAACCAGCCGCCGCCCACGCACCAACCCCCGCTCAGGCCGGCTGGGAGTGCAGGGCTAGCCCCGAAGCGGACAAAAGGCTCGTATTGCGGCGGGTGACAGCAACGGTGGTCCGTTGATGCTGTTGGGCGGCGCTTGGCTACCGCAACGGTGGAACTTCGTTGTCGCGGCTACAGCAACGCGGAGCCAGCGTTGCTGTTGCCGCGGCCATGAGAACAGCATCAGTGGCCACTCGTTGCTGTTGCCACCGGGGATCGCGGGGTCGGCGCTGCGAGACTAGTCGGCCTTGCGGCGGAGGCGGCGGCGCCAGCCGATGATGATGACGGCGGTGACGCCGGCGAGGAACGGTATCGAGCGCTTCAGCACTGGTACGCCCGCCACCCTCAGCAGGTTCAGCGATTCGTCCTTGCGGCGGACCGGGCGCCGGCGCGGGGTGGCGGGCGCGGCCGGCGCGGATGCGGTGCCCTGGCCGTTCGATGCCGCTGTTCTGACACCCGAACTGGCCGTGCCGTTCGCGGCAGGACCGCCGGCCCCTGCGCTCGCTGCGCTCTGGGTGCCCTGCGCCGTGCCGGCGGCGGCATCGGCGGGCGCTTCGGCATCGGCGGACGCATCGGCCTGCGCCGTGGACGCCGGGGAGAGTGCCAGCCCGTGCTCGGCTAGCTTGGTCTTGATTTCCTCTAGCGAGGCAGGGCCGATGCCGTCGAGCGCGATCAGCGCGTCGGCGGTCATGGCGGTGAGGTGGGAGACGGTGGTGACACCGTCCTTATGCAAGACGGCCAGGGCTCTGGCATTCAGGTGCAGGTCCTCAAGCGAGATCTCACCGGCGGGCGAGCCGTCGTCGGTTTCCGCGAGCAACTGCGCGAGGTTCTCCGCGAAGATGCCGATCAGCTTGCCGCCGACCTCGTTCATGACGCCGCGGCCGAACTGGGCTGGCTTGCCGGTGACGTTCATGGTCGTGTAGACGGTGACCCGGGTCTCGCCACCGCTGCCCTCGAGCACCGAGCGGACCGAGGCCGACGCTGTACCTGCGCCCTTGGTCTCCTTGCCTGAGGCGTCCATCCGGATCATTCCGGCGGCATCGTCCTTCTCGACGATCTCCGCCCTGCCGGTGTAGGTCATGCTGATCGGGCCGACCTTCACCTTTATCCGGCCATTAATCACGTCGCCGTCGACCGAGTCGAGGGTGGCGCCTGGCATGCAAGGCGCCACCCTTTCGAAGTCGAGCAGCACATCCCACGCCCGCTCCTTAGGGACCGGGACAGTGAATGAGTGCTCTAGTTCCATCTCGTTAGACTCCTGCTCTTTTAGCCAGCACCGGCGGTGGGGGTCGCGGACATAAGTCCCCGACCCCCACCCCGGATACCAAATCTCGGCCAGTCAGTACCCCGGCCAGATTGCGCCGGTAGTCAGGCGCACCGTGCAGGTCTGCCGGTGGTTCCGTTCCATCGGCCGCGCTGGCCGCTGCCGCGTTGAGCGCGGCGCGGGTGGCTTCCGCTCCGGCGGCGGCCGCCTCGGTGGCGGTCGCCCTGACGGGGACGGAACCCATGTTCGTGAGTCCGACCCTGGCCTCGGCCACGTGCCCGTCCGACCGTCTGGCCAAAGCGGCCACCCCGACGATCGCCCAGGCTTGCGCGGTTCGGTGGAACTTCTCGTAACGATAACCCCACTCGGGTCCGAGCTTTGGCACCCGTACCCCGGTCAGGATCTCGTTGGGAGCCAGAGCCGTGGTCAGGTAATCGACGAAAAACTCAGATGCGGGTATTTCCCTGTCACCGTCTGGCCCGGTGGCCAGCATGCTGGCGTCCAGCGCCAGCACCACGGCCGGCAGGTCGCCTGCCGGGTCGCAGTGCGCGAGCGAGCCGCCGATGGTGCCGCGATGCCTGACCGCCGGGTCCGCCACGGTACCTGCCGTCTCGGCCAGCAGCCCGCAGTGCTCAAGAACGAGAGGATTGCGGGTCAGGTGGTAGTGGGTGGTGCCCGAGCCGATCAGCAGCGAGTCGCCCTCATCGATGACCTCGCCGAGTTCGGCTACTCCGCCAACGTCGACGAGCAGTTCAGGATAGGAGAGCCGCAGCCGCAGCAACGGCAGCAGGCTCTGGCCGCCGGCGATGACCTTAGCGTCCTCGCCGCCGTTCTCCAGTGCGGCGACGGCGTCGTTGACAGAGGTCGCCTTGAAGTAGTCGAACTTGGCAGGAATCATGCTGCCCCTCCATTGGCACGGGCGGTCTCGATGGTGCGCCAGACCCGCTCTGGCGAGCATGGCATGGTCACGTCCCTGATCCCGAGCGGCCGCAGCGCATCGACGATCGCGTTTACCACGGCAGGCGTGGAGGCGATCGTGCCCGCTTCGCCGACGCCCTTGACGCCGAGGCGGTTCGCGGCCGGGCTCTCCGTGCGGTCAGTGATGTAGGAAGGCACGTCAGCCGCCGATGGCACCAGGTAGTCCGCCAGCGTCGTCGTCAGCAGGTTCCCCGCGTCGTCGTAAACGGCTTCCTCGTAAAGTGCCTGGCCGATGCCCTGAGCGATGCCGCCGTGTACCTGGCCGTCCACGATCAGGGGATTGACGACCTTGCCGATGTCATCGACAGCGACGTACTTCCTGATCGTGACCATGCCTGTCTCTGTGTCCACCTCGACCGCGCACAGGTGCGTGCCGTGCGGGAAAGAGAAGTTCTCCGGGTCATAGGTTGAGTCTGAGTCGAGCGAGGGTTCGACGCCCTCAGGGAGGTTGTGGGCGGCGAAGGTGGCCAGGGCGACTTCCTGTATCGAGACTTCCTTGCCGCCTCCGGCGCTGAACTTGCCATGGGCGAAGTCGACCGACTCTGGCGGTGCCTCGAGCATCGCCGAGGCGATGACCTTGGCCTTGGCGATCACCTTGTCGCAGGCACCGACGACAGCCATGCCACCGACCGCCAGCGACCTCGACCCGTAGGTGTCCATTCCCTTAGGCGAGACCTGGGTGTCGCCATGCAGCACCCGGATGTCCTCGAAAGGCACGCCGAGTTGGTCGGCCACGATCTGGCTCCAGGCCGTCTCGTGCCCCTGTCCGTGGGCGCTCGACCCCGTGACCACTTCGACCTTTCCGGTCGGCAGCATCCTGATCGAGGCGCTTTCCCACCCGCCGGCACCGTAGGACAGCGAGCCGAGCACGCGGGACGGTGCCAGGCCGCACATCTCCGTGTACGTCGACACGCCGATCCCGAGCCGTACGGGGTCATTTTGGCTGACCCTGCGCTCTTGCTCTGCCCTGAGCTCGTCGTAGCCGAACAGTTCCCTCGCGCGGGCCGTCGCAGCCTCATAGTTACCTGAGTCGTAGGTGAGGCCGCAGA
>Ga0335073_10014818_pt1 | contig 10918 bp, 11 predicted proteins | sample Lox_Sample_22_FD_207093 | JGI IMG/M metagenome (GOLD analysis project Ga0335073, IMG submission 207093) | Soil microbial communities from Loxahatchee National Wildlife Refuge, Florida, United States - Lox_Sample_2.2 | ecosystem: Environmental > Terrestrial > Soil > Wetlands | place: USA... | reverse complement strand
AAATGGCGTAGTTTGGGTTCGCAGCGGCGGGTTTTCCCGACTCGAGGACGGGCGCTTCAAGACCTTTTTTCGTCAGGGTCATTCCCACGCGTCCTGGGATTGGGCCAACTGGTTTTCCACCCTCTATGAGGATGGCGACGGCTCGCTGTGGACGGGGACGTGGGACGGCAGTATTGTGCGATTCAAGGACGGACGCCTCCACGAAGAGAAAGCACTTTCCTCTGAAATCACGGGCCGGCTTTACGGCATCCTTCGTGACCACGACGGCGATCTCTGGTTCGGGGGTGACCAGGGTTTGTACCGCCTTCACAACCATCATCTTACGCACTACGCGGCAGGCGATGGCCTTCCGGCAGGCGGTGTGTCAGCGCTGTTTGAAGACCGTGAGCACACGCTCTGGATAGGAACACGCTCCGGGCTGTTTCGCTATCTGCACGGGACCTTCCTACCCACTGATGGACTTCGCGGAAGCTATATAACTGCGTTGTACGAAGATGATGCCGGAATATTATGGGTGGGTACTTACGACGCAGGGCTAAATCGTTTGGCGCGCGGACCGACTGGCATTCAGCTCACTCGCTATACCACCGAGCAAGGGCTCTATAACAATCGCACTTACCAGATTGTTGAAGATGACCTTGGATACTTATGGATGAGCTGTGATCTCGGCCTCTACCGCGTTCGCAAGCAGGAACTCAACGATTTCGCCGCCGGCCATCTGCGTCAAGTTACTTCAACCCACTTCGGTCAGGCGGACGGCCTAACCGGTCAATGCAACGATGAGGCACAGCCCATGGTCTTTAAAGCCGGCGACGGCCGGCTGTGGTTTTCCACGCAGGATGGTATAGCGGTGGTTGACCCCAGCGCCATTCCCGTCAGTTCTGGGCCGCCGGCGGTGAAAATCGAAGAATGTCGTCTCGACCGGCTACCCATCGACTGCCGGTCGGCAGTACAAATAAGGCCGGGCCAAGCAGATCTGGAGATCAACTATACGGCGTTGAGCTTCATCGAGTCGGGAGCGATACGCTTCCGCTACCGGCTGGAGGGGTTAGATCGCAACTGGACAGAAGCCGGAACCAGGCGCAGCGCCTACTACTCGCATCTTCCACCCGGTCAATACGTATTCCATGTCATCGCTACAAGTAGCGACGGGGTGTGGAATGCTCAGGGTGAGAGCTTGCCCATCGTCGTCCTGCCACCCTTCTATCGGACTTGGTGGTTCCTTGGGCTGATATCGATCGGCACCGTGGCGGCGATTGTCCTTGCGTGGCGCTATCGCGTGTCGCAGCTGAAGCAGGCGCACGCCGCGCAACAGGCTTTTGCGCGCCAGTTGATTTCTTCTCAGGAAGCGGAGCGCAAACGCATTGCTGCCGAACTTCACGACAGTCTGGGGCAACGCCTGGTTATTATCAAGAACCTCGCCCTCATTTCCTTGAATAAGGGCTCATCGGATGGCGAAGCTCGCGCGCAGATGGAGGAAGTTTCAGCCGAGGCTTCCCAGGCACTCAGCGAAGTGAGAGAGATCTCCTACAATCTGCGCCCCTATCAGTTGGACCGCATCGGTTTGACCAAGGCCATCGATGCAATCGTTAAGAAAGCCTCAGGTGCGACGAACATCGCTTTCACGGTTGAGATCGACGAAATTGACAACGTCTTTCCCAAGGATTCGGAGATTAACTTTTACCGAATTGTGCAGGAGTGCATCAACAATCTGATGAAGCATTCGCAGGCAACCCGGGCCAGTGTTGCGGTGAGACGTGCCCCGGACGAACTCGTGCTCGTGATCCGCGATAATGGAAAGGGATTTTCGCCCGGCTCGGTCGATCCCGCCCCGTCTACCGGGGGCTTCGGGCTGACTGACATCTCCGAGCGGGCGCAACTACTGGGCGGCAAGCTTGTGGTTACCTCAGCGCCCAATCAGGGGACAATATTGAACATTAAAATTCCGCTCGGTGATGACCGCCATGAATGAGATACCCGTGGTAATCGCGGACGATCATCCGATCTTCATGCATGGGCTTCGCGAAACGATCGAGGCTGATCGCGAACTCAAAGTGGTCGCCGAAGCCTTCGACGGAGAAGTTGCGCTCGCCCGAATTCAGGAGCTGAAGCCCGCCGTTGCGGTGCTCGATATAGATATGCCGAAGCTTGACGGCTTGGCAGTCGCGCGCGCGATTCGGGCGAAAAGAGTTTCAGTCGAGATTGTGTTTCTGACGATCCACGACGAAGAGGACCTTTTCCATGCTGCCATGGACCTGGGCGCGAAAGGCTACCTGCTCAAAGATTGCGCGTTGACCGAGATCGTGAAGGCGGTCCGGGCCGTGGCCGAAGGCAACTATTTCGTCACGCCGTCGCTCACCGCCCATCTGGTCGACCGCCGCAACCGGGCGCAGGCGTTTGCCCGAAAGCAGCCTGGCCTTGACGAGCTGACTCCCACCGAGCGGCGCGTCCTTCACATGGTGGCCGACGGAAAATCGAGCAAGTCGATAGCGGAGGAACTTTTTATCCATTACCGCACCGTGGAAAACCACCGTACCAACATCTGCCAGAAACTCGGCCTCCAGGGACATATTGCTCTCGTTAAGTTTGCCCTGCAGCACAAGCACGAGTTGTAATTACCCTCCACTTTTCAGTTCAGCCGAACTGCCTCAAATCTGGACATTCTGACTTCTGTTCATCGCCGTTTTTCCACGCCGCAAGCGCAGCCTTGCCTGTGTGGTACCACACGAGAAAATGTGCGCTGCCACTTACCAAAATCGTGTAGTTCCCTCTATTCCTTCTCCTGACCGCGGAGGCTATAGTGCCGTCGACATGAGGGAACCGGGCGGCCTGAGCCTGTTGATTGTCGAGGACAGCGCGCCCGTTAGGCGGCTAATCAAGAGTGTGGTGGGGGAACTGGCTGATGTCATCTACGAGTGTGCCGACGGCGCTGACGCGTTCTCTGACTACATCTCTCATCGGCCTGACTTTGTGCTGATGGATATCCAGATGAAATTAATGGATGGAATCACGGCCACCCGGCAGATCAAGGCGGCGGATCCGGCAGCCCGAGTCATTATTGTCACGGACTACGACCAGGCAGACTTACGGGAGGCCGCGAAGGAAGCTGGAGCGATCGGCTATGTGGTCAAAGACAACTTGCTTGATCTTGTTTCCGTCTTGAAGACGCACGGTGAGACTCGTACCCATCGACCCCAAAACGGTGGCTGAGACAACTCTGATCTTCTGCCCGGAAGCGTGACAAAGCCTTGGGGGCCGAGGATCGCAATCCAAGGCCATAACGGCGCCCGAGACCGAGGTCTGACAATGAGAACGCGAGAAACTGCCTGCTGGATTCTTCTACTCGCGGCCAGTATCGCCGTTGCTCAGTCAAGCAAGGGTCAACAAGACTCCCCGCAGGGAATGGTGGCTGTGACTCCTGATCATGTCCGCTGGTTCCCAGCTGGATCATCGCTGCCGCCTGGCGCTCAAGTCGCAGTATTGAGTGGAGATCCGTCGCGGCCCGGCGCAGATTACGCCATTGGAATTAAGTTCCCAGACGGCTATGAAATTCCGCCGCACAAGCTGACCGCAGATGTCAGCATCGTCGTGGTGAAGGGCTCGCTGGTATTGGGGATCGGAGAACAGTTCGATCGAAGCCAAGGCCGAGAGTTTCCTGCAGGTTCCTTCATAACACTCCCGAAAGGAACGCCTCATTCAGAGTGGGCCAAGGGCGAAACTATCCTCTACTCCTATGGTGTTGCACCGGTCGAGACGATCTATGTCAATGCGGCCGAGGATCCGCGACAGAAATCTGGCACGAAATAGAAGAGGTGACCACGGGCCAACAGTCTTCTGATTCCGATGTGGAGGGTTACATCATGTCCGACAAACTGGTATCCAGCACCCTGGTATCGCGCGTCGCCGATGCAGTGCGGTCTTCCCGAAGCGCTGGCCGGCTGGTGCGCGAACCTGCGATTCGTCGCGCGTTGACCTTGGGCTTGGCCCTTCTCATCTTCATTCCGGCCGGAGCCGCTCCGGAATCCTCCAAAATCGGGTCACGGGCGTCGCAGGACTGGATCACCGTCAACAAGGACTATTCCAGCCAGCGCTATGTAGATCTGGACCAGATTACCCCGGCCAACGTCAGTCAGCTAAAAGAAGTATGCGAACTCCAGCTCAATGAGCCAGCTTGGTTCAGTAGCGGCCTGCTTATGGTGGGCCGAACCATTTACGTCACCACCATGCGCTCGACCTACGCTCTCGACGCTACAACCTGCGCTCTCCGCTGGCGGAACGATCTGGTGTTCAAGGGGCGCATGGCCAGTATCTCCAATCGCGGTCCCGCCTACTGGGATGGCATGATCTACCGCGGCACCGCGGACGGTCGCGTGGTTGGACTAAACGCTACCACGGGCAAATTGGTTTGGCAGACGCAAAGCGCCGATCCCACCCGCTTCGAAGGCTACGTCTCCGCTCCCATTGTCTGGAACGGGAAGGTGTTCATTGGCATCGTCACCAGCGATGTCGGAGTGCGCGGCCGCATCGATTGTCTCGACGCAAAAACCGGAAAGGAGCTCTGGCGCTTCTACACGATTCCGATCGGTATCGAACCCGGCGCCGAAACCTGGCACAACTCCGAACTGGTAACCCCGGCGGGCGGCGGATTCTGGTCCAGCTATTCGCTCGATCCCGCAACCGGCGAGGTGTTCGGTCCCGTGGCCAATCCCTATCCCGACTACCAGAGCGAGTCCCGGCCCGGCGACAACCTTTATACGAACTCGGTGATTTCCCTAAACGCGGCCACAGGCAAGCTCAACTGGTACCACCAGGCTACTCCTGGCGACGATCACGACTGGGACCTGGGCACTCCTCCCACGCTGTACCGCACCAAGAGCGGCAAGCAGATGCTGGCCATCGCCGGCAAGGACGGGCATGTGCTTGGGATCGACCGTGAAACGAAGGCGGTCGTCTTCAATACCGCCGGCACCACCATCGCCAACAACGGGCCGGTAAACGAGTCCTTGCAACGAGTCTGCCCGGGATCCATCGGTGGGGCGCAGTGGAACGGCACGGCTTACGACCCTGATCTGGGCATCCTCTACACCGGCATGGTGGAGTGGTGTTATTTCTACTCTAGTAAGTCGTACATGGAGGATCCCAAGGGCTGGGAAACGGAAGAGTGGGGAACCGTCCGGGCCGACTTCAGCAAGCTGCCAACCGGTTGGATCACCGCAATGGATGGCGAAACCGGGCGCGTTCTCTGGCAGTACCATGCTGACGCGCAAGTGCTAGCAGGTCTGGTGCCAACCAAGAGCGGTCTTCTGTTTGCCGGCGATGTGCGCGGCAATCTGCTTGCTCTGGATGCGAAGACGGGAAAGGTGCTAAACCGCATCGATGCCAAGGGCGCCCTCAACAACGGATTGATCAGCTACGCTCTCGACGGCCACCAGTATGTTGCGGCCGCGGTCGGCGGAACTACCCTGAATTGCGCCGGAGTCGCCGGACCACTGCGCGTGGTCATATACGGCCTGCACGGCAGTGAAACCCCGAACATCGTCAAGCTGGAACGCGGACCCATCATGCCCATGCCGGCAACGGGTGATCTCGGCAACAGGCGGGCATTCGCCTGGATCTGCGGAAACTGCCACGGATATTCCGGTCAAGGATTCGTGTATCCGCCGCTGGTACGGCAAACGCAGATGGGCGATGCCCAGAACTTGAAAAATTTTCTGATCAATGTTCCGCCCCCCATGCCACATTTGTACCCCGGGCTGCTGGACGATCAGGACGTTCAGATGATCGCGGCATACCTCAAGACCCTTACCACCAGTTCGTTCGCTCATTTGCCCAAAGATGAGCAGCCGGCGACGACGCCCTATCAGCAGCCGACCACGCAAGGCTCGCCGCAATGGCAGGCCATCTACTCGGTGCTAACCAGTCCGCGCTGCATCAACTGTCACACCATAACGAACTACCCTCGTCAGGGAGATGATCGTCATCCTCACATCTTCAACGTGGTGCGCGGGGCGGACGATAAGGGCGCTCCTGTCGCCCGCTGCACATCCTGCCATGGCGATCAGAACAACGCGGCGACCGGCGTCCCTGGACGTTCCGATTGGCACATCGCTCCTCTGAGTATGGCTTGGGAAAGTGCGCCCGGAGTGGCCATGACCGGTCCCCAGCTTTGCGCCATGCTGACGGATCGGCTGCGCAATGGCGACCGAGGGCTGCCTGAATTGCTGGAGCACGTCGAAAGCGAACATTTCGTATTGTGGGCTTGGGACCCAGGCACCCGCTGGAACGGCGAGGCCAGAACGAAACCGCCACTCACCCACGAAGAATTCGTCAATGCATTCAAGGGATGGATAAGCACCGGAGCTGCCTGCCCTGCCCAATAACTCTGCAGGCGATCGTGCGAACCAGCCGGCACACTGGCGGCTGGTCGGGTAACTCGGACGGAAATACAAAGGGAAAAGACGTCTTATGAGCTGCAAGTACAAAGCTACGGTTGCAATGCGTGACCGGTTGTGGGCGCGGATTCTCGTCACCGCCGGAGCGGGCTTGCTAATGGCTGCCAGTCTGGCGAATCTCGCATATGCCGCGGAGTTGGACGACGCCGCGAAAGGATACAAGTATCTGCGCTGTGAGCGGCACGGCGCGGTGTACATCGTTCGCTTCTACAATCCGCCCACCAATCTGCTGAATGGCGCGATGGTTGACGAGATTCGAGATCTGCTGGCGAAGGTAGAAAGCGACAAAGAGACCCGTGTGCTCGTATTCACCGGGGGTGTGCCCAACTACTTCATCCAACACTTCGACGTCGCCGAAATCAAGAAGCTGGCTGATGCCATCGCGGTTCAATCCACGATCGCATCCGAGAGCGAACTCAAACCAATTCACCGGGCATTTCTGGAGATTGAGGGGCTGTCCAAGCCAGTCATCGCAGCCATTAACGGAGAAGCTCAGGGAGGCGGACTCGAGCTTGCTCTTGCCTGCGACTTCCGCATTATCAACGACACAGGCGTACTGGGCTTCCCGGAAGTGACTGCCGGCTTCGTGCCCGGAGCGGGCGGCACCGTGCGCCTGCCGCGGCTCATAGGAATTCCCCGCGCGAAACAGATCATCATGCTGGGACAGCCGATCGACGCTAAAACCGCAGAGCAGTGGGGGCTGGTGACGAAGGCCGTTCCGCCTGATCAACTCATGCCAGTGACCCTCAAGTTGGCCGACCAGCTCGCGTCGCTCCCTCCTGCTGCGGTCTCCGCCGCCAAGAAGCTCATTAACACCTCCGGCGAAATGCCCATGCAAGACGCTCTGAAACTCGAACAGGCCACTTTCTGGGGACTACTCAATACCGACGATGCGCGGCGGATCATTAACTACGTCGTCTCGAACGGAGGTAAGAACGCGACGCAACCGGACAAGAAGCAATAGGAAATTGTCATGAGCCGTACATACTTTCTGGTGCGAATAGGCGTCGCTACGGCTCTCATCCTCGCCGGCAGTCTGGCTGCCTTCGCGTCGGATTCTGATGGAGCCGCCATCTACAAAAGCCATTGCGCCTCCTGTCACGACAACTCTGCCACAACTCACGCTCCGGCCACCGCGGCTTTGCGAGCGATGACCCTTGACAGCATCGTGCGCTCTTTGGAGTCCGGTTCGATGAAGGAGCAGGCCGCCGGCCTCAGCGCCAGCGAGAAGCGGAGTGTGGCCGAGTACCTAACCGGCAACTCGGCGAAAGGGACCAAGCACGCACCCAGCGATCAAGCGAAACTACACTTCGCCCTCTCCACGAATCCGCGCGCGGCCGGCGGCTTCTTTGGCAATGGCATGTTGGGAAGGGCCCTGGGAATCAAAGAAGGCTCTGGCGTCACCCTTGGCGGACTACTTATTCTCGACGGCAACTGGCTGATGGCAGGCGGAGTCAGACCTCACTCCCTTTCCGGGAACTTTGTGCTCGGCCTGAATCTGAGTATCGACACTGCCAAGGCATTTCACATTCCGGGTGGGCAAATCGGCGCGGAATTTCTGGAGTTTAACGGCAGTAACACGAATGGCTATGCCGGATCGGTCCAGTCGTACAATGGCCTGACCGGCTCAGCTCCCTTGACTCGCCAGGAACTTCATCAGCTCTGGTGGCGTCAGAAGCTGTTCCGCGACAAACTGATCCTCAAGTTCGGCAAGCTGAACGGCACCAGCGAATTCAACACCGTGCTGGTGCCGGTGCTGCTAGTTGAGCCGACATTGCAGGATTGGACGATCAGCGATCTGGTGTACGCGCCCTCGGGCATCAATCCCACCCTTTTCGCCCGGCTGCCGGGATACTACAACACGGCCTACGGCGCCACCATCGCATTTCTGCCCACAAAAAGTTTCTATGCATCGTATGGCATCTTTGACGGCAATCTCGCCCGCTATGTTCAAACCGGCTTGAACCTGGGTCCTGACTTCAATACCTACAAGTTCAATATCGCGGAGACCGGATACGCCTGGCGCCTGGGCAGCCAAGGCAAGCCGGGCAGAATCGCCGCGGGAGGCTGGCACCAGACCGGCCAACTCCCCACGCCTGCCGGCACTTATGTGAACGGGGCCAGCGGCTTCTATGCCTTCGCATCGCAGCGCTTGTGGTACCACCATCCCGGCCGGGATGCCAGCGGACTGGGATCGTTCTATCAATACGGCTACAGCAATTCGGCGTCGACGATCGTAACCCGCTACGGCGGCGCAGGACTCACCGGAGTCGCGCTCGTGCCTAAGCGTCCAGCCGACACGATGGGAATCGGCCTAGCTTGGTCCCGCCTCAATCAAACGCCGGGTGCGGGCGCGTTTTTCTTCCCCGGCGTACCCTCGGCCTCAACCTCGCTGAGACCAAGCGAAACAATGTTGCAGGCCTACTATCAGGCTGTCCTGATACCGTGGAAGCTGGTCCTGGTGGGTGCTTATACGTCCATACCGACGCCGGGAGCGCGTCACGACCTTCCCTGGGCCAATGCCCTGACCGTGCGTTTGAATGTGCTGTTCTGAACCAGAGCTGCCCAGGCACCTAAGCTCAGAGTCGCGATCATTGAGGTTTGTGCAATCCAATGCCAAAAAGATTTGCCGCGTCGATGACCTACACGCGGGTTAGCTGAGGAAGCGCGTCAAAGTGAGTGTCACGAGCGAACAGCACGAGAGAATGTTGCAGGACGAGGGCTGCGATCCACATGTCGTTTGTCGGAATGGGAGTACCTTGCCTACGCAACTGCCGGTAAACGGCGGCGTAATGATGCGTCGTCTGCTCGTCGGCATAGAGCACACCAACGCCGGACTTAAAAAGAAAACGGCGCAGCACGGCTTCGTTGCGCGTGCCTTGGCTGCCCACTGCAAATCCGGCGCGCAACTCCCCCATCACGATGAATGGCAACCAGACTTCATCGGCGAGCTCAACCGTCTCGACGACAGGCACAAGGCCCCGGCAAAGGTCGGTATAACGGTTGGTGTCGAGCGCCAGCCTCAAGGCCACATGTCTTCGTCAATGGTGTCCTGCGCGGCCAAGGCGCGGTCGAAAGCGGGGTCTTTGCGCCAGGTGCCGGCGACGTCGCTGAGATCGCGCTGCCGACCGCACTCCCCCGTAACCCTCGCACCCCGGGCGAGGGCTTCAATCGTCACCTCGTTCAGGCTCTTGCCCCGCTCACGGGCGGCGCGGCGAAGAGCTTCGTCCAAAACACGCGGCACGTTGCGGATAGTGTATTGCATGCATAGATTGTAGGCATTGCAGGCGATCAATGCAAGCACAGATCCAGTTGGTGACAGTTTACTGAAAAAGACCGAAGATGCCGGTCGGCGGGTCGCCGTTCAGCACTTGCCATTGCCGCACCGCGACCCGGCTGACCGCTTTCTCGTCGCTACGGCCCAGGTCATGGATATGACGCTGGTCAGAGCGACGACAATTTGCTGGGTCTTGAGGCGCGCAAAAGTAGCTGCACGCTGCTTCGCAACCGCTGCTGATCGAGAAGCAAGGTGAGGGACAACTGCATGGGTAATGAGCGAAAGCTACCCGTGGTAAGTTCAGCCAACCTCAGGGGATGGCGACAGACGCAGCTGAGAAGACGCAACACGTCGATTCCCAGTTTCTCATCAGGCCCAGTGATGATCAGATTGGGCGCCGTCGGCAAGCGATCAGCCAACCACGTGCTGATCGCAAAACACGCGAGCAACCTTGAGTCCGATTCCGGCAAATCCAAATGCTGGATGAACAAATCGCTGAGCTCAGTAAACAAGCTGCGGGCTGAGCCGTAGTCGACGCAGCGGGCGGGCAAGCGCACCGCGCGGTATAGAACGGGATTCATTATTGCTGCTTCATAAATACAACCAGCGTGCTGGAGGCGCAGTGCAACCGTCGCTTTCCGTCCGTTCCACAGCAAGAGATCAGGCTTATTGAACCCAACGCAACGGTGCAGGTGGCCGGCAATTCGGCTTCCGTCGAAACCAACGACCCACTCTCCATGCGCGAGGGACTGACGGCCGACGTTTACATCACCAAAGGCGTGCTGAAGCCGCCTAGCCTGCTGAGCGCACACCATCTGGTTTTTTGAAGCGCGCCTACGCATCGACAGCTGGGCCGAGTAACTGTTTCAGCGCCTGGACGTATGCGGCGAGAGCCTGGCGACCAGTTTCCGTAATGCGATAGACGGTCTGCGGCTTGCGCAACACGAACTTCTTCTTGAAGGTCACGTACCCGGCTTTCTCGAGCTTGAGCAACTGGGCGCCCAGGTTGCCGTCCGTGGCCTGAGTCTTAGCGCGGAGCCAAGTAAACTCAGCCTGTTCGACGCCGCTGAGCAGCGAAAGCAGGGCTAGGCGCAGCCTGCCGTGAACCACGGGATCGAGCTCGGGCAACTCAGGCATGGGTTAGAGCGCGCCGTTTGCGCACTTGCACTTCAGCGATCATGCCATAGAT
>Ga0335073_10014817_pt1 | contig 10919 bp, 10 predicted proteins | sample Lox_Sample_22_FD_207093 | JGI IMG/M metagenome (GOLD analysis project Ga0335073, IMG submission 207093) | Soil microbial communities from Loxahatchee National Wildlife Refuge, Florida, United States - Lox_Sample_2.2 | ecosystem: Environmental > Terrestrial > Soil > Wetlands | place: USA... | reverse complement strand
AAGACGATGCCAGCGGCAATGCTCACGCGTGCCCAGGGACGGAGGTGGCGGTACTGCCAGGGGATGATCAGGCGTTGCAGGCCGGATCGCGGGGGAGTTAGCCACCACCCGCGCAGGCCTGTCGGAGCGGTGTTGTCGTTGTGTGCGTTCATCGGGATGCCTCCTTTGGAGGCTTGCGGTGTCGGCTACCTGATCACCTACTAATATGATATCACTATGATATTGCTTGTCAAACTTGACGAGGCGCTCGCACAGCCACCATGGCGATGCACGCGGCTGCTGCAGCCCAGTTGCCTGCCGGGATCCCTCGGTCAGCCGCGCCGCAACTGCACCAGCTGACCCAGCAGGTGTTCGCCAGTTCGTACATCGAGGCCATGCACTGGGCACGCGCCGTTCCGGTGGCGATCCTGATCGCGGGAGCGCTGGCCTGCCTGACCACGCGCCGCGAGGCCGGGCCTGCATCGGTGACTGCGTCGGCAGGGCTGGCCACCGCGGCGTCCGTTGGCGAGGCGTAGCGTACCGAGGGAGTGATGGTTCTCCACAGATCGCACCACGTCACGGGCAACTGGTGGTATCAGGGGAGGCTTCCATGACCCTGCACAGGATGGCAGCAAGCGCCGGGCTGACCCTCGGCCTAGTAACAGCCAGTTTGGGGATTTCGGCGACGGCCGGGACAGCAGCGGCCGGTGCTAGCACCAGGGCCCCTGACGTCGGCATTGCGGCTAGCCGCAGCTCTCAGTCGGTATCCAGCCAAGATCGTACGTTCATGGACCAGGCGTCGCAGATCAACCTGACCGAGATTTCGCTCGGCAAGTACATGCACGCACACGCGACCACTACGACGGCAAAGAGGCTCGGCGCGACTTACGCCCATGACCACATAGGAGCGCAAGCTAGCCTCAAGAAACTGGCCTTGCGCTTGCATGTGACGCTGCCGACGACGCCTGGCGGCCACAATCAATCCACAGTGACCCGGATCGAGTCCGAGAAGGGCACGAACGCGGACCTCGCCTTCGCCAAGGCCTCCGTCAGCGGTCACCAGGCAGCCATTGCCATCTTCACGAAGGAAGAGAGCGCCGGCAGCAACCCGGCAGTGAAGGCTTACGCTGCCCAGTACTTGCCGATGCTGCGGGCGCACCTGAGACTGGCCGAGCATGCCGAATCGGTGATTACGGCGACGCCTGCCAGGTAAGGCCGCGGCCCATGGCACTGAGCGTTCGGCCGTGGGATATCTGGCTGCCCGAGTTCCGTATGCGGGCAGAGCAGCCTATCCGGCGGTCAGCGCCCGCCGGAAACGGTGATGTCGGCGCCGGTAATAAACGACGCCTCTGGCGATACCAGCCACGACACGGTCGCTGCGATCTCGTCGGGTTGGCCGATCCGGCCTAGCGGGGCCCGCTTTCCGACGTCGCGCAGGTCTGGAGGTGTCAGTTCGGTGTCGATCACGCCCGGTGAGACGCTGTTAGACCGGATGCCCTCGGATGCGACCTCGTTGGACAGGCCGCGCGCGAATGTCACCAGTGCGCCCTTGGTTGCCTGGTATGGGACCAGCCCGCTCGAGCCGACCGGGGCTTTCGCTGCGACCGACGCGATCGTCACGATCGATCCGCCCCTGCCGCCACGCGCGGTCGACATCGCCCGGACCGCGTGCTTGGCGCAGAGCATGGGCCCCACCACGTTGACCCGCATGAGCCGCGTTAGCGTGTCGGAGCGCTGCTCGTCGATGCGGGCTAGGTCGCCCACCGCGCCGGCGTTATTGACCAGCGCGGTGACCGGCCCCATCTGCTCAGCAGCCCGGTCGAACATCTCCGCAACATCCGCTTCCGATGCGACGTCGGCCTGCGCGGCCGCGGCTCTGCCGCCTGCGCCGTTGATGGCCGACACCACCGACTCGGCGCCGCTGGCGTCAGCGGCATAATTCACGATCAGGGCGTAGCCGTCACTGGCCAGGCGTCTGGCGATGGCGGCGCCGATTCCACGGCTGGCGCCGGTTACGATCGCCGTTCCCTTGCCCTGTCCAGCCGCAGCCACCTGACCACCTCGCATCCGCCGCAGCACCGGCCGGCTTCCGGCCATCTATGTACCTGCATCGGGTGGATACCCGCCGCTGCCGGCCACTTCACCTCACTGGCTTGCCATGCTGCGCAGCGGGCCCAGACAAACCCACCGAAAACATCCGCTACCGCAGCAAGGTTAACCGACGCCTGTGATCGCGGCTCGGCGGATTCCGGCTTAGCGCTGCGGGCATGACGAACCCGTGAAGCTAATCGCCCTGGAGGAAGCATTCTGGTACGACAAACTGGCTACGGATGGATCTCCGCTCAGCCACCTGCCGGTCAGGTCCGAGCTAATCGCCGACTGGCAACGCCGACTGGCTGACTTCACGGAGTTCAGGCTCCCGGAGATGGACCGGCACGGCGTCGACATGCAGGTGCTGTCGCTGACCAGCCCCGGCATCCAGATGCAACCGGATCCGCAGATCGCGGTGGCAGACGCTCGGACCGCGAACGACTACCTCGCCGCCATCATCAGCGACCACCCAGGGCGGTTCGCTGGACTGGCCGCGGTTCCCCTGCAGGATCCGGAGCAGGCAGCCGCCGAGCTGCGCCGGGCCGTGAGTGAGCTGCACATGTGCGGGGCCCTGGTCAACGATCACACCCTGGGCCACTACCTGGATGAGCCGCAATATGTGCCGTTCTGGGAAGTCCTGCAGGACCTCGATGTCCCGCTGTACATCCACCCGAGCGCGGTACCTGCGGACGACTGGAACGTGCTGCGCGGCTATCCGGAGCTGGACACCGCAACCTGGAGCTGGGCCGCGAGGACCGGCGCGCACGCGATGCGACTGATCTTCGGCGGGGTCTTCGACCGGTTCCCCCGCGTCCGCATCGTCTTGGGGCACATGGGCGAGTTCCTGCCCTTCCAGCTCTCTCGCTTCGACGCCCGCTACGCCGACCTGGACCTGAAGCAACCACTCCAGAAACGACCGTCGGAGTACTTCGGGACCAGCATTGCCATCACGACGACCGGCGTGTTCTCGCACGCTGCGCTGATCGCTGCAATCCAGGCCATCGGCATCGACGGCGTAATGTTCTCAATCGACTACCCGTTCGAGCCGACCGGCAAAGCGGTCGAGTTCATGCGTACCGCACCGCTCGCTCCCGCCGACAAGGACAAGGTGGCGCACGCCAACGCCGAGCGGATCCTCCGGCTCGATGCATAGCGAGCTAGCGCAACAGCCAAAGCGGGTTGGTGAGCCCGAGTCGGCGACTAGACCGGCGGATGATCGTTAGTGAGCCCTTGTACCAGCGCCAGATATCGTCGTGACCGTACCCTTCCAGCAGGATCGCGTTGCCTGTGCGGTCTACGGCGATGCCTGCGGAGAACGCCGCAGCGCGGTTGAGCTTGAGAAGCCGGGTGGCGTGGCCATTGCGCCACCTGACGGCCCATTCGCCCGACCGGCTGGGCGCTTGCAGCCAGTCCAGGAAGGTCAGGCGGCCGTGCACGTCGAAGCTGGGATTGAGGCAGCCGACCTGTGCCGGTGCCGCCGGACTGGCGCATGGCGGGATGGGCTGGGACCGCGTGATGTCCTTCGCCCTCCGGGCGTCGATCACAACCAGCGTGTTGATCGCGGCAGCGGCTTCCGTGGCTACCGCTAGATGCACGTCGTCAGGTGCCCAGCTGAGCTCGGCGTAAGCGATAACCCCATTCCCAGACAGGTCGTTGTGCGCCGCAATGATCCGCCGCGTCGCTCCCGTCTGCTGGTCTCGCACCACGATCAGCAGAGTCTGTCCGCAGTTCTGTTCCGACGTGTAGGCCATCATCTTGCCGTCCGGGCTGAAAGCGAGGTCAGTGGTTCGTATGTCAGCCCGCTCCGGTCGCCCTCCGGTTACCCGCACCCGCCACAGGCGGGGTTCCACGAATCCCTCGGGTGGGCACTGGGGCTTCGATGTTGCCGGGTAGTAGTAATAAACCCACGCTCCGCCTGGGCTGACGGCAACCGGCATGGGCTGCGACTTGCTTCTCACCAGCCACCGTATGAGGCGGCCATTCGCGGAGGAGAACACTGCCAATCCCGAGGCGGCACCATCGCCACCGGACGTCGACGCGACGAAGGCACCTGGATAGGCAGTATCGGGCGTCGTTCGCAACACGGTTCCGACGGCTAGCGAAGACTGAGCTTGTGCTGACCCGCAGCCAGCAACAACGAACAAAGCGGCGGCAATGACGGAGATAGAGGCGAACGGTTTCATCGTGTCCCCCGGTTTGGAAAGTCAATAGTTGCTGTCCATGAAATACGACGCCATATACCCCACCCCGGTTGCGCGCTGCCGAAACTGCTGAGGGAGCATCGCAAGTCGGCCACCAGATCTACGCCAACCGTGTTCCCGGCCTCCGCGGCGTGTAGCGCCACCAGTCGTGGGAAAGGTCTCTGTGACCGGTTGTCGGGGGGGAACCGAGATGAGTACTACGGCGCAACGCCTGGTGCCGGTCACCCCCGCAGTGCTCGAGCGCTGCGGCCATTACGTGGCCGATGAGGCACCCGAGGGCATGCTCGCAGGCCTGGAACCCTTCCTCGCACCGTACGAGGCCGGCAGATGACGCCGCGCAGCACTACCGGAAAGCCAGCCCGTCCCGCGACGGATCCGGCCGGCCCGACGGGCCGGCTCGCCACCTGGTTGGCTCAGATAACTCTCGACGACGTACCTGCATCCGTCCGCGACCGCGCCAAGCACCTGGTACTTGATGGCATTGCCTGTGCCCTCGTGGGCGCGCAGCTGCCCGTTTCCCGCCTTGGTGTCGAGGGGCTAACAGCGCTCGACAACGCCGGAGAGTGCGCGCTGATCGGCTGGGATGGCCGGGCTACCAGCGCCACCTCCGCGGCCATGCTGAACTCCAGCTTCATCCAGGGGTTCGAGCTCGACGACTACCACCCGCTGGCCCCGTTGCACAGCAACTCGCTGGTCCTGCCTGCGATGCTCGCCGCCGCCCCGCACGCGGGTCGCGTGTCTGGCGAGCGTCTTCTTCTCGGCGCCATTCTTGGGTACGAGTCCGGCCCGCGGGTCGGCCAGGCGCTCGGCGGACTGGACATGCTCTCCCGAGGGTGGCATTCGGGCGTCGTCTTCGGTCCCATTGCAGCAGCAGCTGCCGCGGGAACGCTGTATGGACTGGACGCCGCCGGGTTTGAGGACGCCTTCGGGATGGCAGCGACTCAGTCTTGCGGGCTTATGTCAGCCATGTACGAATCGATGGTCAAGCGGATGCAGCACGGCTTCGCCTCGCGCAATGGCCTTACCGCCGCCGCCCTCGCGGCATCGGGCTACGTCGGCATCAAGCGGGTGTTCGAGCGCCCGTACGGCGGATGGTTGGCCGTCTTCGGCGAGGGGCATCGTACCTACGCCGAAGACATCTACAAGGGCCTCGGTGTGCTCTGGGAGACCGAACGAATCGCCGTCAAGGCCTATTCCGCCATGGGATTGCTGCACGCCGCGATCGATGCCGCGCTCGAGCTCCGGCAAAAGGTCGACGTCAGCCAGATCCAGCGCATCGACATCTACATGGGCGAAGCCGCCTACGCGCATGGCGGATGGAAAGCCGAGCGGCCGCTGCAGGTGGTCGGCGCTCAGATGAACGTCGCCTACGTCGTCGCGGTGGCCCTCCTCGATGGTGAGGTGCTCGTCGACCAGTTCACCCAGGATCGGATCAACAGCGATGACGTCTGGGCCCTGATCGACAAGACGGTGACCCATCACGAACGGGCCTACGACAACCTCCCCATCGACGAGCAACTCACCACCCAGGTCCGCATGACCTTCAACGACAGCAGCACGCACGCAGCCAAGGTCGCGCACCCGCGCGGCACCGGCAACCGGAGCCTTACCAACGCAGAGATCCGCGACAAGTACGCCAAGCTGACCCACCGCGTCATAGCTGTCGACCGCCAGACCGCCATCGAGAAAGCCGTCCTCGACATCGACACTCTCGACGACGTCACAGAGCTGACTGCTCTGCTCACTCCGGCCGTGCACCCGCCGCTCGACTGAGGCCGGTCTGTTCCGGCTGGCTGGGGCGAGGCTTGGGAGTCAAGCCTTGCTGTCGCCGCGGATCAGTTCGGAGAGCTTGAGCGCCAGGTGGAGTTTCAGCCTGTCATCGCCCTGGCTGAGGTCGATCGGGAGCAGCTCACTCACCCGCGCCAGGCGCCAGTACAGGGTGGTCCGGTGGATGTGCAGCAGCGCTGCGGTCTGCTGGGCGTTGGCGCCGCGATCCAGATAGGCCCGGATCGTGGCCTCATACATCCCGGTGTTCTCGGTCAGCAGCACGGTAATGCCCGGGCAGATCCGCTCCAGCGTGGCCTGGTCGCGCGGCAGGTACTGGAATAGGGCATAGCTGCCCAGCGCGCCCCAGTCCGCGGCCCGGCCGAACGCCGGTACGGCCGCAGCGACCTCGGCCGCGTAGCGCGCATTACCGAGCTCGCCGTGAACCGCCTCGAGCGTCAGAGCGGCGCCGGCGGTGCCGACGACCAGTCGCGGCCCGGGCAGAACCCGGACTGCATCGCGCAGCGGACCTAGCGCGTCCCGGGTGGTAATCGCCACCAGCTCGTCCTGTCCTGGGGTTGCCAGCACGAAGCTGCCGGGTGCAGCGCGACGGCGCACGTCGCCAGCGACCCGCAGCAGGTCGTCGCGACTCTGAGCCGGCGAATCCGCCAGGTACCGGATCAGCGCAATGGCATAAGGAGGCGAGCCGGTCAGCGCGGCGTCGCCGGTCAGCTCTCGGGCCGCCGAGACGCGGTCCCGCTCATCCGCCGCCAGCAGCGCATCGGCCAGCGCGGTGAAGAGGCCGAACTCCGCGGCCTCCCGGACTGCCCGCTGCTGAAGCAGCCGCGAGGCCTGCGCAGCAGCGACCTCAGCGCGCTGGATCTGCCCTGCGGTCAGGGGCGGCTCGTCGATCAGCCACAGGAAGCCGAGCAGCTGGTCGCGTTCGACCAGCGGCAGGCACAACCTGGGCAGGCTCCCAGGCTCGGCAGCCGGGATCGAGACCGGCTCGCGCGCTTTGAAGATCCCATACTCGGTCAGCATCCGACGGTGCCGCGCGCTGGTGCGCCGAAGCAGAACCGCCTCGATCCGGCTGGCATCCACCAGTCCGGTCTGCGCACTGACCGCCACTGGCCGCAGCGCGGCATCGTCGATGATCACCGACCGTTGCAATGCATCCGCGAGCTGCTCGGCGATGACCTGTAGCTGCTGCTCGTACACGCGCCCTCCCGGTCAAGCGAATGCTACAGATGTCTAAGTCCCTGAGCAGCAACCTTCGCTTGCTGTGCGATGGGCCAAGGCTGCCTGGCTGGTTACGCTGGCCCCGTGATCGCACCAACGCTGGATGGCGCCTACTACACCGATCCCGGCATCCTGGCGACTGAGTTCGAGCGGATATTCGAGCAAGAGTGGTATTACGCCGGCCGAGCCGAGGAGATTCCTGCTCCGGGCCGGTTCATCCGGCGCCGGGTGGGTCGTGAGGCGGTCCTGCTGGTGCGCGGCCGAGACCAGGCAATCCGGGGGTTCCTGAACGTATGCCGGCATCGCGGCGCGCAGCTCTGTCTGACTGACAGCGGAGAGGTCGGCAAGACGATCCGCTGTCCCTACCACGCCTGGACCTACGGCCTGGACGGCGAGCTCGTCGCCGCCCCAAACTGGCGGGCGCTGGACGGCATCGACCGCAGCCGCTACCGGCTGCATCAGGCCCGCGTCAGCGTGTGGGGAGGCCTGATCTGGGTCAGCCTGGCCCAGCAGCCGGAGCCGCTGGAGGACCAGCTGCGACCGCAGATCGAAGCCCGGCTGGGCGACTACCAGAAGTTCGAGCGCTACCAGCTCGGAGAGCTGACGGTAGGGGCCACGACCGAGTATGACGTGGCGGCGAACTGGAAGCTGATCTACGAGAACTTCCAGGAGTGCTACCACTGCCGCACCATTCACCCGGAGCTGGTGACGACGATCCCGCAGTTCAAGTCGCCTGCTATCGGAACCGAGGGATACGACTCCGGTGGCTACCCGATCGCGGATGGCCGCGCGTCCTTCTCCATGACCGGGCAGACGGTGCTGCCCAGGCTTCCGGGTTTGCTGCCAGCTGATGACCGGCTGTATTACGGCATGGCGGTGCGCCCCAACTGCTTCCTCTCGCTGGTGAGCGACCATGTCATCGTGCACAGGCTCGAGCCAGTCGCGCCGGACCGGACACTCGTCGTGTGCGAGTGGCTGTTCGCTGCCAAGACGCTCCAGGACGGTCGGCATGACGTGGCGGACGCGGTGGCCCTGTTCCACAAGGTCAATGAGCAGGACTTCGCCGCAGCGCAGTGGTGCCAGCCCAACATGAGCTCGCGTGCCTATGCGCGCGGCGGGGTGCTGGTGCCCAGCGAGGCCCCGGTGATCTCCCGCTACTACCAGTGGTACGAGGGCCTGATGGGAGAGGTATGCCGCAGCGCTACCGGGTGATCGTCATCGGCTGCGGCGCGATCGGCGCTGCGACGACGTACTGGCTGAGCCGGCGTCTGCCCGGTAACAGTGTGCTGGCACTCGAGCAGTACGAGCTCGGGCATGGCCGCGGTGCCTCCGAGGATCACTCCCGAGTAATCAGGCACGCCTACAGCCGGACGGACTACACCACGCTGACGCCGGCGGCTTATCAGAGCTGGAGTGCCGCCGAGCAGGAGAGCGGGCTGCGCCTCGTGCAGCGGACCGGCGGCCTGGTGATTGCGGAGCAGGGCAGCGCCGGGATCGAGTCGCTAGAGGCCACCGCAACCGCGATGGCTGCCAGCGGCCTGCCGTTCGAGCTGCTCAGCGGCGGCCAGGTGAGCGAGCGCTGGCCGCAGTGGCGGCTCGGCGACAAGCACGCGGCGCTGTTCGATCCCGAGGCCGGGATCCTCGATATCCGCCGGGCGAGCGCCGCGCACCTCGCGCTGGCCCGAGCGCGCGGCGCGACCATCCGGCCCGAGGCGCCCGTGTCCGCGATCGCCGAGTCACCAGATGAGGTCAGCGTCACCGCCGCAGGCGAGCGCTACATCGCCGATCGGGTGGTGCTGGCAGGCGGCGCGTGGAACCCCATCCTGCTCGATTTGCTTGGTACCAGCCTGCCGATAACTCTGACCGAAGAGCAGGTCACCTATTTCGCTACGCCGAACGTGCGTGCGTTTACCCCCGAGCGCTTCACCATATTCGGCTTGATCGCCGAAGACGGCCTGCTGTATTACGGCCTGCCCGTTTACGGCGAGGTGGCGGTCAAGGTTGGTCTCGACGGCGCGGGGCCTATCGTCACGCCGCAGACGCGGACCGCCGTTCCTGATCCGCTGCGGATAGCGCAGGTGCGCACGTTCCTCAAGCGCTACCTGCCCGGCGCGCTCGGACCCGAGCTCTACACGCGGGTCTGCTGCTACGACTTCCCGCCCGACCGCGACTTCATCGTCGACTACCTGCCCGGCTCGGCGCGGATGCTGGTCTGCGCCGGCGCGGGGCACGCGGGGAAGTTTGCCGCGCTGCTTGGCCGGATCTTGACCGAGCTCGCTATCGACGGTGCAAGCCAGTTTCCTGTTGGCGCTTTCCGAGCCGACCGCCCAGCCATCGTCGGCACCGGCGAGGTTCCAGTCCGGGCCAACTCCCTGTAGGCACCGCTAGCTGATTACGCCAGCCGAGAGCAGCCGCATGTCGCGTGCGCGCTGGACAGCTGAGGAGCGATCCTGAGCCTGCAGCTTGGCGTAGATGTTGCGAATGTGGGTGTTGACGGTATTCACCGAGACCGATAGCTGGCCGGCGATCTCCGGCCGGGACAGGTTAGTCGGGAGATACCGCAGTACTCGCAGTTCGCTTGGGCTGAGCTGGTCGATCTGCGTCAGCGAAGGTTCATTTCTCAGCGCTCTAGATGATCCGCACGTGATGTCGAGTATGTCGGATAGGAGCGCTGCGTGAGCCGTCTCATGCCGCGGTATGGCCTTGAGCAGATCAACCGAGCCAGTTGTCGCGAACGGCAGCACGAGCCGATCCGCCTCCGCCAGGGCAAGCGCGCTCTCAGCGGCCGCGCTGGCAGCGCGCTCGTCGCCGAGTTCGCGGTGCGCGAGCCCTGCCAGCAGGTTTGCCTCGACGACGGTCACGTATCCGATGGCTGGAGCTGTTCCGTTCAGAACATCTTGCACCGCAGCCAGGGCGGCGGCCGGGTTGCGCTCGGCGAGGCTGATGGCCGCGCGTGCATTACTGATCTCAGCTGAGCTTACGAGTTCGGCGTCGAGTGCTGCCAGCGATGCTCGGGCCTCGGCGATCTGCCCGAGCTGGGCTTGCGTGGCCAGCCTCCGGCTGGTGAGTTGACCCGCTAGTGCGTGCGAGCCTTCCAGGTGCGATTGCAGGCCCTCTGCCGCGAGGTATTCGGCGAGTGCCTCGCGCAGCCTGCGGCGGCCAGACAGGAGCATGCCGGTGCAAATGTGCAGCAGCAGCCAGATGCCCGGTCCGGTGTCTGTCTCCAAGGCACGCGTGGTGCGCTGCAGCCAGCGATCGCCTTCGTCGAATTCGCCCGCCCAGATAAGAGCGCCTGCGAGGTTCACGAGTGCCGGCGCGAGGACCGGCTCTGTGCCCCAGCCATGTTGCTCAGCGAGTGCTATAGCCTCCCGGCACCGTCGGCGGGTGGTGGCGAAAGGCTCAATCTTCGATGCGAAGGCGAGCTGAGCCAGGCATGCCACCTCGAGGTAAGGACGTCCGATCTTCCTGGCGAGATCGGCGCCCTCCTGCAGGTGCCGCTGGCTGTCCTGGTTCGCGAGGGCCCATGCTTCGGCGATTCCGAGATTCATCAGCGCCACTGCGCGCAGGTCGCTGTCGAGGGCAATGTCCTCGTCGGATTGGGCGCTGACAGGTGATGCGAGGAATCTGACCTGGTCGAACACACCC
>Ga0335073_10014815_pt1 | contig 10919 bp, 10 predicted proteins | sample Lox_Sample_22_FD_207093 | JGI IMG/M metagenome (GOLD analysis project Ga0335073, IMG submission 207093) | Soil microbial communities from Loxahatchee National Wildlife Refuge, Florida, United States - Lox_Sample_2.2 | ecosystem: Environmental > Terrestrial > Soil > Wetlands | place: USA... | reverse complement strand
CGCTGCGCATTAACGGCCTGGGTGCACCGCGCGCATTCAATACTTCGATAGTGCGGCGTATCGGATTTCCGAATGTAAGCTATGGCGAGGATTACGCAGTGGCGCTGCGTATCAGCCGTGACTATGAGATAGGGCGGATCTACGAACCCATTTATCTTTGCAGGCGCTGGGAGGGTAATACCGATAGCGCCTTGTCGCTCGAAGTAGCGAATCGCTACGACCACTACAAGGATTGGCTGCGGACTGCCGAGATTAAGGCTCGGATGGAGAGATGACCGAAGAACTAGAAGAGCTGTTTGAGCGACAGGTGCGGGCATGGCCGCAGCTTGCGAATGGGATAGAAGGTCTCGCCCATGCACAGACGCGTCAAGTAAAGATCGATTGGTTCGATATTTTAGTTCGCCACATACCTCATCGCGTACTTAGTACGACGGCTGCGGTCGATCGCGAGTCGGTTGCGAAACGTCCATGTTTCCTGTGTGCCGGTAATCTGCCTCCTGAAGAGGAAGGGTTGGCATTCGGTGCCGACTTCACAATCTACTGCAATCCATTTCCGATCGTGGATCGGCACGTTACGATCGCTCACCGAGAGCATCGCCCACAGGGGATCGTGAATCAGTTTGGTAATATGCTGGACCTTGCCGCGGCGCTGCCGGGATACTTTGTCATCTATAATGGTCCTGAATGCGGCGCGTCCGCGCCAGACCATATGCACTTTCAGGCCGGATCGCGGCGATTGTTTCCGATCGCAACAGATACTGCGGGACTGACCAGCGGCGTCGTAACGAACTATCGGCGAAATGTATTTCTGCTTCGCGGAAGCGAGCGGCCGGCGTTGATCGACCGCATGAATCGAATAATCGAACGGCTAGCAGAAATAACAAGTAAGCCGCTAGAGCCGATGGTCAATATTGCTATGTTCTACGAAAGAGACGAGTGGGTGACGTATCTGTTCCCGCGGAGAAAGCATCGGCCGGAGGCGTTTTACACAAAGGAACTGACGGTGAGTCCGGCAGCGATCGATCTATGCGGAATATTTGTGGTGCCACTCACAGGCGATTTCGAGAAAATTACCGGCGAGGCAATTGCCGGTATCTTTCGCGAGGTCACATTGCCCGACGATCAATTTGAAGAAGCCGCCGTGCGATCGGAGATTGAGCGTTGAACGTCGCCGTAGGGCTGATCGAGGAAAGACCCGCCGTTGAAGTTGAATTGACGGGGACGTTTACCGACGCTCGCGGCAAGGCGTACGCTCCCGGACGCTATAGGTTTACTTCCGAAATCAGTCTTGCGCCGTCCGAGTTATCATCGTGTGCGTTTGCCCTGGACGACGTGACAATCGGAATCGGATTTCATTGGGAACGCAAGGAGCATCAGGTATTCCGCGGGGCTTTTCGGCTTCTGAATCGGGCAGTGGGCTTGACTGTGGTAAATGACGTTCCGCTCGAAGAATACGTCACGAGCGTGATCTCATCGGAGATGAGGGCATCGTGTCCGCGCGAACTGCTGAAAGCTCACGCGGTGATTTCGCGCAGTTGGCTCTGGTATTCGAAAGTCAATTCTGTCCTTCCCGCGGAGGCACGAAGTGAGAGGCTTGATGATCATGAAATTCTTCGCTGGTACGGCCGCGAAACTCATCCGGATTTTGACGTATGTGCCGACGACCACTGCCAGCGTTATCAGGGCATCACTAAGGCGTTCTCGCCGGCGGCGGCCGAGGCGGTTCGGGTGACCAACGGCGAGTTTCTTCGTTACAATGGAGTTGTCTGCGATGCACGGTTTTCCAAGTCATGTGGCGGCATAACTGAGCGCTATGCGACGGCCTGGGAAGATCGAGATATTCCGTATCTAGAATCTGTGTATGACGCTCCGACGCAAGCGCAATCGGACAATGCTGAGCGTTGGATCCGATCCAGCCCACCAGCCTACTGCAATACAAACGATGCGGCTCTCCTCGCGCTTGTGCTTCCGGGCTTCGATCAGGAAACCCATGATTTCTATCGGTGGCAAGTGGTTTACACGCCGGAAGAACTCGCAAAGATTATCGAAGCGAGAGTTGGCGTCGACCTTGGTCCGATTAGCAACGTCGAGGCGCTCGCCCGCGGACCCTCAGGCCGGATATTTCGGCTCAAGATCACTGGGGAACGCGACTATCTAATTATCGGCAAAGAACTAGAGATTCGCCGCGCTCTTTCGCGCAGCCATCTTTACAGCTCAGCCTTCGTTGCCGATGAGGAGTCAGGCCGTCTGGTTTTGCGAGGGGCGGGCTGGGGACACGGTGTCGGGCTGTGCCAGATTGGCGCGGCAGTGATGGCAAACCAAGGCAAGACTTACACCGAAATTTTGCAACACTACTATCGAGGGACGACCGTCAGCCGCTGAAGAATAGCAACCACATGTCTATTGGGCTCGCGCGGGGTCGATTGGTCGGGGCGGCCGGATTTGAACCGGCGACCACACGCACCCCAAGCGTGTGCGCTACCAGGCTGCGCCACGCCCCGACCGAACCTTAAGATACTGAACGCCACTTCGCCGATCTCATCTGGCATGCGATTAGCGGGGCGCGACCACTAAGTATAACCGGCGGCGCAATTAGAACGCTATCCGGCCGCTCGCCACGGCGCGTGACCGGTCAGACCTTTTTCTTGGCTGCGACACGCGGACGCCACTGCCAGTAGGAACGCAGGTCGAGTGCGAAGGTCCAGGCATTACGCGGCTGTCCGATCACGTGAACGAGTTCGTTGCAAATCGCCTCGGTCGAGACGAAATGGTCCTCCTCCTCATCGTGAGCGGCGTCGGTCACGCGCTGGAGTCCGACGGCGCCGTCGACGTCGAGTGCCACGGCATGCACCCCGCGATGCATATACTCGTAGGCCACGGACTCAGCGATCGCGCGTTGCGCTACCTTCGATGCGTTATAGGCGGCGTAATGTAGCGGTCCGCTGCGCGACTCCGACCCGAGTACGAAGACAATCGTGCCGCCACCGCGATCGGCCATGCCGGCGACGACGGCCTGTGTGCAAAAAAACGGTCCGAAGCAGTTCACCTTTAGCTGAAAGTCAAAATCTTCTTCGGTGGTTTCGACCAGCGGCTTGCGCAGATAGGCGCCGGCGTTATTGATCAGCACCGCGATCGGTCCGAGTTCCCGTTCGACCGTCGCGACGGCTTCGATTACCTGGTCACGCCGCGTGACGTCAGTCGGGGCAACTAACGCAGTACCGCCCGCGTGGCGGATCAGGTCCGCGGTTTCTTCGAGCTGGGATTTGGTCCGCGCGATCAGTCCGCATGCGTAACCTTCACGCGCCAGACGTTGGGCAATTTCGCGTCCGATTCCACGGCCCGCACCTGTAACTAACGCAACTTTGGTCTCTGGCATGCAGCGCATCTTAACCTGCCCGCGTCATTCTGCAAACGCTGGCAGTGAAACGCTTTGACATGCGGCTTGTGGAAGTCTCGCGCCAGCGGTGCCAATCTCGCCTATCAGGCAAAGAAGAATACTCGATTGGCCACGCTAAAATGCCCTTGGCGTGCAATCCGCACGGTGTTAGGCTACGAGCCACGTAGCGCGATGACGGGATGGAAGCACAATTCGATTCTACGCGGCTTGCTAGGCTCACTTTCAGTGAGTTTGCTTTTCGTCGTGGCAGTTTCGTTCTCAAACCCGCGTCGTGCGTCAGCTCAGTCTTCTGCTGCGGATGTTGCAGACGACGGAACGGTCGCGGCTATTGCTGCAGACGACGATTCGGCAGGTAACATCGATCGGCCCGCCCCTGCCTCAGATTACGATCTCCCGGCTGATGGGGCAGCGTCCGCTACCGCTGATACAGAAACGGCAGACGATTCTGACGACCAGGTGCTTGAACTTCCCCAAGTAATCAATCCGGCGACCTATTCGACCGTGAGCTATGCGCCAGCGAGTCACGTGCCCGCCCTAGCATCATCCAGGCCGAACGATGCCGACGGCAGCGCCGATCCACCGGATGTGGTGACCAGCAATGTGCCTGCCGATTCACAGGGCGACCCTGACGTTCAATCGGCTGATGCGAGCGGCAGCGGGAATGCCGATGACGTCCAGAATTACGTTGACCAGGCGAATAGTAGCGGGCCAGTGGTGGTCTATGCGGCGCCGGTTTATGTCCCGATGTACCCGGTAGCCGCTCAGCCAAACCCGCTTCCGCGGCCCTATACCGCGCTTCCGATGTACTCCGCACTCAGCAACCGCCAACTACCTATCTACTCGGGATTGGGTCCGGTCACCCCTAGCCGCTATGGCGTTGCTGGCGGCTCACGCCTGTGGGGATCGCCGATTGGACAAGGCTTCGGCATGGCGCGGGGTACGATGATGGGCGGCTTCTCGCACGCTCGCTGAAGCCCGTGTTTTCTCGCGGTTACTCCCAATAAATTGAAATGAATGCACGGAGGGCATGGCTCACGAGCACCAGATTTCCGTTGCAGATTCAGTTCAGGGCGCGGCGATGCTGATCACTATCGACGTTGGCAACACTCATATTGTTATCGGGATCTATGATGGCGAGCACCTGATTCATCACTGGCGTATCTCCACTGATTCGGAACGCACTACCGACGAATACGGCGTGATGCTCACGAGCTTGCTGCAGGGGGCTGGGCTGCGGACGCCGCTGGAGCCGGAAGGCGTGATCATCGCGTGCGTCGTCCCGCCGCTCAACCCCACTTTCGAGCAACTTTCCGAGCGTTATTTCCATTGCGTGCCGCTTATCGTCGGTCCTGGGATCAAGACCGGCATGCCAATCCTTTATGAGAATCCCAAAGAGGTCGGCGCCGATCGGATCGTCAATGCGGTCGCAGCTTTCGACCACTACGGCACGGCCTGCATCGTCGTGGATTTTGGTACCGCAACGACTTTCGACTATGTCAGCGGACGCGGCGAATATATTGGCGGCGTGATCGCGCCCGGCTTGGGAATCTCGATGGACGCGCTGGTCAGGCATGCGGCCAAGCTTTACCGGGTCGAACTGACGCGTCCGCGCGACGTAGTCGGCCGGACCACTGTCACTGCGATTCAGTCAGGACTCATCTATGGCTACACCGCATTGGTCGACGGCTTGGTCGAGCGCATTATTCGTGAGCGCGGCGAACATACGCGGGTGATCGCAACCGGTGGCCTTGCCGAGCTGATCGCGCCTGAGTCGGAGACGATCGAAGAGATCGACGAATTCCTGACGTTGAAGGGCCTGCGGTTGATTTTCGAGCGTAACAAGCGCAACTAATCGGGCATCGCAGTCATGGCTGATCAGTAGGGTCTACTCGCTGTATGGGCGTCAGAGCCCGCCTGCGGTAGGTTTCGCTGAAGGAGGATGCAATGGAAGAGCCACGACGAGTCGTCACCGATAATATGATGGGGCTCAAGCTGCCCGACTATGCGCGCTATTCGCCGCGGGTGGCGACCGTGCTCGGCCATAATCCTGGACCCTTCACCGGACCCGGCACGAACACCTATATCGTCGGAACAGGCAGCCGGCCGCTGCTGCTCGATACCGGTATCGGCGTGGCCAAATGGGCGGAGAATCTGCCGATCGCGCTGCGCGAACTCAGTCAGGCGGAGGAATTGGATCGCATCGTCCTGACCCATGCTCATCAGGATCATATCGGAGGCGTCAAAGACGTCCATCAGCGCTTTGGCAAACTCGGCGTGCTGAAGAAGCCGTGGCCGGTGCCCGGTCCCGATGATGCCGCCGGAGTCCCTCTCACCGAAATCGATGATCGCGACGAAGTGGCCACCGAAGGTGCGACGCTGCGAGCAGTTTTTACCCCCGGCCACGCGCCGGACCATCTTTGTTATTTGCTCGTGGAGGAAAAGGCGCTATTCACGGGAGATGTGATACTGGGGGCGGGTACCACGGTGATTCCAGATGAGACTGGCGATCTTGGGCAATATATGGATTCGCTGCGCAATCTACTCGAACTTGATGTGGAGACGATTTATCCCGCGCACGGGCCGGTGATCCGCAATGCCAAGCAGAAAATTCAGGAGTACATTGCCCATCGTGAGTTGCGCGATCGCCAGGTGCTCAACGCAATCAAGGACGAGCCGTTGGAAGTGATGGCGATCGTCAAGAAAATCTATACTGACGTGCCGGTTTTTCTCCATCCGGCGGCAGCGCAATCGGTAAGGTCGCATCTGAAGAAGCTACGCAACGAAAAACGGGTTGTGCAGCATGAAAACGCGTGGGGGCTCGCGTAGAAGAGGGTGGAAGATAGCACCGGCATGCGCCGCTGCTAGCCTCACATTACTCATTCTGACGAATGCCGCATTAGCGGACGCTACGCCTGCGTCCTCTATCAGTGAACCGGCCAATGCACCGACAGGAGTGCTGCTGGCCCCGGTTCCCGCGACGGTGCCAGCTGCGAATCCGGTGACGGCACCAGCCACTAATCCGGCGGCGGCTCCGGCAGCGATGGGATCCCCCACAGCCTCAGCGCCGGTTGCGGCACCGGTCTCACCGTCCGCCGCTAGCAATGCTCCTTCCGCGGCGCCAGTAAGCACTTCGCCAGCCTCCGCTCCAGTTGCCGCGCGCACCCTTGCATTGCCGGCAGGAACGGTCGCTGTTCCGCCGCTCACCGGCCAGACTTCGACGCTTGACCCGAATGATCCCAACGCAGCGGGTTTCAGCGCCAACGCCGATATCGTCAACTACGAGCGCTACCAGAACCCCGACACCTATCAGCAACAGCAGATACCTTTGCAAGAGTTCATCAATGAGGAGGACAACACTTCACCGCTCGGCGTAGACCTGCGCGAAGACCACCGCAAGCTCAAGTCAGGTGAGGACGCGACGGGTCTGCTGGTAGTAGGCGTAATTCCGGGTAGTCCCGCGGCTAAAGCTGGCTTGCATGCTTATAGCGATACGACACGCACCGTTCTCACTGGCGCCGCGGTCGCCGGCCTGATGTTTTTCCCGCCAGCGGCGTTGCTGGTACCAATCGTTCAATCCGTGCCGCTCGGCGAGAGCTATGACCTGATAATCGCGGTAGACGGCTGGCGGGTCATGAATTATATCGAGTTCGCAGATCGTCTGCATGACCTTCAACCCGGCGAGATCGTTTACCTGAGCGTGATTCGTAACGGGATTCGGCAACAAATTCCCGTTGAGGTGCCGCAGGACGCGATCATCTCTACTTCCAACTATTGAGCGAATTTCGTCTTTTCCTGCCTTTCCCGCAGAATTGTCCTTTACCTCGCGAGAGGTTCGCGCTAAAAGGTTTCGTCCGCCGAGGAGTTGACCCGGCGAGGCGTTAGAATTGAAACCGCTGGAGTGAGTACTCCCGGGGTCAAAGACATAGGACCGAGCTTAGCGCCTGGATCCATTGCGGACCGGGACCCCGAGCGAGACTTTAGCGCGTCGTCATGCGTATGATGCGGGGTTGCCGGAACTGGTGGCTCCGCGTTTTTTGTGCAGATAAACGCTCCTAACGTCGATAGGAAAAGGGTAGGCGGTACCATGGGAAAGGATAAAGTTCGCGTTACCGACCTCGCTCACATGAAAGCCGAACAGCAGCCGATAACGATGCTGACGGCGTACGACTATCCGTTCGCGCGCATTTTCGATCAGGCAGGCGTTGATGTGCTGCTGATCGGCGACAGCCTCGGGATGGTCGTCCAAGGCGCCGACAGCACGCTGCCGGTCACGCTCGGCGAAATCATCTATCACGTCAAGATGGTCGTGCGCGCCCGCCAGCGGGCGCTGGTCGTGGCCGACCTGCCGTTTCTCAGCTATCAGGTCAATCCCGAACAAGCGCTACGCAATTCGGGCCGTCTGATCAAGGAAGGCGGTGCTGAAGCCGTTAAGCTCGAAGGCGGTATCACGATGGCGAACACGATTCGCCGGCTAGTCGATGTCGATATCCCGGTGATGGGCCATATTGGGCTGACGCCACAATCGATCCATCGTATGGGTGGCCATCGCGTACAGGGCCGCCGCGCAGGCCGTGGCCCCGGATGCCGCGAACGCTTGCTCGAAGATGCCGCAGCGGTCGAGCAGGCGGGCGCGTTCGCGATGGTGCTCGAAGGGATTCCGGCTGAACTCGCCAGCGAAATCACCTCGCGCGTCACGATACCAACGATCGGAATAGGCGCAGGTCCCGAATGCGACGGGCAGGTGCTCGTGATGCACGACGTTCTCGGTCTCAGTGAATCGTTCATCCCGCGCTTCGCGAAGCCCTACGCGAATCTATGGCAGGATGCGAGCGCTGCAGCGACCAGCTATATCCGAGAAGTGCGCGAACGCAGCTTCCCCAGCCGCGAACATTGTTACAGCACCAAGGGAGCCTAAAGCCATGGAGATAATCGCATCACCAAGTGAGATGCAGCGATGGTCAGAAGATGCGCGCCGGCGTGGGGCAACGATCGCGTTTGTCCCGACGATGGGCTTTTTGCATGAAGGCCATCTTACGCTGATGCGCGAGGGGCGACGGCGCGCCAAGCTGCTGGCCAGCTCGCTCTTTGTGAATCCAACGCAGTTCGGCCCCAACGAAGATTTCTCCCGTTATCCGCGCAATTTCGAGCGTGATTGCGAGTTGATGGAGACCGTGCCCGTCGACGTGCTATTCGCCCCCGAGCCTGAGGTGATGTACCCGGCAGGGTCGCAGACTTGGGTGGAAGCAACTGAAATTACTCAGGGGCTGTGCGGCGCGCATCGGCCGGGACATTTTCGGGGCGTCACTTCGGTCGTCGCGAAACTTTTTAATATCGTGAAGCCGCACGTTGCCCTGTTTGGCGAGAAGGATTTTCAGCAACTGCGCACAATCGAGCGAATGGTCAAGGACCTTAACTTCGATCTGGAAATCGTGCCGGTGCCAACGGTCCGCGAACGTGATGGCCTCGCGATGAGCTCGCGTAATGCCTACTTGTCGCCCGACGAGCGCGAACGGGCACTCGCTTTGAGCCGCGCGCTTGAAGCAGCGAATAATTGCTTTCGCGCTGGCGCCTGCACTCCTGTTCAACTCGCATGCGCGGCGCGTGCGGTGCTCGAACGGACGACAGGGCTGGAGATCGAATATATCGAGGCGGTTGACGCTGAGACCTTGCAACGGGTCGAGCGCAACGACCGTCCGATCGTAGTCGCGATCGCAGCACGGGTCGGCAAGACTCGGCTAATCGACAATATGGTGTTCGCGCGCGAGTTGGCCTGACCGCCGCAGATCAGCCACTGCGAATAACGAGGAGTACGGTTATGCGCATCATGTTCAAGTCGAAGCTTCATCGGGTGCGCCTGACGGGTGCCGATCCGGATTACGAGGGCAGCATTGCGATCGATACCGACTTGCTCAACGCGGCCGGGATTCTCGAATACGAAATGGTTCACGTTTGGAACGTGAGCAACGGTGAACGCCTAGAAACCTATGCCATCGCGGCGCCGGCTGGTTCCGGCGAGGTTAGTCTGAATGGCGCTGCGGCACGGCGTGGTACGCCCGGCGATATCATTATCGTCGCGACCTTTGCACCGATGGATGAGGTTCGCGCGCGCCGCCACGTCCCCACGGTTGTGCTGGTTGACGAACATAACCGCCCGCGCTCGTTGCCCGTCCACGCCGCCAGCTAGGACCTTATCCGCCGGATCATTGAGGGTTCTTTCACGCATCTCCGCAAGCTGTCTGAGCGCAAAAGACACTGCCCCGCCGGCGATGGCGATCAGGACTGTTTTGGTAAACTCGAAATCCCAGTTGATGGTTACGTCGCGATTCTTCTCTTGTCGCTCATAAAATGAAAACGGGTGACAGTTTAGTCCCCCGTTTTGTCCGCTGATTTATCGGCGCTGATTCATTCCGCGCGGCCTAATAGTAATCGACCGGATCGACCTGACGCTTTGCACCGTACCAGAACAGCATATTCTCCGTCAGTCCCTGCCAGGTGAACTTATTCGGCGGCATCAGCAGGCGCTTGAACATCGACTTGAATGAATAGAACTCTTTCGTGCAGTTCCACACGCCCTCCTCGACTTGTTGCGGCGACAGATTCTTTGGCACGAACATGCAACGGAAATTATTCGTGTACATATCCGCATCGGGGATAATCACACGGCCCTCAGCCTCGAGCTGGTCGCGCATCGGTGTACCCCGCCGCGGCGTGACAGTATTGAAGAACGCCTCGGGGGCTTTGACCTCGTGGAGGAACTTCATCGTGTCCTCGAAAATTCGCGGATGGTCCTCTTCCAGGCCAAACAGGAAATTGAGCGAATAGTAGATCCCGTAATGCTCAAGGCGCTTCAGAAGCTTCTTGTAGTCTTTGGTATGGTTCTGAATTTTGTTCATCGACAGCAGGCTGTCCTGGCTGATCGATTCCACCCCGATATTGACGTGGAAGACTCCCGCCTTCGCAGCAAGTTCGAGCATCTCCTCGTCGTGATTCGAGTTCACCGTCCACAGGCATGAGAAGCGGATATTCAGGGGTGCCAGTGCGCGGAACAGTTCCTTGGCGAACTTATGCTTGCCGGTGATCTGATCGTCGATGAACTGGAAACGGCGGAAGCCGGTGACTTGCATCACCTGCTTGATCTCTTCGACGATCTCCGCGACCGGCCGAGTGCGATAACTGCCACTATAGAAGACTGGTATTTCGCAGAAGGAGCAGCGATAAGGGCATCCCCGGCTTGCCTGGACGGGCACCGCCTTGAACAGGTATCGGTTTAGCTTCAATAGTTCATGACGTGGCCGCGGTAGATTCTTTAGATCGTGCAGCTTGTCGGCTTTGTAGGTCTGCTTGAGCTTGCCGTCCTGCCAATCGCGAAGCAGCGGTTCCCATACCAGGTCAGCCTCGCCCTGCACCACGGCGTCCGCGTGTTTGAGCGCTTCTTCGGTCTGCAAGGTGGCATGAAAGCCGCCCATCACAACCGGGACGCCGCGCCGGCGGAATTCATCACCGAGTTGATAGGCTCGCAACG
>Ga0335073_10014814_pt1 | contig 10920 bp, 14 predicted proteins | sample Lox_Sample_22_FD_207093 | JGI IMG/M metagenome (GOLD analysis project Ga0335073, IMG submission 207093) | Soil microbial communities from Loxahatchee National Wildlife Refuge, Florida, United States - Lox_Sample_2.2 | ecosystem: Environmental > Terrestrial > Soil > Wetlands | place: USA... | reverse complement strand
AACGTCCGGGGCACGGAAAACCCCGCGTGGAGCAAGGCCAAATAGGAGGGGAGGGCTGGCCCAGCCCGCATGTGCGTTGTTCGAAAGAACGGCGCGCTCTGACCCTCGGGTAGGCTGCTGGAGTCCCGGAGCGATCCGGGACCTAGAGGAATGATCGCCGCGTAGCGCGGGCTGCGGCTGACGCAAGTCAGCGCGCGGCTCGCGCGGCGGACAGAATCCGGCTTACAGGCTCATCCGCCACTATCTTTTTTAGAATCAATTGGGTTTACCCTCGGGCCATTCTTGCTGTGCCCGTGGTGTGCCCGTTATCTCTAAGCCTTCTCCGGTTTCCATGATTCGCCGCGCGCGCTCACGAAGCTCGCGAACGAACGGCGCGTAGTGCTTTTCGATCGTCTCCACCGTGTCACCGATGAGTTTCGCGACGTCATACGGCGAGGCGCCGCGCGCCAACAGATCAACTGCGAACGTATCGCGGAAACGGTGGGGATTCGAGTCGAGGACACCGGCACGACGTCCTAGCGCGAGCATTCGTCCGTAGAGCCGAGGACGCGTCAGTGGTCGACCAGTAACAGGATTCAGCAACACTCGATCCTCGGGCTGCGGGTCTCGGCGATCGCGTTCGACTTCGAGCGCAAAAAACAGCTCGCTGTGGATTGGAATTAGGACACGCTTCCGCCGCTTAAGCGTGAGTCGATTGATCTCCCGCGTTTCCCAGTCGATCTCTTCCCACCGAAGGCCGACGATGTCGGATCCACGCATACCCGTCCAGCGCAGGAGAAGAAACGTCAGCAGGTCGGTGCCGGCCGCCTCGCGCAATTTCGAAAGCTCGGTCCCTTTGAACGGCTGCGCGCCGCGTGCCGGGTCTTCCCCAGGTCGCCCTTCTAGACGTACCGGATTCTTGGCGACCATCTCGCACTCAACGGCATAGCCGAATATACGGTGGAGAATCGCAACGTCGAGGACGACTCCACGACCGCCACGAGAGGACTTCTTCTCCAAAACACGCGCCAGGCGCCAAGCCTTGAAATCTTCGATAACTGGTCGGTTGATGCCCGAGAGATCGGAAAGTCCGCGAGCCTTTAGGAATTGGGCGAACGTAGTAGCAGTTTGTTGGTATCGCCGACGCGTCGAGTCTCGTAACTTGTCGAGCGCAACGCGATGTGACATCCATGCGGTGAGTTTCCCTTCTAGATCAGTCCAAGTGAAAATCTCCGGCTCTTTTTCCTGATGGTGCCCCGCGATCTCCGCGAGCTTTTCGAACGTATCGGCCGGTAAGACGGTGCGCAGTTCGAGCCAGTGCGTCGAACTAGGCCCCTCCGCAAGAGCGCGTTCGATCCGGCTATGGAGAAGTTGCGCGGCGTCGCTGTTCATTGTCCCGAGCGAGAGCCGAATCCGCTCGCGTTCTCCGGAGCCGCGGCGGGAACGATCTCCGGCCCGCCCTTCGAGGCGAAACACCTTGCCGCGTTTCTTGACACGAAACGTCATCGCAACACCCGCAAATGTGCGCGTTCGATCTTCAGCACGATTTCGAGAGGCACGAGCTTGTGCCCTTTGCGCCCGGCCGCCGCAAAGTCTACTACATGCTGTCCGCGAAGTCGGTTGTAAACCGAAGCACGCGAACAGCGCCAGCGTTCGGCGAGGTCCGCAATGCTGTAGAACGGACGCGTTTCGAACGGTGCGGACGGAATAGCGATTTGTCTTTGGCTTGCCACTGTACGGGTCAGGAGTCTAGAATCGCGCGACTGTGGCGCATGGAGAGCGACGTGGACGCGACTAAAGCTTTCCTTCGGAAAATTGAAGAGACTGCGATTACGACGTTGGAGCACGTGCGGAATCGGCACTTCAAGAACGAACGAATCGAGATCGACGGAAAACGATTCACGAGTTGCACGTTCGATGGGTGCGAACTGATCTACGCTGGCGGCGACGTAGAGTTTGGATCTGGATGCAGCGTCGAGAACTGCCGGCCGGAATTCTCTGGTCCTGCTCGACGAACAGTCTTACTGCTTCATTCGCTCGGGCTCTTGAGCTTCAACCCTCTCGATGGGCAAGCGAAGAAGCGGTCCGCGTAGTGTCCCTTCGCCGCGGATCGAAACCGGTTTAACTTCCAACAAGACATGCCCTACGGATTTCTTGTCGTTCATCCGATGCCCTCTGTGGCGTAAACACCTGATTTGGCCATGAAAATATTCCTCACAAAGCGGATTGATAACCAACCACTTCTGGGGTCGTTTCGAGACTGGTTTTTGCCACATCTGGTAGTTCAGCACCTCGAGCCATGAGTCGCCTCTTTGCGTCGTCCTTGCGTTCTTCCAGTTCCGCGCTGAACGCGCGACACTCGGCCACGCAGCGGCGTCTACCTAGTCGATCGACACACCGACGGCACCAGAAACGTGTTTTCGAAGTCGATCCGGCGGGAGCTGGAATTGATTCTCGCGCGCATAGGAAGCAAACAAGCGTTTGCGGCGTAGCAAATTTTGCGATTCTCAAAATCCCCCCACGTGGAAAGATTTGGATTTTCAAAGTTCAAAGCGATACGTTTCCGGGGCACTCCGAAACCAGCCTATCCATTTTGTTTTCTTCTGCTTCGGTTGGAATTTGAGAAACGTCAGTGAAAAACAATCGCGCCGACAGCATGACGCCCTCAAAGCAGCATACCTCTCCTCGTCGGCGCCACTGGTGGACGAGGAGAGGGTACGTTGAATTGGTATACGTGTGTGTCATATGCATTGAACGTGTCGGTGATCTGGCAGCCTGACACAGGAACCGTTCGACTCTCGTTTACGACAGTTGCTGTTCCGTTTGTCGTGCAGCCTGAAATTGTAAAAGTCGTACTGAGGGGCGAATCGGACTCGCCAATGTCCGTCAAGCGCTGCGCGATGACTGTCACGGTCGTCCCGACCTGCTTCACTGTCGCGTCGACGCGCGTGCCGACAGCAGTCTGGTTGCTAGATACGGTGAGAGAAGTCGCCGGCGAAGTGAGCGCCGCGAGCACGCTTGGGGTTTGCGACAACGTGACAAATGCAGACATGCCTGTGAGCTGGTCGGGGTTCGATCCGCCCATTCCAGAACCGTTTCCGTTCGCAGCCACGAACCAAGTGATTGCCTTCGCGCCGTGAATCGTCGCGAGCCACGCTTCCTCACGGAGCTGGTTTCCAGAGGCGCAAACAGACGGAGCCGGGGGATAGCTCGACGGATAGCAATTTGTTCCGCTTACGCTGGCCTCCAGGACGAAGTCGTAGGGAATCAGACCGTAGGCTTCGCGAATGAACAAATCGACCTGGCCGACCCATGTGGCGATGTTGAAACTTCCGCCGCTCTCGACTGGATAGCTGTCCATCGACCACACCTCGCCGGTTACTGCAGTATTGCCGTACGGAAGATTGAACCAACCGGCGTAGATGTTGTACGAGCCCTTGCTTCCCTGATTGTTGAGCCAGACAAGATGGTTTGGATCGTTTGTGTGCGCGATCGTCGCGAAGTTGGCTACGTCCGCCGAAACATAGTTGTGCCCGTCGATGGAGTTGTAGGTCGGCTCATCAACAAAGGTCCACGCGAAAAGGCCAGAGTTGGCAGCATTCAACGTGCTGTTCTGCACAAGCGACGTAACATAATTCGTCTGCGTCGTCGGCCAGCTCCCGCCGTCCGTGCATCCAGGACAAGTATTCCAGGTGATAGTTCCCGAAGGCTGATCGGGGAAGATAGACTTCTGGCCAGAAGCTGAAACGACGGCGGCGATGTCGCCGACCAGCACCGAAGCCGTTGAGGCGTTCTGATCGGAAAATCCGGTGATCGTCGTGTAGGTCGGTGCCCAATAGCAGTAATAATTCTGATTACCCGAGGTGCAGCTTGTGGCGATGGCAATAAACGGACTGATCGGAAATATTCCCGATCCGCCCTGGGACATGTTGTTGTAAGCGTCAATCGTGACCGGAAAAGAAGAATTGTAGGCCGTGACTGTCTCACTCCAAGAGGCGTTGACAGTCGAGCCGGTCTTTTCCTGTACTAAGAGCGTATGGTTGCCAGCCGAGTACGCTTCGCAACAGGTGAACGGCACTTCCATCGCGTTGCCTGTGACTGGGTAAGTGGCTTCTTGAGTCCCGTCCATGCTGACAACAAGATTGTCACCGCCCGACGTCCCGTACATCGTCGCCATCAGCATCAGGGCTGAGCGGCCAAAGGTAGGCGCGTGACGGACCGTGAGGCCATGCGACGCATAAGGGATCGCGGAGCCGTTCACTGCTTCGTCGTCGAAATAGAGAGTTCCCGAGATGCTTGAAACTGTCACGCCCAATACGCCCAGCGAAAAGTTAGTCGAAGCCGCAAGGTTCGCACAAGATGAGCCCGACGAATCGAGAACGCCGTCAACATACTCTGCCCGCGTTGCCGCCGTGACGTTTATTTCATCCTCGACGAAATGCCAAGTGTTCGTCGTCAGTGCGTGCGTGCCCGTCCCAGTGCAAGCCGTGTGGACGTAGTAATTTCCTCCAGACAGCGCGAAGTCTTGCGGAGCGTTGGCCGTTGATCCGAAATTGCTGATCTGAAGCGGTCCGCCGGTGAACGAAAACGAACTTGGAATGTAGACCCAATAGGCCGCATCAAGTGTGGTCGAACTCGCAAAGTTAGCTATAAGATCGCAGAACCCGCTTGAGCCGGAAGAGACGGCTAGGCTGTAAGCACCTGAGTGCGGATTCGCCGTTGTGTAGCCAATGCTCCCGGTGCCCGAGCTGCAAGGCTGCATGCCCAAGTAGTCGGTCGGTATGTTCGTGTAGGCGTAACCGGGATAGTTACTCTGCAAATCCGAGCCGCCCATTTCGCCGTCGTCTTCGAAGAGATACCCATGCGGAAATGTCTGCTGCGCGTGCAGGGGCAGCGACGCCGCAAGAGAACAAAGCGCGACCAGCGCAAAGAGTGATGCTGCTTTCCTGAGGAATTTCCTCATGTCTTCTCCTATTTGTGAAGTGTTGTGGTGCGAAAAAGAAAGGCTGAAAAGCGGTGACCGACTGGACTCAAAAACAAAAGGGCAGCACGCTCCGGTCGGGCATGCTGCCCTTAGTCGCCCCCGCGTTTCTCTGACTCTCGTCAGGGCGCGCACGGGAACGGGTTATATGCGCCGCCTGGCATCCATGGGTGTGCTGTCCCACTTTCGGCCCATGCGTCACTTCGCGCGCCGCCGAAACTTGCGGTCGCCCGGGCTACGGCGCGACTTCGATTTCGTAGTCAACCGTCACATCTGTCGGTCCGGTTCCCGGGGTCGTGACTGACAACGCCGTCGCTGCGTCCCCTTGCCAGCCGAGAGCGCTTATGTCTTCTGACTGATTGGCGGCGAGGTCCCAGACACGCTGATTCGTGGCCGAGAATCCGACCGTCACGGAACCGGCAGCTCCGGCAGAGACGTGCAGGTTCGTGACTTTGATCCTGTAGCCAGAAGCCGGCGCGGCGACGAGCGTTTGCGTTCCGGCCGACGTGTAATGTCCGACAGCGTGCTGTTGCATAATTTGACCCCCCCCAAAAAATTTTGCGATTCTCAAACTACGGCAGGTAAGCCGCCCTTCGAACGTTGTTTCCAAATCCAGAAGAAGAACTCGAGACGCGATTGGCGATATTTCGCGCGAGCCATTCGACGTGCGGCCCAAGAGCCGCCTGCGCGCTTTGCCCGTCGATATATCCCGGCAGGTTCAGGTTCACCATGACGTTCGATCCTGACCGTCCAGGAAGATAACCGAGAGGCGCGTTGCCGACATAGGGCGGCGGAGTTGTCGGATAAGGCTTGTACCCGGGAATGTTTTGTCCGGTGAACGGGTCGATGCCCGGGAAGCCCAAGAACGGCTGATTCGAATTCAGGCCGAGTTCTGTCTGCTGGAGTTGAAGCTTCTGAGCGTTGGTCAAAGGCCCATAAATCGCACTTGCATAGAACGGCGTGTTCCCAAGAGAGTACTGCGATAGCGTATTCCCGCTGGTCGAAAAACCTGTCCCGAGAGTTGACGCAATCGACCCGTTCGAGGCAAACGAAAAGTTCTCCGAAGGCGGAAGGTAAATCGCCTGACGGTTCATCGCGTTCTTGACCGCGCTTTGCCAGCCGCCGGCACCGATCAGGCCGTTAATAAGCCCTGCAATCGCTCCCGCCGCGGCGCCGATCGCCGTTCCGATTCCCGGAGCAATCGCCGTTCCGATCTGCGCGCCGCCTGCAACGTCTTCCAGGGCCCCGCCAACGCCGCCCTGCGATATGCCGGCCGCAAACGTCCCGACTCCCGGGAAAACGCCTCCAAGAGTGCTGCCAAGCGCGCCGGGAAAGCTTTTCGCGATCTGTCCCGCTATCGTACCGGCCGCCAAGGCCTCTCCGGCAGTGTTGCCGTGAAGAGCCGATGTCGCACCGAGAAAAAGCCCTGGAGCAAGAGACGACAAAAGTCCAAACGGACTGCCGCTCGACGAAGTCGCGCCAGAAGACCCCGCCCCGCCGAAGATGCTGTTATTCCCGAAGAACGAAAACCCGCCGGCAAACGGGTTGTTATTGCCAAAGAAGTTCGACGCACCAGGAATCCCGGGTATGCCGAGTCCGCCTGTCGTTCCCGTGCCGCCGCCAGAAATATTTACGACTTGCGCTTGGACATACATCGTCGGCGTCGAGACGCCAGCTTGGCCTGTCTGGATTGCGACGGTTCCAGAAGTAGAACTAGTCTTACCGCCAAGGCCGAGCGATCCAGGGAAGTAGCCGGCCGTTCCGCCGGGGCCAAGCCCAAGACGCGAAAATATCCCGCCGAGAAGTCCGCCGCCGGATGCCGCCGGCACGCCACTTGAAGAAGTTCCCGAGCTTGAGCCTTTGCCGTTTATCGTCTGATCGAGGGCCTGCAGTATCCCGCCAAAGACTTTTTCGAACTGATCTTTGAGGGGCTTCGTGACGATGTCTTCGATGTCTTTCTCGAGTTGCTTAGTAAAAGACTTCGTTTTGCCGGAGATCAGGTCGTTGAAGAGAGAATCAGCTTGCTGCTTGTATTTCTCAAAGGCTTTCTCCTGCAGGTCGGCCAGTTTTTTGTTCTCTTCTTCCTGGATTTCCGTGATGGCTTGAGCGGCCTGCTTCGCGTACTCGGGATACTGGTTCTGGATGAATTTCCAGTAATCGAGCTGAGAGTTAAACTCGGCCTTGATCTTGTCGGTTTCGCTCTGTGTCGATTTCAGGTATTCGTCGTTGACGTTTTTCAGGTTCGCGAGAATGTCGGCAGACTGACCGCTCGATCCGTACAGGGCCAATAGGTTCTGGCCGGAGCAACCATCGAGGAAGGGACGCATTTCGCGTGGATCGAAAAGGAACTCAAAAACGATCTTTACTCGCTTCCTTCTTTTTGCACCAAAGTTTTTGTTAGATAAGGACGCTACGTCCAGAAAAGTGAGGAGAAAAATGAAAACGCAAACTCAGCACGAATTTGCACGTGTTCTCGGTCAGCGGCCGAGCGTTCGAGAGGTAAAGTGCCGACTGCTCGAAGGCACCAAGTTGTTTCTGGAAACATTCGGTCCGGGGGAGCTGGCGAAGCGCCCAAAGTCAACGATCGTCTACTGGAACTTCGTTCGCGACGACGACAAGAAGCGCTTCACGATTTTTCTAAAGGTCCGACCCAGCACAAAGCCAGATAAGGCCACCGTGAAGCTGGTCGCCGGTCGTGGCATTCGGTCGTTCCAGGAGTGGGTCTTTGATCGCTTGTCCGCCGTGGAGTCTGGCGAGGAGTCTCCTGCTTTTCTCGCTCCACACGCGGCGTTCGCAGTCACACGCGTCGGGTAGCAGGACGGCCCGGAAGGGCCGCAGCGATTTTGAGATTCTCAAACTGGAGCGAGCCGATTATGCGAGCCGCGATTTACGCCCGCGTCAGCACGAACGGACATGGACAGGACCCCGATCTGCAGCTTCGCGAGGTCCGGGAGTACTGCCAACGCCGCGGTTGGTTGATCGCGGCCGAGCACGTCGACGTTGGAATCTCCGGATCGAAAGAGAAGCGTCCGGAACTCGACAAGCTGCTCGCTGACGCACGGCGCCGGCGGTTCGATGCCGTTGTGGTCTATCGTTACGACAGATTTGCGCGGAGCCTACGCCAATTGGTCAACGCGCTCGAGGAATTTCGCTCGCTCGGCATCGAATTCGTTTCCATCCACGAAGGCGTGGACACCTCGACGCCCAACGGGCGCCTGGTGTTCGGGATCTTCGCCAGTATCGCCGAATTCGAACGCGAACTGATCCGCGATCGCGTTAAGGCGGGGCTGCGAAACGCCCGAGCGAAAGGGAGGAGACTTGGACGGCCGCGGAAAGATGTCGATGCCGCTCAGATAGCCCAACTGCGCGCAGCGGGCGCTTCCTGGCGCGCGATTTCCGAAAAAACGGGGATTTCCACTAGGACGGCTCGCCGTGCCGCTCTAGCGCGTGGCAAAAACCAGTTGCGAGCTTCTGCCGCACGCGCCTAAGCTCCACCCTTCGCTAAAATCAGGGAACGAGGAAAATCAAAATGAAGAAAACGAAGCAGCAAAGTGCTAGCGAAAAGTTCCGGGAGATTATAGTCAAAGATGCACTCCGCGACTTCGCCGAGACCGTTGAGCGTGGCGTTCGGCTCATGCAAGCGGCCGGTTTTGAGCAAAAGGAAATCGACCGCGTGTTTTCGGACATAGAAGCGGAGGGAGAGAAACGGTTTCGAAAGATAAAACGGGCGAGGCTAAAACTGCGCAAGGGCTAGCGAAATTCTCGCGTCCAAAACGATTGTGCCCGCTGTGTGCCCGCTAACCGAGCGCCATTGACATAGCTAACACCATTGAGGCCGCAAGTTGTTGAGTTCTCGTAAGTGTTTGATTCAACGAGAGCGATTTTGGCGGATCGGAGAATCCGGCTTACAGGCTCATCCGCCAAAGATTTCCTACGAAGTCCGCCCTCGTACACCTGGTGACTGAGTCGGTAGGCGCGGTTTACAAATGTTGTTTGGCGGATGCGTAACCCCGAAATCAGATGATTTCGCCGAGCTATGTCAGAGTCGATTTGTCGGAAGTCCCGGTCCCTTGCTTCGGAGAGGGCTTGGGAATTATTCCCTTCTCGGTCAAGATTTGGATGTAATGTTCTCGTTTGAGGGTACATCCAATGAGGTCGGAGAACTGTTTCTGATTGAGTTTCAACTGCTGTCGAATGAGGTGCTCCGGCAGATCCTTGTTCCCGTGGCTCCTCTTGGTGCGTGTGTAGACGGTGCCTTCGTGCTCGAACCATGAGAGCCTGTCTCCCGCATCGCGGGTTTTTAGCCCAAGCTTGTTTTCGATCCGCGTGTATTCGTGCACCTTCATCGAGAACGAACTGCGATGTATTCTTCGAGCTTGCGGCGGACGCCGAGCAGATCCTCGCCAAGCGCTGCTTCGTCACGCAAGAGACTTCTGTAAAGCTCGAATATCGTACGGCCGAAATCTTCGACTGCCTCGCTGAAAGTGTCGCCGTGACCAAACTCGGATACCTCCTCCCACACAACGCTGATGCCTCGGGCGTTGCGTTCGGAGCGAAGCGGAATCGGTCGCCGGATCTGAAGCACGTCGTTATGCATGCCACCGAAAAGGAATGTTTGGGGTATTGCATCCAACGACTGGCCCGCACTCTTTGAGACCTGCTCAACCACGGCCCGAACTCTGGTCGGCTCGTGGATCGCCTGTACGCCAGTGCCTTGATCGATATCAGAAACTCCCGGCCCAGAGATCAATGACGTCAAAACTGTTTCCGGTGCCATTGCGGACCTCCTAACTGAACTCTATTCGCTCTCATGGTTATACGGGATAGATAAATCTCGTCGGCGTAGAGCTGAAATTCGTATTTTCCTTCGCCCGGCACTTGAAGCCCGACTATATTCACAGCGACCTCGGCGGGGGCTAGGGGATCAGTGAAGGTCGCGTTGATTGGGGGAAACTCGTTGACGAGAACTTCGCCGTTTAGGTCCACGAATCGAATGCGAAGTGCGTACGCCCCGACTGCGTCGGCAAGTCTGACGTACAGAGAACAGTTTGTCTGCGCCGGGAAAACGGGGGCGTTGAGGTCCTGAAACACTCCTATGAGTGACTTTTTGTTCGTCATTTGATCGACAATAACAGAATCGCAGAGCAGCATCGCGAGGACTGTTGGGACTGGGACGTCACTCATTTTTGGATGCTGGGATGGACGGTCGCTCGTATCTCCGGTCTCGCCGGGTGCTCAGACTACACTGGCCAAGGGGGAGTCGGCAACGGACAACTGACGGGCGGATTCTATCGGAAGCGGCCATCTTTGCTTAATTTTCGCCCATCGCTTCTGTACCACAGGAAGACCAGCTCGGAAGTGGACGCGGTGACTGGGCGGTCTCGAGCGTGCCGTGATATAGGTCGTAGGGTTGGCCTTCACGAACCGGCTGAGTGTACGTGTTTCGTGACGGAGGACGGGCATGCGCATAAAGCCGCGATTTGGGTTTGCGGTTGAGTACGTCACGGACATCGAAGCGGCGAAGCGGTTCTACGTCGATGTGACGGGGCCGGAGATGGGGCCGTACCGTCCGACGAGCGCGACGACAAACAAAAGCAAAAGCCCCACCCTCGAAAACGGAGGATCGGGCACCCGGAAAGTCAAATTCAAAGACGAACGGCACGGGGCCGAAGCATGGGATTTTGGCGCGATTTTTCGCGGGGCTGGAAGCCCGTCTGCGGGCAGGCAGGCCTCGCGCTTCCACCGAGCCCACGTAGGCAACGACAGATAAAACCAAGATGCCGGGCTAGAAGGACCCGGCGCTACGTCTAAACTGCACCCCGAGAGCCGACGAGACGTCGGCGCTACGTTTAAATCGTCGAGCGAAAGGCCTCGCCGCAGGGGCGGCGGTGAGCTACATCTGTAGTCGCAGTCGCCGCTTGAGCCAGTAAGATTCATGGGCAAGATGGTCTGGCAAGAGA
>Ga0335073_10014813_pt1 | contig 10921 bp, 6 predicted proteins | sample Lox_Sample_22_FD_207093 | JGI IMG/M metagenome (GOLD analysis project Ga0335073, IMG submission 207093) | Soil microbial communities from Loxahatchee National Wildlife Refuge, Florida, United States - Lox_Sample_2.2 | ecosystem: Environmental > Terrestrial > Soil > Wetlands | place: USA: Florida... | reverse complement strand
GGACCTCGACACCGTTGCCCAGCTCTCCGCGGCCGGGTGGACGGTCCTGCGATTCTGGGAGCACGACGACCCCGCGGTGGCGGCTGCCCAGGTCTGGTCCACACTCCAGCGCATCCGGCACGCCGCTCCCGCCGAGCCCGAGGCCCCTCGATCCCCGAGCGGCGGAGGTGACCCCCTGACCGCATGACCGACCCCGAACCAACCCCCCACTCCATCCTGGGGAGCCCGCCGAACACGTCGCGGACGGGAACCAACGGCCATGACGTGCCCTGGGACGCCGTCCTGCTGGACCGGCAGCAGGACCCGGCGAGCCTCATGGCCATCGCGCGCGACCGGCGCCTCGTGCTTGAGGACCGTCGCGGACCCCGATGGGTGGACCTCTGCTGGGTCGACGAGGTCGCCCTGGCCCTCATCGGGCTCGCGGTGGCGCGACGTCAGGGGATCGACCTCGTGTATCCCGCTCCCGCCGGACAGCTCGGTGTGCTCCTCGCCGCTCAACTCCTGCTGCACCGGCTCGTCCAGGGCGAGAGGTGGTCCTCCCTCGGCCTGGTGACCGCCGACACGACCACCGCGGCGCGCACCTGGGAGGAGATCCGGATCACGGCTCCCGGTTCACGAGAGGCCCTGGCCGGTGTGTTCCCGTGCTTCCGGGCCGGGCCGGAGGGCGAGGCTCCGGCGCAAGGGCGCACCCTCCAGGGTCTGATCGTCGGACAGCGCTGCCAAGGATGGCCTGTCGACTACCTGATCGTCGACCACCTCGCCGGAAGGGTCGTCGTCCACGGCGATGCCCGGACGATCGAAGTGTTCGCCGATCCCCTCGACCCCAACCTGACGCGGGCCGAGCGCGAAGGCCGGTCGATCTGGGGGTGGTCCGAGCCCGACCTGGCGCGATGGAACCGGGCGCTGGAGGTCCGCCGCGAACGCACCGTCCCCTTCTCGGTCGCCACAGACCGGCTGGAGGCGATCGCACGCGGGGTCGACGTCACGATCACCGTGGCCCACCACGCCGAGGCCGAGGACGCCGTGCGCCGAGCCCGGGAGGACCTGCGGTTGCTGCGTGCAACGCTCCCGGACCGCACGAACCAGCACGTGGAACGTGGCCTGTCCATCGCGTGGCACCATCTCGCGACCCTCACCTCGCTCCCGTGCACGCCGCGGCGTTTCGACCGGTTCTGTGGTCTCCCACCGTGGGCTGCGCGTGCGACGAGCACCTTCGAGCCTGAACTGTCCGCATGGGCGCGTACGCTCACGGGCGACATCGGCGAGTACGCCACGGTGCTCGCCAGCGATATCGGGGACCTGCGGGCAGCCCTCGACCGAGGCAACCCGCTGGAGACGGCGATCATCGAGGCGAACGACAGCGCGACGAGGACGCTGGTGGTCACGAGGACCAGGACGGCCGCCCGCGCGCTGCTGGACGCCCTCGGACAGGAGCCCGACGCAGGAGGGACGAGGAGCCTCACGGTGTGCCCCATCGGACGGCTCCACCGAGAGGGGACGTGGCCCAAGGCCCTCGTCGTCGGCGAACCCGCGCCGTGGGACTGGCACCGCCTGCTCTCCGGACTGTCCACGAATGTCGACGTCCTGGAGCTGGGCCAGCAGGCAGCCCGAGGGAGCGCCGCGATGGTCGACGCCGTCCGGACTGCGCGCGACCACTGGGGTGACGACCAGGTCCGCGGCCGGACGTGGCGGCGCCTCCTGGGCACGAACCCGCCACCCTCACCCGACACCGTCGCCACGGTCCAGCCCAGGACCATCACGGTGGACGGCGCCCAGTACATCCCCGCACCCGATCCGTTCGCCCCGTTCGCCTCGCTGTTCGCTCTCGACCCGCTCGACCTCGGCGGCGAGGGTCCGGGGAGCGGGATCGCACGTCGGGACGAGACGGGCAACTGGACGGCCGAGGTCCCCGCCGTCGCCGTCACGACGGACCACGGCCGCATCCTCCTTGAGGTGGGCCGCGAGGTCGAGGTGCGGCTCGGGCCCACCATCGTCGATCGCCGACCCGAGGACCTCCGGCCGGGCGACGTCCTCCTCGTCGCCCGGCGCGCCGGACGCGTCGGTCTCCTCACCGCCCTGGAGGAGCGGCTGGCCGACCGGCCGGACCTCCTCACCGCCCGGCTGCTCCTCGACTGGTACCACGAGCTGGTCCGCACCCGCTTCGCCGCATCCGGCCTCACCATCGCGGAGCTGCACAGGCGCATGGTCGCCGCCGGGTTCGACAAGACCACGGTTGCCCTCGGGAGCTGGGTGGGTGGCAGCGGGGTCATGGCCCCACGTGACGTCGCCGACCTCCGGCTGCTCAACCAGGTGCTCGACCTCGGCATGACCGACATGCAGGTGGGCGAGCTATTCGCGGGGGTCAGTCGACGTCGCCAGTTCCGCCGCGCCACGGGCCGGGAGCTGGCTCGCGCCGCGCGCAGCTCGACGGCCGTCGAGGACACCCAGCGCGTGGACCCGGAGACCGGCCTCTCGATCGCCGACCTGCGCGACGCCATCATCGAGGCCACGGTCATCGAGGTGGAACGTCAAGACGGCGTGGTCCCGCTGACCTTGATCGGACGACTGGAGGAACCGTGACCGACGACCTGTCGACGCGTGATGCGACCGCGTTCGTCCAGTGGATGCTCGACGGTGTCGTGGAAGGGGCCCGGGGGGACCACATGCGCACGCTCACCGTCGCCCCGGCCGGTCGGCTCTGGCTCGGTCGGCTCGCGCCCGAGGTCGTCGTCCGGAACAGCCGCCTCGGCGAGAGGAGCGAGCGCCTCGAACCGTGCGAGGTCGGCGTCCGGCTCCGGCTGTCGGAGATGGACGGCCGCTCGGCCCGGTGCTCGGCCCGGCTGTTCGCCTGGCACGAGATCGACGGTGCTGACGAGGACGACCCCGATGCCGAGAGGTGGGCGAAGTCCGAGCCGGTGGAGGTCACGGGTTCGGTGGACACGCCCACCGCAATCGGTGTCGTGAACCGTGCCGGGCGTGGCGACTTCGACGCTGCGCTCAGGGCCATCGGGGCCGGCGGGCTGGAGTGCGAGTTCCACGCGGAGATGGAACTGGGCAAGGACGGCCCCGAGATGGTCGTCACCGTCGTGAACATCTCCCCGGAGGAGCTGCCGGGCTGGGACACCAACCTCTACGAGGTGAGCCTGCAGGTCGACGCGGGCGAGACCCAGTCCTTCACCCTCGACAACCTCCCGGACTCCTTCCGGTACGACCGCACGGTCGACGCCTACGGCGTGAACGGAGGTGTCCAGCGGGTCGACCAGACGACCTTCCGCACCACCGACGTGGCCCTCTACGATCAGCCACGAGCCACCTACTGGGACGACGACGCCGGTCCCGAACCCGACCTCACGTTCACCACCCTCCGGGACGATCCCCTGCCGCCCTTGCGAGAGTTGGTCGCAGCTGCGCAGCGTTGGGGGACGGAGCACTGGTCCATCGATGCGCTCCGACGCCGCGGCGACGACGAGGGATGGGACGACGGGATGCGGCAGGAGGCCCGAGAGGAGGCCAAGCGGTACACCGAGGAGGTGGGCAGGCTCGCCGCCGGGCTCGCCCTCCTGGACGCCGACGACCAGGTCCGCCGTGCCTTCTGCCTTGCGAACAGCGCCTTCGACCGCACCCACTCGATCCGCCACACCAGGTGGCGCCCGTTCCAGATCGGCTTCGTGCTCTCCAACCTCGCGTCGATCGCAGACCCGTCCCCGGACGGAGAGCGCCACGTGGTGGACACGCTCTGGTTCGCCACGGGTGGTGGGAAGACCGAGACCTACCTCCTCTACGTCCTGACGGCCGCTTTCCACGACCGCCTGCGCGGCAAGACCGAGGGCATGACCTCGTGGGGTCGCTTCCCGCTGCGCATGCTCTCGCTCCAGCAGACCCAGCGCTTCGCCGACGTCCTCGCGGCGGCCGAGGTCGTGCGCCGGGAGGAGAGGATCAGGGGTGCCTTCTCCCTCGGCTTCATGGTGGGGAGCCAGGGCACGCCCAATCGACTGTCGACGCAACCTCGCGCGTACGAGCCGAACTACCAGGACCCGGACATGCCCGCTCGCTACCAGGTCCTGCTGCGCTGCCCGTTCTGCGGGTCCGACGACCTGACGATGCGCTTCGACCCGACCCGATGGGCTCTCGATCACATCTGCAATGCCCAGGGCTGTCACCGGGCGGGCCGTCCGCTCCCCTTCCGGATCGTCGACGACGAGATATACCGATCACTCCCGACCGTCGTGATCGGGACCCTGGACAAGGCGGCGACGGTGTCGATGCAGGCCGCCATGCGCGGCTTCTACGGAGCGCCCGCGGCTCGCTGCTCCGTATCGATCCACGGATTCACCTACGCGCCACGGACCTCGACCCCGAACGGCTGCCTCTTCCCCGGCTGCACCGCCCCGACCATTCCCCTCGCCCAGGACCCGTCCCTCTACGCCCCGACCGTGCGCATGCAGGACGAGCTCCACCTCCTGCGGGACAGCCTCGGGGCCGTCGACGCCCACTACGAGGCGCTCCTCGACGGGCTCCAGACCAGCTACCGATCCGCACCCAAGATCATCGCCTCGTCCGCCACCCTGGCCGGCCAGGAGGGCCAGATCCGGGTCCTGTACCGGCGGGAGGGACGCTCGTTCCCGCTCCCCGGCCCGCGGCCTGGGCACTCGTTCTGGTCCAACGACACCGAGAGGCTAGCCAGGCGCTTCGCCGGTCTCGCCCCGCGCGGGGTCACCCTGGAGTACGCGACCGACCAGCTCACAGAGTCCCTCCAGCAGGTGACCCGCCGCGCCGTCGAGGACCCTGCATCGGTGGCGGCCGAGATCGCCGTGGACCCCGCCGTGGTCCCTCGCCTCGTCCTCACGTACGGCGTGGACGTCATCTACGGCTCCAACCTCAAGGACGTCGAGGCGGTCGCCCGGTCGTTCGAGTCGCAGATCCGCTTGGACCGTGTGCATGCCGCGACACTGACCGGCCGCACGCCCCTGGACGAGGTCAGGACGACGATGGACCGCCTGACCCATCCGGAACGGGACTTCTACGACCGGATACACCTCGTCGCCGCGTCCTCGATGCTCTCGCACGGGGTCGACATCGAGCGGCTCAACGTGATGGTGATGCTCGGCCTGCCCCTCTCGACCGCCGAGTTCATCCAGACGACGTCCCGGGTCGGGCGCACGCACCCGGGCCTCGTGATCGTCCTCCACAAGATCGGCCGCGAGCGGGACGCCGCGGTGTACCGGACGTTCCCGTCGTTCGTCCAGCACGCGGACCGTCTCATCGACCCCGTCCCCATCACGGCCAAGAGTCGTCGCATCCTCGAGCTGACGTTCTCCGGCATGGAGCAGGGACGCCTGTACGGGATCTACGAGCCCGCCGCCCTCGCAGCCGGTCTGAGGCAGTTGACGATGCCGAACGCCATACGGAGAGCCTTCAGCCGCCTCCCCGTCCGGGAAGACGACGAGCTGGACGCGCTCATCGACATGCTCGACTTCGGCGGACCGCTGGACGAGAACCTGCGCCGGGACCTGACCCTGTACGTGCGCGAGTTCTTCCGCGCCACCAACGACCCGGCCAGCACCGCCGACAAGGTCGAGAAGCTGTTCCCCACGGGCAAGCCGATGTGGTCCCTCCGCGACGTAGAGCAACAGGTACCGGTCTACGACCGTGGAGGCCGCTCGTGAAGGTCGATCGCGGGACCTCCCAGATCCTCTTCGGTCTGCTCCCGGGCCAGACCGCAGACCTGGAGGGACGCATCTGGCGAGTCGTCGAGTGGGTCGACCCGGTGCCGACCGCCCTCGACCCGGACACCGTCCGTCAGGCGCTGATCGGTGCCATCTTCCCCTGGACCCAGAGCGGCAACGACGACGGTCTCACCACAGAGCTGCGGGCCACCACGGTGGAGGTCGTCACGCTCAACACCCAGCGAGGCGTCCTCGTCGAGCCGTTCCCGCAGCAGTGGCGGTGCAAGGGCTGTGGCCGGATCACCCGGACGCGCACCGACCGGTGTGCCTGCGGGGTCCCGTCCAAGGCGCAGATGCAGTTCGTCGCCTACCACACGTGCGGCGCGGCACGCGTGCCCATGCCGCCCCGGGGGTGCTCGCGGCACTCGGGCGCGATCGCCGTGCGACTCCCCGGGACCGCTACGGCTCGGGAGCTCCGGTTCCTGTGCCCTGTCTGCAACGCCACGCTGGGCCAGGGGTTCCCGTACCAGCCGTGTGACTGCGGCGACGGCCCCATGAGCATTACCGTCCACCGCGCAGCCGTCGTGTACTCACCCCGCTTCGCGGTCGTGGTGAACCCACCCGAGCCCGCGGTCGCGGCCCGTCTCAGGGCGGGCGGAGGCGGGGCCCGCGCCCTCGAATGGGTCCTCGGGGGTATGGAGTCGGACGATCCCACCGCGGGGCGTCAGACGGTGGCGGGGCTCATCGAGACCCTCCGTCTCAGCAACATCTCCGAGGAGACCGCCGAGCTCCTGGCCCGTCAGGCGGCAGCTCGGGGCGACGTCGACGAGGAGGGAGGCGGTCCCGTCGTCGTGCCCCCCGACGAGGTCCGCGAGAACGTGCACAACGAGGCGCTGAGCCTGGCCTCCGCGGTGACCGGGGGCCGGACACGCGTCGCCGACATGGTCGCCGGGACGACACCTCCGCTGCGGACGCTCTACGAGGGGGCGTACGGCCGGGCCATGAGGGACGTCGACCTCGAGAGCGTCGACCTGCTGGCGAACTTCCCTGTGGCCACGCTCGCGTTCGGCTACACCCGCGGTGACATGGACCCCGGTGCCGCCAGGCTCGTGGCCTTCCGGGAGCGCGGTCACCTACGAGCCTACGGGTCGTTGACAAAGACCGAGGCGCTGCTCTTCCGCCTCGATCCCCTGGCGGTGCACCGCTACCTCGTCGCCCGGGGTCACCCGCTGCCCGCGGTCCAGACACGCAGGGATGCACGCATCGCTCTCGTGCAACGCCTCCAGATCCCGTGGCCCACGCAGGAGAGGTATCAAGCCCTCGGCGGCGACGTGCTCACCCTGCTCCATTCCTATGCCCACCGGACCGTCCGCCGTCTCGCCGCGTTCGCCGGGATCGAGCGTGATGGTCTCGCGGAGTACCTGCTGCCCCACCATCTCTGCTTCATCGTCTATGCCGCTTCGCGCGGCGACTTCGTCCTTGGGGGTCTCCAGGCGGTCTTCGAGACCTCGCTCAACCGGTTCCTCGAGGACTTCCTCACCGCCGAGTCACGGTGTGCCCTCGATCCCGGATGCCGCAGCGGTGGCGGTGCCTGCATGGCCTGCCTGCACCTCGGCGAGCCCTCGTGCCGGTGGTTCAACAGGTTCCTCGACAGGTCCTCGCTGTTCGGCGACCGCGGCTACCTCCGCCCGAACGTCTGACGATGGACGACGCGGAACTGGTCGGCGGGGTGCTCGTCGACGCCCCCGACCCCGGCCGAGCAGCCCGAGACCTCGCTGATCTCCTCACGGGCGGCTCTCCTCGCGGGTCGCGTTTCGACCCTGCCCTCGTCGACGTCCTGCGCAACCGCTTCGCCCGAGACCGGGACCGCATCGAGACCGCGTGCGCCCTCGGCGCCGCGTGGGTCATGGGCCGCCGCTCCGTCACGAGAGCCGAGCCCTGGGAACTCGTTGCATCTCTGCCCCGCGGGACGCCCCTCCCGCCCGGTCTCCGGCGCACCACGGGCGAGACCCTGGTGCAGCTCGTCGTCCGGGCCGTCCGCACGCTGAGGCTCGCCGCACCCTTTATCGACCAGACCGCGATGTCCTTCCTCGCCGACTCCCTCGCCGCGGCCACCGCGAGGGGGGTGTCCCTTGAGGTGCTCCTCCCGACACGTTCCACCCACGCAGGCTCCGCCCTCGGCGACCTGGAGCGGGTCATCGAGACGGAGGGCGACATCCGCCGGTTCTCCCTGGCCAGCCTCCGTGACGACGCTCCGTGGGCACACCTCAAGGTCCTGTCCTCCGACGCGACCGCTGCCTACATCGGCAGCGCCAACGTCACCCGCGCCGGGATCGCGGGGGAGAACCTTGAGCTCGGCATCCTGGTCCGGGGCACCGCCGTCGCCACCGTCGAGCGAATCCTGGACCTCTTCCGAGCCTGACCGGAGGACCCTCCGCCGCCACCTCTCCGCCGGTCGTGTCCCGTGGGGCTCGTCCGTCGATGGACCGTCACGCCTCCCGGCAACTCTCCGGCCGCAAGGGTCCTGCGGTGAACGGCAGCGTCGGCTCTGCGGCCCTCGTCTTAACGTCGGCCGGGGTCGTCTGTGTCTAGGAAATGGGGTTGCTGGCCGGTTCTGGTGCTGCTCAGCATCTGCTAATGCCAAGTTGAATGGTTTTGTAGCAGCTGCTGTCAAATTCCCTTCGTCTAATTCATGAGGCTCGGAGAGCAAGATATACATATCCATTGTTTATCTCTGGACCGGGCGCGGTCCAGAGATAAACAATGAGGCCAGCCGCCATGCCGGCAAAGGCATGGCGGCTGCCTGGGACCGGGCGCGGTCTCAGGCAGGTGGCCTTCGAATAGGGATGGGTGGTTGCCGTGGCGGGCGGGAGTGTTCGGCGGCGGTCGCGGCAGGTGGTGTCGCGGCCCCGGGTGGTCCAGTTTTCGCTGACGGAGGAGGAGTTCCAGGAGGTCAGCAGGGCTGCTGAGCGGTCGGGTCTGGCGCGGGGCGCGTTCGCGGCCGAGGTGGCGCTGGCGTCCGCGCGCGGGACCGAGGCCCGGGTGTGGTCACCGCTGCGCGAAGCGCTGGCCGAGCTGATCGCTGCGGCCGGGCTGGTGCGGCGGGCTGGGACCAATCTGAATCAGGCGGTCGCGAAGCTGAATGCGACCGGGCAGCGTGGTGATGATTTGCTTCCGGCGGCACAATTTTGCGTGCGGGTGATCCGCCGGCTGGATGATGCCGCGGAGCACGTTCGGCGCAGTGTTCCGTGACGGAACAGAAAGTGCTCCGCGCTCGGTGATCGGGAAAGTGGTCCGCGGAACGGACGCCCGGCGGCTTCTGTATTACTTGTACGGGCCGGGAAAAGCGAACGAGCATACCGACCCGCATGTGGTCGCCGGATTTTGTGATCCGGCGGATCTGGAACCCGAACGCCGCCCCGGCGGATCGCGGGACTTTGGCCGTCTGGCCGGGCTGCTGGCCCAGCCGCTGGCCGCCGTGGCCGGGCCGGGGTATGCCAGGCCCGTCTGGCACTGCTCCATCCGCGCCGCGCCACAGGACCGGCTGCTGTCGGATGCGGAATGGGCCCGGGCCGCCGCGCAGGTGATGGACCGCACGGGTCTGGCCCCGGCCGGGGATGAGCTGGGGGTGCGGTGGGTCGCGATCCGCCATGCCGCTGACCATGTGCACATCGTGGCCACGCTGGCCCGCCAGGACGCCACCCGGCCCAGGGTCTGGAACGACTTCTACCGGGTCCGGGAAGCGTGCCAGGACGCTGAGACCCGGCTGGGGCTGGTGCGGACCGCTCCGGCGGATCGCACCGCGGCGCGGTGTGCGTCCCGGGCCGAGGCGGAACAGTCGGTGCGCCGCGGCTGGGCTGAGCCGCTGCGAATGCGGCTGCGCCGCGAGGTGTGCACGGCGGCGGCCGGGGCTCGCAGCGAGCAGGAGTTCTTCGCCCGCCTCGGCGACGCGGGCGTTGCGGTCCGCCAGCGGTACAGCACCACCACTTTTGGTGCGGTGACTGGCTACGCCGTCGGCCTGCCCGGCCACACGGCCAAGGACGGCGGGATCGTCTGGTACGGCGCGGGGAAACTGGCTGCCGACCTTGCCTTGCCCAGGCTGCGCCGCCGCTGGGAGGGCCCTGGCCAGGAAGCGGGCCGTCTGTCCGGGCTTGGCATGTCGGCAGCGGCGGCGCGTGCCGCGCTGCGGAACATGGTCACCAAGACGGCGCAGCAGGCCCCGGGGGAGGCAGGGTTCTTCGCCGGGCTGCGGGAGGCCGGGGTGCTGGTGCGGCTGCGGTTCAGCCAGGCCTGCCCGGGTGAGGTGACCGGCTACGCGGTCAGCCTGCCCGGCCACTGCGGCCGTGACGGTACACCCGTGTGGTACGGCGGCGGCCGGCTGGCGGCCGGGCTGGCCTTGCCCCGGCTGCGCCGCGGCTGGGATGCTCCCCGGAACGCTCCGGAACGTTGCGGGGCGTTCCGGTTTACCGTCCCGGAACAGAACGCGATCTTCGGGCACGCGGCCCGTCAGGCCCGCCTGGCTGCGGAGCAGATCCGGCACGCTGCCCACGACGATCCGGCCGCCGCTGCCGACACGGCCTGGGCAGCAGCCGACGTGCTGCACGTCGCGGCGAAGGCGCTGCGCAGTCCGGACCTGCGGCGTGCCGCTGACAGCTACGACCGGGCCGCCCGCGCCCGCTATGGCCGGATACCGCGCGCCAGCAGCGCCGGGCGCCGGCTTCGCGCCGCCGCCCGGCTGATGGCCATGACTGGCCAGCTGACCGGTGACACCACGCTGATCGCCATCTCGCTCGCCGCGAACCTCGCCGCCCTGGCCGTCGCGGTCGCCGAATTGCGGCAGGCACAACAACACGCCGCCCAGGCCGCCGCAGCCCGGGCTGCCGCCACCCGGCTGTATGCCACCTGCTCGGCGCACCCCGGGCGCCAGCACCAGCAACGCCAGCGAAGCACGCGGACCGCCACAGGCATTGCCCGAGGTGACTTCCCCGCACCGCCACAGCCCGCTCGTTCTGCGCCGCCAGGCCCAGCCGCAGGCCGCCAGCGCCCGGCGCGGGGAGCCGTACCACCGAGGCGAGCTGGGCCCGGCCCGCCCAAGTCGTGACGGCAAGACCACGGCGAAGTGTTACGCCGCCATTCGCGATGAGCACCCCAACGACAGCCGGGGCGCGCCTCGATACCTGGCATTTGCCCGTCCGTCGATCCGCAGATCACGTCACTCTGCGCCCGACGCCGTCCGAATCTGACGACCGGGTGCC
>Ga0335073_10014812_pt1 | contig 10921 bp, 8 predicted proteins | sample Lox_Sample_22_FD_207093 | JGI IMG/M metagenome (GOLD analysis project Ga0335073, IMG submission 207093) | Soil microbial communities from Loxahatchee National Wildlife Refuge, Florida, United States - Lox_Sample_2.2 | ecosystem: Environmental > Terrestrial > Soil > Wetlands | place: USA: Florida... | reverse complement strand
GGCATATACGGATCCGCTGGTCGCGTTTATTCCGCGACAGTCGCCGCTTCCTCTCGTTTTCGCGCCACTCGGCTCACGGTTCGCTCTGCTGCCGCACGGGCTCCTGCGAACCGGGCCAGCGCGAATCAATTCGTTTGCTTTGCCTCGCCCTTCGCGTTCGGAGCGCATCGCGCAAAGCTCGCGCCACCCGCGGAGGGCAGAGTCGCGCGGGAACCACCAGAAGCCAGAACCACGGATACTTCCAGCAAACCCGCCGCATTGCGGGAAAAACGCGCCGCAATCCGGCGGCGTCGTCGCATCGCCGCGAGATTACAAAGCGCAAGTGAAACAGCCGAACCGTGCGGTTCATCGCGCGGTAGAGCGTGAACCATCCGATCCCGAGGCGGCGCGCGCTCCAGAAGACGCGGCTGGCTTGCCGGCAGAAGACCTCGCCATAGTCGTAGACGTTTCCGGGATTTCGCCTCGCGCGCACCTGAGGGCTTCCGACGTAGAGCGCCGGGCCGCCCGCCGCGAGGCTGCGCAAATTCAGATAGGCGCCCACCCAGAGCGAGCCGACGAATTCGGACGCCTCGGCGGGCGGCGCGGTTCTCCGAAAGATGCAGGCGGAAACAAATCCCAGGTGCAGCGCGAGCCACGCGGCGGCGCGGCGGCCGTCGGAAAAGGTTCGGTCCCGCGTGGCCGGAAGATTCCGGGCGATCAGCAGCCGCCCCGAGTCGTCGACGACTTCGTGATTCAGAAACACGAGCGACGGCCGGATGGGCGATGCGAGGATTCGCCGCAGCACGGATTCGACCGCGCCGGGCTTCAGCGTGTCGTCGCTGCCGAAATACCAGACGTATTCACCCCGCGCTTCTCCGAGCAGCAGCAGCAGCGTTTCGTCGATGCCGCGCCGCTCGGACAGATGAAAAAAGCGGATCGCCGGAAAGCGCCGCGTGAACTCCTGCATCAGTTCGGCCGTGCCGTCGGTGGATCCGGTGTCGTAGACGAGCAGCTCGGCTCCCGGCGCGAGCTGCGCGGTGAGGCTTTCGAGCGTCTCCGGCAGATAGCGCGCGCGGTTGAACGTCGGAATGCAGATCGAAAGAAGCACGCCGTTCTGCCCGGAAGATGCGGCGATCGAATCGGCGGCGCGCGACTCCCCGGCCGGAGCCGCCGTCTTGGAATTCACGGCCCGTGAACGAATGGTCTTGGACTCGGCAGCCGAAGAGCCGGTGATTGTGGCCCGGAAATTCAAAGGCTCGCCCCCGCACTCTTGCGCGCGCGTGCGCCACGCAAGCAGAGAAGATTCAGGACGTCGGTATGCGCGCCCGGCTTCGTAAGCTCGCCGACCAGATCGGCCGCCCGCGCGGGATCGAGCGAGCGCAACTCGCCGGTTTCTTCGTCGATCGGATGGATGTCGAAACCGAGATGCGCCAGCCGCCGGACGTAGTCCTCCGGCGATGCTCCGAACCCGCAGATGGCGCGCGGGAAAAACTCCGTCAGCAGCGTCACGCCGGGATTGCGCGCCAGCACTCCGGGCATGCCCGCGAGAATGGCGATTTCGGCGCCTTCCGCGTCCATCTTGATCACGTCGACCGCTTGCGGGCGGCCGTTGAAAAAATCGTCGAGCGAAACCGTCTCGACCACGACCGAATCCGCGCCGCCGCGAAACCGGGAGAGGCTGTGGCCGCCGGAACTCGAGCGATCGAGTGAGAGCGAGGCCGTGCCGCTCGCGGAGGAGACCGCTTTCGGCACGAGCGTGACGTTCTGGTAGCCGTTCGCTTCAACGTTCCGCGCGAGCCGCTCAAAATTCTCCGGGCCCGGTTCGAAGGCGTAGACGCGGCCCGAAGGGCCCGCGAGTTTCGCGGCCAGCAGCGTGTAGTAGCCGACGTTCGCGCCGATGTCCACCACCGTCATGCCTTCGCGGACGAGCGACCGGAACAGCATCGTCTCCGTCTCTTCCCAGCGGCCGCGGAAGAGCAGAAATGCGCGCGCCATGCCCATGTCGCGCGGATCGAGAAATAGCGTGTGTCCAGCGGCTTCGACGGACACTTCTTCGCGCGGCGCGAAGCGGCGATAAAGCGACGTATACACGGGATAGGCGAACGGGATGCGGCGGATCCAGCCAGAAACTCCCGCCGACATGAGCGCCCGCTGCGCTCCGAGCAAGGTCGAGAACATCCGGTGCCGCGGCTGTGACATCGCCTCCCCTTTCATCCTTTGGCCCCCACGCGCGCCGCAAAAAACCGCTCGGCCCACGCGCCGAGCGATGCGTTCACGCGGTAGAGTCCCGCGGGGTCGGAGCCGCGCAGCGGTTTGAACAGTGCGAGGCAGCCGAAGAAAACCGCGGCGGTGAGTGCGGCCGCGGCCGCGAGCGAAGCGGCCGAAGCGGGATGAAGCCGGAGCGTCGAACCGGTGGCGATTCCGGCCGCGGCGACCACGCGCCCGAGAAATGCCGCCGGAAAACGGAATGGGACGTGCGCGGCGCCCGCCGCCGCACAGAGCGCGGCGAGCAGCACGAAAGAAGTTCCCGTCGCCCAGGCGGCTCCTGCCGCGCCCATGCGACGCACGAGAAAAATCTCGCTCGCGATGTTGAAGAGCGCCGCCGATCCGACCACGGCGCACGCCACGCGTTCGTGATCGAGAGCGTAGAGCACGCCGCCCTGGATGGAGAAGCCGCAGACTACGCCCGCGGCCATAAGACCGGCGAGGATCTCAAGGATCGGAGCGGCCGGTGCATAGGCCGGTGAATAGACGACCCCCACGATCTCTCTCGCGAAGCGCGCGAGAAACAGGAGCGGCGGGACCAAACAGAGCGCGCCGAGTTTCCACTGCGCTTCGGCGATGTCTGCGAGCCGTGCGGCGCCGCCTTGCTGCCGCGCTTCAGACATTGTGGCGACGCTGGTGAGCGTGACCCAGCCGAGCAGCAGGCTCGTGATGCTCAGCACGATGCGCGCGGCCACGGCATACTGCCCGACCGAGGATTTGTCTGGCACGAGCCATCCGAGGAGCAGTACGTCCATGTTGTCGCCCAGAACGTAGAGAAAGAAATTCGTCATCCAGGCGAAGAGGCCGAAAGCGAGAATCCGGCGCAGCGGAACGGACGAGGGCTGCGAATCCGAACCGGAATCAGAACGGGACGCGCCTCCGCGCCAGAACGGAACGAACAAAATGAAGATTCCCACGAGCGAGCCCGCGGCCGTCGCCAGCCAGGCCGCGCGAATCCCCGCGCGCCCTGCGGCCGCGAGCGCGAGAAATGCGGCGGGCGTGGCGAACGCCGCGCAGGTTTTAGCCAGTGCCACGCGGCGCAGTTCGAGCAGGCCGGCCGAGAAGTAGGTCGCGAGATCCAGTATGCTGCGAGTGGCGAAGACCGCCGCGACGAGCGCCAGCGCCGCGCCCGCCAATGGAAAGCGCAGGCCCGCAGCTATCGGAAGGCGGAGGGCGAAAAGCAGCGCGGAGACCATTCCGATCGCCGCAGCACGCAATCCGAGCAATCCTGCCAGCGATTTCCGAAGCGCGCGGCGGCCTCCCGCGGCCGCGATCTCCGGAACAAAGCGGCCCAGCGTTTCGGGTCCCAGTCCGAAGAGTGCGAGAAAGCCGCAGGCGCCGGCGAGGCTCAGCCCCAGCGCGAATTGTCCGTAGTTTGCCGGGCCAAGCGCCCGCGCGAGAAACAGGTAGAAGAGAAAGTAGATGCCGGCTTCGGCGAGGCGCCCGGCTTGCCCCCAGGCGATGGCGCGCCCGGCTCGCGCGGCGAGGCTCATGCGAACGCCTCGCGTGGATCGCGCGCGGCCCGGGATCCGGCGCGGCGGCTCTCCTCGAGCACTTCTTCAAACACCCGCGCCATATTTCGCGCGTACGATTCCCAGGTCATCGCGGCGGCGACTTCCGCGCGAGCCCGCGCTGCCATCTCGCGCCGCGCGGAGGGCGAAGCGGCGAGTTCCGCGATCACGCGGGCGAGCGCATCGGGATTCCACGGCGGCACGATCCTCGCCGTACGGCCGTCTTCCAGCACTTCGTGCGCGCCGCAGGCTCGAGAGACGATCACCGGAAGCCCACACGCGATCGCTTCGAACACGCCGAGACCCCAGCACTGGTTTTCGGCGAGATAGACGAGCGCGTCGGCCGAAGAGTAGTAATCCGCCATTTCACTTTCCGGAACGGCGTCGTCGTAAAACTGGACAGCTCCCGCGGACCCTTCGCGCGCCGCGAGCGCCACGAGCTTTTGGGTGTATTCGAGAGCGAACGACGCCTTTCCGGCGATGAGGAATCGCACGTTCCGGCAGCCGGCGCGGCCCGCGCGAGAGACGGCTGCGATCGCGTCTTCCAGGCGCCGGTGCGGTTCGAGGATTCCGAGCCACAGCAGCACGAAGTCGTCTTCCGCAAAGCCGTGACGCGCTCGAATCGCGGCGCGCGCGCCGGGTCGCGGCTCAAACGCGGCGCTGTCAAGTCCGCTGCGGATCACTTCGACCGGACGGCCGTAATACTTCCCGAGTATTCCGGCGACGCGCGTATCGAGCGCGATGATGCGGTCGATCTCTCGCACCACGGGGCGCTCGGCGCGCGCCATCACGCGGTCAAAAAGCCACTGCACCGGGGGCGCGTAATAAGCGCGGTAGCCAGGTTCTTCCCAGTGGCGCGCGTCGTCGCACATCCAGACGACCGGAGCGCCGGTCTGGCGCTTGCAGGCGACCGCGGCGCGCGTCGAGCCGCGCACGTGCGCGTTCAAAATGTCCGGCCGGTCGCGTTCTACCATTCGGGCGAGCGCCCGGCTTTCCAGGAAGTGCCGCCGTGCACCTTCGGCCAGATTGTGGTGCCGGCGCGGTCCCCGCGCTTCGAGCTCTCGCGGGCTGGGGCGTTCGAGCGCACGAACGTCGAGCGATTTCGCGATTTCCGGATAACACGTCTCGGCGCAGTAGCGTGCCGCATAAACCGTCGCGCGGTGGCCGAAATTTTCGAGAGCGCGGGCGAGTTCGAGCGCCTGGCGGGGCGCGCCGCCCCGCGCCGTGAGTTCGTTGAGCAAGATCGCGGCTTTCATTGGAGTGGCTGCGCTCCACGCGAGTCGATCACCATGGGCTCGGGCAGCGGCACCACCAGCTTGCCGCCGTGGCGCACGAAGTCGCGCTCGCGCTCTTCGATGTCGGCCAGAAAGTGCCACGGCAGGATCAGAAACGCGCCCGCGTGCGACCGAGCTTCGGCTTCGGAGACGATGGGAATCCACGTGCCGACCGTGTATTTGCCGAACTTTTCCGGATTGCGCTCGGCGGCCGAGCGCAGCCGCGGATATTCGAGGCCGAAGACTTGCAGCAGCGTGTTGCCCTTGGTCGAAGCGCCGTAGGCTGAAACGCTGCGGCCCTGCACGCGCTCCCAGTCGATCCAGCGCACCAGCCGCTCGCCGATCTCATCCACGCGCCGGCCGAATTCAAGGTATGTCGCGGCGCTCCCGAGTGCGAGCGACCGCTCGCGGATGCGCATCGCTTCGACGCGATAGCGGCACTCGCGCGGAGCGGGCGCCGCGCCGCGGTGCGTCACGTAGACGCGGAAGCTGCCGCCGTTCACTTCGTTCGTCTCGACATCGGCGGCCTCCAGGCCATGCCGCGCGAGCAGCGGCTCGAGCGAGGCGAGGGAGTAATACTCGAGGTGCTCGTGGCAGACCGCGTCGAAGGCGTTGCGTGCGAGCGTCAGCGGCAGGTAGTGCATCTCGAGCACCCACACACCTTCGCGGTCGAGGATCTTCGCGACGTCTGCGACGAACGCGTTCGGGTCTTCCAGGTCATAGAACATCGCGATCGAGGTGACCACCCGGAAACGCTCGCCTTCCACCGGCCGAGCGTGAAAGAACTCGGGAATGATGCGGTCGGCCCCTTCCGCCGCTTCGCCCGCGAGATTCGAGGGCTCGAAGCCGACGCGACGGATGCCCGCGACGCCGTAAGACCGCAGCAGCGTTCCGTCGTTGCAGCCGATGTCGAGCACGCTATGTCCGGCCGAGAGCCCGGCGAACTCTCCGGCCTTGCGTGCGATGTCCGCCAGGGCCGCGCGCATCATGGGGTTCGTGCCGGACCTGTACCAGTAGCGCTTGTAGAGCCAGCCGGACGGCGTCGTGTGCCGTAACTGCAGCAGGCTGCATTTGGCGCACAGCACGACTTCGAGCGGCACCCGCGGCCAGGCGGCCGCATCCACGCGGTCCGCGAAGTTCGAAATGTACGGGTTGCCGAAATCGAGGACGGACGAGAGCGACGAGCTTTCGCAGGAGCGGCAGGTGGCGCGCGACTTTACCTGCGCGTCGAGCGTCGCAGCGGCCGGGCTCACGGTGCCCAAGGCCGTGGGCAAGGATTCTGCCTGTGCGCTGGCAATCTGTGGCGTCGCAGCGCCGGCCGACTTTTTCATCGTTGCTTCCCGCATGGTGCGTCCTCCTTCCCCGGGGCCGGTTTACCAGCGGCGCCCGCGTGACGCGTCGTCGAGCCGGGCGCGGCCACTTGCCGCGCGAGCGCCGCCACCCTCTTCCTGGTGCTTCTGCAGGCCGTTGTCATCACGCCCATGCCATTACGTCCCTGTCAGTCAGTTCCGCCGGCACGCGGATGTTGCCCGGTTACCCGCGCGATGCGGCAGCCCGGGAATCCTCGGCGGTCGTGTGCAGCCCGCGCGTCTGACGGAACCAGGCCACCGTTTCGGCAAGCCCTTCCTGCAGGGGCCGCCGCGCCCGAAATCCGAATTCGCGCTCGGCGCGCGTGGCGTCAAGCACCCGCCGCATCGGTCCTTCCGGCTGGTTCGCGTCCCAGCGAATCCGGCCGATGAAGCCGGCGAGGCGCGCGATCCGCCGCGCCAGGTCGTGGATGCTCGTCTCGGCGCCGCTGGCCAGGTTGACGGCCTGCGAACCGTCGTACCGCTCGAGCGCCAGCACGATTCCCTCGGCGCAATCCTCGACGTGCAGAAAATCGCGCGTCGCGCAGCCCGTGCCGCGCACCGTGACTTCTTCCGCTTGCGATTCCGCCGCTTCGACGAACTTCCGCACCAGCGATGGGATCACGTAGCCCGATTCGAGGTCGAAGTTGTCGTCCGGGCCGTAACAGTTCGTCGGCACCAGAAAAATCGATCGCAGCCCGTATTCCTGCCGCCACGCCTGCGCCGCCACCAGCGGAAGCCGCTTGGCGATGCCATGCACCACGCGCGGCGGTTCGGGCAACCCGCCGAGCAGCTCGCTTTCGCGCAGAGGCGTGGTTGCGTTCGCGGGATAGGAGCTCGCGCTTCCAAGCAACACCACTTTTTCAACGCCGGCCTGCGTCGCGGCTTCGAGAAGATGCAGCGCCATCAGCACGTTGTTGCGAAAGCTCTCCGCGATGCGGCCCCGGCCCGCCGGGCTTTCCACCGTCGCGGCGAGGTGCACGATCAGCTCCGGACGCGTCCGGCGGAAAAGCCGTTCAACGTGCTCCCAGTGCGAGAGGTCGCACTCGGCGCGCCGCGGGATCACCAGATCCTTCGCGCCGCGCTCGCGCAGCTTTCGAGTGACCGCGCGGCCGAGGAAGCCCGCGCCTCCGGTGACCAGGATCCTCCGGCCCGCAATCGCTGTTTTTCTCGGTTCCATCGTTTCCCAAATCCGGCGGCTCTCGCGGCTCGCCTCCTGCGATCGATGGCGGCCAGGCCCGCTTCCCGGGCGCTATTCGCCTGCCCGCGCCGACATGCGCCGCTCCACCTCGCCGCTCAGCGAATCGCGCAGCATCCTGCGGTCCGCTTCGACCATGATCTTCACCAGGTCCCGGAACCTGGTCTGCGGCGCCCAGCCGAGCTTCGATTTCGCTTTCGAGGCATCGCCCACCAGGCAATCGATCTCCGTCGGGCGGTAATATTCCGGGTCCACTTCCACGTGCTTCCGCCAGTCGAGGCCGACGTGCGCGAAGGCGCGCTCGGCGAATTCGCGCACCGAGTGCGTTTCGCCCGTGGCGAGAACGAAATCATCCGGCTCGGCCTGCTGCAGCATCCTCCAGATGCCTTCGACGTACTCGGGCGCGTAGCCCCAATCTCGTTCGGCTTCGAGGTTGCCGAGATACAACTTATCCTGCAGCCCGGCGCGGATGCGCGCCACCGCCCGCGAAATCTTCCGGCTCACGAAGATCTCTCCGCGCCGCGGCGATTCGTGGTTGAACAGAATCCCGTTCACCGCGAACATTCCGTAGCCGTCCCGCGCGTTCAGCGTCATCCAGTAGCTGTAAAGCTTCGCGCAACCGTACGGGCTCCGCGGCCGCAGCGGCGTGCGCTCGTTCTGCGGCACTTCCTGCGACTGCCCGAACATTTCGCTGCTCGCCGCGTTGTAGAAGCGCGCTGGAATCTCCGCCTCGCGGATGGCCCCGAGCAGGCGCGTGGTGCCGAGCGCCGTCACATCGCCCGTGTATTCCGGGATATCGAAGCTCACGCGCACGTGGCTCTGCGCGCCGAGGTGGTAAATCTCATCGGGTGCCAGACGATAGAGGAGCTTCGTGAGGCTGGTCGAATCGGTCAGGTCGGCGAAGTGCAGGAAGAGCCGCGCGCCGTGTTCGTGCCGGTCGGCCAGAAGGTGATCCACGCGCGCCGTGTTGAAGCTCGAGGAGCGGCGCTTGATCCCGTGGACCTCGTAGCCCTTGGCGAGCAGCAACTCCGCAAGATAGGAACCGTCCTGACCGGTGATCCCGGTGACCAGCGCTTTTTTAGGGCTTTGCGCCATCGTACGCTCTCAGCGGCCGTCTCCGCCCGAGGCCGCGGCGGCCGACGCGAGCGCCTCCGACATTTCCGCCATCGCTTTCTTCGCGTCGCGGTTGAACTGCAGCACCGTCTCGCGCGTATACCGGTGGTCGAGCATCTTCGGCAGGAACTGCGGCGGAATCGTGATGATGTGCGCGCCGGCGAGCGCCGCGCTCTGCACGTCCATCACGGTGCGGATGCTCCCGACGATGATCTTCGCGGACAGCTTCCATGCATCGAGCCACGTGCGCACGTTGCGGATTACCATGGCGGGATCGTTGCCCTCGTCGGCGATGCGTCCCGCGAAAATGCTCACGTAAGTCGCACCGGCTTTCGCGGCCAGCACCGCCTGATTGAAGGAAAGAATCGCCGTGGTGTTGACGGCAATTGAGTCGCTCGCGAGCCGGTGGATCACGCCGAGGCACGACTCGCCCTTCGAGTTGATCACCGGAATCTTCACCGCCACGTTCGCGGCCCAGCGCGCGATCTCGCGGCCCTGCCGCAACATCTCTTCCGGTTCGTCCGTGGTGACTTCCACGCTCAAGGGCCGCTCGCCGATCAGGTCCGCGAGGCGGTGCGCGCCGCGCTCGAGATCGAACACGCCGTCTTTGAACAGGATGCTCGGATTCGTCGTTACGCCGTCCACGATCCCTTCGCCGAGCCACTTTTCAATTTCGGCGGAATTCGCCGAATCGAGATAGATCTCCATGTACGGCCTCCCCAAATCTCTTCCAGAAACCTCTTCACGCAGAACGCGGCGGCAATCGCGCTTCTCAATCGGCGTGGGCTGCGCCGCTCCGCTTCGATTCGCCCGCGCCCCCGTCCGCATAAGTCCCGTAGCCGCCGTATCCGTCGGCGCCGTAGTGCCGGACATAGGAATATTCTTCGCGGTGCAGGTCGACGTTGTTCAGCACCACGCCGATCACCCGCGCGCCCACATCCATCGCGTAGCCCTGCGCGCGCAGCGCCAGCTCGCGCGGCGTCGCGCCGCCCTTCACCACCAGCACCACGCCCTCGACCAGCGTCGCGAGAATCCGGCTGTCCGCCACGTTCAGCAGAGGCGGTGAATCCACCACGACGAACCGGTATTCCGCGAGCGCTTCTTCGAACAGTTTCCGCATTCGGTCGGAGGAGAGCAGTTCGGCCGGATTCGGCGGCGCCGGCCCGCAGACCAGCACCTCGAGCCCCGGCAGCGAAATCTTTTCCACCGCATCGCGCCAGTCCTGCTGGCCCGTGAGGTAGCTCACCACTCCGAGGCTGCCCTGGATTCCGAATGCGCGGTGAACGCTCGGCCGGCGCAAGTCGCCTTCCAGCAGCAGCACGCGCTGTCCGAGCTGCGCGAGAGAGATGGCGAGATTCGTCGAGACGGTCGTCTTGCCTTCGCCCGGCTGCGCGCTCGAAACGAGCAAAGAGCGCGGCGGGCGCTCGGCGGCCGAGAGCAGCACCGATGTCCGCAGGCTGCGGAACGCTTCGGTCAGCGCCGAATACTTCGGCGAGAGGTCGTCGATGCGGTACCAGTGCGGCGGTGCTTTGCCTCCGTGTCCGTTTCCGCCGCCGAGCCTCGGGGTGCGGCCTCCGAGCGGCGCAGGTTCGCCAGGCCGCGATTCCGAGCTGGCTTCCTCGCGCAAGGCGCGCCCGTCGCAGTGGCCGTTGAGCGACTCGACGGCGGGAATCAGCGCGAGCGCCGGAAGCTGCAGGATGCGCTCGACGTCCTCGGTCGTCTTGAGCGAGTTATCGAAGTATTCCTGGAGGAAAGCCGCGCCGATGCCTGCTGCGAGTCCCACGAGCAGGCCGAGCGACAAGTTCAGCGCCACGCGCGGCTTCGCGGGCTTTTTCGGCGGCACGGCCGCGTCCACCACACGGATGTTCGATTCCTTGAGCCCCGCGGCCACGCCCGCCTGCTTCAGCCGGTCGAGCAGCCCGTCGTAGAGGCCGCGGTTCGTGTCCACTTCGCGCTTCAGGATGTTGTACTGCACCGAGCGCTCGGCAATGCCGTTCGCGTCTTTCTCGGCCGCCGCAAACGCCTCCCGCAGCAGCGATTCGCGCCGCACCGACGCGAAGTAGTCGTCGTTGATGTGCGCGGCGGCACGCTGCCGTTCCTGCTCGAGCGTCTGCTGCGCTTCGGCGATCTCGCTCTCGAGCTGCTTCCTTCTGGGATAGTCCGGAGCAAATGTCGAGGCGAGCAGGGCTTTCTGCGTATCCAGGTCCGAAAGGCGCAGCGTCAGCTCCTGCAACT
>Ga0335073_10014811_pt1 | contig 10921 bp, 7 predicted proteins | sample Lox_Sample_22_FD_207093 | JGI IMG/M metagenome (GOLD analysis project Ga0335073, IMG submission 207093) | Soil microbial communities from Loxahatchee National Wildlife Refuge, Florida, United States - Lox_Sample_2.2 | ecosystem: Environmental > Terrestrial > Soil > Wetlands | place: USA: Florida... | reverse complement strand
GCGCGCCGGGGAGATCGGGACGACCGGCGTTGCCAGGGCGGCCCGCAGGGACGGGGCGGCGGCGCCGGGGCAGCGAACGGCGCCGCGGCGGCGAGTTAGCCGCGATAGGCGTGGTGCTTTTAGAGAAACTTAACGGTACCGTCAACGCATTGGCGCCTTGTCGGTGCACGATGCCAATGCGAGAATCTAGCGTTATGGGACGCTATTCGGGCGATCCCTATCCCGGGCCAGGGAATTGGAGGCAAGGGAGCGCTCGGGGATTTGTGCATATGGTGATCAGCGCCTGTGCCAAAGGCGGTGCAGGGCTTGTGTAGATACCATGCCCGGAATCTTAACACCCATTTTACATTCGCTGGATGGCACACCAGTTTGGCGTGCCTGGATTATCCGTCGAATGACGTCCCGACTGACAGAGCGGGAAGGAGAAGAGGTTGACCCGGACCATACGAAGAAAGATGTGTGCGGCCCTCGTCGGCGTTACCGCCCTGGCACTTGCGCTAGCGGCGTGCAGCGGCGGCTCGAGCTCGAATAGCGGCTCGTCGTCGAAGCCGCAGAACGGCGGGGTGGCGACGTTCGCGCTGCCGCCGGGGCTGTACCCGAACTCGATCTTCCCGCTGGCCTCGCCCGCGGACGTGGCGAACGCGAGCTACATCTCGATCGAGGACTTCCAGTACCTGCTCTGGCGCCCGCTGTACTGGTTCGGCAACAACGGGCAGCCCGGGTTCAACGCCGCGCTCAGCCTGGCGAACACGCCGGTGTACAGCAACGGCGGGAAGACCGTCACGATCACGCTGAAGCACAACATCCACTGGTCGGACGGCAAGCTGCTCACCAACCGCGATGTCGAGCTGTGGATGAACATGCTGATCGCCAACCGGACCGACTACTTCAACTACTCTCCCGGCTACATCCCCGACAACCTGGTCTCCGAGAGCTATCCGGCCAGCACCCCGTACACGTTCTCGCTGACGTTCAAGCAGGCGTACAGCCACTCCTGGCTGCTGTACAACCAGCTCAGCGAGATCATCCCGGTGCCGCAGCACGCCTGGGACAAGACGTCGACGTCAAGCCCCGTGGGGAACTACGACACCACGACCAAGGGCGCGCAGGCGGTCTGGAGCTTCCTGTCCGCGCAGAATGCCAAGCAGTCAACGTACGCGACCAACCCGCTGTGGGCCGTGGTCGACGGTCCGTGGAAGCTGACCGGATACAGCGGCAGTGGCGGAACGGTCACGTACTCGGCTAACGACCGCTACTTCGCCGGCAAGCCGCACCTGTCAAAGTTCGAGGAGCTGCCGTTTACCAGTGACACGGCGGAGTACAACGCCCTGCGCGCCGGGCTGGTGGACTACGGCTACGTGCCCACCGAGGACGCCTCGATCGCCATTCCCGGCTACAAGATCACGCCGTGGGTGCAGTGGGGAATCAACTTCTTTACCCTCAATTACGCGAACCCGACCGTGGGCAAGATATTCGATCAGGTTTACATCAAGCAGGCGATGGCCCACCTGGTGAACCAGCCGTCGTACATCAAGTCGATCCTGCAGGGCTACGGATATGCGGGCTACGGCCCCGTGCCGGCGAAACCCGCGAGTTCGTACACGACGAGCTTCGAGAAGACCGACCCGTACCCGTACAGTGCGAGCGCGGCGGTCGGCCTGCTCAAGGCACACGGCTGGACGGTGAAACCGGGCGGCGCCTCGGTGTGCACGCGGCCCGGCAGCGGCAGCGACGAGTGCGGCGCGGGTATCGCCAGCGGCGCCGCGCTGAACTTCAAGATGCTGTACGCCAGCGGCAGCTCGAGCCTGACCAGCATGATGGCTGCGCTGCAGTCCTCGTTCAGCCAGGCCGGGATAAAGCTCACGCTTCAGTCCGCGCCGGGCGGCACGGTCATCTCCACCACGTTCGGCTGCAACCCAGCGAACCCCAAGACCTGCCAGTGGGACATGGGCGACGCGGCCGTGAACGGGTTCAGCTGGACGTACTCACCGGGCTACCTGCCCACGGGTGAGGCCCTCTTCGTCCCGGACGCCGTCGCCAACCAGGGCCACTGGGACGACCCGCAGGCGAACAACCTGATCAAGGCGACCACGACGAACTCGAGCATCAGCGCCCTCTACGACTACGAGAACTACCTGGCGAAGAACTTGCCGGTGATCTGGATGCCGAGTGAGTACTACCAGCTGTCGGCGGTCAAGTCGACGCTCGGCGGCACCCTGCCGCAGGACCCCAACGTGCAGATCTACCCGGAGAACTGGTACCTGCAGGGGTGACTGGGCTGGAGCTGACAGAAGGGGAGGAGGGGCTGCGTGCTGCAAAGTAGGATTCCGTGGCCCGGAGGCGCGAAATGCGCGATCTGTATCTCGTGGGACATCGACATCGACACGACGATCCACCTCGAGCATCCGGACACGGGCTACAAGGAGTACGGAGTCCTCTCCTCCCTGCGGTACGAAGAGGTCGGCATCCCCAACGTGGTGGCGGCCCTCGAAGAGCTTGGCCTGAAGCAGACCTTCTTCGTCTGCGGGTGGTGCCTGGAGCGCTATCCCGAGGTCTGCGGCGAGATCATCAGCCGCGGCCATGAGGTGGCGCACCACGGTTATCTGCACGAACCGCCCAGCGAGCAGTCCCCGGAGCGGGAGTGGGAGCTGCTCGGCAAGGGCGTGGAGATCATCACGAAGGCCACGGGCACCGCGCCGCGCGGCTGGCGGGCGCCCTACGGCGCGTTCTCGGATCGCTCGGGAGCGTATCTGGCGAGGGCCGGGTTCCGCTATGACTCGTCATTGCTCAACGATCACGACCCGTTCCTGCTCCGTACGGAGCACGGGACGGTACTGGAGCTGCCGATCGACATAACCATGAGCGACGCACCGCATTACTCCCACGTTCCGCAGCTGGGCTACCCGATGTCGCCGAAGCCCCCGCGGCAGGCTGTCGAGTACTTCATGTCAGCGTTCGACGCCGCGTACCGGATCGGCGGATTCGCGACCACGGTCTGGCACCCGGAGATATCGGGGCGGCCCGCGCGGCTGCTGGCCTGGGTCGACATGGTGCGTGAGCTCCAGGAGCGGGGCGACGTCTGGATCGCCCCGCTGCGCGACATCGCGGAGCACGTGCTCAAGGTGTCGGAGGCTGGCGAGGTCGCGCTGCGGGAGGTGCGGGTGCCGTTCTATACCGGTCCAATCCCCGAGCTGGAGAGGTCATGATGCCCCTGTCGGCCAGGCCAGTGGTCCGCCGGTGACGCCGCTGCTCGAGGTGGCCGGGCTGCGCACGGAAATCCGCACGCGGAGCGCGGCGGTCCAGGCCGTGCGGGACGTCTCGTTCAGCATCGCCCCGGGCGAGACGGTCGGGCTGGTCGGAGAGTCGGGGTGCGGCAAGTCGATGACCGGGATGTCGCTCATGCGGCTCCTGCCGCCAGGCGGGCGGATCGCTTCGGGAAGCGTCAAGCTGGACGGCAAAGAGCTGACCACGCTGAGCGAGAGCGACATCCGCCGGGTTCGCGGCAACAGCGTCTCGATGATCTTCCAGGACCCGATGACGTCGCTGAACCCCACGATGACGGTCGGGGACCAGATTGCCGAGCCGGCCATCATCCACCGGGGGCTCAGCCAGTCCGATGCCCTCAAGCGGGCCGTCGAGGTCCTCGACCTGGTGGGCATGCCGAAGCCGGCGGAGCGCCTGCGGGCCTACCCCCATCAGCTGTCCGGCGGGCTCCGCCAGAGGGTCGTCATCGCCACGGCCCTGGTCTGCGAGCCGCAGTTGCTCATCGCCGACGAGCCGACGACCGCGCTGGACGTCACGATCCAGGGGCAGATCCTGACGCTGCTCGACCGGCTCAAGGACGAGCTGCACATGAGCATGCTGCTGATCACGCACGACCTTGGGGTCATCGCCGGCCGGGCCGACCGCGTGATGGTCATGTACGCCGGGCAGATCGTGGAGTCCAGCGACACGGGACCGCTGTTCGCAAGCATGCGGCACCCGTACACCCAGGCGCTGTTCGAGGCGATGCCACCGCTGGTCACGGACCGGACCAAGGTGCTGTACAGCATCCCGGGCATGCCGCCGAGCCTGGTGTCCCCGCTGCCGGGGTGCAGCTTCGCTCCCCGGTGCCGGTACGCCAAGGACGAGTGCACCGCCGAGAATCCCCCGCTCGGCGGGGAGGATCCCGAGCATCCGTACGCGTGTTTCTTCCCGGTGCGAGGCCCGCACGCCGCGGTTGCATCCATCCCTAGCGAGGCACCCGCTGAGGACCAGACAGAGCCGGAACGGGCAGCGCCGCCCCGCCTGGCCGTCCGCTCGGGTGGTGCGGGTGCGGAAACCCCGAGCGGGTCCTCCCGGCCATCCGGAGCTCCGGTCGTCGTCCTCGAGCACGTGGTGAAGGAGTTCCCCATCCTGAAGGGCGTGCTCCAGCGGCGCGTCGGTTCCGTGCAGGCCGTTTCCGACGTCAGCTTCGAGATCGCGAGGGGGGAGACGTTCGCGCTCGTCGGGGAGTCCGGCTGCGGCAAGACGACCCTCGGCCGCCTCATCGTCGCGCTGGAGCGGCCGGATTCGGGCAGCATCCGGTTCGAGGGCGAGGACGTCTCGAAGCTGCACGGGAACCAGTTGCGCCGGAAGCGCCAGAGCTTCCAGATCATGTTCCAGGACTCCTACGCGTCCCTGGATCCGCGCGCCAGGGTCGTCACGACGCTCCGGGAGCCGCTGGCATCGCAGCACCTCGGATCGCGGCCCGACCAGCGTGCGCGGATCCGCGCCCTGCTGACAGACGTCGGGCTGCCGGAGTCCGCGATGACCCTCTACCCGCACGAGTTCTCCGGCGGGCAGCGCCAGCGGATCGGCCTGGCCCGGGCGCTGGTCCTGGAGCCGACGCTGATCGTGGCCGACGAGCCGGTCTCTGCACTCGACGTCTCGATCCAGTCGCAGGTGCTCAACCTGATGCGGAAACTGCAGGCCGAACGGGACCTCACGTACGTCCTGATCTCCCATGACCTGGCGGTCGTGCGCTACCTCGCGGACCGGGTCGCGGTGATGTATCTCGGGAAGCTGGCCGAGATCGGGACCGGCGACGAGATCTACGCGTCCCCGGCGCACCCGTACACCGCGGGGCTGCTCGAGTCGATCCCGGTGCCCGATCCCGTGCAGGAACGGGGCAAGCACAAGGACGCCGTCCGCGGCGAACTGCCCTCGGCCGCGAACCCTCCCTCGGGCTGCCGGTTCCGGACGCGGTGCCCGCTCGCACAGCAGGTATGCGCCGACGTGGAGCCCCAGATGCAGCTGTTCAGCCCCAGAGGGCACCGGGCGGCGTGTCACTTCCCGCTTCAGAAACCGCTGGGCGTCGAAGTGACCGAGGCCGGGGGAGTGCCGGCCGGGGAGGGATCGGCATGATCGCCTACATCGTTCGCCGCCTCGCGCAGTCGGTCATTGTGATCTTCGGCGTGACGGTCATCGTGTTCGTGATCGTCCACCTGCTGCCCGGCGGGCCGCGCGCCCTGCTGGGGCCGAGGGTCAGCCCCGCGGTGGTGCACGCCTTCATCGTCGCCAACGGCTACAACCACCCCATATACATCCAGTACGGCGACTACATCGGGCATCTGGTGCAGGGCAATCTCGGGTTTTCCTACACGTACAACCAGCCGGTCCTCACGCTCCTGGAGCGCAACCTGCCGAAGAGCGCCCTGCTGGTCGGGCTGGCCTACGCGATCGCGCTGGTTATCGCGATTCCGGTCGGGATGCTGCAGGCGCTGCGGCGCAACAAGCCGGTCGACTACGTCCTGACCGGCGGATCGTTCGTCGGCTACTCGATGCCGGTGTTCTGGCTGGGCCTGCTGCTGATCGAGATCTTCGCGGTGCAGCTGCACCTGTTCCCGCCGGAGGGACCGCAGGGGGCGACGGTCGGCGCGGTGCTCACCCAGCCCACCGCGCTGGTGCTGCCGGTCGCCACCCTGGCCATCCTGACCGTCGCGCTGTTCAGCCGCTACATGCGCTCGGCCGCGATCGAGAACCTCGTCCAGGACTACGTGCGGACCGCGCGCGGGAAGGGCGCGTCGCAGGTGCGGATCGTGTTCCGCCATCTGCTGCGCAATTCGCTGATCCCGATCATCACGCTGCTCGGGCTCAGCCTGCCGGTCACGATCTCGGGGGCCGTCGTCACCGAGTCGGTGTTCAACTACCCCGGAATGGGCCTGCTGTTCTGGACGTCCGCGACCGACCACGACTTTCCGGTGATGCTCGGGTTCACCGTGGTCGTGGCCATCGCCACGGTGCTGGGCTCACTCGTCGCTGACGTCCTGTACGCGGTCGCCGACCCGCGGGTCCGGTACTCGTGACCGGCGCCGGCCCGGGCCGGCGGCCGGCCAGGCTCGCCCCGCTGCGGAAGAAGGGCTGACGAATGCTGGTCGGTACGAGCGGCGCTCCCGGTGGTGACCTGCCGCAGGAGGCACTGCCGCGCGACGGCGGCGAGACCGGGGGCACGGGCGGCGTGTGGCGCCTGATCTTTGGCGTGTTCGTGCAGAACCGCCTGGCCGTGGTGGGCCTCGGGCTCGTCGTGTTCATGGTGCTGTTCAGCTTCGTCGGCCCGCACATCTACGTGACGAACCAGATCCAGACCAACCTCGGCCAGGTGACGCAGCATCCCAGCGGGGCGCATCCGCTCGGCACCGATCAGCTTGGTTACGACGTGCTGGGGCGGCTGATGGTCGGCGGCCAGTCCTCGCTCGAGGTCGGCCTCGCGGCGGCCCTGCTGGCGAGCATCGTCGGCACCGCGTGGGGCGCGATCGCCGGCTACTCCGGGAAGTGGGTCGACGCGGTCATGATGCGGATCGTCGACTCGTTCCTGGCCATCCCCCCGCTGCTGCTCATCCTGATGCTGGCCAGCGTGGTGACCCCGACCGTGCCGGTGCTGATCCTCGTGATCGCGCTGATCTCGTGGCTGGCCACGGCCCGGCTGGTACGCGGGGACTCCCTGTCGGTCCGGACGCGGGACTACGTCCAGGCGGCGATCGCCGGCGGCGCGCGCAACATCCGGATCGTCTTCCGGCACGTCATCCCCAACGTCATCGGCACGATCGTGGTGCTCACCACGTTCTCGGTGGCGGACTCGATCCTCCTGCTCGCCGCGCTGTCCTACCTCGGGCTGGGCCCCGCGCCGCCGGCGGCGAACTGGGGGAGCATGCTCACCAACGGCCTCAACTACGTGTACGTCGGGGACTGGTGGCTGATCTACCCGGCGGGCATCTGCATCGTGCTGACGGTGGTCGCCTTCAACTTCATCGGCGACGCGCTGCGGGATGCGCTGGAAGTACGCCTGCAGCGGCGGTAGAACCCCCGGCTATCCCGCACGCGAGGTAACCCAACCGACCGTCCGTCCAGCCTGTATGTCCTCATTTGAGGTTATCCGTAACCGGATCCGTGCAAGCGGCTACCTCACTTTGAGTAGCCGGGGCTAACCCCCCTGTCTGACCCGCCGCGGCCGAAGCGATGCCACAGTCGGTGTCGAGGCCAAGCGAAGCCTTACGACGCGCGGGCGTTCGCCCGCCGGCCAGCCAGGGGGTAAGCCGTGGCCGAATCCGTACTCTCGCTCGCCGTGAACGGGCGGGAGCACCAGCTGGACAGCAAGCTCACCCCGTTCCGGGTGCCCCGCCATGCCGCGGGGCACGGCGACGGGGACCACAGCGTGCTGCCCTCGATTGCGATCGTGGGGCTTGGCTACGTCGGGTTGCCCACCGCAGCCGCGCTGCACGGCGAGTGCGAGCGGATCATCGGGATCGACGTCAACGAGCATCGGCTGGCCGAGATCGCCGCGCTGGAGGCGGACCTCGCCGAGGCGGACGAGATGCGCCTGAAGGAAGCGCTGGCCGGAGGCACCCTGGAGCTGACCACGCAGCCGGCCGCAGCCGCCGCGGCCGACGCGGTCATCATCTGCGTGCCGACGCCGGTGGACGCCGAGCAGGTGCCCGACCTGGCGGCGCTGCGCGGCGCGTGCGCCGCGGTCGTCGCGCACGCGCGCCCCGGCCAGGTGATCATCCTGACGTCGACCACGTATGTCGGCACGACCAGCGAGCTGCTCACGGCGCCGCTCGCCAAACGCGGCCTGGTGGCCGGGACCAACGTCCACGTCGCGTTCAGTCCAGAGCGCATAGATCCGGGCAATCCGGATCACCTGCAGCGCGAGACGCCCCGGGTGGTCGGCGGCGCCAGCGCGGCGTGCACCACCCGGGCCGCCGCGGTGGTCGGCCGGCTGACCGACGCGGTGTACCTGGTCAGCTCCGCAGAGGCGGCCGAGGCGACGAAGCTCTACGAGAACATCTTCCGCGCGGTCTCGCTGGCGCTCGCCAACGAGTTTGCCGACGCGTGCGGCGCCCTGCGTCTCGACCCGATCGAGGTCACGCTGGCCGCCGCCACCAAGCCGTACGGCTTCCTCGGGGTGTTTCCCGGACCCGGCGTGGGCGGTCACTGCATTCCCTGCGACCCGCACTACCTGCTGTGGCAGCTGGGCCGGGACGGCCGCACGTCGCCGCTGATCGAGCAGGCCATGCGGTCGATCACGCTGCGCCCGGACCAGGTCGTGCGGCGCGCCGCCGAGGTCCTCGCGGCTGACGGCCGGGAACTCGCCGGGTCGCGCGTCATCGTGATCGGTGCCAGCTACAAGGCGGGGGTCCGCGACGTGAGGGAATCCCCGGCGCTGGCGATCATCGCCGGGCTGGCGCGCGGCGGGGCCGACGTCTCCTACCACGACCCTCTCTGCCCGCATCTGCGGCTGCCCGGCGGCCGGCAGATGCGGGCGGTGGCGGATCCGCAGGGCGCGGACTGGGATCTCGCGGTCGTGCACACGCGCCAGCCGGGAGCGGACTACTCGTGGGTCGGCGACTGCCCGCGGGTGCTGGACGCCACCTACCAGTTCGACGCCGCGCCGCACCGGACGGTGCTCTGAGGAAGGATGACCATGAGAGTCCTGCACGTGATCACGGGTCTTGGGGTCGGAGGCGCCGAACTCCAGCTCCGCTCCATGCTGCAGCACACCCGGCACGACGCCGAGGTGGTCACGCTTTACAACCCCGGGCCGGTCGCGGACATGATCCGCGCTGACGGACGGCAGGTGCGCAGCCTGGGAATGACCAGCAACACCCAAATTTCCACCTTGAGCGCGCTGCGTAGGCTGATCGCCGACGGTCGGTACGACGTGGTGCACACGCACCTGTACCGGTCGCAGGTCTACGGCCGGCCCGCCGCGTGGCTGGCCGGGGTGCCGGTCATCGTGAGCACCGAGCACTCGATCGGGGAGACGCACCTGGAGCGCCGGAAGATGACGGCGGGCGTGCGGGCCCTGTACCTCGCGACCGAGATGATGTCCGACATGACGGTCGCGGTGTCACCCGCCGTGCGCGAACGGCTCGTCCGGTGGGGGCTGCGGCCGCGGAGGGTCGCGGTCATTCCCAACGGGGTGGATCTCGCAAGGGTTGAGTTCGACCGGACCGGACGCGAGAAGGTGCGCGCCGAGTTCGGGATCGCACCATCCGACTACGTGATCGGCGTGCTCGGCCGGCTCGACCCCACCAAGCAGTTCGACATGGTCATCGAGGCTGCCGCGCCGCTGCTCGGCAGCGGCAGGCGGCTGCTGATTGTCGGCAAGGGCGACGAGCGCGCCCACCTGGCAGAGGTGGCGCGGCGCTGCGGCGTGGCCGACCGGGTGATTTTCGCTGGCGAGCGGCACGACGTCGCCGCGATGCTGTCGGCGATGGACCTGTTCGTGGCCTCCTCCAGGCAGGAGACGTTCGGGCTGTCCGTGCTCGAGGCACTGGCCAACGGGATGCCGGTGCTGTACACCACGTGCCCGGCGCTGGACGGCCTCGACGTGAGCCGTGCTGCCCAGGTCCCGTCGAGCGCGGGCGGCCTGCGCGACGCCATGCTGGCGGAACTCGCAGCGGGCCCGCGGGACGACCGGGCGACCGAGCTGGCCGTCGAGGAAAGATACGGCATCCAGGCCGTGACCTCCCGCATCGACGACCTCTACGAGCAGCTTGCGTACAAGACCGCGTGGCGCACCCGGATGCGCGGCAGCCGCCACCGGGCGGCGCGGCGGGCGGTCGGCACGGCCGCCGCACGGGGGTGACGTGATGCGGATGTTTGTCACCGGCGCCGCCGGGTTCATCGGCTCGCACCTGTGCCAGGCCCTGGTGCACCGGGGTCACGAGGTGGTCGGGCTCGACGACCTGAGCACCGGCCGGCTGGAGAACCTCGGCGCCTTCTGCGGTGATCCGCGGCTCCGGCTCGTCCAGGGGTCGGTGCTGGACCGGGCGGCGGTGGACGAGCTCGCGGACGGCGCCGACTGGGTGTTCCACATGGCCGCGGCCGTCGGCACGTCCATGATCAGGGACCGGACGCTGGACAGCATGTGCACGAACCTGCACGGCACCGAGAACGTGGTGGCCGCCTCGCACCGGAACCATGCCCGCCTGCTGCTGGCGTCGACCAGCGAGATCTACGGGAAAAACGACAAGATCGGGCTGAGCGAGGACGACGACCGGGTGGTCGGGTCGCCGCTCATGTCGCGGTGGAGCTACGCCGAGGCCAAGGCGATCGACGAGAGCCTGGTCGAGGCGTACGTGCGCCAGCGCGGCCTGCGCGCCACGATCGCCCGGCTGTTCAACACCGTCGGGCCGCGGCAGACCGGCCGGTACGGCATGGTCCTCCCGCGCTTTGTTCGGCAGGCGCTGCGGGGTGAGCCGCTGACCGTGTTCGGCACCGGCAAGCAGGTGCGCTGCTTCTGCCACGTGCTCGACGTGGTGCCCGCCCTGATCAGGCTCGTCGCCGCCGAGAGCGCGTGCGGCAAGGCGGTCAACTTCGGCAGCAGTGAGCAGGTGTCGATCGAGGGGCTGGCCCAGCAGGTGATCGCGGCCACCGGGTCCGCCAGCACGATCGCGAG
>Ga0335073_10014809_pt1 | contig 10922 bp, 4 predicted proteins | sample Lox_Sample_22_FD_207093 | JGI IMG/M metagenome (GOLD analysis project Ga0335073, IMG submission 207093) | Soil microbial communities from Loxahatchee National Wildlife Refuge, Florida, United States - Lox_Sample_2.2 | ecosystem: Environmental > Terrestrial > Soil > Wetlands | place: USA: Florida... | reverse complement strand
GCTCCCATGCTTCAGTAGAGTCCATTCGGAAACAAATTGAAGGTCATACTACGATTCGGGAGAAGGTTTCTACTTCTGTAGATCTGCCATTGTCGAACGAGTGCAAGCGGGTGCTGGCGTACGCAGCGGAAGAGGCAGAGCGCCTGTCGCACAAGCATATTGGTACGGAACACTTGCTGCTCGGATTGCTCCGTGAAGAGAAGTGCTTTGCAGCGGAGATTTTGCACGAGCGTGGCCTGCGCCTGCTTGCCATCCGTGAGGAACTGGCTCGCGCCACCCAGGAAAAGGCTCCGCCTTCGCAGCGCAATCGTGAATCGAGTCTGTTAGTTGAGTTTTCGCGCGATCTGACCCAGGCCGCCATGGACAATCAACTCGATCCGCTGGTCGGCCGTGATCAGGAGTTGGAGCGTGTGGTGCAGATTCTGTGCCGTCGCACCAAGAACAATCCGGTGCTGATCGGTGAACCGGGCGTAGGCAAGACTGCGATCGTGGAAGGACTGGCGCAGCGCATCTCCGATGGCGAAGTGCCCAGCTTCCTGGCCGACAAACGCGTTCTGGCTCTCGATCTCTCGCTTATCGTCGCTGGAACCAAGTATCGCGGCCAGTTTGAAGAGCGTCTGAAAACCATCATGAAAGAGTTGATGGAGAACCAGAACTCGATCATTTTCATCGACGAGTTGCACACTCTGGTGGGCGCGGGCTCCGCGGAAGGTTCTCTGGATGCGGCCAACATCCTCAAGCCGGCGTTGTCTCGCGGCGAAATTCAGTGCATCGGCGCAACCACGCCGGCGGAATATCGCAAGTCCATCGAGAAGGATCGCTCACTTGAGCGCCGTTTCCAGGCGGTGAAAGTCCCACCTCCGAACGAGGAAGACGCGGTCAAGATCATCATGGGCATCAAGGATCGCTATGAGAAGTTCCATGCGGTCAGCTACACCGATGATTCGATCCAGTTCGCGGTTTCTCATTCCAACCGCTACATTCCCGATCGGTTCTTGCCCGATAAAGCAATCGACCTGATCGATGAGGCCGGTGCGCGCGTCAAGCTGCGCCAGACCTCCTTGCCCGAAGAGATCACCGAGGTGCAGAAGCGCATCAAGTTCATCGTCCATCGCATGGAAAACGCGATTGCCAATCATGAATTTGAGAAGGCTCGCTTCTATTCCGACGAGGAGCGCAAAGAGCGCGAGAACCTGCGCGCCCTGCGTGACAAGTACCACCTCGATGACTCGACCGCTGGGATCGTCAGCCGCGAGGACATCGAAGATGTGGTGAGCCGCTGGACGGGCGTGCCTGTCACTTCGATCAAGGAAGAAGAAACGCAGAAGCTGCTTCGTGTCGAGGAAGAGCTGCACAAGCGGGTGATCTCGCAGGACAAGGCGATCTCCGCTCTGTCGCGTGCGATTCGCCGCTCGCGGGCCGGCCTCAAGTCGCCTAACCGTCCGATCGGTTCGTTCCTCTTCCTGGGACCCACCGGCGTCGGCAAGACGGAAATGGCGCGCACTCTGGCCCAATTCCTTTTCGGCAGCGAAAAGGCTTTGATCCGCTTCGACATGTCCGAGTTCATGGAGAAGCACTCGGTCTCCAAGCTCATCGGCTCGCCTCCGGGCTACGTGGGCTACGAGGAGGGTGGGCAGCTCACCGAACGGGTAAAGCGATCGCCATACTCTGTGGTGCTGCTGGATGAAATCGAGAAGGCTCATCCGGATGTCTTCAACATCCTCTTGCAGGTCTTTGAAGACGGTCAGCTTACCGACGGTCTCGGCAACACGGTGGACTTCAAGAACTCGATCATCATCATGACCTCCAACATCGGCGCGCGGCATTTGCAGCGCAAGCAAGGCCTTGGCTTCCAGTCAGATCGCGAAGACCTGCTGATGGACAAGATGGAGGAGCTGGTCAAGAACGAGGTGAAGCGAACCTTCAATCCCGAATTCCTGAACCGGCTCGATGAAGTCATCATCTTCATGGCGCTTTCGGATCAGGATCTGATTCAGATTCTGGAACTGCTCGTTCAGCAGCTGAACGCCAATCTGATCCAGAAGGCGATTACGTTGTCCGTAACCGAGGATGCCAAGAAGTGGATTCTGGAGAAGACGTTGGTCGACCGCACCTACGGAGCAAGACCTTTGCGCCGTGCGTTGCAGCGCTACGTTGAAGATCCGCTTTCCGAAGCCTTGATCGCAGGCGGCATCTCGGAACGTCCAGCGTTTCTCGAGGTCTACCTGGAAAACAACCAGCTCTTCTACCGGCCCGTAAGCCAGGTAGGAGACGATAAATCCAGCGGCATCCTGCTCTACAGCAACTAGCAGGATCGTCCATCTACCACGAAGGCCGGGGCAAAAGCCCCGGCCTTCGTGCGTGTACCGCAAACCAGTCCCGAAGGGGACGCCACAAGCTGCTCTACGGAGCCACGGATCTGCAGCTCGCTTGCTATCGGAGATGATCCTCAACCAACCGAGCGGCCCCTACGAAAGCAACAGTTCGATATCTTCGCGGGTCAAGTCGCGGATAAGGCTGTTTTCCGCGCCGATGATCGCGTCGGCTAGATTTCGCTTGGTCTCCTGCAGTTTTAGAATCTTCTCTTCTACTGTGTCGCGGGCGATCAGTCGATAAGCGAAGACCTGTTTTACCTGGCCAATGCGATGTGTCCGGTCCACGGCTTGAGCCTCGACCGCAGGGTTCCACCAGGGATCGAGAATAAACACATAGTCGGCAGCCGTAAGATTCAGGCCTACACCGCCAGCTTTCAGACTGATAAGGAATAGCTGGCAACGGCAATCATGCTGGAACCGTTGCACCCGTGCCTCGCGGTCGGCAGTTTTGCCATCAAGATACTCATACTCGATGCCCTCGCCGGAGAGTTGTGCACGAAGAATTCCCAGCAGACTCGTGAATTGAGAGAATATCAACGCTTTATGGCCTTCATCGAGCACCGAGCGCAACTGTTCTAAAAGGACTTCCAGCTTTGCGCTGGATTCCGTGACTCGCTTGCGGTCCACCAGCCCAGGATGACAGGCTGCCTGCCGTAGGCGGAGCAGCGCTTCGAGCACTTGAATCTTGGACTTCCCGATTCCTTCGGAGCCGATCTTGCGCAGCAGCGCTTCGCGATAGTGATGGCGCAGTTCGTTATACAAAGCGCGCTGCGGCGCTTCCAGCTCACAATAGATGGTCTGCTCGATCTTTGCCGGCAACTCCTTGGCTACCTGCTCCTTTGTGCGCCGCAAAAGAAACGGCCGCAAGGCCTGGGCAAGCAGTCGGCGCGTCTCCTCGCCCAGGTTTTGTTTGGACGCGCCTGCAAACGCTCCAAAGGAGCCCAACATGCCTGGGTTGAGGAACTCAAAGAGCGACCACAATTCGCCCAGGTGATTTTCTACTGGCGTTCCACTCAGTGCCAATCGATAGTTTCCCCGCAGCAGACGGACAGCTTTGGCCGATTCCGTCTTGGCATTCTTGATCGCCTGTGCCTCGTCCAGAATCAGGTAGTCGAAGACTCTATCTTTGAAGTGAAGAGCATCGCGGCGCAGCGTTCCGTAGGTAGTGAGAATGACGTCATAGTCCGCGAATTCGTCTTTGCTCCGGGCGATGCCGGTGTAATCCAGCACCCGAAGCTGAGGAGTGAATCGCTGAATCTCCTGTTTCCAATTGAAGATCAGCGATTTGGGAACGACCACCAGTGACGGAGCGTCCACCTTGCTTTCGGCCCGCAGCTCACGGCGGCTTTCCAGCACGGCCAAGACCTGGGCGGTTTTGCCTACGCCCATGTCGTCCGCGAGACACCCTCCAAAAGAGAACTGGCGAAGGAAGTTCATCCACCCCACGCCTTCTCTCTGGTACTCACGCAATGTCCCCTGAAAGCCGGCCGGCTGCTCGGCTGGGCCGATAGATGTAAATCGCGCCAGCTCCTCGCGCACGCGCCGGAAAGTCTCATCGCAACCCACCTCGGGTTGCGTCACCAGCAGAGCGTCGAGCATTCCGGCTTGCGATGAACGGAAGCGAATATGCTCATTGCCCGCCTCGCCCAGTTCCGCCACTGGATGGAATCGCCGCAACCACTCCTCGGGAAGCAAACCGTAGGAGCCGTCGTCAAGCAATACCATCGTTTCGCCCTTCTTGAGAGCGGCCAGCAATCGTGGCAGCCGCGCAATCGTCTCGCCGTATTCCACCGCGCCTTGAAGTTCGAACCAATCTACCCCGCTGGCAACCGAAACGCTGCTTTTCCCCGGCGAGCGAAACACTTTTCCTTCCGCTAAAACATGCCAGTCGCGCGCTGTGAGCTCGCGGACAATCTGTGGGAGTTTGGCGGGCGCGAAATCCCATCCTTCGCGCCACCCGGAATCTCCACACCGTAGGCCGAGCTCCTGCAGAAGTGTCGCCGCTGCTGTCTCAAACGCGTTGTCACGGTGCAGAAATCGCCGTGTGGCGGCGTCATACCTTCCTCGTCCCGGCTCCCTTTCCAGGACCCTGAAGTCTCCATATTCGAACGAGAGCTCCGCTGGCATGCGCTCTTTGACTCTCCCATAGAGCCGGGCTGGCCGGCTGATCTTTAGGCACGGCCGCGGAGAAAGGAATATTTCTTCATATCTCCATTCCTCGGGCAATTCGAGTGGCGGCGCCGCAGGCAGGCCCAATAGACCGGCAAGAAACTCTCCCCGGTCTTCCTCAGGAATAACAATGGATCCACTTTTGCGCAGCAGGGTGATCCAGCGACCAGAGTGATCATCCTCCAGCGGCGCAACCCACTCGCTCGTAACGAGAACGGAGCCTGCCACAGCCAGCAGCGGCTCCTTTAGAGGCAAACCCTCCTCTCCGCGTCGAAAGTCGCCGGTCAATCGCCATCCTTGGTTTCCGCTTCTCTCAACCTTCAAGACGAGCCTCCAGGGTTTCGCACCGTTCCACCAGAGCGGCAGTTGATCGACTACGCCTGTTGCAAAAGGCAAAAAGCACCGCCCAGTGCGCAATATCTGTGGCAGGAGCACCTGGGTCATCGAGGGATATAGGAAAAACGATTGATAGGAACCGTACGAGCCATAGGAACCAGCTCCCAGGAGCATGGACAGAATCTCCCGGTCCTCTTGCGTTGGTAAAGTCACAATCTCGTCTTGCCGGATCGAGCATGGCTTGGGCCGGGATTTCGTCGCTCCATCTTTGCCGCGTTTACGACGCGCGAGAGTGAGGGAAACGCTGCCCACCGAGTAGCTGCTGGTCTCCACGATATAGATGACTTCCGAGTTCTTTGGCCAACTCGGCATGCCTATTCGGCTGTCGCTCGCAGCCATAGCTATCTGATTTAGCTGCTCTTTCCAGGCCGGCGGCCGGGGAGGTGGGGGAGTTCGAATCCCTCCCACATCGCCACGGCCTCGCGTCTTCATGCCCACGGGAAAATCGCCCTGGGCGAATGCAAACGTTTCTCGCCGCAGCGCAACATCTGCCTCGGAGCTTACTTCGGAGAGATGCCCGGCCTGCTGGGCGCTAAGGATTGTTGCCCATAGATGCTTACAGGGAGAGGAATGCTCTTCGAAGTAAGGGCAGTCGCAATAGAAAAATAGCCTGGGATTCTCCCATTGCAGTGAGACTTCGTAGATCTCCGACCCACGAACGATAGCGGCCACTTCCACGGCCGAGCCTCTATTGATCGTTACCCGTTTGGCGAGAAAATATTCGGCGCCGCGATTTCTGGAGGAAAAAGTGAAATGGCGTGCCAGGTCCGAAGAGAGGCTCGTTTGGTGGACGCTCGTCAACTCGCTCACTTCCCAATTCTAACGAGCCCTGTGGCACTCAGGCGCCGGAAATCAGACTTATGCGGCGATCAATATTACGAACTCAGATTGATTGCACCGACTTTCATGCCCTGTCTGGTCTTTAGGTTATGCCGCCCGAACCTCTTGAGAATCCCGGTTCTGTTCGGGCCATTACAATCTGTTAAGAGCGCACCGAATGGCGGATCTTCTACAGCGAATCCACGTGGTTGATTCACATACCGGCGGTGAGCCGACCCGAACCGTTATCGGCGGCGGTCCGGATCTGGGCAAAGGCAGCTTGCAAGAACAGAAGCGAAGCTTTGAGAAAGAACACGCGGCGTTCCGCAGAGCGCTGGTCACTGAGCCCCGCGCTTCGGAAGCCGTCGTCGGCGCATTGCTTTGTGAACCAACGCAAGCGGACTGCACAACGGGCGTCATTTTCTTCAATAACAGTGGCTGTCTGGGAATGTGCGGACACGGGACCATCGGCGTGATGGCCACGCTTGCCTACCTGGGAAAAATCAAGCCCGGAAAGCACCGCATCGAAACGCCGGTGGGCATCGTCGTCGCCACGCTGCATCAAAATGGGAAAGTCACCTTCGAAAATGTGCCAAGCTACCGATTAGCCTCAGCGGTAAAAGTTGAAGTGCCAGGATACGGACCAGTCATCGGTGACGTCGCCTGGGGCGGTAACTGGTTTTTCCTCACCGGACAACATCCCTGTCCCATAGATCGCGCCCACCTCGATCAGCTCACCGACTTTACCTGGGCCATCCGGCAAGCCCTCACGGCTAACGAGATTCACGGCGCGGAAGGCGCCGAGATCGACCACATCGAGCTATATGGTCCCGGATCTTCCCCGGAGATCGACGCCCGTAATTTCGTGCTGTGTCCAGGAAAGGAATACGACCGGTCGCCTTGCGGCACCGGCACAAGCGCGAAACTCGCCTGCCTGCACGCCGATTGCCGGTTGGTTCCCGGCCAGGTCTGGCGGCAGGAAAGCGTCATTGGCAGCGTCTTTGAAGGTTGCCTCGTCGAGCGGGAAGGCATTCTCGTGCCCAGCGTCACCGGATCCGCTTACATCACCGCAGACTCGACCCTTATCCTCGACCCAAGTGATCCCTTCCGCTGGGGAATCGCAAGTGACTCCATCATTTGACGCAGTCATTGTGGGTGGCGGCATTGTGGGCGCCGCGTGTGCGTTGGCGTTCTCCCAGCAAGACATGCATTTGGCGCTGGTCGAGAGGGCGGAGCCTGGCGCGGGAGCCACGTCCGCGGCAATGGGCCATATCGTCGTGCTCGACGATTCTCCCGCACAACTCGCTCTGACTCGCTACTCGCAGGCGCTCTGGCGGGAAGTAGCAGCTGAACTGCCGCCAGACGCGGAATACACCACGCGTGGCACCCTCTGGGTCGCCGCTGATGATGAGGAGCTGCAGGAGATTCGTCGCAGACACGGTGCCTATGTTGACTACGGCATCCCCTCGCAAGTCGTCGATCAGCAGTCGCTCACCCGGCTTGAACCTGAACTTCACCCCGGCCTGGCCGGAGGGTTATTGGTAACCGAGGATGCAGTCGTTTCTCCGCAGATTGCTGCCCGGTTCTTGCTGCAGCAAGCGATGGCCCGGAATACCATGCTGGTGAAAGGTAACGTTGTATCCATGGGCAATGGCAAAGTTATGCTTGGCAACGGCGACGAACTCCGTGCGCCTGTCCTCGTCAATGCCGGGGGTGAGTGGGCTTCTGCCTTGACCCCCGGACTGCCGGTAGCCAACCGAAAAGGGCACCTGGCCATTACGCATCCATATCCGGGCTTTCTGCGCTACCAGGTCGTGGAGTTGGGCTACCTCAAGAGCGCTCATGTCACTACCACGGATACCGTAGCCTGCAATGTGCAGCCAAGAAAAAATGGCCAGCTCCTGATCGGCTCGTCGCGCCAATTTGGTGTCGAGAGCAGGGAAGTGGACAGCCAGTTGATGGCCCGCATGTTGCAGCGCGGAGCCGAGTATCTCCCCGGATTGCCATCACTCTCGATAGAACGTACATGGACTGGATTCCGCGCCGCCACACCCGACAAGGTCCCTTTGATCGGCCGATCGGCAAATGACGAGACCGTCTTCCTCGCCACCGGGCACGAAGGCCTCGGCATCACGACCTCCCTCGGAACCGCCCGGCTTTTGGCAGACCTCATTGCTCGAAAGACGCCGGCCATTCCCGTCGAACCCTACTCTCCAAGCCGAAGCATCTCGGCGCCAGCTTTTCCTCCCCGCGAAAATTGATCACGCTAAATTCGCGAGCTTCGTTTCGTTTGTATCAGGGCGCGACTTTTAGTCGTGCCCTGAACCCGGGTGAAAAAAGTTGGGCTTTAGCCCTGCTTCCAGTTTGTTCAATGGAAGCGAGGCCGAGGGAACCTCGGCGATGCTTGCGAAGTTTTCGGCAGCGAAGCAAACACATCCAGCATCTATTGCACCCTTTGCGCAATCCATTGCATAGGTAGACTGATTGAGTCGGCACCTCGCGAACTTGGAGCGCACAACATGGAGCTCGCATTGGACTTAAAACCCGTATCGTTGATTGGCTTTAGCGATGGTGCGGAAGGCACCTCATTCACCGGAGTGAATCCGGCGACTGGCCAGCCGCTGGAACCAAAGTTTTCTTCGGCGAGCGCAGACGATCTGGAGCGGGCGGCGACACTGGCGCAGAGCGCGTTTCCGGTCTACGGTAATCTCTCCGGCAAGGAGAGGGGGGCTTTCCTGCGCAAGATTGCATCCGCGATCGAAGCGGCAGGACCGGCAATCATTCAACGAGCCAATCTGGAGACAGCTCTGCCGGAGGCCCGCCTCCAGGGCGAACTAGCCCGGACCTGCGACCAGCTCAGATTGTTCGCCGAGGTAGTAGAGGAAGGCTCCTGGGTCGATGCGCGCCTTGATTCCGCTGACCCCAACCGCAAACCGCTTCCCAAGCCATCAATCCGCTCCATGCACACGCCGCTGGGCCCGGTCGCCGTATTCGGCGCCAGCAACTTTCCCCTGGCCTTCTCCGTAGCTGGGGGAGACACTGCGTCCGCCTTCGCGGCCGGCAATCCCGTCATTGTCAAGGCGCACCCTGCGCACCCAGGTACCAGCCTGCTGGTTGCCCATGCGGTCCGTGAAAGTGTGAAGGCCTGTGGCTTGCCGGAAGGTGTCTTCTCCTTGCTGTTCGACTCGGGCGTGGAGGTAGGGGTTCAGCTGGTCCAGCACCCGGCGATCAAGGCTGTTGCGTTTACCGGATCGTTTGCCGGGGGCACAGCCCTGATGAAGCTGGCGGCTGCCCGCCCGGAGCCCATCCCCTGCTACTCCGAAATGGGGAGCGTGAACCCGGTGTTCGTGTTGCCAGGAGCGTTGAAGGCGCGTGCGAGTGCGGTTGCTAATGGCCTGCAGGGTTCCCTGATTCTCGGTGCCGGCCAATTTTGTACCAAGCCTGGCCTGGTGCTTGTCCCCGAGCAGGACGGTACTCCCGGTTTCATCAGGGAATTAGGGGAGAAGGTCGCAGGGACGCCGTCCCAAACTCTTCTCACCAAAGGTATTGCCGATCGCTACACCGCTGCCGTCAAGAATCGCGAAGCGACCATTCTCGCGGAAGGATCAAAGCCGGATCCAAGCGATGGAGCTGCGACCGTGCAGGCTTCGTTGTTCGTTGCCGACTATCAAGACCTGGTGGACAATCCTGAATTGGCACAGGAGATTTTCGGCCCCACTACCGTGGTCGTGGGCTACCAGGACCGTAAGCAACTGCTTGCCGTCGCTGAGCAACTGGAAGGGCATCTCACGGCGACGCTACAGGCGGACGAGAACGAGTTGGCGGATTACGCGGATTTGATCCAGATTCTTACCCGCAAAGTGGGCCGCCTCATCCTGAACGCCTATCCGACCGGAGTTGAAGTTTGCCATGCGATGGTTCACGGGGGCCCGTTTCCCGCCACCAGCGATGGCCGCTCCACGTCTGTAGGTACGCAAGCCATCTATCGCTTCACCCGCCTGGTCTGCTATCAATCCTTCCCCGACGCGGCCCTTCCCGATGAGTTAAAGAGCAGCAATCCGTTGCGAATCATGCGCCTGCTGGACGGTGAGAGGACCCGCCATCCCTCAGCCTAGCGTCCCGCTATGCGGTCCAGGTGACGATCGCGCCATAAGCCGGTAAACTCCCTGCGACAATGGGGAAAGAGGCTTGGCCATGGCTACTGAAGACACCAACCGCCGGGATTTCCTGAAACTGGGTAGCGCCGCATTGGCTGCCACATCTGTACCGTGGACGGCGCGCAGCTACGCCGCCATTACCGGGGCGAACGACCGCGTACGCGTTGCGCTCGTTGGCGCCGGGGACCGGGCCAGGAGTTCGCTGGTGCCCGCCTTCCAGGATCACGCCAAGGAACTGAATTTCGAATTCGTTGCCGTTTCGGATATCTGGAACCGTCGTCGTGACGAAGGAGCAGCCTTCATTCAGAAACAGTGCGGCGGCGGTTCTATCGCCGGTGTGCGCAACAATGACGAGCTTTACGCGCGTAAAGATGTCGACGCGGTCATCGTCGCCACCGCCGATTTCCAACATGCCCTACACGGGATCGAAGCGGTGCACGCGGGCCGCGACGCTTACGTCGAAAAACCCACTGCCCATACCATGGAGGATGCCCGTGCTTTCCTGGCGGCCGTTCAGCAGACAGGCAAAGTAGTAGCCGTTGGTACGCAGCGTCGCAGTACGCCGAGCTATCAAAAAGCGTACGAGTACATTCAGTCCGGCAAATTCGGCGACATCGTCGCCGTGGAAATGACCTGGAACGTCAACCAACCCGGGCGTTGGCGCCGGCCTAATGTCGTGCCGCTCTTGAAGGAGCAGGATACTGACTGGAAGCGCTACCTCCTCAACCGGCCTTACGAGCCCTTTGACGCCCGCAAGTATCTCGAGTTCCGGCTGTTCTGGCCTTATTCCTCAGGCATACCGGATCAGTGGCTGGTTCACCAGATCGATACGGTCCACTGGTTCACCGGATATCCGCATCCGCGAAGTGTGGTAGCCAGCGGCGGCATTTATCTGTGGAAAGATGGCCGCAAGAATTGGGACACCATGACCGCTGTTTTCGACTACGGTCCGCTCGACGATCCCACGAAGGGTTTCCAGGTGATTTATTCATCGCGTATGACCAAC
>Ga0335073_10014808_pt1 | contig 10922 bp, 6 predicted proteins | sample Lox_Sample_22_FD_207093 | JGI IMG/M metagenome (GOLD analysis project Ga0335073, IMG submission 207093) | Soil microbial communities from Loxahatchee National Wildlife Refuge, Florida, United States - Lox_Sample_2.2 | ecosystem: Environmental > Terrestrial > Soil > Wetlands | place: USA: Florida... | reverse complement strand
GATTACGCACGGTGACGCGATGGCGCCATTCCGGCTGCGGGCCGGTGGCCCACTCGGGGAGATAGCGCTCGACGGGGGCGTCGAGGTCGAGGGGCGAGGGAAAATCGCCTTCCACTAATTTTTCGACCAGCGTGGTGGTGACCACGACCTTGGTGAGCGAGGCCATGTCGTACATAGTGTCGAGCTTGACCGGCGGAGCATTGGTGTCGTAACTGAGCTTGCCGAAGGCGTGCAGCGAGACCTTGCCCTTGTAGCCGATGGCGATGGTGGCGCCGGGGAAAGCTTTGTCGGCAATGGCGTTTTCGATGACAGTGAAGGCAGGCTGAAGTTGCGCTTCGCCGCGCACGTCCATCGGTTCGAGCTTCATCGGATACGCGGGGAGATCGATGCCGTAACCGGCCTTCAGATCGACGCCGGGAATGGTGACGGGCAAATGGCCCTGGATGGGGATTTCGCCGAAGAGCGCGCGGGCCATGGAGATTTGCGCCACATCGCTGATGCCGAAGGCGGAAAGCCACGTTTGCGCCTGAGGGAAACGCTCGATCAGGTAAGGGCTGCCAAAACCGAGGGTGATGACGGGCTTGCCGGATTTGTAGATTTGGTCGACGAGGGGAACCTGGTCGGCGGGAAGGTCGATGGTGCCCTTGCGGTCGCTGACGCGCACGAAGAGAGCGAGGATGGCGACGTCGTAGGTGTCTGGCGAAGGGAGTTTGAGGGTGTCGGCGTGGACAAATTTGGTATCGGCGCGCAGGGAGACGAGCGAGTCGAAGCGCGAACGAAGCTGAGGCTCGAGATCTTCGCCGGGATAAGGCTCGGGGTCGGAGTAGAGGTTCACGAGAAGAGCGCGAGTGGGTTTGGTGGCGTCGAGGGGAAGGAGATGCTGCTGATCGCGGAGGAGGGTGACGCCGCGGTCGGAAATTTCCTGGGCGGTTTGCTGCCAACCGGTGGTGCCGAATTTTTGGTTCAGGTCAGTAATGTCGACGAGGCGATTCTTGTTGAGGCCGAGACGAGCTTTGGCTTGCAGGATGCGGCGAATGGAGGCGTCGAGGCGGTCCTGCGGGATGTGGCCGGACTTTACGGCGGCGAGCACGGCCTCATAGGCGGCGTCGGGAACCGGAGGCATAAGCAGCGCGTCGGCACCAGCGAGGAAAGCGCGCACCGCAGCGTCGCCCGGGGCATAGCGCACGGTGATGCCGCCCATATCGAGCGCGTCGGTGATCACGAGGCCCTGGAAACCGAGTTGTTTGCGGAGCAAGTCAGTGAGGATGTTCGTAGAGAGCGTTGCGGGGGTGTTGGGATCGGGCTCAAACGCGGGAACGTTGAGGTGGCCGGTCATGATGCTGCCGACGCCTGCAGCAATAGCGGCGCGGAAGGGCACCAGTTCGAGATGCTCGAGGCGATCGCGGTTGGCTGTGATGGTGGGCAGGTCGATGTGCGAATCCGTGGCAGTGTCACCGTGACCGGGGAAATGCTTGGCGGTGGCTAAGGCACCGTTATCTTCGACGCCGTGGATAAATTCGGAGACATATTGGGCAACGCGCTGGGGATCTTCGCCGAAGGAACGAGTATTGATGATGGGATTGGCGGGATTGTTGTTCACATCGCAGACCGGGGCGTAGATCCACTGGACGCCGACGGCGCGGGCTTCGAGGGCGGTAATTTTGCCCATGGTGTAGGCGTCTTTGGGATTGCCTGCGGCGGCTAGGGCCATCGCGGTGGGGAAGGACGTGCCTTCATCCTGGCGCATGGCGGTGCCACGTTCGTAATCGGCGCCAATGAGCAGGGGAAGCTTGGATTTGGACTGCAGTTGATTGGCGAGCACGGCGGTGGGATAAGCCTGATCCTTGACGATGCCGAGGGGCGAGCCGTGGGTAATGGTGATAAAGCCGCCGACGTGGAGGTCGTTGATGTCGTGCATCATCTGGGCGTAAGTGTCGGAGTCCGTGGCGGTGAAGCTGCCATGGTAGGTAGTGAAGAGAAGCTGACCGACCTTTTCTTCGACGGTCATTTGGCGCAGCGTGCTCTCGACCCATTTATTTTGTTCTGGAGTGAGCGGAGTGAGCGGGGAAGTGGATTGCGTTTCCACTTTAGAAGTAGAGGCGGTGGAGGATTTGTTGGGGCGAGTGCGGCTACGAGCCTTAGCTGTCATAATCGATAAAAGCAAAATGGGCAAAAGCAGAAGTGCGGCGTAGCGCCTGTTCATTTTTAGAAGGTTCTCCCGGCCGCTCGCCCTGCGCCCTGACTGTATATAGCACGCACACCGGACGCTCACAATGAAGGTGCGAACGGCACGTTCCAGAATATCATTGGGAACTATGAAAACACTGACGAGTTTGCAGGTGGATCGAAAAGCATTTTTTGCGGCGATGGTGGCGCTGGGGTTTGTGTTGCTGCTGGCATTGGCGCAAGGTGAGCGCGCATGGGCGCTGAGCGGGCAGAAGCACAAGTCGGCCAGTGGACATGTGGGACGAGTGCAGACGGGGCTGGACGTGTTGGAGGCGGAAAAGTTTGCGCCGCTGAAGGGCAAGCACGTGGGCCTGATCACGAATCATACCGGGCTGGACTTTCAGGGACGGACGACGATCGATCTTTTGGCGCACGCGCCGGGCGTAGAGTTGGTCGCGCTGTTCAGTCCCGAACATGGCATCGCGGGACACGCGGATGAGAAGGTGGCGTCGTCGCAGGATGCGTCGACGGGATTGCCGATTTACAGCTTGTATGGGGATACCAAGCGTCCGACGGACGAAATGCTGAAGGGCATCGATGCGCTGGTGTTCGATGTGCAGGATGCCGGGGTGCGCTTCTACACGTACACCACGACGATGGGCTACTGCATGGAGGAGGCTGCCAAACGAGGGATTCCGTTCTATGTGCTGGACCGGCCGAACCCGATTGGCGGAGAAATTGTGGAAGGGCCGATGCTGGATGCGGACAAGACCTCGTTTGTGGCGTACTATCCGCTGCCGGTGCGGTATGCGCTGACGATCGGGGAGTTGGCGCAGTTGTTCAACAGCGAGAATCACATCAACTGCGAGTTGCACGTGATTGAGATGAAGAACTGGCACCGCAATTATTTTCTTGAGAGCACGGGAGTGCGTTGGGTACCGCCTTCGCCGAATCTGCGGACGTTGAAGGGGACGATTCTGTATCCGGGGCTGGAAATTCTGCAAAGCGCGGGCGTGTCTGTGGGACGCGGGACTGAGGCGCCGTTTGAGGAATTTGGCACGCCGTGGATGGATGGCGAAGAAGTGGCGGCGGCGTTGAACGCGCGCAACTTGGCGGGACTGCGTTTTACGAACCAGCCGTATATTCCGGTGAGCGGATTGTACGCGGGAAAACATTGTGGCGGCGTAAGCATCCGGGTGACGGATCGCGCGGCGGTGCGGAGCGTGCGGATGGGGTTGGAGATTGCGGCGGTGCTGCTGAAGAAGTACCCGGGGCAGTTTGATGTGAGCAAGACGATTACGCTGTTGGGGAATCAGGCGACGGTGGACGCTCTGAAGGCGGGGACGCCGGTGGAGCAGATTATTGCCAGTTGGGGACCGGAGTTGGCGGCGTTTGATGAGGTGCGGCAGAAGTATTTTTTGTATAGGTAGGGACCCGCGATCAGCGATCAGCGATCAGGAAGCGGAGGCAAGACGCGAGGATCGAAGAGGGATTCCTCACTCCGCGGACTGCGTTCGGAATGACATGGTCTTTGAGGGTGGCGTGGCATGGCGAACGGCCCGCTTCAGCCCTTTGCAAGGCTCAGGATAAAAAAGCGGGCCCTACAAAGGCTAGGTAAGACCCGGCGGTTGAGATCCTTCGTCGCAAACGACGCTCCTCAGGATGACAAACTCAGAAAAATCGGCATGAAAGCGACTTAATCGATTGGCGCAGTACTATTGACTTTTGGCGCTCATATATAAGAGTCTTACATGTAAGAGGGTAAGTTATGATTCGCACAGAACTGAAGCGGGGAACGGCGGAACTGGCGGTGCTGAGTGTTTTGGAAGAGGGGCCGCTGCATGGGTACGAAATTGGGCGGCGGATTGCCGAGCAGTCGGATGGGGCGCTGCGGTATACCTTGGCGGCGCTATACCCGTTGCTGTACCGGATGGAGCAACGCGGGTGGCTGCGCGGGGAATGGGAAACGGGCCCGAGCGGAAAACGCAGGCGGTGTTACCGGTTGCTGGCGCGCGGACGAAAGATGCTGAAGCCGATGCGGGAGGAATGGGTGGACCTGTTCCGGGCGTTGCGGCGCGTGGCGAAGGTGACCCATGCGTGATTGGCGAGCGTACGTGGAGGGCCGGTTGGGCACGCTGCGGCTGGAACGAACCGAGGCGGACGAAGTGGTGCGGGAATTGGCGGGTCATCTGGAGGAGTGCTACGAAGCGTTGCGCGCGCAAGGAGTGAGCGAAGAAGCGGCGTTTTCACGGGCGGGTGCGGAGGCAGGGAATTGGGCGGAGTTGCGACGTGGTGTGATTTTGGTCAAGGAGGGCAGGATGAGCGATCGCGTGAAGCAAATCTGGATTCCGAGCCTGGTGACGTTGTCTGGCTGGGCTGTGTTGGGAGTGGTCATTTGGTCGCCCTTGATGTGGGAGTCTTGGAACGCGGCCAGGCGGGGAGTCATACTCTTTCCGCCCTTGGTGATTTTGTATTGGCCCTGGCTGTTGAGCTTGATATTCATCGGAGCGGCAGGGGCGTATCTTTCGCGCCGAGCCAAGGCCACAGGATGGCGGGTGTATTTGTCGGGGGCATTTCCGGTGTTGACGGTCGGAGTCGTGTTTGCGGTGACCTTTCCATTCGCGTTTGTGGTCGATGCCCAGGTGGCGCCGTTTTTCAAGATTACCTCGATGCTGGCGAATGTGGTGAGCTGGATTGTGCTGCCGGGAATAGCGTTGTGGCTGGGCGTCGTGGTGGAGGGAATGCTGCGTCAAAAGCGGGTTGCGGATTAAAGCACTTGGCCTAAGGCTAGGCTAATTCTGGCGCCCACATGGGGCGGTGATTAACGCCACGAGGCGAAATGAAGACCGCTCCGGTGAAGGGCTGGGCAGCCGTAAAAGCGGCGGCGAGCCGCCGCACTCCAAGGCGGATTCTGGCGGGGAGATGTGTTAGAGTCGCGGGATGCGCATTGTGTCCTTGCTGCCGTCGGCGACGGAAACCCTGTTTGCGCTGGGGTTTGACGACGAAATTGTGGGCGTAAGCCACGAGTGCGATTTCCCACCGAGAGCGAAGACGAAAACGTGTGTGGTGTATTCGCGGCTGCCGAAGGATGTGACTCCGGCGGAGACGGACCGGCTGGTGCGGCAATACGTGGAACGCGGCGAATCGATTTATGGGGTGGACCACGAAATTTTGAAGGCGTTGAAACCGGACCTGATTGTCACCCAAGACTTGTGCCACGTTTGCGCGGCGACGCCAGATGAGTTGGGCGCAGCCCTGGCGCACCTGCGCAAGCAGCCGGAGGTGTTGAGCCTGGACCCGTTGGACTTGGGCGATGTGTGGCGCGACATTTTGTGGATTGGCGAGACTACAGGGCGGCGCGAACGGGCGCAGCAGTTCGTGGAGAAGATCGGTGCGCGGCTCGCGCAGATCGAAGCGGGAGTGGCGCAAACCAAAGAACGGCCGCGGGCGGTGGTGTTGGAGTGGCTGAGTCCGTTCTATGTGGGCGGGCACTGGGTGCCGGAGATGGTGGCGCAGGCGGGCGGAGTCAATGTGCTGGGGAAGGCGAAGACGCCGTCGTATCGCGTGACGCTGGAAGAAGTTGTGGAGGCCGCGCCGGAAGTGCTGTTGATTGCGCCGTGCGGATACAACGCCGAACAGGCGAAGAAAGAATATTTGTCGATGGAGTTTCCGGAGACGTGGGGGAGTTTGCCAGCGGTGCGCGATGGGCGGGTGTTCGCGTTGGATGCGAATGGAGTGGTGTCGCGTCCGGCGGGGCGGTTGGTGACGGGGATAGAGGCGATGGCGAAGGCAATGCACCCGGGGCTGAGGGTGAGGAAGAAAGTGGCGTCGGTGGTGGTGCGGGTGGGTGAGGCGCCGCAGAGTGGCCGGTCGGCGGGCGCGGGGTTGTGAAGAGATCGGGTGATCGGCGAACAGCGATCAGGAATCAGGAAGAGACTCATCGGTTAAGACCGGGTTGTGGCTGCAGTTGGGATCCTTCGTCGCATCCGCCTACGCGCTGCGCGCTATGGCGGACAGGCGCTCCTCAGGATGACAAGTCAGTTTTATTGGTTGTTCTCTTTTTGCCGGGAGAACACCTTCAAATCAAAGGTACTTCGATTCGTGCCCAGAATATGAGGCTCAGGGCAAGGCCGAGCTCCCGCACTCCTTATTGAGGTGTAAGACGTGGGGAAAAACCCAAGACCCACCCTCAGAAAGCGAGGGTGGGGCACCCGGCCCTATATGGGCGGGGTTTTGCTGGCGTTGTGTTTGGTCCAGTAACGGTAGAAGGGGAGGCCCGCTAGGATGAGGAGGAGGCCGAGGGTGGAGCGGCCGGGGCGGACGAGCCAGAGGTTGATGGTGAGGACGAGCGCGCCGAAAACGAAGATGCCGGGAATCCAGGGATAGCCCCAGCAACGATAGGGACGCGGAAGATGGGGCTCGGTCTTGCGCAGGCGGAAGAGGGCGACGACCGCGAGGCCGTAGAAGATCCAGCCGGCGAAGATGAATAAGTTGGTGAGTTCTTCGAACGTACCCGTGAGAGCCATGATGCCGGTGAGCACGCCCTGGAAAATCAGGGCGCGGCCGGGAGTGCGGAATTTGGGGTGAATGCCGTCGGCGACTTTGAAGAAGATGCCGTCGCGGGCCATGGCGTAGGGAACGCGAGCACCACTGAGGATGGAAGAATTCATGGAGCCGAGGGCGGAAATGACCATGGCGAGGGTGATCCAGAAAGCGACGCCGTGGCCGATGACGTATTCGACGACGTCAGAAGCAACGTGGGGCGAATTGGCGACGGAGTCGAAAGGCAGAACCTTGAAGCAGGCGGCGCTGAAGAGCAGGTAGAGAAGCGCGACGAACGAGACGCCGCCCACCAGCGCCCGCGGGAAATTGCGCTGAGGATCTCTTACTTCGGAGCCGACCAGGTTTAAATCTTCCCAGCCATCATAGGCCCAGAGCGCGGCCGCCAAAGCAGCGAGAAACGCGGTGAGCAAACCAGTGCTGGCGGGAGTGGGCCAAGTGGGATGTGGAGGAGGAGGGGCGGCGTTGGGCAGCAAAAAAGCAACGCCGATGATGAGCGCAATGCTGAGGATTTTGATGCTGGTGAGGAAGACTTGGACTTCGCCGCCCAGGCGCACACCGAGATAGTTGACGCCAGTCATGAGCACAATCCAGAAAACGGCGAGCGGCTGTGCCCAAGTGAAGACGAAGTCGTAGGGGGGAATCCAGTGGGTGATTCCGGGAATGGCGATGTGAATGGTAAAGAGCGGAGCGGCAACGGCGGGAACAAAAAAAGCGAGAAAGCGCATCATGCCGGCGGCGATGGAGGCGGCGGAGGAGGGGCGACCGACGATGGAGTGCATCCAGCCGAAGAGAAAACCCCAGACGGGGCCGAAGCCGCGGCGTAAGTAGGCGTATTCGCCTCCGGCTTCTGGAATGGAAGAGCCGAGTTCGGCGTAAGCCAGCGCGCCGAAGATGGAGAGAGCGGCGCCGACGATCCACGCAGCAAAGACGATGGAGATGAAGCGGCCTTCACGAGCCATTTCGGAAGGTTTGAGAAAGATGCCGGTGCCCACCATCGTGCCGACGACGATGGCGGTGGAGGCCCAAGGGCCGAGGCCGCGAATCAGTTCCAGGCGCTTTTCGGACATGAGGGTTGTGTGGTGCTTGTACTTTAGCAGCAGAGGGGAGCGGGCTGGGAAGCAAATGCGTGGGGATGTTTGCGAATTGGCAAAACGGGGCGGACGTGGCGGTGAAATGGCATTTCCCAGCGCTTGCACGCTGGGCTAACTTGTGACGCGCCGGTGGGGCTGGTTGCCGGTGATGCCAGTCTAAAGACTGGCCACCACACAAGCTGGTGCGTCACCGGCTCAAATGGGGATGCGGAAAAAGTCGAACGAGGAGTCTTCAGGGGCTAAAGCCCAACTCATTCAGCACGACTTACGTGGGGGCTGAAAGCCCCCACCTCCTAAAAAACCATTTTTCCCGCAAGCTGTCAAAAGCCGAGCGGCTTTGAGCGAAGTTGGGGAGGTATGGGCTGCGTTGTAAAAGCGGCGGCGAGCCGCCGCACTCCAAAGGCGAACACAGGCTCAACAGCTTGCAGAAAAAGTCGAAAAGCAATTCCTCGGGGGGCTGAAGCCCAATTGATTGCCAAGCATTTATGTCGGAGCTAAAGCTCCGACTCCCGGTGCCGAACACATTTTCCCGCAAGCTGTCAAAAGCCTGTGCTACGGGCGGAGCGGCTTTGAGCGAAGTTGGGGAGGTATGGGCTGCGTTGTAAAAAGCGGCGGCGAGCCGCCGCACTCCAAAGGCGGACACAGGCTGGGGTGAGCCTGTGACGCGGTGGCGAGAGTGCAGAGAAGACGGCGGCGTAAAGCCCGCCGCTACGTGATCGTGCGAGGAGTGGGGAAGAGGCGGCTGATGGCGGAGCCTACGGCGAAGGTTACGCAGGAGCCGATCAAGACGTACCAGGTGTACGCGACGGGCGTCGAGAGATAGACGAACATAACCGCGGCTAAGCCGGCGAACATGCCGGCTAGGGAGCCTTTGGAGTTGGCGCGGGCATCGATAGTGCCGAGTAGGAACAAGCCCAACAAGCTGCCGAACGGCAGAGAAGCAATGGCCAGGCCGGTTTCGAGCAGAGAGTGCTGCCAATGCACCAGCCCGAAGAAGATGAGCACGACGCCCCAAACGAAAGTCATGCGCCGGGAGACTTTCAGGAAGTGTGCCGGGTCGATCGGACGGCCACGGAGCGCGTTTAAGTCCATGACGCTGGAGGCGGCCAGAGAATTCAACGAGCCGCCGGCATTGGACATGGCTACGGCGAGAATCGAGGCGAGCAATATGCCAGCCAAGCCCGTGGGCATTTGGCTGACCAAAAATTGCGGCAAGATACGATCGGTGCGTTGGCCGGCAGCAAGCAAAGGCACATGCTGCGCAAAAACGAACAACATGACGCCGATGAGCAGGAACACGATGAACTGGAACAGGACGATGAAGCCGCTAGTGATGATGGCGCGGCGGCTGTCGCCACGGTTGCGGGCGGCGAGGAGCTGCTGAACGATGGTCTGATCGGTACCGTGAGTGGCCATAGTGAGAAAAGCGCCGCCAATCAGGCCGGACCAGAAGGTGTAGTTGGCGGTCAAGTTGCGGCTGAAGTCGAGGAATTGCAATTTGTGGCCGTTGATGGCAGCGACGTGGACAACTTCCGGCCAGCCTCCGGGAATTTTGTGAAGCAGGACCGCAACGGTGACTAGGCTGCCCACCAAGTAAAGCAAGAACTGCACTACGTCGGTCCAGATGACCGCCTTCATGCCGCCTTCCAGGGTGTAGAGAATCGTTAGCGCAATTACGATGAACACGGCCAGACGCTCGGAGGTGCCGAGCATCACGCTAATGACCAGAGCAATCGCGGTGACGCGCACGCCTTCGGCCAGGGTGCGCGTGCCCAGGAAAGTGAGGGCGGCCACGGCGCGCATTTTTACGCCGAATCGTTTTTCGATCAGCGCGTAGGCGGTCAGAAACTCGCCACGAAAATAGCCTGGGAGGAATAAGAGCGAGATGACGAAGCGGCCGATGATGTAGCCGAAGACCAGTTGCAGGAAAGTCATATTGGTGGCATAGGCGATAGCGGGCGTGCCGATGATGGTGAGCGTGGAGGTTTCCGTGGCGACGATGGAAAGAGCCAAGGCCCACCACGGGGTGCTGCGCCCACCGAGGAAGTAATCTTTGAGGGTGTGTTGTTGCTGCCGAAAGCGAAGGCCCAGGAGCGTGATGCCTAACAAATATGCAACGACGATAACCAGATCGACCGGGTGGATGTTCATCAAACTCCTGCTTCGCGGATTTGCAGCGCCTCACAGCGAAGTGAAACGAGAATAGTGTGGGATGAGCGGAGCGTCAAGGACGGCGGGATAGGCTCAGGTTTGGTATTGTGGCGCACCTACGGCGCTATCGTGAGGCGGTGTGTTTCCCCAGCCCTTGCGGGCTGGGCTAATGTTGTGCCGCGCCGCGGGCGCTATAAGGGAGGCAGACAAAGGCGGGAAACTGGAACTGATTCGGCAATTTGGGGCGGCGCACTACGCGGAAAGCGCCCGGCTCGCGTATGCTTTGGGTATGAGATTTGTTCTTGGAATAGACGGTGGCGGCACGAAGACGGAATGCGTGTTGATGGACGAAGCCGGTTTAGTGCGCGCGGAAGGGCGCAGCGGACCATCGAACCCGATGCGTGTGGGATTTGGCGGGGCGCTGGCGGCGGTTTGTGAGGCGGGGCGCGCGGCAATACAGAACGCGGGGCTTTCCACGGCGGATGTCAGCGTGGTGTGCGCGGGACTGGCCGGAGCAGCGCAGCCGGAATCGCAACGCAAGATGAAGAAGTTGCTGAGCGAGGAATTTCCCACGCAAGTGGTGGAGGTGTGCACGGACGTGGATTTGAAGTTGGAAGCCACGGGCGAAGGACGAGCGATTGTGCTGAATGTGGGAACCGGGACGTTTGCTGTGGGGCGCGATCTGAATGGGCAAGCGATTCGCGTCGGCGGACACGGACCGCTGCTGGGAGACGAGGGGAGCGCGTATGACGTCGGGCGGAGGGCAATGATTGCGGCTTTGCGCGCGGCTGACCGGGGAAGCAAAGATTCGCCGCTGGCGGCGCGGATCTTGCACGATTTGCGCGCGAGGGATTGGGAGGACTTGCAGCTTCGGGTGTATCGCGTGCCCGATGAAGTGTTCCCGAGGATTTTTCCGGTGGTGACGGCCGCGGCGGATGAGGGCGACGGGGA
>Ga0335073_10014805_pt1 | contig 10923 bp, 10 predicted proteins | sample Lox_Sample_22_FD_207093 | JGI IMG/M metagenome (GOLD analysis project Ga0335073, IMG submission 207093) | Soil microbial communities from Loxahatchee National Wildlife Refuge, Florida, United States - Lox_Sample_2.2 | ecosystem: Environmental > Terrestrial > Soil > Wetlands | place: USA... | reverse complement strand
GGACTTGCTGTAGGGCGCGTAGGACCTCCTCGCTGCCTTAAGCGCCGCAAACATCTCCGGCCCGCCAGAGTACCCACCGGAAGCAAAATCTGTATGCGGCACCGGGAAGGCCCCGTGCTTCATGCCAAGTGCGGCGGGGCCGAATGGCGAAGGCAGGATTGCCGAGAGTTTCATGGGAGATTTGTCGGGAGTCAGAATCAGGATTTCTCCATCCGGCGACATCTCTTCAATGAATTGCCGGCAATGTCCGCAAGGCGCGCCTCCGACGGCAAGCGCCGTGATCGACTGCTCGTCGTGCATGTAGGCGTTCGAACAGGCCGATTGTTCCGCATGCACCGCGAATCCAAGGCATTGACCGGGGATTTCAATGTTGGCTCCGGTGTAAAGATCTCCGCTCGCCCCGCGCACGAGCGCGCCAACATAAAAATTCGAAATCGGCGCAAAGGAGTAGCTCTGCGCGAAAGGCAGCAACTCCACCATCAATCTGTCGACTGTTGTATTTTCGTTCTTCGCCAATTCCGCGACCGTCTTCGCCGGAATGCGTCCGCTGTATGCAGCATCTTGCAGCAATTGGGCTAGCGTCATCCGTGACTGAGGCGTGAGTTTGGGCAGCAGCTTGTTCAATTGCTCGCTTCTGGACTCACCCGCGAACGCAGGGCTTCCCACGAGCATGATGCCTAAAGCTGACGTCCCCAGCGCGGCGAGCGCCGTGCGGCGCGTTATCTGAGTCTCGTTCGACCATCCCTCCATTGTGCCTCCCAACGATCCTGAGGTCAGTATAGCTGTGCAACAAGGACGAAGGGTCCTTGCGAGTTCCGAATCTGTTCGAGAAAGCTCGTGGGTTCACGAAGTGGATTCACAAAACGGACCCGTAATCTGTGCGGATCTAATCGGGTGGTTCTTCGCCTTCCACGTCGTAGCTGTACGTTGCCGTGCCGTTCGGTGTGGGTTTGGCCGGCTTCAGTTTTCTGGAGGAGAGACGTCCCGCGCTGTAGTGTCCGCGGTTTTCCACGTCATAATTTTTTGGCAGGGGAGGCAACAACGCTCCTCCTCCCGTCACCTGGCTGACTCGGCTCAAGATTATTTCGGCTCGACCATCATAGAGTTTCACCGGGCCATGGATTTCGATCGTACGTCCAGCGAGCCGTCGGACGTCTCCCACGTCTTTCAGATCGTGCGAGAAGACTACGACGGTGAATGGGCACGCCATCTGCTCTTCGCAGAAATCGACAAAGTGCACCCCTTTTGCGCCGGCCTTCACCCGCACAACCTTACCCGTCACGCACATATCTTGGCCGACGTGCTGACGGGCTTCCTGGAAGGGAATGCAGTCCGTGGCAGTCGAAGCGATCGACATCACCAAACCCACAGCCATCATCAGTAGAGAATCCCGTCGCACTCTTCCCATGCCACGGATTCTACCAACGCACCACAGAGCAGTCTGTGATCAGAGACAGAAATGTCAACGCAGTTCCGGAATGAAACTCGGCTTCGCCGAGAAGGCCGGTCTCCATCACGGACAGTTGACGGCGATTGCCCCAGTGACTATTTTTTCGAACGGCAGCGTTCCGCTGCTTGGAGCATTCGGATTCGCTGGAGCAAACGCGGTGAATGGAATTGGCCCCGGTCCCGCGCAGCTGACCACCAGCGGTTGGCCAACCAGCCTGTATTGCAAATCCGCAGGAGGCGGCGCAAACAGCCCTTCCGACCAGTCCACCGCTAGCGGAGTCACTGTGATCGGCGCGGCAGAAAAGGTGCCGGTGGCAACCAGCTGAACCTGCTGCCCGTTCGCAAACTGAGCAATCGTGATGGATTGAAGTTGTCGGCCAGATTGAAGTTGCTGCCCGCTTCCGCAGAAAAGACTCAGAGAAGTCACCGCAAGAACGAGGAGAACGACTGAGGACTTGCTCATGGGCTTCCTCTCCCCTGAGCCATTATACGCCGGAGCCAGCCTACGGCTTCCCCACTTCCCGCGCCAGTGAGCGCGAGAAATGGGGCGGAATTCGCGGAATAAACGGCCCTACTTGAACGACTTCACCGCGGACGCTTCGTCGTCTTTCACATCGAATACTGTATATAGTTTCGTGATCTGCAGCAGATCGTTCACCTTTTTAGTCAGATTGAGCAGCTTCAGCTCCCCGCCCTGATTCTTGGTCGTGGTGAAGGCACTGACCAGCTCGCCGATCCCGGAGCTGTCGATGTAGTTGACGTCCGCCAGGTTCAGCACAATCTTCTTGTTCCCCTTGGACAGTAGTTCGCGCACCGTGTCGCGAAGAATGACGCTGCCTTCGCCCAGAGTGATGCGCCCGCTGCAATCTACAATCGTGACTCCGTCTATGTTTCGACTACCAACTTTCATGCTCACTGGGAAGCCTCCTTGCCGCCCGCGGCTTGTCCGTGGACGTGCTTGATCAATTTAAGTTCGGTGCCCGTTTGGGAGGGCCGTATCTCGACCACATCCATGAACGAGCGCATAAGAAAAATTCCGCGTCCTGAAGTCTTCAGCAGATTCTCAGGGGCCAGCGGATTGGGAATCTTGCTGATATCCATGCCTGCGCCCTGATCGCGAATCGTGATCACAAGATCTTGGCCAGTCTGCTCGAAGGCAAGCGTAACTTTCTTGTCCGGGGCATACGCGTTGCCGTGCAAAACGGCGTTGACTGCGCCCTCGCGCACCGCCATGGAGATCTGCATGATTTCGTCCTCGGCGAAACCGAGTTCAGTTGCGATGCGCGTGGCTTTCTCCTCCGCGCGGTCGATTGTCTCCAGCGAGGAGTCCAGCGTGTACGAGACCCGTTGCTCGGTCATAGCCATTGACGCAAAAGAAAATCTTTAGTCGCGGGACGTGGCCACACCGTTGTAGAAGCTGGCCAGAGGCGTCTTCCGGCGAATGCGGTAGTTTGCCTGTCGGAAGGCAGTATTGTCAACGCGAGCCTGGAAACGCTTCGTAAGTCCGTGCGCACCCAGCGAATCGACATTCGGCCGTTTTATAATCTTGCTGAATGAATACCAAGCCGGTGCCACCACTGGGAGTGCGGCTGCGGAGAATGTTCTTCATGGCGATTCTCATGCTGCTGGCAGCCGTCGCCTTAACTTTTGCCGTGGATCTCGCGATCTTCCGTGTTCGCGTGGCCGCGAACTGGAATCCTTACGGCTCGGTCACCGTCGATCATTACTACGCCGTTGGGGAAAAAAGCGGCAAGACCGAATTCATGTTCGATCCCCCGCAAAATCAGCCCTGCTCCCACTCTCTTTTTCCGCAGTCGGGATACCAGCCCTGCTGGTATCTCAGCCGCCATCCCGAGCAGCGAACGAACGTCTGATGCCCGGTTCGTCGTAGACTCGGATCAGCGAACTCCAGCCACTTCTAATTCGGGGCTTGCGAGCGAGTACTCCTTGGCGTTTGCCGGCGTGGAAAGCAGGACCTTCCGCCCGGCAAGATAGATGGAGAGTTCCTGAACCTCGTCGGCAGAATGCGTTAGTGGCAACGACACCTGTCCTCCCTTTACGGCGGAGCGGCACAGCGCCATCATGATTTCGAACCCCGCGTACGCGCTTTCAAAATTGCAGGGATGGACTTTGCGATCGTCGTCAAGCCAGTCGGCGATATCCTGGATGTATGGCGGCATATCGTGGTCATAGTTCATGCAGCCCTCGCCCGAAGCAACGCCTGACTTCGTAACCGCACGCCAGCCGCCGCCAGTCAGCACCTCCGCGAACCCGTCCGTGCCCTGGACTCCAATGCGGCACTTCCGCCACCAGTAATCGACCTCCGGAACATCCGGAGCCCCCGCGCCGCATTCGACAATGCCGCGCACTCCGTTGGCGAACTGAATGAAACCAGCAATGTAATCGGGCGACGGATGCAAATCGGAGAATTTTCCGGATCCGGCTGCCTGTCCCATCACCCACTCAGCCCTGGCCTCGGCGTTGTACCAGCGCACGTAGTCGATGAGATGGGACAACATGTGCATCATCCATCCCGATGAGGTTCCATACACGGTGTGGATGCGCCCAAGAGCGCCGCTCGTGATGATTTCCTTCACTTTGCGATAGTGCTCCCCATAGCGATGCTGGTGACTCACGACGGCTTTGACGCCGCTTGCCTCTAACAGCTTCTTGATTCGAACGCCTTCCCGGCTGTTGAGTGCCACCGGCTTCTCGAACGCGATCATCCGCGCACCGCTTTCGATTCCGATCCGCACCATTTCAGCGCGCAGCCTGGGCAGCGTGCAAAAACAGAAAACATCAGGCTTCACGGTAGCTGCAATCTGGAACGCGTCCGTGCCCTTCACGCAGCCGAACTTGGCTTCAGCCGCATCGAGCCGCTTCACATCGATATCGCAGATTCCAGCCACTTCGAAGCGTTGGTTAGCCTGGAACGCAAGGGCATGGTGCATCCCGCGCTTACCCATGCCCACCACTACGACGCGGTATTTTCCGCTCATCGTACCCTCTTGTCCCACTCGAGGACTCTGTCAATCGTGTAGTTCACTTCCTCTTCCGTTAATTCCGGAAACATCGGCAACGAGATGCAGCAGGCCGCATTGCGCTCCGAGTTCGGAATCGCTCCGGCGATGCGGGCCTTGTGTCCCCACGGGTATCCTTCCTGCTGATGAATGGCAATGGGGTAATGGCACTTCGCGTCAATGCCTTCTTCGTTCAGGAACTGCAGCAGCGCATCGCGCAACTCCGCCCGCAGGGTCTCGATCACATACAGGTGAAACACGTGCCGATAGCCGGGGGTTTCATACGGCAGCGTAATGTTCTTCGCTCGCGCCAGACCTTTGCTGTAAAGCGCCGCCCACTTTCGTCTGAGATCATTCCATTCGTCAATGTGCTTCAGCTTCGCACTCAACACTCCGGCATGCAGATCGTCGAGACGGCTGTTGTACCCGGGACTGTGGCATGAGCGTTTATCCGACCCATGATTGCGCAGCTTGCGAACCGTACGATCGACTTCGGGATTGTTGGTGACAACGGCGCCGCCGTCCCCAAATGTGCCCAGATTCTTCTGAATGATGAAGCTGATCGTGGCCGCATCGCTGAGTTCCGCGATGCGGAAGCCGTCGCCATGCGCGCCAATCGCCTGCGCGTTGTCCTCAATCACGAACAGGCGGTGCTTGTCGGCAATCTTGCGGATCGCCTTCATGTCCGCACATTGCCCGTAAAGGTGAACAGGCACAAGCGCCTTGGTGCGCGGGGTGATTGCGGCCTCAATCTTGGTAGGATCGATGCAGTTGGTGCGCGGATCAGAATCCACAAACACCGCAGTGGCGCCGGTGATCCAGATCGCCTCCGCCGTCGCAAAAAACGTATTCGTCGTAGTAATGCACTCGTCGCCGGGCCCGATCCCGAGCGCCTGGAACGTAAGCCAAAGAGCATCCGTGCCGTTGCCTACGCCGATTGCATGCTTGGTCCCGTGGAACTCCGCCAATTCCTTTTCAAACTTCTTCAACATCGGGCCAAGAACGTATTGCCCACTCTCCATTACCTCTTTAATCTTGGCGTCTATTTCCGCTTTGATGTTGTGGTACTGCCGCACATGTCCATAAAAGGCAACGTTCAACTTAGTTGCGAGCATAAGGTCTCCTTGCCCGGGCCCAGGCAGAGCCGCTTCCATAATCGCAAAGGGAGTTTCGGAGACGACACTGAACCTGAGCTGCTTTGGGCAGCCGACAAAATTCCGTCAGAATAGTAGGAAGCCCTCGCGCAAACCGCGATGATTCTGGTCACCCAGCCATGTGATTACGAGGGGGAGCGTCAACCCCCGGGGTGGAATTTTCTCATCATCCCCGCTCTTTAAACTCCTCATGATCAGTTTCTCTGCTTTTGCAATTTCAACCGAGTGTGACAAAATGACCGCGATTATCCTTGGAGATATTCGTTGATGGAGATTTTTCAATGGCTTCCGCCCGACGCCGTGAAGATTCTTCTTGTCCTTTTTCTTTCCTTTCTGATCGGACTGGAACGAGAAGAACGCAAAGCTGCAGCGGGATATTACGGATTTGGCGGCGTTCGAACGTTTCCGCTGATAGGACTGATCGGCTACTCAGTGGCATTGCTTTCTGGCTCGCAGCTCATCCCTTTAATTCTCGGATTCTTAGTGGTCGGCAGTTTCTTGCTGCTCTCGTATTGGCACAAGCTTTCTTCTGAGCAGGCTGCCGGAGTCACTACGGAAATGTCCGGTCTGGCCACTTTCCTTGTCGGCGCTCTTATCTACTACGGACACTTCTGGATCGCCACAACCTTGAGCGTGGCTAGTCTGTTGCTGCTCGAACTCAAATCAGCGCTGGAAAAGCTGGCGACGCGTATCCCTTCAGAAGAGATTTTCACCTTCGCGAAATTCTTGCTGTTGACGATCGTGATTTTACCCATCCTGCCCAATCAGGAGTTCGGGCGCTTTCACATCAATCCTTTCAAAACATGGCTCGTGGTCGCAGCCGTAAGCACGATTTCATATGGCAGCTATGTACTGCAAAAGCTCACCCGAGAACGCGGTGGAGTGGTGCTGGCTGCGCTTCTTGGCGGAGCGTATTCATCGACCGTCACAACCGTCGTCATATCTCGAAGGGCTGCTCGCGAGGAGCACCCCCATCTTTTTGCGGGCGGGATTCTGATGGCATCGGGTGTCATGTATCTTCGGCTCATCGCCCTGATGGCGCTTTTTAACCATCGGCTCGTCGCGACACTTGCGCCGGCGTTTCTCGTGCTGGCCGGCGTAGCCATTGGCGTCGGTTGGTACTGGTCGCACTGGCCGGACCCCTCCATGGCCGCCGTCAAACGCGAGTTTGAGCCGAAAAATCCCTTGGAGCTGGTGGCGGCCTTCGGTTTCGCGGCGCTGTTCTTGGCAATGCTCGTCGCGACACAACTGGCCGTCACTTACCTGGGCAAAGCTGGGGTCGATACACTCGCGGCGATCATGGGAGTAGGCGATGTAGACCCTTTCATCATGGGCATGACTCAGGCTGCGGGCACCCTTACACCGCTAAAGGAAGCTGCGGCGGCGGTTCTGATCGCGGCATCGAGCAACAACCTTATTAAAGGCATCTACGCTTATAGCTTGGCGGGAGGAAGGACCAAAATTCAGGCATTCGGCCTTTTGGCCGGTCTGGCGGTCATTGGCCTGGTTCCTTTGTTCTGGATTTAAGCCCTTAAATGCTGTTCTGCATTTAAGCCCTAAATCGCACGCACGGGGAGTTGAGTGCGGAGACGATTACCATTTCAAAAAAGGTCAGGCTGCTGGATCAATCAGGTTCTGCGCCGTTGGAAGTTCCTCTGACAAGACCCTCACTCGACGACGTTTGGTCAGAAAAGCAAGTCCCCACTGCAACAACACCAAGAGCCGATTGGCAAATCCAATGAGAAAGTAAAGATGCACCACTGCCCAGAGGACCCACGCGGGGAAGCCTGCGAATTTTGCGAACCTCAGATCGGCGACTGCATACGTTCGGCCGACGATTGCGAGATCCCCCTTATCCCAATACCAGAAAGGTCGCGGCGGTGTCTGCCCCGCCACACGGCGCCGAATCACGTCCGCTACATATTTCCCCTCCTGCATAGCTGGTTGAGCTACTCCAGGCATGAGCATCGGACTTGCCGATTTAATGCCAAATAGATTTCGAACCGGCGCAACAAGATGAGCGGTGTCGCCGATTGCAAAAACTCCCGGATGATCACGTACAGACAGATCCGGCTGCACCATAACCTTCCCGGACTTGTCGGTTTCCACACCTAACCACCGCCCCGCTGGAGATGCAACCACACCGGCTCCCCAAAGTACGGTGCCGGCCGGAACTCTCTCTCCGCCCACGACAATTCCATCCCGATCCACGTCCGTAACGCGAGCGCTTATGAAAACCTTGACGCCTAGGCTCTGCAAGTGCTCTTGCGCTTTGCGGGAAAGTTCTTCGGGATACGTCGGCAAAATCCGCGGCCCGGCTTCATACAGAAGAATGCGGGCTGTTCTGGGATCTATATGCCGAAAGTCATGCGCCAGAGCCATGCGTGACACTTCGGCGAGCGTACTCGCCATCTCAACGCCAACCGTCCCGGCGCCCACCAGTGCGAATGTCAGAAGGCGACGAATTTCCTCAGTCGGGGCCGCTTTCTGAGCGTTAGGTGTTGAAGCCAGTTCTTCCGCCCGTTCGAATGCAAGCAGGATTTTGCTTCGAATCACATCGGCATCCTCGAGTGATTCCAGGCCCGGCGCCAACGGACGCCACTCGTCGTGCCCAAAATAGTTGTACCGGATGCCGGTCGCGAGGATGAGGAAGTCGTACGCCAAGTCTCTGTGTTTCAGATGAACAATGCGCTGCTGCGGGCTGATCCCCGTGACTTCGTCGAGCAGCACATCAACATTTTCTTGACGACTGAGGATGGAACGCAACGGGCCTGCAATCTCATCGTCGGAAAGCAGCCCCGTCGCAACCTGGTACAGCATGGGGCGAAACAGATGATAATTCCGCTTATCAATCAGCGTTACGCGAACCGCAGCACCGCGTAAAGCACGCGCCGCAGACAGTCCCCCGAAGCCACCACCGACGATGATCACATGCGGCATCATCCACCAACCTGCTCACCCGGAACATACCTTGGCATGAAGAACGACTCGGATTCTACTCAGCTATGAGTCCGTGAAAACCTGCGAGCTAGGATGGCCCTTGGCCAACGGCGCAGGCGCAGCCGGATCAGTAAAGTCCTTCGTCCAGTGCCAATTCTTTATTTCCGGCATGTCTTCGAGGTGCTCCCGAATGTAGACGTGATGCTCGTAAAGTTTTCGGTTGAACATGTCAATCACGTCCGACACCTTCGATCGCAGTCGAGGCACATATTTGAGCGCATCGATCGCCAGATGGAACCGGCTGAGATTATTCAGGACCACCATATCGAACGGCGTGGTCGTCGTTCCTTTGTCGATAAAGCCGCGCACATGAAAACGGGCCTCGTTGGAACGGCCGTGCACGATGCTGTGAATGGCCCAACGGTAGGCGTGGAACGCAAAAATGACTGGGACGTCCGGCGTAAAAAGATCTTCAAACGACATGTTGTCCATGCCATGAGGGTGGTCATCAGGATTCGCTAAAGCACCGAGGTCCACGAGATTGACAACGCGAACCTTGATCCCGGGGACGTACTTCTGGAGGAGCCAAGAGGTTGCAACAGTCTCCAGCGTCGGCACATCGCCGGCACAAGCCAGGACTACATCGGGTTCCGTGTCGCCGTCATTCGAACAGAACTCCCACTTCGACGCGCCCCGCGAGCAATGCGCCACGGCTTCATCCATGTTCAGCCATTGCAGCTCCGGTTGTTTCCCGCACGTAACGATGTTTACGTAATTCCGGCTGCGAAGACAGTGGTCCATTACACTCAGCAGGCAGTTCGCATCCGGCGGGTAGTAAACACGGATGATTTCGCTGCGTCGCGCAAGGGCGTTGGCCACGAACCCTGGCGCCTGGTGGGTAAACCCATTGTGGTCGTTGCGCCAGGCATGAGTGGTAAGGAAAACATTCAACGAAGAAATCGGTTTGCGCCAGGGCAGCTCGATACACTGTTCCAGCCACTTCGCGTGCTGGGTCACCATGGAATCCACGACTTGCGCGAACGCCTCATACGATGAAAACACGCCGTGACGTCCCGTCAGCAGATAGCCTTCGAGCCACCCTTCGCAGCAATGCTCACTGAGCACTTCCATGACTCGCCCGTCTGGGCTCACATGGTCATCGATCGGAATGATTTCGGCAAGGCTACAGCGGTCGGTGGCTTCGAAAACAGCATTGAGACGGTTGGAGTTCGTTTCGTCCGGACAAAAGAAGCGGAAACTACTCGAATTCATCTTGATGGCGTCTCGTAGAAATTCGCCCAGCTTGCGAGGCGCCTCGGCCAAAACCTGTCCCGGTCCCGGTACATCGAGCGCATAGATGGTGAAATCCGGGAGATCGAGATCAATGAGCAGGTGCCCGCCGTTGACATGCGGATTAGCGCCCATCCGACGTTCCCCAGTCGGCGCCAGCGATGCCAACTCTGAAAGCAGACGTCCTTCATGGTCAAAAAGCCGGTCTGGTTGATAGCTCTTCATCCAGGCCTCCAGCAGCTTCAGGTGCTCAGGATTCTCCTTCACGTTGGCCAGTGGAACCTGGTGTGCGCGGAACGTTCCCTCGATTGGAATGCCGTCCACTTCCTTCGGACCTGTCCACCCTTTCGGAGTGCGCAGAATAATCATCGGCCAAACGGGTCGTTGGGTCACTCCCTCCTGTCGTGCTTTTCGCCGGATCTCGAGGATCTCCGCATAGCACTCATCTAGAGTCTCGGCAAAAGACTGATGCACCGCAGTCGGATCGTCGCCTTCCACAAAGTGAGGTGCGTAGCCGTGACCGCGATAGAGCTCATTCAATTCTTCGTCCCTTGTACGCGCTTCGACCGTTGGTCCGGAGATCTTGTAGCCGTTCATGTGAAGAATCGGCAGCACACACCCGTCGCGCTTCGGATTAAGGAACTTGACACCTTTCCAGCTGCCTTCAAGCGGACAAGTCTCCGCCTCACCGTCACCAATGACACACGCAACGATCAGTTCAGGATTGTCGAAAACAGCGCCAAATCCATGCAGTAGAGAGTAGCCAAGTTCCCCTCCTTCATGGATCGAATTCGGCACATGCGGCCCGCAGTGGCTGGATACGCCGCCCGGCGTGGAGAACTGGCGAAATAACAGACGCATGCCGTTTGCGTCCTGAGTGATTTCCGGGTGGACCTCAGAGTAGGTCCCTTCCAGGTAGGAGTGCGCGTTCATGGACGGACCACCATGCCCCGGTCCACAGATATAAATGACCTCCGCACCATTCTCCTTGATCAGCCGATTCAAGTGAACGTAAATAAAATTCTGTCCCGCCGACGTGCCCCAGTGTCCCAGCAGGCGCGGCTTGATTT
>Ga0335073_10014804_pt1 | contig 10924 bp, 6 predicted proteins | sample Lox_Sample_22_FD_207093 | JGI IMG/M metagenome (GOLD analysis project Ga0335073, IMG submission 207093) | Soil microbial communities from Loxahatchee National Wildlife Refuge, Florida, United States - Lox_Sample_2.2 | ecosystem: Environmental > Terrestrial > Soil > Wetlands | place: USA: Florida... | reverse complement strand
AGATACGGGGATGGCGGCTGGGTCACGCCGGTCGGTGTGACCTGGGCTCCCACGGGTTCGCAGTTGTCGAATACGGTGTCCTGGGCCTGTACCCAATCGCGCACCGCAGCGCTGCCCACACCAAATGTCTTCGCGATTCTTGTCACTGTATCCGCAGCCGTTACGAACGCATCGCCGCCGCAATTCAGATACTGCGCCCAGCCATTTCGAACCCTTCTGAAGGGCTTGATGTCGTGGCGCGCAATGGGTGCGGGCCCCAGCGCCGCGAATCGAGCTTTTTCCCAGGTAGAGATTTGGGCATCTACCGGTGACGACTCCTCAAAATCCTCGGTTGGGCGCGCCCATACCTGCATGAATGCCATTTCCTCGGCTTTGCTTAGCGGCTTGCCCGACAAGTAGCGGTACGCGATCACCAAGTACCCGCGCTCATAGGTTGGCAGCACGATGCCCAGCGTGCCCTCCAAGAAAAGGTCAACCGGCGGGTCGGGACCGTCGGCCAATGTAAACACCGGCTCTAGGGGGCCGTATGCGCATGGAAAGATATTGGCGGGCGTGAGCAGCAGCGCCAGCATTATGAGTACTGCTGCGACGAGGCGACGATGGAGAATTCTCATGGCGCAAGTCTCTGTTCGACAGCTTGAAAACTGTTTGCCGTCCAGGCGTGAGGATTGAAGACGTACACGCGTCGACCTCGCCCGATCTCAGGCCAGGGCTCATCGGTGGACACTCCGACGCTCGTGCGGCAAAGCGGCTCGCGAAAATCATCGCCATCGCGCAGCGCGCGCAGGATGTTGGCGCGATCGACGCCCATGCGAAACAGCATCGGAACGGCTTCGTCGATGGGAAGCCCATTCAGCCAGTCGTCCCCCAAACACCACGAACCCAGCGCCGTGATGGAGATCGGCATTGCCGGCGGAATGAGAGCTCTCACATCGCTCAGCAACGCGCGATAGAAATTGCGCTGCGATTTTGTGGCGTCGAAGTCGATCTGCACGGCTTGCACCTGTGGGAGCGTGGCCGTGCCGGCGATCCACTGCGCTACCTTGTCCGTGTAGGCATCTTCAAACTGGCGAGGCGTGTCGGCCGTGACTTCAAGACGCACCACGGCAATCAGCGGCGTGCTCGTTCCCACCTGCAAGAGCTGAAACCGGGGACGCACCACTGGCTCGCGATTGAGGTAAATCGACTCGGCGAGAAAAGCAACGCCCACCTGGCCGGAGTCAACGAAACGTAGCGACTCCGGCCGTTCCCAGGCCCACAGTACAAGCTGCGGATTCGGGGGATGCATGCCGCCGGCGCCGGTCAGCGTAACCAGGCAGACCAGCGACAGCGCAAACGCCGCTCGGCGAATCCCAGCCATGTTGTGCATGAATGCAGGCACATACTAGGACAGTTTGTGGGTGCCGTCCAGACAAGCTTCCGTGGCCAAAGCGCCCCTCTATTCATGCGCGACGCGCTTGCAAACGGCGCTTCAGTTAGCTGACAATATGTCACCACTGCAAGCTTTGACCATCGCCGACACAGGAAGAGATCATGAGTTTTGAGGGCGATGCCTTCATCAGCTACGCGCACCTGGACAACGTGGAGCTGATCGAGGGCCGCAAGGGATGGGTAGCCAATCTGCATCGCGCGCTCGAAGTGCGCCTGGCGCAACTGCTGGGCAAGGCGCCGCAAATCTGGCGCGATCCCAAGCTGGCCGGCAACGACGTCCTGGCCCACACGCTGCTGGAGCGGATTCGGCGCGTGTCTACGCTCGTCTCGGTTATCTCGCCGCGCTATGTGAAATCGGAATGGACGCGGAAAGAGCTCTCGGAGTTCTACCACTCAGCGGAAGAGCACGGCGGCATCAAGGTGCGAAACAAGGCACGCATCTTCAAGGTCATGAAGACGCCGGTGCCGGTGGACCTGCATCCGCCGGAGGTGCGTTCGCTGCTGGGATATGAGTTCTTCAAGACGGACGCGGAGACTGGCAAGATTCGCGAGTTGGACGAGATCTTCGGTCCGGAGGCGCAACGGGATTTCTGGCTGCGCCTGGACGATCTGGCGCACGACATTTGTTGCGTGCTGGAGATGTTCGAGGAATACGACCAGGCAGGCACCGCGCCTGCCGGCGGAAAAACTGTTTTTCTGGCGGAGACCACATCCGATCTGCGCGAGCAGCGTGAGGCCATACGCCGCGATCTGGAACAGCATGGGCACACCGTCTTGCCGGCCTATCCGCTGCCCATGGTGCTCTCGGATCTCGAGGCCAGCGTGCGCGAGGACCTGAAGCGCTGCGCGCTCTCCATTCACCCGATCGGCAAGAATTACAGCATTGTGCCCGAAGGCGCGGCGCATTCGCTGGTCCACATTCAGAATGAGCTCGCCATCGAGCGCGCCAACCAGGGTGACTTTTCGCGTCTGCTGTGGATTCCCGCAGGGCTGAACGTTGAGGACGAGCGGCAGAAGTCAGTGGTCGAGCAGCTTCGCATGGATCCGCGCATGACCGAAAACGCCGATCTGCTGGAGACCTCGTTCGAAGATCTGCGCACGGTTTACCAGGAAAAGCTACAACCGCAGCAAGCGCCGGTGCACGAGCACACGCCGCCGCTGGGCGCTGCCGCGGGCAGCGTAAAGAGTTTGTATCTGATGTACGACCAGCGCGACGCGGCGACCGTCGCGCCCTACGCCGACTACTTCTTCGACCAGAAGTTTGAAGTCATCCAGCCCGAATTTCAGGGCGACGAGGCCGAGCTGCGCGAGTATCACGAAGAAAACCTGCGCGCCTGCGACGCCGCGGTGATCTTCTATGGCAGCGCCAACGAATGCTGGACGCGGCGCAAGCTGCGCGAAGTGCAGAAGAGCGCCGGCTTCGGGCGCACTAAACCGCCGGCAGCGGTCGCCGTCATTCTGATTCCCGCTCCTGCTCCGGCTGATGATTGCTGCGGTCCGGCGAAGACCCAGTTCCGGTCGCACGAGGCGACCGTTGTCTCCCAGACGGACGGATTCTCCCCTGACCAGTTGCGGCCTTTCCTGTCCCGGCTCACCGGCTCGGTTGGGAAAGGGCAACCCCATGCCTGAGCCGACGCGCAACCCATTTCCAGGACTGCGCCCCTTCGAAGCCGAAGAGGACTATCTTTTCTTCGGGCGCGAAAAGCAGATCGACGAGCTGCTGCGCCGCCTGCGCACCACGCGCTTCCTTTCGGTCATCGGCACCTCGGGCAGCGGCAAGTCGTCGCTGGTGCGCGCCGGCCTGATTCCCGCGCTCGAAGGAGGATTCATGGCCAGCGCCGGCTCAGGCTGGCGCATCGCGACCTTCCGCCCGGCAGGCGATCCGATCGGCAAGCTTGCCGCCGCTCTCAGCGATGAGTCCGTGCTGGGCACCGATCCCGAGCTCGTTGAAACGCAGCGTGTGCTCATTGAGGCCACGCTGCGCCGCGGAACTCTGGGCTTGGTCGACGCTGTACGGCAAGCCAAAATTCCACGCGGCGACAACGTGCTCGTCCTGGTGGATCAGTTTGAAGAGCTCTTTCGCTTCCGCCGCAGCCGCCAGACCGATTCCAAAGACGAGGCGCAGGCCTTCGTGAAGCTGCTGCTGGAGGCGACGCGGCAGGACGCGCCCGTGTATGTCGTGCTCACCATGCGTTCCGACTTCATCGGCGATTGCATGGGGTATCCCGGATTGCCGGAGGCGGTGAACGCAGGCCAGTACCTGGTGCCGCGAATGTCGCGCGAAGAGCTGCGGCTGGCGATCACCGGGCCGGTTGCGGTGGGCGGCGCGCAGATCGCGACGCGTCTGGTGCTGCGGCTGCTGAATGACGTCGGTGACGACCAGGACCAGCTCCCCGTGTTGCAGCACGCCTTGATGCGCACCTGGGAGGAGTGGGAGAAAACTCGCGCAGCCGTAAGCCCTATAGACCTGGAGGACTACGAAGCGGCCGGGACGATGCGGAACGCCCTAAACATTCATGCCGAGCAGGCCTATAACGAAACCGCCGCCTGCGGTTTGCAGAAGGTCTGCGAGCAGTTGTTCAAGGCGATCACCGACACCTTTTCCGATCTGCGCGGCATTCGCCGCCCCACCTCGATCGAGAACCTCGCGGAGATCTCCGGCGCCGCAGAGGCAGACCTCGTTCAGGTCATCGATATCTTTCGCAAGCCGGGCCGCTCGTTTCTGATGCCACCGTCCACCATGGCGTTGACGCCCAGCAGCATCATCGATATTTCCCACGAGAGCCTGATGCGCTGCTGGACGCGCCTGATGACCTGGGCGGAAGAAGAGAACCGCTCGGCCATGATGTATGCGCGCGTCTCGCAGGCGGCCAAATGGTTTGAGGAAAAGAGCGCCGGATTGTGGCGCGATCCGGAGTTGGAGACCGGCCTGCGCTGGCGGAGCGAAGCCCGCCCGACCGAAGCCTGGGCACGGCGCTACGACGACAACTTCGAGCGCGCCATGCAGTTTCTCGAGGGCAGCGCACAGGAGCGTTACCGGCTGCGCGAGGCAGAAGAACGAGCCCGCAAACGCAAGCTGCGCGAGTATCAGTGGGCAGCGGGCATCCTCGGAGTGCTGCTGGTGGTCACGCTGTGGTTCTTCCACATGGCGCGCGTTCAGCGTAAGCGCGCGGAGACCTATCTCGGCCTGGCGCAGCAATCGGTGGACGAGATGCTCTCGTCGGCTGGCAGGCAGCAAGCCCGTGTGGCCGCCGACGTGCCGGAGCTGGAGGCATTCCGTAAGGAGCTGCTGGAGAAGGCACGCGTTTTCTACGCCGCCTTTGAAAGCCGCGAGCCGACGAACGACAAGATTCGCACCGAGATGGCGCAAGCGCATTTCCGGCTCGGCGATATTAATCGCCTGCTGGAAGATCGCGAGACGGCGGCACACGAATACCGGCAGGCCATCGCTCAATTGTCGGCTCTGGCGCATAAGCACCCGCACGATGCAGGCCTGCGTCAATGGCTGGCGAACTCCTACAACTGGCTGGGTGAGACACTGCGCGTCGATCCCTCCAAATACGCAGACGCGGCTGAAGCCTACAATCGCGCCGCCGAGCTCCAGCAAGAGTTGGTGAGCGAGCACCGCGACATTCCCATATATCAGCGGGAACTGGCGCGGACCTATTACAACCGCGGTATCCTGCGCTCCGACGAGCATCAATTTGAACCCGCTGCGCAGGATTTCAGCCAGGCGATCGAATTGCTCAAGCCTCTGGGGGAGAACGGCGGCACTCCCGCGGCAGCCCAGGAGCTGGCACGCGCCTACAACGATCTGGCATATGTTCGCTACTCTCAGGACCGCAACTCGGAAGCCGGGTCACTCTTTGAAAAAGCCATTGCGCTGGACCAGCATTTGACGGCACAATATCCCGACAATCGGGAGTACAAGTTTGAGTTGGCCAGCTTCGAGAACAACCTGGCGTTGCTGTTGGTCGATGAAAACCAGCCGGAGTTGGCCAGGAAATGGAATGGGCTGGCGTGGTCCGCGCTAAATGAATTGGCGCGTCCAGCGCCGTCGCTCAACATGCAATTGGCCAAGACCTACATTTTGGCGGCGCAGGTCGTACAAACGCCGGCCGCGGTGGAAAGCGACTGCCAGAAGTCGCAGGACACGCTGGCAGAGCTCGCCCAGGACAAGAACTTCCGGGGACGCCCGGACTTGCTGGCTCTCTATCGTGATCTGGGCTACAACTATCTCCAGTTGGCCGAGCGTGACTTGCACGCCAACGCTCCTGCCAATGCCGCCCGGGCCTTGCAGGAGTGTTCCCGCTTGTTGCCGGAATTGTCGGAAGCCGATCGCAGCACTCTGAACGAGCAGTACGAAAAAATGCTGAAGAAGTTGAAGAGAACAAGTCCAGTTTCAAAGTGATCGCACTGGCCGGAGAGACAACTATGAAACAGGCCGTTCTGGGGGTTGTGCTGCTTCTGGGAATGCGGCTGCTGGCGCAGAACACGATGATCGCTTCAGCGGGCCCCGAAACTACCGCGCCGACATCCACTGCTACGGGCGACAACAAGCTCGATGCCGAGCTGGCCCAGCAAGTGCCTCAGCCGCAAACCAAAGCGGCCGAAACCGCGAAAAGCGAGATTAAGCGCCCCAAGGGGGAAGGCAGCATGGTCGGCTATGTCGACGATGCGATCCCTGGGACCCAGTTGCGCCTCCGCTTTGATGCGGGATTCAATGATCCGTTTCCAGACCGCGCGGAGTTCTTCTATGGCAAGTGCGGTTGCTACCGGGGCCTGCCCACGAACAATTCGGCCTATGACCCAAATGCTCCCGGGCCAGCGCCTGGAGTGGCGCGCAACTTGAACTTTCAACAGCTCTACTTATATGGAGAGTATGCCCCGCCGAGCTTCTCGCGCTTCTCCGCATTTTTCGAGCTGCCCTTCCGCTGGATACAGCCGCAATTTGTAGAGGACACCGGATCATTCCCCAACCACGGCGGCGTTTCCGACGTATCGGTGGGCCTCAAGTTCGCCGCCCTGGATACCGAGCGTTCGACCGTCTCTCTACAGTTGAAGTCGTACCTGCCGTCGGGCGATGTATCGCATGGGCTGGGCACGGGCCACAGCAGCATCGAACCATCGCTGCTGCTGTATCACAGTCTGTCGGAGCGCTGGACGCTGGAAGGGCAATTCGGCGGCTGGGTACCCATCAACGGCTCGGCCGGTGTGCCCACAGCGAGTTCGTCAAGTTTCGCCGGCAGCATACTGATCTATGGGCTTGGCGTGAGTACGCAGATTTACCACAACTCCAGCGTCAGCCTGAACCCGGTGGTGGAAGTGTTCGGTTGGCACCTGCTCGGGGGCTTCCAGACACAGCTTGAACCTGCGGGTCCGGTGCTCGGGCTCGCGGCACCACAAGACGGCACGAACATCGTAAACATGAAATTCGGTCTTCGCACCACCATCCACAATCACAGTTCCATCTACATCGGCTACGGGCGCGCGGTCACCGATGCCGCCTGGTATAAGAACCTGCTCCGGGCAGAGTACAGGTACGTTTTCTAACTAGGGGACCCGAACTGACGGCTCCGGCAGCTACGGACGCGCGGTCACCGGTGCCGATTGGTACCGCGATCTGGTGCGCGCCGATACCGCTATGTGTTCTGATCGGTCGAGAGGCTGCATGGACACTTCGAATGCCCGATGGTAAGCTGACGCGGTTTGTATTCGCGTGATCCCATCGTTTCAAGAAGCAGAATTCGCCAGCTGTCGGAAGGACGATAACCGATGGCCTCTGACCCACGCATCGCGCCGGTAGCGGCAGCAGCCACCAGTGGCCTCGCGCAACCGGTCGCTGCCTCACTGGCGCGGTCCGCAATCTTTCTGGTCGTGAACCTGAACCCGGCCGTCGACAGTCGCACGGCGGTTCGCTCGTTTTGCGGAGACCTGGCCAAACTGCTGCGCGCGGTGGGATTCCGCGACATCGAGGCGGGGCTCTCCTGTGTCCTGGCCTTTGGATCGGAAGCGTGGGATCGGCTCTTCGGAGCGCCGCGGCCGGCGGAGCTGCATCCCTTCCGCGAGATTCGCAGCGGCGAACGCCACGCCGTCGCCACGCCCGGCGACATGCTCTTTCACATTCGCGCCAAGCGCTTCGATTTGTGTTTCGAGCTGGAGACGCAAATTATGGCGAGTCTCGGGGATGCGGCTTTGTGCCAGGACGAGGTGCATGGCTTCCGTTATTTCGACGACCGCGACCTCATTGGATTTGTTGACGGCACGGAAAATCCAACCGGCCAAGCCGCCGTCGATGCGGTGCTGATCGGTGACGAGGACCCCGAGTTCGCAGGTGGCAGCTATGTCATCGTCCAGAAATATCTGCACGACCTCGCGCGCTGGAACACATTGCCCACGGAAGCGCAGGAACGCATTATCGGCCGCACCAAGCTGTCGGACATTGAACTGGACGACTCCGTCAAGCCAACCTCCGCCCACAACGCGCTCACTACCATTGTCGAGAATGGGAAAGAGATCAAAATCCTGCGCGACAATATGCCGTTTGGTCAGGTCGGGCGGGGCGAATTTGGCACGTATTTCATCGGCTACAGCCGCTCGCCCAAAACGATTGAACAGATGTTAGAGAACATGTTCATCGGCCGACCACCGGGCAATTACGACCGGCTGCTCGATTTCAGCCGGGCGGTGACTGGAAACCTGTTTTTCGCGCCGTCCCTGACGTTCCTGGAAAACGTAAGCGAAGATCAACCCGCAAACCCGACGGCGTCCGCCGAGCCGGCGGTTGCATCCTCTACGCTGCCCAACCCGAGCGATGGTTCGCTGGGTATTGGTTCCCTGAAAGGAGAAATCTCTAATGAATAACCTGCATCGCGAACTCGCGCCCATTTCCGATGCCGCCTGGGCCCAGATCGAAGAGGAAACCTCGCGCACGCTCAAGCGCCATCTCGCGGGACGGCGCGTGGTTGACATGCATGGGCCTGCGGGCACCGGTCTCTCCGCAGTCGGGACGGGACACGTTGCCGCGATCGCCTCGCCGGGCGACGGGATTCTCGCCAGGCAGCGCCAAGTGAAGGCGCTGGTCGAGCTGCGCGTACAGTTCGAGTTGGATCGTCAGACCATTGACGATGTCGAGCGGGGCGCGAACGACTCCGACTGGCAACCGGCGAAAGATGCAGCGCAGAAACTTGCTTATGCCGAAGATCGCGCCATCTTCGAAGGCTATGCTGCCGTGGGAATCGTGGGCATCCGGCAGGCGGCCAGCAACCCGGCGATGACGCTTCCTGATGACGTGAAGCGGTACCCCGACGCCTTTGCGCACGGGCTTAGCACTCTGCGGCTGGCCGGGGTCAATGGCCCCTACGCGGTGCTGCTCGACAGCGACGTTTATACCACTTTGTCGGAGACCAGCGATCACGGATATCCGGTGCTGGAGCACGTCAAGCGGCTTTTCGACGACAAGATCGTCTGGGCCCCCGCGGTTCACGGCGCGTTTATCGTGACCACCCGCGGCGGCGACTTCGACCTGGAGATCGGCCAGGATGTTTCCATCGGCTACTTGAGCCACAGCGATACCAGCGTCAGCCTGTACCTCCAGGAGTCGTTTACTTTTCTGATGCTGACGGCCGAGGCTGCCGTCTCGCTGGCTCCGCCTGCGAAATCGCAGAAGAGCTGACGAATGGGGACCCGCATTAGAGGGCTCGATTGTGCCTTGAGCTCCTCCGCGAAAGGGTTATCGAACCGGCGCTCTCCGAGAACCTGTTTTCCCGAACGCCACATCTATTATCCGCATGAAACCGCCCTGCGATGAAGCGGTGATCCGTTCGCACATCGCCGCCACACCTTGTCGCCGGGAGCATGGAAGGTGGGTGCTGGTGGCCACCATCATTGCGTCCAGCATGGCCTTTATTGACAGCACCGTCGTCAACGTAGCTCTGCCCGCGCTGCAACGAAGTTTCGGCGCGAGTGTCGATGGCGTGCAGTGGGTGGTGGAAGCGTACGGTCTGACATTGTCTGCGCTGATTCTGGTCGGCGGATCGATGGGCGACTTGTTTGGCCGTCGGCGAGTGTTTCTTTCCGGAGTTGCGGTCTTCACTCTGGCGTCGATGGGCTGCGGCCTTGCCTTGAGTCTCGGACAACTAATCGCGGCTCGCGCCATTCAGGGAATCGGCGCTGCGTTCCTCGTTCCTGGAAGCCTAGCGCTCATCAGTGCATCGTTCGGAGAACAAGAGAGAGGACGCGCCATCGGCACCTGGTCGGGATCCACCGCGATCACCACGGCCATCGGTCCCGTCGTTGGCGGATGGCTCATTGAACATCTGTCCTGGCGGTGGGCCTTCTTCATCAATGTGCCTCTGGCGGCGGCGGTGATCTTGGTCAGCTTTTGGTGTGTACCCGAGAGCAGCAGCCGGCGCCAAGGGCAAATCGACTGGCCGGGTGCCGTGGCGGCTACCTTCTGCCTGACGGGACTGGTTTTCGGCTTCGTTGAATCGACGAGATTGGGATGGAAGCATCCGCTGGTTGTGGCCAGTTTCGTCGTCGGTGCAATCGGAGCGGCTGCGTTTCAGCGTATCGAACGAACCGGGGCGTCACCCATAGTGCCGATGGAACTGTTTCACTCGCGCGCTTTCAGCGGTGCGAATCTGCTGACCCTGTTCCTCTACGCTGCCACAGGAATTTTCTTCTTTCTGCTGCCGCTCAATCTCATCCAGGTTCAGGGTTATTCCGCGACCGCCGCGGGTGGAGCGGTCTTGCCCATGATCTTGCTGATGTTCCTGCTGTCGCGTTGGTCGGGAGGTTTGGTTACCCGCTATGGCGCGCGACTGCCCTTGATGATCGGTCCGGTCATAGCCGCTGTCGGATTCCTCCTGTTTTCGCTGCCCTCGATCGGCGGCAGCTACTGGCTTACCTTCTTTCCTGCGATCATCGTGCTTGGCTTGGGGATGGCAGTCAGCGTCGCCCCTTTAACGACGGTGGTGATGAGTGCGGTTGACCAGGATCGCGTAGGCACTGCCTCGGGCATCAACAACGCAGTTGCTCGCGTGGCCGCAGTCCTGGCCATTGCGGTCTTCGGAGTGGTTATGGTCGCTTGCTTCGGTGATCAACTGAACCGCCAATTGAGCACGGTGCAGATGCCTGCCAAGGCACGCGCTGAGTTGCAGTCGAACGAAAGCAGACTGGCCGCACTGGGCGCGCCCGCAGGAGTTGAACCGGCGATTGCATCCGCTGTTGAGTCCGGGATTCGATCATCGTTCGTCTTCAGTTTCCGGGTGGTGATGTGGCTTTGTGCCGCTCTTGCTCTGGTAAGCGCCGGCGTAGCTTGGCGGATGATTCCTGGACCTCTGGCGAGCAGAGCAGTTCGGCAATTGCGCGCGGTTGGCAGCACACTGGCAGACGCCGGGGCCACAGAGAGAATGTCTTCGGCTGTGCGACAAGCTGTTCCTGGTGTGTCGGTTTTTCGCATGACGTTTTTGATGAATCCCCGCAAGGCCTC
>Ga0335073_10014803_pt1 | contig 10924 bp, 10 predicted proteins | sample Lox_Sample_22_FD_207093 | JGI IMG/M metagenome (GOLD analysis project Ga0335073, IMG submission 207093) | Soil microbial communities from Loxahatchee National Wildlife Refuge, Florida, United States - Lox_Sample_2.2 | ecosystem: Environmental > Terrestrial > Soil > Wetlands | place: USA... | reverse complement strand
AAATCTCCACCGCGTGCGGCAACAAATCCGCGATCGCGTCGAGCGACTCGACCGCTCCCTTCGGGCTCCCCGGCAAATTGATGATGATCGTCTTGCCGCGAATCCCCGCCGCCGCCCGCGACAAAATCGCACGTCGCGTCTTCTGCATTCCCGCCGCGCGCATCTGCTCCGGAAATCCGGGAATCGCGCGCTCGATCACCGCCTCGGTCGCCTCCGGCGTCACGTCGCGCGGGCCCAATCCCGTCCCGCCGGTCGTCAAAATCGCATCGGCGGCATTCGCGTCCGCCGTCTCCTTGAGAAACGCCTCGATCGCCGCGCGATCGTCCGCGCGCACACCCGACCCCACGATCGTCCACCCCAGCTCGCGGCATCGCGCGATCACCGCCGGCCCCGAACGGTCCTCGTTCTTCCCCGCGGCCACGGAGTCGCTGATTGTGAGAACGGATACGCGCATGGAATTTTCGGAGGGGTACTTCAGCTTTGGTTGGTGGCTTCCACGCTCTCGCCGGACGCGTCGCGCTGCCCTTCGTCCATCAGGCGCAACGCCTCCATCAGCAGCCCGGTCGTGGTGCGGGAAATCGTCGAGCGCTCCGCCGACGCGTTGAAATCGATCTCGAAATCGCCCGCGGGCCACCGGACCGCCTCGAACACCGCCGCTTCGCCCTCGAACGATCCGAGCTTTGCATCAGCGCACTGCCCGCTCGAGAAAAACATCTCGCACGCCTCGCCGTCATGCCGGATCGTCAGCCGGCAGGACTTCTGCCCCATCTCGAGCGACTGCATCAGATCGAGGATGCTCATCTCCTCGAGCCGCCCCTGGATCACGCCCGGACGCACCGCGCGGTTCTGCAGCTTTTCGAGGTGCAGCCGGTCGATCACTTTCTTCGCGCTGCGCACCAGGTTCTTCACGAAAAACGGCTTGGCGATGAACTCTTCGACGCCTTCGACCATCGGGCGCAGCTTCTCCTCGATGTCGCTGCGGCTCGCGAGAAAAATGAAGGGAATCTTCTTCGTCTGCTGGCGCACGCGCAGCTTCTCGTAGAGCTGGCGCCCGTCGAGCCCCGGCATGCGGTAGTCGCAAACGATCAGGTCCGGAGGGTCGTCGACGATCTTCAGCAGCGCGTCGGCCCCGTCCGCCGCGGCAAACGCGGCGCAGTGCGGTCCAAGCCCTTTCATCAGCAGGTCGAGGATCAACGCGTTGTCGTCCACGACCAGGACTTTGACGTCACTCATCGGCGCCATTTACTTTCTCTTTCCGTTCTTTCCGGCCCGGCCGCTTTCCGCCGCGCCGCGCACGTACGTCCCGCTTCGCCCGCCGGATTTCTTCACCACGTGCACTTCGGTGATCTCCATCCCGCGTTCGAGCGCCTTGCACATATCGTAGATCGTCAGCGCCGCCACCGATGCCCCCACCAGCGCTTCCATTTCCACACCCGTGGGTCCCGTGGCTGTCGCCTCGGACGTGATCTCGATCCCATTCTGGCATAGCTTCGCCTGCACATCCACGTGCGTCAACGAGAGGGGGTGACAAAGCGGAATCAGCTCCGACGTCCGCTTCGCCGCCGTGATTCCCGCGATCCGCGCGATCTCGAGCGGGTTCCCTTTCGGCGATTTCAGCCGCCGCAGGTTCTCGACCGTCGCCCGCTTCATCCGCACGAACGCGTGCGCGACCGCCGTCCGCGACGTCGCCGGCTTCGCCGTCACGTCCACCATCCGCACCCGCCCCGCCTTGTCGTAATGCGAAAGCTTTTTCACTGGGTTCGCATCCTCCGGACGCAACTCGATCCCCGTTGCGTCCACGCTGCCACAAGCCCCCAAGCAGTGCAAGCGCAGGCCGTCGGCCAAGTGCCAAGGTCGAACCAAGCCGCTGATTGTGGGGCGCTAGGGCGGATGGCGGCGGGTGGCCGAGACCGTCAGCGGCGTTCCAGGGGGCGCTTTATGCGGGGCCGCGCACCCTTCAAACTCGGGAGGGTGCGGGCGGGTGGCCGGCCCTTCGTTTCGCATTTTCGTATCACACAGTTCAAGCCGCGAATGGGCACTTCACACCCGAGTGCATTCAGGCCGAGCAGGAACTTCAGGGGGTGCCGCACCCTTCGGTCTTCAGAAGGGTGCGCGAGGTAACGCCGCTCTTCACCGTTTCTGGGGAACTGGTGTAGTCCGGTGGGCGGCCGGAGAAGAATTGTGTCAGTAGCCGCAACGGAGGAGAAGAGATGGCATTGGAAAACGTGGGTACACAAGCGGTCGGTCGTCACGCGGGCTCTTTCTTTTTCCATTCCCCACTTCGCTCGATATCATTCGTTGCAAATACAATTCTGTTCGCGGCAGTCGTAATCGCTGACGCAGCGGTGCTTCTCCTCTATTGGCGGCAACTTTCAGGTCCGCTGGCCTTTCTGTTGTTCCTCTTGGGATATCAGGGCGGTGTAGGTTTAATGATTCGAGCATGGCGACGACACGCCAAGATAAACGAGTTATATGAGAACGGACTTATCACGAACGTTGCTCCGGAGTCTCCGTTCGGCGTGACTCTTCAAATTGCCGCAGATGCTCTGAACGATGGACTATTCTATTCATTCTCCTTAATGCTTGTGCTCCTATTCATCATTGTTCACATCACGCGCGGTGGAAGACTGTGACCTCCCGGTGAGTGGATCGGTAGATGGCGACCCGCAGGCCGTTTGACGGATGGCCACACCCCTACTTCGATTCCGCCTGCACGCGAACGCGCCACCACACCCGAGTTCATTCGAGCCACGGAGTCACTTGAGGGGGGCGCCGACCCTTCGATTCTCGGAAGGGCGCGCGAGGGAACCATCGCCAAATCTTCGCCCCGAGCCCCCGAAGGCCCTTGGCGCGCAAAACGTGGCTTTTCCTGCCATTCTCGGCGCGCTAAGCCTCCCGCTAGGGGGATGCAGCAGTCACCTTTTATTGCAGAAATTTGTGCACCAGAATAGTGCAACGTCCGCGCCCGATTCTTGAGCGCCGCGAACCTATTTCTCCTCGGCGGGCGTCATCGTCGCAGGGCCTTCGCCGACGATTTCGATCACGGCGTCCTCGTCCTTCGCTCCGTCGTAGTGAATTCCCTTCGCGAAATCGGTGACGTAGCTTCCCGCCGGCATCGGCACCGTCTTGTCCGGATCGAACTTCGTTCCCGTGCCGACCCACCAGGTGCCCGAGAGAACCGTGATGTAGCGGTCGTTCGGATGGTAGTGCGGATGGCTGAAGTTGTGCGGGTGCCACTTCACCAGCACGATATAGAGTCCCGGCTTCATCGGGTCGCCGTGCAGCACGGCTTGTTCGGCGACCTTCGGATTGCCCGTCCACGTGATCTGATCCGGCAGCTTGTAGCCCACCGCGGTTGAATCAAGGTCGACCGCCCTCGCCGTGCCCAGCGACAGCGCCACGAGCGCCGCCAGCCCGAGCCAAGAACGCCACCCCATGCCGAAGTTCCTCATCGATCCTCCTTCGATCATTTCCCCAAACTCAAATCGCCCTCATTGTATGGCATTTCAAAGGGCCCGCACGTCTGTGTGACGCAAATCACCGAAACCCGGGCTCAAGAATCTGCACAAAGAAAGATGTCTCGAAAAGCACTTTTCGGACATCAAACCGGTGGAGAGGAGGCCTCGGCAATGAACTGGCGGAGGGGCTCTAGCAACGACAGCACTATCGCGCGAAATCTTTCCGGGGCATCCCAGCCGGGTGTCGGCAGGCGGATCCTCACGTATTTCCTGGTGTTTGCCTTTCTCTCGTCCGTCTGGCCCCACGATCTCGGCGCGGCAACGAGCGCCCAGGATCAAGCCACGCAAGGGGCGCCGCAGCAAGCGACGCAACAGGCGCCGCCGTCCCCGGATCAGTCGAATAATCCGGCGCCTCCCTACACCCAGCAAACTCCGGAGCAGCTGCAACAACTGGTCGCGCCGATCGCGCTCTATCCGGATTCCCTCGTCGCGCAAATCCTCGCGGCTTCCACGTTTCCCGAAGAAGTGGTCGAGGCCGACCGCTGGGTGCAGGCGCATCCGGATCTGAAGGGCAAAGACCTGGGCGATGCCGTCGATCAGCAGCCCTGGGACCCGAGCGTGAAAGCCCTCACTGCATTTCCGTCCGTTCTCGCGAATATGGACAAGAACCTCTCGTGGACTTCCTCCCTCGGCGATGCTTACTACAATCAGCCGGAGGATGTGACGGACGCGGTGCAGTTCATGCGTCACAAAGCGAAAGACGCGGGCAAACTCGATTCGACGTCGCAGGAGAAGGTGAAGACGGACGGCGACACCATCATCATCGAACCCGCGGAGCCGGACGTCGTGTACGTTCCGGCCTACGATCCGTGGCTCGTGTATGGGTATCCGCTGCTTCCGTGGCCGGGCTGGTATGAGTATCCGGGCATCTGGTACGCCGGTCCCGATCTTTTCTGGTTCGGAGCCGGCTTCAGCATCGGATTCTTCGGCGGCTTCGGCTGGGGCTGGAACCATTGGGGATTCGATTGGCGCCACCATTGGGTGAATTTCGACCACGACCATTACTTTTCGCGGAGCCGGACCTTCTACAACCGGGACGCCTTCTACCGAGGGGGCTCCCGCGGCGGTGTTTACAACCATCCGGGGGGAATCAGCCGACCGTTTGAGGGAGACAACCGGGCTGCCCGCGGCTTTGGGGAATCGAGGGGACGCAGCGGCCTGAACACCGGCGCGTTCAGCAACTACGACCACGGCGGCGAGTCCCGAGATTATTCCGCGCGCGGCCGCTCCAGCTTTGGAGGCGGGGGCTTCGGCGGCGGTGGCGGGGGATTCCACGGTGGCGGCGGTGGCGGATTCCACGGCGGTGGCGGCAGGCACCGGTGATGGAAATGTCGCGAGATTCACTCGAGCCGGCAAATTTGGAATTTGAAAATGGAGAAAGACGTATGCGGCACACGATGAACTTCGCCATTCTTCGTTCGAGCAGTCTTCGTAGATTCGCGACGGCCGCACTGGTTTCGGCGGTTTGTCTTCCCGTTCTCTCGGTGGCGCAGCAAACGGGGCAAGAAACATTTCCCTCGTCGGCCGCCGCGAGCCAGGCGCTGGCAGACGCCGCGAAGGCGAACGACGAGAGCGCGCTGCTTCACATTCTCGGACCCGAGGGAAAGAACATCATTTCCTCGGGCGACGCGACCGAAGATGCAGACAACCGCGCGAACTTCGCCGCGAGATACGAACAGATGCACCGGCTGATGAAAGAACCCGACGGCAGCACCACTCTCTACGTCGGGGCCGAAAACTGGCCGATGCCGATCCCGCTCGTCGAGAAGGCCAAGACTTGGTATTTCGACACGCCGCGCGCGGAAAAGGAAATCCTGTTCCGGCGCATCGGGCGAAACGAAATGTCGACGATTCGCGTGTGCCAGCAGCTCGTCGCGGCGCAGAAGGAATACTACGACGCGCAAGGCCACGAGTACGCACAGCAAATCTTCAGCGACGAAGGGCAGCATAACGGGCTCTATTGGAAAGCCGCGGAAGGCCAGCCCGAGAGTCCGATCGGCCCTCTGGTTGCGCAAGCGGTCAGCGAGGGCTACGTGAAGGGCCGCAACGTCGCTCCCACTCCGTATCTCGGCTACTACTATCACATCCTGACGGCACAAGGTCCAAGTGCCACGGGCGGAGCCGAAAGCTATATTGAGGACGGGAAAATGACGCGCGGCTTTGCGTTCGTGGCGTATCCGGCGGAATACCGATCCTCCGGCGTGATGACGTTCATGGTCGATGCGAGCGGCATCATCTACGAGAGGGATCTGGGCAAGGACACAGAAACGATCGCCAAAACCATGAAAGCCTACAATCCGGGCCCAGGCTGGCGAAAGGCAATGATCGAGCAAGAAACCGCGCAAGCGCAGCCAAAGTAGTCAAGCCGCGAACCGGCGGCCACTCGGTCCTTCGAGCGGCCGCCCCTCGCCGATCGTCGTTGCCAATCAGGTCCCAAGAAACATCACGTGCACGTAAACGCCGAGGCGAACGTTATAGGCGAGATACCAGCCGACGTGATCGGGATCGTCGTAGATCACGATGTCGTCCGAATCCCACAGCCAGCCGTCGCAAAACCCAACGTCATAGGGCGCCACACTGAAATAGTAGCCGCCGAACCAGAAGCGGCCCGGGCCTCCGCCGCCCAGATGCCACACGTGGCCGCGGCCGATCTCGCCCGGAAAATGGCCGTGTTCCCAGGGATGATCGAGATGATAGTGAGGATCCTTGGGACCGGTGTCATGGCCGACCCAGTGGTCCGTCTTCGCATCGACGTGGGGAGCATTCGGGTGGCCCGGCTTTTCGGCATAGTTGCGCTGCTGCTCAGGCGGCTTCCCATGAGAGGCAGCGGGTGGTGGAGCGGCGTGAGACTGTCCCTTGTAAGGCGTGGGGCCGTGAGACGGAATGTGGCCGCCGCCGACTTCGGGCTGACCTTTTGTGCCCCCGTGCTGGGCGAAGGCCGGGAGTGAAAGGGCAAGGAAAAGAAACGCACAGAAACCTACGAGCTTTTTCATGAAGTCCTCCAGGAGGTCGCAGCAACTCGGCTGGGTGTCGTAGAGCGAGGTGTAGATTACGCCGAAAAGAAGACGATGGCTAGAACTTGCCGCGCCGGGGCATGACGTCGACCCACTCGCCGGATTCGAGGGTGAGCCGCGTTTCGCGAACCACGAGAAAGCAATTGCCGCGAACGACGGCGCCGATATCGCCCGAGCCTTCCCATAGCAGCGTCTCCACCACGGGAAGCGCCGGTTCTTCCGGTTTTTCGTCGAGCAGGCTGACGCGCGCGGGAAGGAAGTGCGCGACGATGCCCTTTTCGTTCACGGAGTGTTTCAGGCGCGCGCGGAAGAAAGGTAAGTTGCGCGGCTGGCGCGAGCCGCTGAGAATTTCGACGGCCGGCTCGACGAAAAGCTGAAACGTTACCATCGTCGAAACCGGATTCCCCGGCAAGCCGAAGACAGGTTTGCCGCGGCACCAGCCGAAGACGGTCGGCTTGCCCGGGCGAATCGCCACCGCGTCGAAGAAGATCTCCGCGCCGAGACCATGGAGCACCTGCTCGACGAAATCGTATTTGCCGACGGAAACGCCGCCGCTCAGCACGAGGATGTCGGTCGAATCGAGCGCTTGCTCGATCTGGATGCGCAACTGTTCGGCATCGTCGGGTGCGCGACGAAAAGCGACCGGCTCGCCGCCCGTCAGCGTCACTTGCGCGGAGAGCGAGATGCTGTTGCTATTGCGGATCTGAAACGGCCCTGCCTCGTTGCCGAGCTCGACCAATTCATCTCCGGTCGAAATCACGGCGACGCGGGGCTTGCGCGTCACTTCGAGTTTCGCTTGCCCCACTTCCGCCGCCATCGCGAGCTCGGCGTAGCTCACCCGCGTGCCGCGTGGCACCATCACTTCGCCGACGCGCGCCTCAGCGCCGGCCAGGACGAACGCCTGTCCGGGACGAGCGGCGTTTTCGAGGACAACGAAGTCGCCTTCGGCCCGCGTGTGCTCCACCATCACGACGGCATTCGCGCCTTTCGGCAGCGGCGCCCCGGTGAAAATTTGCACGCACTCCCCCGGTCCGAGGGCCCCCTCGAACGCGACACCGGCGCGGCTTTCGCCGATCACCTTCAGGCGCGCGCCGGGCTCCGCGGCGTCAGAGGCGCGAATCGCGAAGCCGTCACGGATCGAGCGATTGAAAGGCGGGTAGTTGCGATCGGCGACGATATCGCCCATCAGGATGCGGCCGAGTGCGCGTGAGGGATCGCTTGTGAGGTCGACCGTTTCGGTTGCGAACGTGCGCCCCGCCGCGCCCGCGCGCTCGGTGACCACTTCAATCACCTTATCCCGCGCGGTTTCGAAGGAGATCATGGCGGACTAAAGCCACGAGGCGAGCTTCGTGCCCCGCGGGACGATCGTGGCGTCGCGCTCGGGGCCCGTGGAAATCATGCCGATTTCGACTTCGAGTTCGTCGGAGATGAAATTGAGGTAGTCGCGCGCGGCGACGGGAAGCTCGCGGACCTCGCGGATGCCGGGCGTGGGCTTCTGCCAGCCGGGGAGCGTGCGGTATTCCGGCTCGATCTGCGCGAGCGTTTCAACGTCGGGCGGCACTTCCGCGATCGGCTTTCCCTTGTAGCGATAGCCCGTGCAGACCTTGATTTCCGGCTGCGCGTCGAAAACGTCGAGCTTGGTCACGACGAGCGAGTCGATGCCGCTGAGCATTTTCGCGTAGCGCAGCACCACGAGGTCGAGCCAGCCGCAGCGCCGCGGACGTCCCGTGACGGCGCCGAACTCATTGCCGCGAGCGCGAACCGCCTCGGCGTCGAGGTCGGGCATCTCGGTTGGAAACGGGCCGCTGCCGACGCGGGTGGTGTAAGCCTTGGTGACGCCGACGACGCCGGCAAGGCGCGTTGGAGAAACGCCCAGCCCCGTGCAGGCGCCGCCGGAAATCGCGTTCGAGGAAGTGACGTACGGATAGGTCCCGTGATCGATATCGAGCATCGTGCCCTGCGCGCCCTCGAAGAGCACGGATTCGCCGCGATCGAGCGCCTGATTCAGCAGCACCGAGGTATCGGCGACGAGCCCGCGAATGTGCGCGGCGACCTCGAGGTATTCGTCGGCGAGGCCGGCGGTTTCGAGAGGATGGCCGTAGGCGGCGCGGCTGATGGCGTCCTTTTCGGCGATCACGCGCTCGAGTTTTCGGCGGAAGCAATCCGGCTCAAGCAAGTCGCAGACGCGAATGCCGCGGCGCGCCATCTTGTCCTCGTAGGCGGGGCCGATGCCGCGCGACGTGGTGCCGATTTTGGCGGCTCCGCGCGCCGATTCGGCGGCCTTGTCCATCTCGCGGTGATAGGGAAAAATCAGGTGCGCGCGATTGCTCAGGAAAAGGCGCCCGCGAACATCCACTCCCGATTTCTTCAGGTTCTCGAGCTCGGCGACGAGAGCTGCCGGATCGACTACCGTGCCCGCGCCGATCACCGCCTTCTTTTCGGGGCGCAAAATGCCGCTCGGGACGAGCTGGAGCACGTAGCGATGATTATTGAAGATGACGGTGTGGCCGGCGTTGTGGCCGCCGGCATAGCGCGCGGTATAGTCGAAAGAGGAAGCGAGATAGTCGACGACCTTGCCTTTACCTTCGTCGCCCCATTGGGCGCCGACGACTGCGATCGCCTTCGTCTGAACCTTCTCCGCCACTCCCCGCACCCCGCAACCACACGAATCGCTTCGGCCCTGCTCCCCGCTCGACGCATGACACTACAGGAGGGCTTTTGCGGTAACCACGAAACTTCATCCTACGCTGCGGTGGTGCCGAAGGCAAGGGCGGGGGCGCGATCGTGTCGCATAACGGCGCACCGGGATGCAAAGAACGCCGGGCGAGCGGGCAGGGATTGCCGTTCCCGGGGAAAGATGCCGCGCTGAAGTCCGCGGCGCTACATTTAAACCTTAGGCTTTGCCGAAGATCTTTTCCGCGATGTCGGCGGCGACGGGAACGCGGAAGCGTTCGCCCTGATACGCCTTGATCATCAGCACGATCCACAGGACGAAGCTGACCAGCCCGATGAGCCAGTAGAAGAGGACGCCCGCCGACATGCCGCTGAAGCCGCCCATCATGAAGCTCATCCCGAAAAACAAGCCGACCACAATATTGATGAGGTGCAGGCCGCCGAAGAGCACGATCGACTGCGCAGCGTGGAAGCGCACGTACGGGCGCTTGTCGACGAAGTAGAAGATCAGCCCGGTGACCCAGCCGACGAGATAGCAGAGAAGGCCGGCCACATTCTCGGACATCTGCGCCTGATCGGCCGCGACGATCGGCGCCGGGCCTGCCGGGGCCGTACTCGAAGCCGCTCCCTGCGATGCGCCACAAGAACCGCAAAACGATGCATTGTCCGCAACCGCCGCCCCGCATTTCGTGCAGTGTGCCATTCGCGCCTCCCAGGGGCGACTCCCCCCATTTGCGGCGGAGCCTATCAGAAGCGATTTGCGCGGGCAAGTGCCATCAAGGTATCGGGGTAGGAGGCATGCGTGCTTGCGCCGAACGCGCGGGAAGGCGCGCGGGAAATGGCTCCGGCGGTCGGTGATATACTGGCGCTCCGCGCGGAAGTGGCGGAATTGGCAGACGCGCCAGCCTTAGGAGCTGGTGGCCGAAAGGCCGTAGGGGTTCGAGTCCCTTCTTCCGCACCACCATCTTTCCCCCATTTCAGGTCGAGTTAGTCTTGGTGATTCTCGATTCTGTACAAGTCGTCGCGCGCTAACCTGGGTGCTAAAATCTGTGGGGCAGAGGACGAAAGGCCGAGTGGCTTGAGGTCCGGACGTGGCCTTTTATCTGCAGCAGGAGCGTGACGGAGAGGAACAATGAGCTTCGCGCCGAACCAGCCGTCGGCCGACCGAATGCCAAGCTGGCTACGTACACTCATGTATTGGATTCTGATGATTGGACTCGCCGTCTTCCTCTGGGAAGCGACTTCAAAGCGGCATTCCAGTTCGGTGGACTGGGTGATCACTTTCGCCGGCGTCATCGGTTTTTCCGTCGCATGGACGGTCATATACCTCGCTTGGAAGAAACTTGCGCGGGGCGGGGCCAGGGACCAAGACTCGCCGAACAGGCCCATCGGATGAGTTATTCCGCGAACAGCTGCAATACACACCGACTTGAGCTCGTGAAGCGACTCGCTGCTCTGTTTTTTCTCGTTGGTTTGGGCGTGGCGCCGCTGGCGGCTCAGGAATTCCCGCAGGAGCCGGAGAACCACGCGATCGTGGTCGAGCGCCTGATGCGCTACCACGATTACGGCGAGTACGACCGCGAGATTCAGGTGGTGGCGGAGACGGCGCGGGAGTATCTGGCCGCTGCGGTGAAGTCGGCGCCGAAGCAGGACAAGCTGGCGGCGGTCTTCGACATCGACGAAACGTCGCTATCGAATTGGGAGGCGATGGCCGGCTGC
>Ga0335073_10014802_pt1 | contig 10925 bp, 7 predicted proteins | sample Lox_Sample_22_FD_207093 | JGI IMG/M metagenome (GOLD analysis project Ga0335073, IMG submission 207093) | Soil microbial communities from Loxahatchee National Wildlife Refuge, Florida, United States - Lox_Sample_2.2 | ecosystem: Environmental > Terrestrial > Soil > Wetlands | place: USA: Florida... | reverse complement strand
CTGAAAGAATGGCTGGCATGGAATAAGTTATAAGCAAAACGAGCAGCAGCGTATAACAACGCCGCCTTCTTTGAATGACCATAGATTACGAGCCCAGCGCCGCGAGGGCTGTTCGCACATGTTCTCGTTTCGCCTGCCAGTCAGCAAGGCGTTTCTTGTGTTCTTCCAATACTGTTGCCGGGACCTTTTGCGTAAAGTTCGGATTAGCAAGCTTTTGCTCAACCTTCGCAATTTCCGCTTCGATTTTTTCCAGTTCTTTTTTAAGCCGGCTCCTTTCAGCCTCGACGTCCACCAGGCCTTCGAGCGGCAAAAACAAATCGCCCAATTCATGGCGAACAGCCAGGACATTCTTGGCCGGCTGAAAGTTGGGGTTTACCTCAACGGCCTCCGCATTGAGCAACAGTTTCATCACTTCGGCGTCAACAGCCTCTCCATTGGGCTTGAAGATGAACTTCACTTTTTTATTGGCCGGAATATTGGCCTGCCGGCGCAGGTCGCGCCCTTGCGTGACCAGTTCGCTTCTCGAGTCGATGAATTTCTCGTCACGCTCGGTCAGGCCGTAGAAGGATTTGAAATCGTTGTCCAGCGGCTTCGGCCACGGCGCAAACATAATCGTTTTCCCGCCTTGATCGGGCGGCATGTCCTCGCTATAACCCATCCCGTGCCAAAGTTCTTCCGTAATAAACGGCAGGAACGGATGAAACATCCGAAGCGTGTGCGAAAGAACAAAATCGATGACGGCAATGGTATTGGTCTTGCGCGCCGCGTCATTTCCCTGCAGCACGGCCTTGCTCGCCTCCACGTACCAATCGCAATACTCGCTCCAGAAAAAGCGATAAAGCGTGGCTGTGGCATCGCTGAACTTATAATCCTCAAATGCCGCAGCCATTTCCCGCAGCGCCGTGTCAAGCTTCAGCAAAATCCATTTGTCGTCCGGCGTGAGCAATTTCGGATCAATTTCCCCCTGCGCTTCAACTAGTGGAACAGGCATCTGGCCTGTTAGTGGGACGGGCGTCTCGCCTGTTCGTGGGACAGGCATCTTGCCTGTCTCCCCCCCGGCAGACAGGCTGGAAGCCTGTCCCACAAGCTGCCTAAACCGGCACGCATTCCAGAGCTTGTTGCAAAAGTTGCGCCCCAGCTCGACGTTGTCCTCGTCAAACCTGATGTCCTGTCCCAGCGGCGCCGCGCGCATCACACCAAACCGCAACGCATCCGCGCCATATTTGGTGATAAGATCCAGCGGATCAGGCGAATTGCCCAGGCTCTTGGACATCTTGCGCCCCTGCTTGTCACGGATAATGCCGGTGAAATAGACGTTCTTGAACGGCATCTGTCCCATGAACTCATAGCCCGCCATGATCATGCGCGCGACCCAAAAGAAAATAATGTCCGGTCCGGTGACAAGGTCCGTCGTCGGATAAAATTTCTTCAACGTTTCCGTCCGCTCCGGCCAACCCATCGTTGCAAACGGCCACAGCCAGGAACTGAACCACGTGTCCAGGACGTCAGGGTCTTGGGCGAAACCCAATCGCTCAAGTCCAGCTTCGACACCTTCAAGCGGCACCGTGCAAATCTGGATTCGCAAATCATGGTACTGGATTTTTCCGGGACTCTCTATTGGGACCCCTTTTAGTGCTTCTACGGTTGCCCTTGCATCCTCTCGCGAATTACAAATTTTATACCACACCGGAATCCGATGCCCCCACCAAAGCTGCCTGCTGATGCACCAATCCTGCAACCCGCCCATCCAATGGTCATACACCTTCGCCCAGCGGTCCGGATGAAATTTCATTTTCCCATCAGCCACGACAGCGCGGGATTTTTCAGTGCTGGGATATTTCAGAAACCATTGCTCGCTCAAGCGCGGTTCGATCGGCACATCCGTTCGCTCACTGAAACCGACGTTGTTGGTATAAGGCTCCTCTTTTTCCAGCGCGCCCAGTTCAGCGAGCTTTTCCACCGCGACTTTGCGGGCTTTGAATCGTTCGAGCCCGTTCAAATCCTTTCCGGCCAATTCATTCATGTGGCCGTTTGGATGCATGATGTCAATTTGCTGCAACTTGTGCCGAAGACCGATTTCGTTATCGGCTTTGTCATGCGCCGGCGTCACTTTGAGCACGCCGGTCCCAAATTCAAAATCCACGTGCTCATCACCAATAATTGGAATGAGCTTTTGCTCGCGCGGCAATTCCGACGGCAGCGGCCGCACAATGTGCTTTCCAATAAACTTCGCGTAGCGCGGGTCTTTCGGGTTCACCGCCACGGCGGTATCGCCAGGGATTGTTTCCGGCCGCGTCGTCGCAATCGTCAAAAATGTTCCCGGCGCTTCCGCCACTTCCACCTTAAAATAATAGAGCGCGCCCTTTTGCTCCTTCATGAAGACCTCTTCATCCGAAATCGCCGTCAGTGAGACCGGGTCCCAATTCACCATCCGTTTGCCACGATAGATGAGGCCCTTTTTGTAAAGTTCGACAAATACCTTCTGCACGCAGCGCGAATATTCCGGGTCCATCGTGAATCGTTCCCGCGACCAGTCGCACGACGCTCCAAGCTTTTTGAGTTGCTGGATGATGATGCCCCCGTGCTTTTCCTTCCATTCCCAGACCCGCTCAAGGAATTTTTCACGCCCCAAATCATCGCGATGCTTGATTTCCCCCGATTTCTTGAGCGTGCGCTCCACGACCGTTTGTGTCGCGATGCCCGCGTGGTCCGTGCCCGGCAGCCAGAGCACTTCCTTGCCGTCCATGCGCGCCTTGCGCGACAGGATGTCCTGAATGGTATTGTTCAGGACGTGGCCCATCGTGAGCACGCCCGTCACGTTCGGCGGCGGGATCACGATCGAATACGCCGGCTTCGGCGATTTCGGGTCGGCCGTGAAAAATTTCCCGTCCAGCCAGAACTGATACCATTTGTCCTCGACCGCTTGCGGCTCGTATGCTTTGGAAATCTCACTCATGACGGTTTATTCGGGATGACCTCGAACTCGCCGAATTGGCGGAAGTGGTCGTCAAAGGAAAGGACGCGGGTCAAACGCAATCGCCGCATCACAGCAAACGAAAGGGCGTCGCATAAAGAATAATCCTTGTCGCGATGGTTCCGCAAAATGTTGATTGCTTCGGTTTGGTCCTGTGCGAACACGTCTTCAACTGTGACAACGGGGTTGTCACAGAGGTCGCTTAATATTGTTTCCCGCGTGGCGCTTCGAGCGAAGTAAGCATGGATTTCGCAAAAAACCGGAAGTGTCGTCACCATAGGCACTCTTTGACGGAAAAGGTCGGCGACAATCCGGCGCGCAACCGGTTGCGAACGCACTTTCTCATCGCGAAAGTTGATCCAAAAAGACGCATCGAGGAAAACAGCGCTGGTCATTTGGTTTCGTCCATCTCCTTTAACATTTTGTCATATGCTTCGCCGCTGGCACGATTTCTATAATAATCGTCCGGAAGCGGTGGCGCTTCAACGTACTTGCCCTTCACTTTAATCCATTTTTTGGGACTGCCGTAGATGTAGTGATCGTGATTGATGGCCCCGTCTTCATGACCTTTCCAATTTGGATCTTTAGGCAAAGGCTTCAGGATCGGATTATTAGTCCAGGCATCCTCCGGTATCTCCATTTTTTCATCAATGTAACGACGGATCACCGCGGCCATCGGCTCGTCGCGGCGCGAGGCTTCCCGCTGCACAAACTCATACTCATCCTTGCTCAGATAGATCTGTGTGCGAACCATCGGCGCCTCCTCGCGCTCGTCCGCCACGGCGCCTTCCTTCAAAACCATGGCTGAACCTTTCCGAGCCGGATATTTGCTTTTCTTGCGCCGTTTCATGGCATCAATATACATCACGATGTATATGCGTCAAGCCGTCTTCGTCAGCGCATATTCCATGCTGTCAGCCAATGCCTGCAAGCTCGCCTCGATAATGTTCCCGCTGACCCCTACGGTGCCCCATTCACGCTTGCCGTCGGATGATTCGATCAGCACCCGCGTTTTGGCTGCCGTGCCGGTCGAGGAATCCAATATCCGCACCTTGTAGTCGGTGAGCTTGACGCGCTTGAGCCGGGGAAACGACTTGGTCAGCGCCGCGCGCAACGCGCCGTCCAGCGCATCGACTGGCCCGTCGCCTTCGGCCACTTCATGGTAGGTTTTCTTTCCAACCCGCACACGGATCGTCGCTTCGCAGATCGATTCCTTGGAATCATGGCGCATCGAGACGTGATACGTCTCCACCGAAAACGGCGTTTCCCGATGCTTCAACGTCTTGCCGATCAACAGGGCCAGGGACCCTTCCGCCGCCTCATATTCGTATCCGGCGTTCTCCAATTCTTTCACGCGATTGAGAATCGCCTTCAGCTCCGGAGTATCATTGGAAAGTTTGAAACCCAGCTCCTGCGCTTTCATCACGATGTTGCTGCGGCCGGCCAAATCGCTCACGAGCACCGTTCGCGAATTGCCCACCAGCGTTGGATCGATATGTTCGTAGCTAGAGGCCAGTTTTTGCACCGCGTTGACGTGCGTACCCCCTTTGTGCGAAAACGCCGCCGATCCCACCCAGGGCAGGCGCGGATTATGCCGCACATTCGCCATTTCATCTACAAACTGCGACAGCTCCTTCAGCTTGGGCAGTGACTTCTCCGGCACGGAGGTCTTTTTTAACTTCAACGCCACACACGGGATAACGCTGATCAAATTGCAATTTCCCGTGCGTTCACCGTAACCGTTGACGGTCCCCTGCACGTGCGTGGCGCCTGCCGCGAGCCCCGCCAGGGCATTCGCCACACCCAGCCCAATGTCATCGTGCGTGTGCATACCGATCCGGCAATTCAATTTCCCGGCCGCGACACGCGTGATGGCTGCGACTTCGTCCGGCAGACAGCCGCCGTTTGTGTCGCAAAGGACCACGAAATCGGCTCCCGCCTTTTCCGCCGCCTGCCACGTGGCCAGCGCATATTCCGGGTCCAGCTTATATCCGTCAAAGCAATGCTCGGCGTCATAGATGACGTATTTGCCGTGGTCTTTGAGATAGCGCACGGTGTCGGCGATCATCCCGAGATTTTCCTCAGGTGTGCAGCGCAGAACTTCTTTGACGTGCAGCATGGACGTCTTGCCGTAGATCGTGACGACCGGCGTGGCCGCTTCAATCAGCAGACGCACCTGGTCATCATTCTCCACCGCGATGTCCTTGCGCCGCGTCGAGCCAAAAGCGGCCAGGCGCGCGTTTTTGAACCGTTTCTTCTTTGCCTGTGCAAAGAACTCGATGTCTTTGGGGTTCGATCCCGGCCAGCCGCCTTCAATGTAATGCACCCCGAAAGCGTCCAGTTTCTCCGCAATGCGAAGCTTGTCCGCCACTGAAAAGTTGATGCCTTCGCCCTGCGAACCGTCGCGCAGGGTCGTATCATATATTTCAACCTGGGGTTTCATACATTTTGCCTTTAAAGCGAACCGTTATTATTGCCGATTCCCGGAAAACTGCAACCGCCGGTTTGCACCGGGGCCACCGAGGGGAGTTTCGGTGATTTGGAATCATGCATCCAGGCCACGAACCGACAAGCAAATGGAGCGCGGCTGTGTGTGCGCAGCACATCAGCCGCAGCAGCCAGAACTTCGCCATTGACTTCCGAAAACACGCGGTCCTTTTTTGTCCTGGCGTGCTGCGGCTGGTCCCGCTCCGAGCGGGACACAGCCGCGCTCCGGTAGCCGTATCTCCGTGTGATATTTGGGATGTTCAAAAACCCTGGCCCGGCCGACAATAGCCCAGCCATTCATGGCTGGGACCTGGACCAGAAAAGAATAAAGTCCCGTTAGGGACGACAGAAAACGTGTTGATCATCGCGCCCCAAATTCACGACAAAATTTCAAGCCGATACGTCCGATCCCTCCACCGTCACGCTAACGACCCTGGGCGCAGCCGGGTTATTCTTCTGCCGCTTTTCGCACGCGCGAATCCGGCTCAAAGTCTTGCCCGCCTGGAAATAGCCCAACTATTCATGGCTGAGACCCCAAACGGGGACGACTATCAACGCCGCGCTGATTTACGTAAATTTCACTGGTATCGCCATCAGCCCGGCGCTGGAGCCATCCGCCTTAGGGCTGCGGCGTCGTGGCCAGTGGTGCTACCACCGCCAGTGGTGCTACCACCGCTGGCTCGAATTGTGCTGCCAAAATCACCGTGTCGCGCGCTTTCAAAATTACGGCTCTTGCTTTTGCTCTGCTGATTTTCTGGTCTCACTGGAACTCGACGTTGAGGTTGGGCGCGCAAACCGTTTCCATCTCCATCGACACCTCGCCCGCAGGCCGGCAACAGGTGATTGACGGGTTTGGCACGTGCCTCTCCGGAACGGAAGCAAGCCAGACAACCTGGTGGACAAACCTATACTACGGCGACCTCCAGGCTTCCCTGCTGCGGATGGACCTGACGCCGAATTTCAAATCTCCGTACTCGAACAACAATTATAACTCGCCCGGTTACGGCAATCCCGGCCCGGACGGCAACTACGCCCGCACGTACACCAACGCGGCCACCTACACGAATCTGTTTAACGGCAGCCAGGCGCAAATTGCCGTCATGGGGCCAAACATCGATTCCAACATCGCGTACTTCAACTTTACTGCCAGCGGCAGCGGCCAGCAGGTGGCAGGTCTGACAGCGCAGCTTGGCAAATCGCTGGTAACCAACCTCGGAGATTTTAAATTGTTTGCCTCGCTCTGGTCTCCGATGCCGTGGGTGAAACTCACGGACGGCAACACGTACCAGAGTGGTGGCGCGGACCTGCCCACCAACGGAACACCCTTTCCGTTTATCTGGCTCGGCAATTTTGCCGGGGGATCGCTCGATATTTCCGGCACGCCGCAGCCCCAATTTGATGACTCGGCGCTGGGCGGAACCGGACCGACCAGCGCCCTGACTCAATTTGCGCGCTCTATCGCCGCGTACCTCCGCGGTTTTCAAAACACGTACGGAGTTTCGTTCTACGCGATCAGCATTCAGAACGAACTCGACTTCGATGAGTACTATAATAGTTGTTTCTATCCTCTTGCCACCAACTACGTGGCCGCGCTGATAGCCGTCCGGGCTGAATTGAACCAATACCCGGACCTTGCCAATATCAAAATCATGGGGCCGGAGGACGTCCTGGGCGGCGACGCGTACGGAATGTGGCAGTACGGCAGCGGCAGCACCACTGCGGCCAAAAATCTTCAGTTTCTGCAGGCAGTGGGCGCCAATCCCGCGGCGAGCAACGCCGAGGCTTATTTCTGCATCCACGGCTACGACAGCGACGGCGTCTCGGCCGCCGCCGCCACTCCCACACAATGGCTTTGGTGGGTGAACGGCTGGTCCGCAAGTCCGGACCCCGGAATACCGGCCAACGTCGCCGGCTTTAGCAATTATGGGAAGAAATCCTGGATGACGGAAACATCAGGCGAGAACCCCGCCTGGCTGTATCCCACGAACGGATTTCCCGGCAGCGGCGCCTGGAGCCTCGCGTTGCGAATCCAGCAGGCCCTCACCTCGGGACGCGAAAGCGCGTGGGCCTATTGGCAGATGACCGACGGCAGCCCGGTGGGCTCTGAGACCCTGACCGATTCATCCAGCCTCCAAAACTCGCCCAAGTACGTCGCGGCGAAACATTTTTTCAAGTATATCCGGCCCAATTCCATTTGCGTGAATGCCACTGTCAGCGGCGATTCCACGCTCACCGCGGCTGCGTTCCTGCATGTGACGAACGGCACCATGACCGTGGTATTGATCAACCAGACCAACACACCCGTGCAGGCTTTGGTCAATTCGCCCGCGCAGCCCGTCGGAATCACGTCATGGCAAACCTTCACTTCGAGCAATGGCAGTTATTGGCAAACTTCAACCACGGGCATCACAAATGGTCAGGCCACAGTAAATGTCCCCGGCTACGGGATCGTGACACTGTACGGGATGGCTCCGCCCCGGCTAGCCGCCTCCCTCACACCGGGCCGACAATTGAACCTGGCCTGGCCGCCCAGCGCAAACGGCTTTCAGCTTCAGTCCGCCCCCAATCTCGATTCACCGTGGACCCCTGTGGCCGCCGGCCAGATCACCGTCAATGGTCTCTCCAATGGATTGGTCAACGCAACCGTCGTTGTAACGAATGCTCCGATGTTTTTCCGCCTTGCCCTCGCCCAGCCCTGAACGCGACGGTGGCAGCGCCACTGGCGATTTGCGCGCGAAGGTGGCGAAGGAGGCGAAGACCGCGAAGGGACGGTTGGCGGCGATCGTTTTGGTGAGAATTAGTTAGAGCCTCGAGTCGGCTGCAGGAAGCTGGCCCTCACCCCTGCCCTCTCCCCCAGGAGAGGGGGAATTGTACGCCGGTGGTTTGACGGATCCACCGCCCCGGGTTTGTCCGCGGTTGAACCGCGATTGGCAGGGGCACGGGCAGGGATTTTGCGGAGGCGGCGGTGGCAGCAGTGAGCGCCACTTGCATCCGCTGGCATGCAGCGCCGCCCTACCGGATTTGAGGCCCGTTTCAAATTTTCTGGGTATAGGCAAGTTAACGGGTTAACGAGCGGAAAAATGGGTTGGTAGAGGGTGAGAATGTGGCCGTGTTTATTGGGGATTGTGAGGGTTCGAGGGTTTTTGTTGGGGTGTAAACGAGGAGGCGCTTGCGAACATCGAACGCCGAAGTGAGCGCCACTGGCGAATCGAACACTGAACGCCGAGGTTTTAGCCAAAGATGAATACAGATGGACATGGATAGAATTGAAACGCCACACGACTCCGCACTTGACGGTCCCTTTTACTCTGATGGAATTACGACCATGGATGCCAAACCGAACCAGGAAGAGTGGCTGATCGCCTTAAGAAAATATGCAGCAGCGATTGGCCTGGACAAATTCCCCGCAAACGCGGGCGCCTCTGAAGTTCAGCTGGCCGCCGCGGAGGAGCGGTTGAAAATAAAATTGCCTCCGTCGTATAGAACATTTTTGAGCGCCAGTAATGGCTGGAAGTTTGCTTCCGATATGACCCCGGTCATCCGACCCGTTGAAAAAATCCGCTGGTTCCGCAAAGAACACAAAGATTGGTATGAAGCGTATCAAATGTGCGCTGAGCCGATCTCGGTTCTGGAAAAGAATTATTTCGATTATGCAAACCAGGACTGCGCCGTTTTTGAAATCAAACATTTTGCCCAGGCCCTCTGCATCAGCGAGATCGGGGACGACGCCGTCGTTCTGCTCAATCCGATGGTTATCTGGCCGGATGGAGAATGGGAAGCGTGGTATTTTTCAAATTCCAGCCCGGGCGCTACCCGCTATCGTTCCTTTGCCGGTTGGATGGGCCAGGAACTTGATCAGTCTCTCGAACTAACACCGGTGACGGGCGAATTGCCCACGGTCTATCTTGATGCTCCAAATAAACCTGAGCGCAGGGTTCGCCGGCGGCAAAAGGTGCCTGTGTTCGAGAAGGTGCTGAAAAGACTTAAATCGGATGATCACTGGGAACGGTGCGCAGCCGCCGATCAACTTGGCATGTTAGGGGGAAAGCAGGCCGTTGATGCGCTTGTCCAGGCGCTAAATGATCCAATTCCGGAAGTGTATTGGCATGCTGCCAGTTCGTTGGGCGATTTGCACCCGCCAGAGGCCCTTGAAGCTCTGATGACTGCAGCAGTGGAAGGCGAGTCTGGTAAAGGAAACTCCAGTGCCATCCATGCCTTGGGAGCATACAAGGATGAACGGAGCGCCCAGTTGCTTTTGAAAATACTTGAAAGCGGCGGTTCTCACGCAGGGATTGCAGGGCATGCTTTGGCAAAGCGCAAAGATACTCGTGTCATTAAACCATTGTTGGATTCCCTTGTTTCAAAGGCCGAAGGCTCGCGCGCAAACTGGCACACTCTTACAGAATTTGAACAACCTTGTTATGAGTTGCTTGAACCTTTGATGGCTCATGCCGATGTTGAAATTCGCAAGCGCGCTGAAGACTGCATTGGCAGCCTGGCTCACCATGCGAAGGATAGAAGCATAAGACGCAAGGCCTTTGAGCTTCTTCAACGATGCCTTACGACCGAAACGGACGAGGAACTTCGGCAATCGATTAAAACCTCCATTGAAATCTCGGAAAAAAGAAATCTCAATACGCGCTAATCGGGTTTAGGTAGTTCACGGGGACAATCAGAGATGAAGGCAGATTTTAATTTGGGCGGCGGTGGTAGCACCGCTGGCATGCAGCGCCGCCCTACCGGATTTGAGGCCCGTTTCAAATTTTCTGTGTATAGGCAAGTTAACGGGTTAACGAGCGGAAAAATGGGTTGATAAAGGGTGAGAATGTGGCCGTGTTTATTGGGGATTGTGAGGGTTCCAGTATTTGGGTGGGGGGTGTAAACGGGAGGGCGCTCGCGCGAACGCCGAACATCGAACACCGAATAATTTTAAAAACCGGAGATTGGGGAGGGCACGGACTAACAAGGACTGACACGCTGCCTGAGATGGTAGGCCGCGAGTGGCAGAGCCACGTGCGATCAGTTAGAGCCTCGTCACCTCGGCTGCTACGCGAGAAGGGGGAAAGGCCTACCACATATTTTATTTGCAGGACAATAAATCGTCAATTTATGGTTTTATTAAGCGGTAAAATTGATTTGTGTTGCCGGGAGTCACGGCAATAGCCTGTTGGTCTCCCACTAAAACCGGCAGGTTTGTTACCGAAGTCCAGTTGGCCTGCGGCCCTAAGGTAGGGCTGCTCTCAACAATGTAACCGTCCAAACATTGCGGCCACGAGATCTGTATTTGCTTGTTTGTGGCAATAATCTCCAACGAGGGTAAAGGTAGCGGGGGAATTGCACCGTCAGCCGAGCCGCCAAACACCGCTACGTACACTGCATCCGCATCAGCTAGTGTAACGATCCCATTATCTAAAACATCACCAATGATTGTTGGGTCAATTAGCGGGTAAGCGGGAAATCCAGG
>Ga0335073_10014799_pt1 | contig 10926 bp, 10 predicted proteins | sample Lox_Sample_22_FD_207093 | JGI IMG/M metagenome (GOLD analysis project Ga0335073, IMG submission 207093) | Soil microbial communities from Loxahatchee National Wildlife Refuge, Florida, United States - Lox_Sample_2.2 | ecosystem: Environmental > Terrestrial > Soil > Wetlands | place: USA... | reverse complement strand
CACGACCGCCCTCGTGCGGTCGCGGGGGGGAGCGTCAACCGTCGCGACAGCGGCGGGGGCAGCCTGGGAAGGTGCTCGGTCCTGGGCTTCCTGGAGGCGATTCAATGGCGCGGAGAGTCGGTGTGACGGCGGGCGATTCGGGTGAAGGGGTACTTCACCGTTCACGGTCCCCTCGACCCTTCGGGTGGACGTCTTGACGACCGCTCGGACGGGTGGACGTTTGTTCTAGTGGCCCATCATCCGTCGTTGTTCACGGCGCCTCCGGCAGCCGCCGCATCAGAGGCCCTTCAGCGAGAACACCGCCTTGATGTTGAGCGGGTTCGGAGGGGCTTCCAGGGCGATCTCCCGGTTCCAGCGGGCGAAGGTCAGCCCGCCCCCGTTGGCCCCCGGTTTCACCAGCGCGAGCGGGTATGGGTTGCCGGTCGCCGACACGTACAACGTCGCCCCCGTGGAAGGGTCCCGCAGCGCCACCGCCGGGTGTCCGGCGATCGTCCGGGTCCCCGCCCTCGTCAGCCCCGGGTGGGTGGCGAGGATCGTGCTCCGCACCGCCCCACGGCCGGGACCCACCACCACTTCGCTGGCATTTCGGGGTGCATGTGCCCGGAGGGCATCGGTCACCACTTCCGGGAGATCGGTGAGCGACGCCAGCGGTGCCAGTGGCCCGTGGTCGGCGGGCCCCTTCAACCAGCGCCCCGCGAGCCTCCCCGCGGCGGGCGCACCCACCAGCTGCTTCAGCAGGGCCGGGTTCGGTTTCACGTAGATCCAGCCGGCGTCCTGCACGAGCTGCGCCCGCAGGCCGTCGACGGAGACCGTGCCCCTGCCCCCGTGGCCCCGCACGAGTTCCATGTCGATCCCCAACCGCTGCCCCGGGCCGGCCACCGAGCCGCTCACGTGCACGGTGGCCGCGTCCCGGGCCGCCGCTTCGGCCCGTTCCATGACCCGGACCGGCGTCTCGGAGGCCACACCGTTGTCCCCGGCATGGCTCCCGCAGGCGCAAACCGCCGGGAGGAACGCCGCCAGCAGGATCCCTGCGGTCAACCTGCGGGCCGACGGCCGGCGGCGGCGCACCGCCGAGGCCCGGGGACGATGGACGGGAGAGCTCAAGCCACGACCACCATACGTGCCCGAATAAGATCGTCGGCGATGGAGCGGCGCGGGGCCCGCGGAGCGCTCCTGTGAGCTTCCAGCGAGAAGGAGAGGCCGATGACCGAGCAGAACCGCCGCCTGGTACTGGCGGAGCGCCCGAGCGGGATGGTGAACGACGGAAATGTGAAGATGGACCCCGGGGAGATCCCGGCGGTCGGGTCGGGGGAGGCGCTGGCGAAGGTCAGATACCTCTCGATCGACCCCACGATCCGCACCTGGATGGACGACGCCCCCGGCTACCTGCCCCCGATCGGGATCGGGGAAGTGATCCGCTCGGGAGGGATCGCCGAGGTCCTCGAGAGCAACTCCGACACCTATCAGCCGGGACAGCTGCTGTTCGGGATGACCGGGTGGCAGGACTACGTGGTGGCCGACGACGGCGCCCGGGCGATGCAGGCGATCCCGCCCGGGGTCCCTCCGACGACGGCCCTCGGGCTGCTCGGGATCACCGGCATGACGGCCTACTTCGGCCTTCTCGACGTCGGCAAGATGAAGGAGGGCGACGTGGTGGTCGTATCCGGGGCGGCCGGGGCGACCGGGTCGACGGTGGGACAGATCGCCCGCATCAAGGGTGCCGGCAAGGTGATCGGGATCGCCGGGGGCCAGGAGAAGTGCTCGTGGATCGTCGACGACCTCGGCTTCGACGCCGCCGTCGACTACAAGGGCGAGAACGTGGCCGCCCGCCTGCATGAAGAGGCCCCTGATGGGATCGACGTGTACTTCGACAACGTCGGTGGAGAGATCCTCAACACCTGTCTCGCCCAGCTCGCGATGAAGGGGCGGGTGGTGATCTGCGGGGCGATCTCCGGTTACAACGACCGCACCGGGATGACGGGGCCGGCCAACTACATCAACCTGATCCGGGTCCGGGGCCGGATGGAGGGCTTCCTGATCCTCGACTACTTCGACCGGCTCCCGGCCGCCCAGGCCGAGATGGCGGGGTGGCTGGCCGAGGGCAAGCTCAAGTCGGCCGAGCACGTCGTGGAGGGCCTCGACCGGGCCCCCGAGGCGCTGAACCTGCTGTTCACCGGCGGGAACATCGGCAAGGTGATCGTCAAGCTGTGAGGACGTCCGCCGGGGGCGGACGACGGGCGGGCCGCGAGCCTATTCCCAGGACAGGTTCCCGGTCTTCAGGGCCGCGTCCAGCGGGCCGAAGTATTCGCCTTCCTTGCCTTCGTTGCGCTTGATCGCTTCGCAGGGACCGCCCCCGACCTCGTAGTAGATCTTCGAGAAGCTGTTGGCGATCGACACCACGTGCTGGACCCCCTCGGGGAAGTATTTGGTGTTCTTCGCCTTCACTTCCGCGTTGGTGTAGGTGACCTGGTCGGTCGCGGGGGATGCGACCTTTTTGATGCCGGTTTCGAAGAGCGAGATCCTGCACCCTTCCATCGCATTGCGGAAGGTGATCGGGACCACTTCCGTGTTGACGATCGTTGCGTCGGGTTCCCCGCCGGCCCGATATTCGATGTCGATCGGACCACCGAACGACACTTTCGACGGGGGGAGTTCCTTGGTGCCGATCTTGGTGGTGGCGGTACTGCATTTGATGAAGTCGACCTCTACCAGGATCGTAAGCGTGGGGAACACGGTCTTGACGTGCGTTTTCGTGGTCTTCACACCCTTGCAGTGGATGTCGATGGCGTCGAAGCTGAGTTCCTGTTCGGAGCTGATGACGCCCACTTCCGCGGTCTTTTTGGAGTTGAACTGGTGGACTTCTCCACCTTCACGGGCGGACGCGGTCGCGGCGAGCGCAACGCACGCGAGCCCCGCCGCAAGGAGCGCGACCAGTGCCCTGAGATGCCCCATCGCCTGACGTGTCCTTCCTTGTCCGTTCGCGGGTCCGATCCCGCTTCTCCACCCCGGCGTCAGCCCTCCGCTGCCGCCATCCCGGCCTCCAGAAGCTAGCACGGGGACCGCGGCCCGGGCAACCCATGAACGGCGGCCCGTCAGGTTTGGCCCCACACGGTCGCGGGGGCGGGCTTCACCGCCCTGGGGGTGCTCGGGGGACCGCCGTCCAGCACCGACGACGAGGTTCATCCGCACGCTCGCCGGCGCCGATAGGTCCTCCATGGACGCGGTTCGGGCCGCACCCGCCCCCGACGCACCCGACGAGGATCGCAGGCCGGTCGCGCTCGTCCTGTTGGGATATGGGGCCACGGTCATGCTCCCCACGATCGGGATCCTCTTCGCCCTGGTCGCCGTCACACGTCCCGGCCGGTGGGCCAAGAACCAGGGCCTCCTGATGGTCGGGCTGGCGACGCTGATGATCGCGTTCGGGGTCGCCCTGCTGCCGATGGTGACCGAAAGCTACTTCGCCGGGCAGGCCGCCACGGCCAGCTCGGCGCAGGTGACGCCTGGCGAAGAACAGGAATCCAAGCGACGCTTCCGCGCCGAGATGTCCAGAGTCGAAAACGAAGCAGCCGCCATCCGAGAGCGGATCCGCCGTTCCCGTGCGCGGAGCGCGCAATGACCGCCGCCTGCCCGCACCTGCGAGCGGTCCTCGCGACCGCCGTGCTCGCTGCAGCGACGGCGGTCGCGGTGGGAGAGGCCCAGGCCTCCTCCCCGCACTCGGTCGGCAGCCCTGAACAGATCGCCTGGGTCCGACACGCCGCCGACAGGTTCCTGGGCGCCGAGCTCACGAAGAACGCCGGGGAAGCGTGTGCGGTGCTCAACGCCCCGATGCGGGCCACCGTGCACGGGAGCAGCTGTGAAAAGCGCTGGAAGACACGGCTGGCAAAGCTGCTCCGCGAGCCGGGCGAGCGCACCCGCCTGCGCACCGAGCGACGTGCCGTGGCCTCGGGGCGTGTGGTTGTGCGTGGCCACACCGCGTCGATCGACCTGCCCGAACCGCTTCTGCAGGGCCCCAACCGCTTCCGCTTCACCGAAAACTGCTGGATGCTCGAGCGCTGACGGTGCTCGCCCGAGGGTGACGTCGGCGACCGTCGCCGGCGCTGGTACGATGCCGCACCCTCGTGGACTCGCCAAACGTTGAGCTCGCACGCGTCGCGATGGACGCGTTCAACACCCGAGACCTCGAAACCTTCGACCGCTGCGTGGCCGAGGACTTCGAGTGGGTGACCGCTACCGCGTCGAACCCCGAGCCGAGGACCTACCTGGGACGGGCCGGAATCCGTGACTTCTTCGAGTACGTGGAGAACTGGAGGACGGTGGAGGCGCGGGTCGACGAGTGGCGTGATCTCGGCGACGACGTGCTGCTGGTCGGGGAGGTCACCTGGCGAGGTCCCAACCCGAAGCTGCTCGAAGTCACCTGCCCGCTGCTGTCGCTGTGGTCGTTCGAGGGCGGGAGGCTGAAGCGGATCGACAGCGCGATGGCCCCGGATGTGGTCCCGGCCACGCCCGCCGGCTGACCGGCCGGCGCCCCCACCGCGGCCGTCGGCGTCCGAGCCGCCGGCAGAGCGTTACGGGTACCCCCGCCGTTAGCCTGGGAGCATGACGGGGGCGCTGTACGGGCTGGCGAGGTTCAGCGTCCGCCACCGCCGTGCGGTGCTCGTCCTATGGCTGATCGTGACCGTCGCCGCGGTGGTCGTCTCCCACCGGCTCGGCGACACCACCAGCGACTCCCTGTCGCTGCCCGGGACCGACAGCCAGCGGGCCACCGACGCCCTGGAACACGCCTTCCCCGACCAGGCCAACGGCAGCAGCCCGATCGTGATCCACGCCCGGCAGGGCACACTCACCGAAACCCAGAACGCGCAAGCCGTGAACGCGGCGGCGGCCTCGGTGGCGAAGGCCCCCCACGTGGCCGGGGTCGTCAACCCGCTCACCCCTGCCGGGGCCGCCGCCCTCAGCAGGGACAAGACGACCGGCTACCTGTCGGTCACGACCGACGTCAGCCCGGGGGAACTCTCGAGCGGGGAAGCCCAGACGATCATCGACGCCGCCTCCCCCGCGAAGGACGCCGGCCTGACGGTTGAGACGGGTGGGCCGCTCGGGCAGAAGGTGTCCAAGCCCTCCACCGAGTCGAGCGAGCTGATCGGGATCCTCGCCGCGATGGTGATCCTCGCGTTCACGTTCGGGACCGTCGTCTCGATGGTCATCCCGATCATCGACGCGGTGGTGGCGCTCGCGCTCACACTGGCGATCATCAGGATGCTCGGCCACATCGTCACGGTTCCGACCGTGGCCCCGACCCTGTCCACGATGATCGGGCTCGGTGTCGGGATCGACTACGCCCTGTTCATCGTCACCCGCCACTTCCGCGGGCTCCGCGCCGGGCTCGGCGTCGAGGAGTCGATTGCCAGGGCGGGAGCCACCTCCGGCGGGGCGGTGTTCTTCGCCGGAGGAACGGTCGCCATCGCGCTCGCATCGCTGGCGGTGGCGGGCATCCCGCTGGTCACCTCGCTGGGCCTGATCTCGGCGATCGCGGTGGTGACGGCCGTGCTCGCGGCCCTGACCCTGCTGCCGGCGATCCTCGCGATCACCGGGGAGCACATCAACTCGCTGCGGGTGAGGACCCCGCCGAGTGACGAGCAGGCACGAACCGGGCGCTGGGCGAGGTACGCCAACTGGGTCGCGCGCCGGCCCCTGGTCGCGGGGCTGATCGCGCTGGCGGTCCTGATCCCCCTCACGATCCCGCTGCTCTCGCTACAGCTCGGCCAGCAGGACACGGCCGCCCTGTCCACCTCCACGACCGCGCGCCGCGCCTACGACCTGCTGGCGGCCAACTTCGGGGCGGGGGTGAACGGGCCGCTGTTGATCGCCGCCAAGCTCGGGACCCCGGCCGAGCCGCCCCCGGGGGGCGGGGGTGCCTCCGCCGGCCAGGACCCCCGGGCCGCCGACCCGCGGCTGCAGAGGCTCCTCCACGACGTCTCCACCACCGAGGAAGTGGCGGCCGTGACCCCGATCGCGATCGACAAGGCCGGCACGACGGCCTACTTCAACGCGATCCCGCAGAAGGGACCCGCCGAAACCGCCACCGCCCACCTGGTCGAACACCTCCGTTCGAGCGTGATCCCGGCTGCCGAGCAGGGGAGCGACCTGTCGGCCCACGTCGGCGGCAGCACGGCCGGGTACATCGACCTCGCCTCGCGCATCTCGGGCAAGCTGCCGCTCCAGATCCTGGTCGTGATCGTGCTGAGCTTCGCCTTGCTGACGGTGGCCTTCCGGACCGTCGTCGTCCCCGCCCAGGCGGCCGTCATGAACCTGCTCTCGATCGGGGCCGCCTACGGGGTGCTGACGGCGATCTTCCAGTACGGGTGGGGGTCGGGTGCGATCGGGCTCGAAGGAGGGGTCCCGATCGTCTCCTACGTTCCCCTGTTCATGTTCGCCGTCCTGTTCGGCCTCTCGATGGACTACGAGGTGTTCCTCGTCAGCCAGATCGAGGAGCACGTGCAGGCCGGCGAGGACAACCGCGCCTCCGTCACCTCCGGCCTGGTGACGAGCGGTCGCGTGATCACGGCGGCCGCCACCATCATGGTGTTCGTGTTCGGGAGCTTCGTGCTGAACGGGAACCCGACCGTGAAGCAGTTCGGAATCGGGCTGGCGGTGGCCGTGATCCTCGACGCGACCGTCGTGCGCTGCCTGCTCGTGCCGGCGCTGATGGTCCTGTGCGGCAGGTGGAACTGGTTGATGCCCAAATGGCTCGACCGGGTCGTCCCCAAGATCAGCATCGAGGGGGGCGAGTTCTTCTCCGCTCCGGCGGGTGAGGAGGCGGGTTAGCGTCTGTGATGGCCCGGAGAAGGACAACGATCGGGGCGTGGGCGGCGCTGCTGCTATCGGTCCTCGCGCCCCTGGCCGTCGCCCCGGGGCCGTCGAGCGGGGCCGTCGCTCCGGAGGGGCGGACCGCACGGCACCCCGCCTGCAACGAGGGGCCGACACGCCCGTGCCGGTTCTCGAACCCCGGGGATACCGTCCGATGCCTCTGGACCCCCACCCCGAACAGCGTCACCTGTGAGTTGGTGAAGACCGGACGGGCCTACCGCCTGCGACCGACCGGCCGCGCGAAATCAGTCCGGACGAGGTTCGCCCATCGAGGTGAAACGCTCCCCACCACCCAAACGGTCGTGTTCCCGGAGAAGCTCTCCTGCCGCGACACGCGGGTGACGATGACCTGTAACCAGGACGAAGGATTCGGCGAATTCAAGCTCGCGTTGCACGCCTCGCACGCGACCTAACAGTGAACCTGCTGAAGGGCCTGAGAAGTCTTCGAGTCGACCTCGCTGGTGAGTTCGCTGGCTTCCGAGGCCGGCGGGGGCACCGGGACTGTCTGGGTGCCGTAGTCGTACAGTTCCGTGTCCACTGACTCGCTCGTTCGTTCACCCTGATAGCAGAGTGGGACCTGCACCTGGTACCTGCGAACGAGGTTGTGCCCGTCGACCCACACATCGAACGGGAGGCTTTCCTGGCCGCTGATCCGCTTCAGGAACGCGGCCTCGTCCTGCGCCGCCGCACGGAGCCTCGCCGGAACAACCGTGGCATAGCGGCCGAGGTCGACGAGCACGTGGTAGTGGGTGGTCGGCACGCCTCGCAGCGTCTGGGTCCCCACGGTGGTCGCCTGACCGGCCGCCTTGAGGAAGTCGATCCACTGGGATGGGTCGCTGCTGGTGTTCAGGGAGCCGCTGCTCAGGCCGAGCGACTGCACGTAGGTCCCGAGGTTGATCCGCGCCCACGGCTTTCCCTTGATCGACTTGCCGGGAACCCGAATGTAGGCGTAGGGAAGGGCGAAGACCTCTTCCACCGTCTTGCCGTCCACGACCTCCCGAGGAGCAGCCCCGTGACGGCAGCGATCGGCGTGAGCGCCCGCCTCATCTCCCGAGACGCTAGCGACGGGGATCCGCGTGGTAGCGTCCGCTGCGCAGATCTCCGACACGCGAGTGAGGGGCGAGGCCGGATCGAATGGCACGGGTCGTGATCCTGGGGGGCGGAATCTGCGGGCTGGCCGGAGCCCTGATGCTGACGCGCGACGGACACGAGGTGACGGTCCTGGAGCGTGACCCCGCTCCCGTTCCAGAGTCGCCCGGCGAGGCGTGGGAGGACTGGGCGCGAGACGGGGTGACGCAGTTTCGCCAGGCCCACCTCCTCGCCCCGGGAGGCCGTGGGGTGCTGCAGGACACATTGCCGGACGTGCTCGACGCGTTGCGGGAGGCCGGCGCCCTGCGGTTCGACGCGATCGGGTTCCTCCCTCCGATGATCGCCGACCAGGGGCCGCGAGCCGGGGATGAGCGGTTCGTGACCTTCACCGCTCGCAGACCGGTGATGGAGCAGGTGCTGGGAGCGGCCGCGGAGCGCGAGCCGGGGCTGGAGGTCCGGCGCGGGACGTCGGTCGGGGCGCTGATCGCCGCGCCGCGAGCAGGCGTGACGCACGTGTCCGGGGTTCGACTCGACAGCGGCGAGACGGTGAACGCGGATGTGGTCGTGGACGCGATGGGTAGACGCTCTCAGCTGCCCAGGTGGCTCGCGGATGTGGGTGTAGGACCGATCGAGGAAGAGGCGGAGGACTCGGGCTTCATCTACTACGGCCGCTACTTCCGCAGCGGCGACGGGTCGACACCCCCGCCGTATGCCCCTCCGCTGACGCCGATCGGGTCGTTCTCGATCCTCACCCTCCCCGGCGACAACGGGACCTGGGCGGTTGGGTTCGTGACCGCCACCGGCGACAAACCCCTGAAGGGGCTTCGCCACCCGGACCGCTGGGAGGCGGTTCTTCGCGCCTGCCCCGCTCACGCCCACTGGCTCGACGGTGAACCGCTCAACGAGATGCAGGCGATGGGGGGCCTCGTGGACCGCTACCGTCGCCTGGCTCCCGACGGCCGCCCGTTGGTCACGGGAGTCGCCCTGCTGGCCGACGCCTACTCGTGCACCAACCCATCGCTGGGACGCGGCATCTCGCTCGGCCTGATGCACGCCCGCTGCCTGCGGGACACGGTCTCGTCGCTTGACGACGACGCCGTCGCGTTCGCCGAAGCCTGGGACTCCGCCACGGAGCGCGAGCTTACGCCCTGGTACCGGGAGACGCTGGAGGAGGATCGCTCGCGGCTGGCGGAGATGGAAGCGCTGCGCGAGGGACGAGAGCCGCCCCCGCCCAGCGAGGCATCGGCGCTCCGCAACGCGGTGATCGCCGCGGGCATGAGCGACCCCGACATCTTCCGGATCTTCCTCGACTCACGGGTTTGCATCAGGAGGCTCGGGGATGCGCTCTCAGATCCCGACGCGGCTGCGGGCGTCTTCGAGGCGGCCGCCGGGCAGTCCCCGTTCCCGTTCCCGGGCCCGGATCGCGACGAGCTGCTGCGGCTGCTGGGCTGAGGGCGTGTCACCACTGATGGTTGCCGGCAACTAACCCCTCGCGCCCCCCTAGCCGCAGGGCAAGTGCTCTGGTAACGTCCGGCAGGGTTTCTGGCCGCACCGCGGGTCGACTCACAAGACAAGGGGGCAGGTAGTGATCGGTGAGCTTGTGGACGCGGCGAGCGGCGGTTCGAGATGGAGTGGACGCCGCAACGGACTCGCTTGGATGATCGCGGCTTTCGTGGCCTGCTTGAGCGCCGGGATGCCTGCGAGCGCCGTCGCTGCCGGGAACCACACCATCACCGCAGGGGAATCCCACTCCTGCGCCGCACTCGCCAGTGGCCGCGTCGAGTGCTGGGGCCTCAACGAATCCGGGCAGCTCGGCGACGGCACCCTTGAAGACAGCTACACGGCGGTTGAAGTGCAGGGCCTGACCGGCGCGACGCAGGTCTCGGCCGGTCGCGAACACACCTGTGCGGTGCTCTCCGGAGGCCACGTCGACTGCTGGGGCGCGGGCGGCGATGGCCAGCTCGGCGACAGCTCATACGAAGGCAGCGACGTCCCGGTAGAAGTCCAGGGTCTCACGGGCGCCACTCAGGTCTCGGCCGGGAACGACTTCACGTGCGCACTGCTCTCCAGCGGCCACGTGGACTGCTGGGGGTATGGCGGCGACGGTGAGCTCGGCGACGGGGTCAGCACCTACACCGACATCCCGGTGGAAGTGCAGGGGATGAGCACCGCGATCGAGATCGCATCCGGGGACGACCATGCATGCGCGGTGCTCTCGAACGGACATGTCGACTGCTGGGGCTACGGCGACTACGGCCAGCTCGGGGACGGTCACGAAGAAACCCGTTACACGCCCGTCGAAGTGCAGGGGCTGACGAGCGCCAACCATGTTGCCGCCGGGGGTTACCACACCTGCGCGGTGCTGTCGAGCGGCCACGTGGAGTGCTGGGGCTACGGCAGCGATGGCCAGCTCGGCGACGGCAAAAGCACGAGCGACGACACGCCGGTCGAAGTGCAGGGACTCAGTAACGCGATCCAGATAGCGGCCGGCAGCTACCACACATGCGCAGTCCTGATCTCCGGTCAGCTCGACTGCTGGGGCGATGGCAGGGATGGCCAACTGGGTGACGGCGCAGAGGGCGACTCCCCGACGCCGGCGGCGGTAACAGGCATCACAGACGGCATCCAGGTGACGGCAGGCGGTGAAGACTCGTGCGCCCTGCGAAGTTCTGGCCACCTCGAGTGCTGGGGAGCAAACGAATACGGTCAGCTCGGGAACGGGACGGCCGAATACGCCTACAGACCGGTCGAAGTCCACGGTCTCACCACCGCCACCCAGGCGTCGGCCGGCGAATACGACACCTGCGCCCTGCTCTCGGCAGGCCACGTCGACTGCTGGGGCTACGGCATATACGGGCAGCTGGGTGACGGGAACACCGAAAGCAGCTACACGCCGGTGGAAGTCCAGGGTCTCAGCGGCGCCACGGAAGTCTCGTCCGGTGGAGACCACTCGTGCGCGGTCCTGTCCGG
>Ga0335073_10014798_pt1 | contig 10926 bp, 11 predicted proteins | sample Lox_Sample_22_FD_207093 | JGI IMG/M metagenome (GOLD analysis project Ga0335073, IMG submission 207093) | Soil microbial communities from Loxahatchee National Wildlife Refuge, Florida, United States - Lox_Sample_2.2 | ecosystem: Environmental > Terrestrial > Soil > Wetlands | place: USA... | reverse complement strand
GCTGGCCAGGGACGAGCCGCGGCTGCGGACGCAGATCGTGGCCGCGGCGGACAACCCGTACGGCGGCGCGGTCAACCTGACCACCAGGCTGCTCACGCTCCTATCCGCCGAGGGGCTCATCGTGCGGGGGCGCCCCCGTGGCGGCTGGACCTCCACCCAGTTCACCTGGTCCGCAGCCGAACGGACCGAGCTGGATGCCGCCGCGGCGCGAGCAGAGCTGGCGCGCCGCTGGCTGCTCGCGTTCGGCCCGGCCCCGGTATCCGACCTGCAGTGGTGGACCGGCTGGACCGCCGGGCAGGTCAGGCAGGCGCTGGCCGCGCTGGAAGTCGCCGAGGCGGACCTGGACGGCGCGCCTGCCATCATGCTCGCCGCCGACGAGCCGGTCCGGGCCGAGCTCCGGCCGTGGCCCGCGCTGCTGCCCGCCCTGGACCCCACCGCCATGGGCTGGCGCGACCGCGCCTGGTACGTCGGCGGGCACGCGCCCGCCCTGTTCGACCGGTCCGGCAACATCGGCCCGACCGCCTGGTGGGACGGCCGGATCGTGGGCGGCTGGGCGCAGCGGAAGGACGGCGAGATCGCACTCAGGCTGCTCGAGGACACCGGGTCGGAGGCCTCGGCGGCGCTCGCCGGCGAGGCGCAGCGGCTCCGCGAGTGGATCGGGACCGCGAGGATCACGCCGCGCTTCCGCACCCCGCTGGAACGCGAGCTGGCCAGCGCGTAAGCACCCGGCGTTTTTAGGCATAAATCTCGCAGGGAGGGAATTCTAGGGACATGGTTGTCTTCATAATCGTCCTGATAATCGTCGGATTCATCGTCGGCGCCATCGCGCGCCTGCTCATGCCCGGCCGTGACTCGATCGGCTTCTTCGGCACCGTCGTGCTCGGCATCGTCGGCTCCTTCGTCGGCGGGTTCCTGCAGAACCTGGTCGAGTACCACAAGCTGAGCGTGCACAGCTTCCATGCGGTCGGCCTCATCGGGTCGATCATCGGCGCCTGGGTGCTCCTGCTGATCCTGCGCCTCGCCCACCTGGAACCGGGTCGCCGTCGCTACTGACCAGTCCGAGGGCATATCCCCGGCGGAGCTGCCGCATCTGCGCCGCTGCATAGAGCTGGCGGCGGAGGCGCTGGCCGCCGGGGACTACCCGTTCGGGTCGGTCCTGGTCGCGGGGGAGGGCCGGGTCCTGGCCGAGGAGCGCAACCGCGAGAACAGCGCGGGTGATGCGACCCGCCACCCGGAGATCGACCTGGCGCGCTGGGCGGCCGCGAACATGACCGCCGAAGAGCGCGCCGCGGCTACCGTCTACACCTCCGGCGAGCACTGCCCGATGTGCGCCGCAGCGCACGCCTGGGTCGGGCTGGGCCGGATCGTGTACGTGAGCTCGTCGGAGCAACTCGCCGCCTGGCTGACCGAGCTGGGAGTGCCGCTGCCTCCGGTGCGCACGCTGCCGGTCGGCGATATCGCCCCCGGCGTGGTGGCCCAGGGGCCGGTGCCCGGCCTGGACGAGCAGGTCCGCGAGCTGCACCGCCGGTTCCATCAGTGATCCAGATCGAGCCGGAGCGCTTCGAGGACATGGTTCTCACCGCGCTTGACGGGCTGCCGGAGGAACTCGGCAAGCTGATGCGCAACGTCGCCGTGACGGTCGAACATCGCCTAGGGCCGCCCGGCCTGCTCGGGCTCTACCAGGGCGTGCCGCTGACCAGCCGGACGTCGCAGTATGCGGGAGTCCTGCCGGACAGGATTACCATCTACCGCCTGGCGATCTGCGCGATCTGCAATACGGAGGAGGAGGTCGCGGAGCAGGTCCGCCGGACCGTCATTCACGAGATCGCCCACCATTTCGGCATCGACGACCGCCGGCTGCACGAGCTTGGCTGGTAAGACCCGCTAGTTTGGCAGCGTGCCTCAGCCGCGCTCCGCGAACTGCGACGTTATCTCCGGCGGGTCGCGGATGGTGCCTGTTAGGGCCATCTCGGAGTACGGCGCCGCCATCTGGTGCGATCCCTACGCCTGGATTCCCGAGGCGGCCAGGCTGCTGCGGCCAGGCGGCCAGCTGATCTTCCTCGGCAACTCCCCGCTGCTCATGCTCGCCGTGCCCGAGGCGGAGGATATGCCCGCTACCGACCGGCTGCTGCGACCCCACTTCGGCATGCACAGGTTCGAGTGGCCGGGCGATGAGTCGGTGGAGTTCCACCTGGGCCACGGCGACATGATCCGGCTGCTGCGCAGTTGCGGGCTGGAGGTGGAGGATCTCATCGAGCTGCGCCCCGATCCGGACGCCAGCACGCGGTACCCGTACGTCACCCTCGACTGGGCCCGGCAATGGCCGTGCGAGGAAGTCTGGAAGGCGCGCAAGCCCGGCTGAGTTACCACCGTTCGTTCGGCAGAAAAAGAAAGATCTATCAGAACGGCGGTGGCTTAACCGGCCCACCTATATGACAGCGGCGAGTTGGTCTGCGGCCAGCCGGACCGCGTCACCCGTGCGGACGTGGCCCGGGTTCAGCACCTCGGCGTAGACGCCGGCGCACGGCTCGGCGCCCATATCCTCCATCGGGATCACTCGGTTGTGCCTGGCGAGCACCCTGAGCGCCTCGGTGCTACGGGGCAGGTGGCCGTGGGCGAGCGTGGGCATCGCGCACCGCGGCGTGCGGGCGATCACCCGGAGCACGAGGTCGTCGCCGACGCGCAGGGTCCGGCCGAGCCAGTCGTTCTCGGTGAAGCCGGGCGCGGGGGTGCGGACGATGATGTTGGGACGGTAGCGTTCCAGGTCGGCCTTCCGGTACGGGCTGAGCTCGGCGATGCGGTCGAGCGTGGAGGTGGTCAGCAGGTGCAGCGGCGCGAAGTCGACGAAGGTGCCTGGCGGGCCGCCGCCGCCGATCTCGCCGACCTCGAAGGCGACCTCGGCGGTTATGCCGCCGCGCAGCACCGCCTCGGGCACGGCCCGGTCATACGAGGCGCCGGGCGGCGGGGTCGCAGACAGCGTGACCGGCTCGTTCAGCAGCCCGGACAGGATGGCGTCGATGTCGCCGTCCGTGCTCCAGACGGCCTTGCCGTCGGGCAGCGTAATCCGCACGCTCTCGTCCAGGGCGTGAGCGGACAGGGTGAGCAGGTCGCGCCACAGCCGCGGGTACTTGGCGCTGGCGACCTTGCCCGTCCGGCGGCTGATTACGGCCAGGCCGCGGTCACCCGGCAGGCCCGTCAGGGTCACGTCGGCGGCGGGCACGTCCTCGCCGAGCATCGACTTGACCGGGTAGCGGCGTAGCCTGGCCACGGTTCCGAGCATGCTCTAGGGTACGCGCGCAGGCCTAGGTCCAGTGCTTGCCGCCGGCGAAGTCCGCGGCGAAGCTGCACTAAGCGGCTCCCGCCGACGCGCCCGTGAATGTCAGTGCCCTGGCTTAGCCTCTGGTCATGGACATCATCCTGATTCCCGGATTCTGGCTCGATGCCTCGTCATGGGACGACGTCGTTCCCGCGCTTGACCAGGCGGGCCACCGCACGCACGCGCTCACGCTGCCCGGCATGGAGTCGAAGGACGCCGACCGCTCCGCGATCACCTTGCGCGACCACGTCGACGCGGTCGTCGAGGTTATCGACTCTCTCGACCCGGCCGACGGCAAGGTGGTCCTCGTCGGGCACTCAGGCGGCGGTGCGGTCGCCCACGCGGCGGTGGATGCACGGCCCGACCGTGTCGCCCGCGTCGTCTACGTTGACAGCGGTCCGCTCGGCGATGGGGGAGTCATCAACGATGAGCTCCCGTCGGAGAACGGCGAGATCCCGCTGCCGGACTGGGCCATCTTCGATGACGAGGACCTGGTCGACCTCGACGACACGCTGCGCGCGGCGTTCCGCGAGCGCGCGATCCCCACCCCGGTCCGTGTCGCCAGCGACCAGCAGCGGCTCTCCGACGAGCGCCGCTACGACGTGCCCGTGACGATCATCGCGTGCGAGTTCCCGAGCGAGATGCTCCGCAAGTGGATGGAGCAGGGACATCCGTACGTGCGCGAGCTCGGGAAGATCCGTGACGTCGAGTACGTCGACCTGCCCACCGGCCACTGGCCGCAGTTCACCAGGCCCGGGGATCTAGGGCAGGCGATCCTGGCGAGCGTCGGCCCCGCCTGACGACGCGGCCACCGCGAGCCGTCGGCTTGCGGTACTAGGCCGGTAGGAGGAGCCGGCCCGGAATCTCATACCGGAACTCAGCCCGCAGGCCGATGGCCCCGCGTCCGCCAGTCCGTAGCGTTACCCGCGTGCAGCCACCAGCGCGCACGGTCATCGTCGGTCTGCTCGTGCTCGCGTTCGTCTGCGGGCTGGCGGTGCTGGCCGCGCTCGTGCCGGTCGGGCACGGGTTCTCGCCCAAGGGCGGCGGCTGGTTCACCCCGGATGTCGTCGGCGGCGTGTTCACGCTGCATCCACTGCCCGTCGCCGTCCCGTCGGCGGCATGCTTTGTCTGCGGGCTGGTCGACTGGCGTCACCCCTGGCGTGTCGAGCACCTGGACCTGCTGGCGCTCGCCGGCTTCTTTCCCGTTGCGATGCTGCTCAGCGACGATATCTCCGGGGTCGGCCTGTGGCTGGCGGCGGTCTGCCTCGGCTGGCTGTTCTGCCGCATGCTCGCAGTGGCCTCCGGCCTATGCCGGATGCCGGAGCTGCGTCCCTCCGTCAGCTCCCGGTGGCTCGGCCTGGCGATAGTGATGCTGCTGCTCATCCGGATCGGCAGTATCGCGGGAGGCAACATCCTGGACGTCGGGCAGGCAAGCTCGCTCGGCGCCTGGCGCCTGCTGCACGGACTGCACCTTTACGGGGCGGTGTGGTGGCGCGGTCCCGGCGGGTTTCGCATCTACCGCCCCGATTCCTACGGCCCGTTCGCCTACTACGCGTACATCCCGTTCGTGGCTGTCTTCCCGCCCGCGCCAGCGATGGTCGCCACGCTGCTGCCGGCGCTGTGCTTCGACGCGCTGACGCTCGCCGGGCTGCACAGGCTCGGCAAGCAGATCGGCGGGCGGCCGCTGGCGCAAGCGTTCGTGTTCGCGTACCTGCTCTACCCGTTTCCCGACCTCTCGCTGATGTCGGAAACCAACGACGCGCTGATCGCCGCCCTGTGCGTATGGACGATCGTCGTGGCGGCCGAGCGTCCGGTCGCTCGCGGGCTCCTGATGGCCGCCGCTGCCCTGACCAAGTTCCTCCCCGCGCTGCTCGCGCTGCAGTTCCTGGGCACCAGGAGGGGGCGCTGGCGCTACGCGCTCACGCTGGCCGCGTCGCTCGCCGCGATGCTCGCCTGGCCGCTGATTGCCTCGGGACCGGCTCAGTTCCTTGAGTCGACGTTCGGCTACCAGCTGATACAGCGCGGCGGCGGCATCCAGTTCAGCATCTGGACCTACCTGCCGCACGCGGCGATCGTGGCAAGGCCGATCCTCGCCGCCGCGCTCGTACTGCTCGCGCTCGCGCCCATGGCGCGTACCGGGATGCAGGACGCGCGCAAGCAGGCCGCGCTCGCCGCCGCGCTCCTCATCGGCGGGCAGCTACTCCTCGGCTACTGGTTCTACAGTTACCTCACGTGGTTCTATCCGCTCGTGGTCATCGCGATCATCGGGGTTCTGCCAACCGGGACGTCAGCTGACGGTGCGGAAGGCGCCGCCAGCTCGCCGGTCGTGTCCGTGAGCCCAGAACCGGACCCGGCCGCGCCTGCCGGTGGTCCGGGTGAGCGCCACGTATATCGTTAAGGCGTGTGCTGCTCCGCTCCCATGATGATCGGTACCGCCGCTTAGCGGCGGTACCGAGGTTGCCGTAATCGCGGCCTCAATTCCTGCCCCTACCGGGGTCAGCGCCAGGACGTACCGCCGGATCAGTGTCCTGTCGGCAGTCATTCGCGTATTCCAGTGCTGCCGGGTCGTCCTTGCCTGATCAGGGGAGTCATGTCTCAGCCGCAACGATTCGATGCACATTCACGGCAGGATCCGCATACCGCCACGATGCTCCTGATGGTCGGGCTGCCGGGAGCCGGGAAAACCACTCGGGCCGAAGAGCTCGCCATTGCGAACCGGGCGCTGCGGTTGACCCCGGATCAGTGGATGATCCCCCTCTTCGGCGATTCGATGGCCGACGGCAAGCGCTTCGTGGTCGAGGGGCGGCTCATCTCGGTTGCCCTCCAGGCGCTCCGGCTAGGGACCAGTGTGGTGCTCGACTACGGGCTCTGGGGTCGTGATGAGCGGTCGGCGCTGCGCTGGCTGGCACGGTCGGCGGGAGCATCCTGCCAGGTGGTCTACCTGCCCGTGGACAAGGACGTCCAGCTCGTCCGCATCGCGCGCCGCGAGGCAACGGCACCGGATCAGACGTTCCCGATGAGCGAATCTGACGTAGACCACTGGCGGGAGCAATTCCAGGTGCCTGACGCCGCCGAGTTCGGCGGCGAAATCCCCGGCCCGCCAGCAGGGTGGCCGGGCTGGCTGGAGTGGGCAGCGGACCACTGGCCCACGTGTACCGGCAGTTAACCCGGCTGTCCTGCCTGGGAGCGTCCTGGCAGCAGCCGGGGCTCTGAAACGGCAAGAGCCAGGTCCGTTGAGAACGTCACGGACGGATGTCGGATTGGTCATCTTCGCGCGGGTTTGTGGTTTCGGTGCCGGGAGGCCTCTACCGTGGAAGGGTCGGCATTGGGCGTGACCTGGTGCTATGCGACGGGAGGCGGCGAATGCGGTGCCTGGGATGAGCGGCGCCCCGGGCTCCGGTACGGCCGAGGCGGCTGGCGGGCGGGGCGGAATGATGCGGTGGCAGCCTGCCCTGATCGGGTGGCTGAGGCGGGGGCGGCGGTGGGCGCGGTCGTCGTGGGTGGACGTCGTCTGGGCGGTGTTCGTCGGGGTGAACCTGCTCGGTATGCGCGAGATGGGGGCCTGGTCGACGATTCCCTTCCTGGTCATCTGGGTGAGCCTGACACTCATTTACGGGTTCCGGATGTGGCGGCTGCAGCCCGCCATCCTCACGGTGGCCGCGGTGACGCTGGCGACCGGGGGGATCATCGTGGCGCAAGTGGTGGACGGGCAGCAGGAAGCGGACTACCTGGTAGAAGTTCCGCTGGTCGCGCTGATGTTCCTGGCCATGGTCTGGCACGGGCGACGACGGCAGGCGGCGCTGCTGGAACAGCTCGCGGCGATGGGAGAAGTGCAGCGCGTATCGCGGGAGAACCTGAGACTGCTGGAGCAGCAGCAGATGTTCCTGATCGATGCCTCACACGAGCTGGGCACGCCGATCACCGTGGCGCTCGGCCACGCAGAGCTCATTGAGCTGTCGGTCACTGACGAGACGGTCGCCGAGGACGCCCGGGTGGTCATCGGGGAGCTGGCGAGGCTGCGCAGGCTGTCGGGCCGCCTGCTGCTGCTTGCCGCGGCCGGCAGCCCTGGCTTTCTTGAGCTCGCGCCGGTCGGAGTCGGTCCGGTCGTGATCGAGGCGCTGGTCCGCTGGGCTTACACGCCGCGCAGGTGGCGGCTGGGGGAAGTAGCGGAGGCGACTGTCCCCGGTGACCGTGACCGGCTGGCAGTGGCGCTTGACGCGCTGCTGGAAAACGCCATCGCGCACACGGACAAGGATGACCGCATCGAGCTCAGCGCCCGCGTCGAGGACGGGCACATCGTCCTGGCGGTGGCGGACTCCGGCTGCGGCATCCCGGAAGCCGACCTGGAGCGGGTCTTCGGCCGGTTCTCCCGTGCGGCTCCGTACCGGAGCCGGGAGGCCGGCGGGTTCGGGCTCGGGCTGCCGACCGTGGCGGCGATCGCCGAAGCCCACCATGGCTCGGTCCGGGTAAACAGCACCGTGGGCAAAGGCTCGACGTTCGAGCTCCTGATACCGGTGGGGCCAGCGGCGGTGAACGGGAACACCGACTCAACCGGGAAGACGGCAGCTCCACGCGGAAACCATCTTACTTTACATAATGTACATTATCGGCGCTGAAGTGAGACGAGTTCTTGCATTAGGTGCAACTGTCCCGTGACAGCGAACCTGTCGTCGTGCCAGCCACCGTGTCGTCTGGGGGCTAGCACGCTAGTCAACAACAACAACAACCCCCTCCTGCCGTGTCGCACACCTGCCCCGCAGCCCAGCCCTTACGCCCCGGTCCTGGCCGGCCGATCGCAGCCATGATTCATCCAAGGTGACCGCCCGCGACCCGGCGCACCGCAAGCATCGCGTACGCTCATCGTCCGTGACGACGGATGATCCCGGCCAGCCCGGCCTGCACGTGTTCAACGTGCTGCGCGGGGAGGCCAGTCAAGTCCGGTCCACGCCGTTCGGCGACGTCGGGACGGTGTTCTCCGGGCGGGGCATTGAGATGGTCTGGGTGAGCAAGCTGGCCGAGCCGATCGATGAGAACTGGTTCTCCTCCGATGAGGTCGACCTGATCCTCGTGGTTCAGGGACAGCTGAAATTCGAGTTCGCATCACCGGGCCAGCCCGACCATGTGCTGAACGCGGGGGAGCTGCTTATCCTGCCTGCTGGTGCGCGGTGCCGTGCTTACCGATGGCCACGCGACGCCCGCCAGGCGACCGTCTTCGTCGCCACCTACCCGACTGGCCAGAACGGGCCGGCCGCCGGGCACGCCGGATTCGGTGGCTCGCCTGCCTGACTTTCCTGAGGTGAGGATCAGCGCGGGGCGGCTGGATATCCGGGAGTTCGGTCCTGCCGACGCTGGCCTTGTCAGCGAGGTCCTGCAGGGCGGGGAGTGGCTTCCGCTGTCGACGGCTCTGGTAGGAGCCGCAGGAGCGAGCCACGCCGGGGATCCAGCCGACCTGGACTGGTGGCTGGCTGGCGCTGTGCACGAGCCTCGCCGCGAGGGAACAGGGCTGAACCTCATGATGCTCGCCCGGGAAGATGACAAGATCGTCGGCTGGATCTACCTCACCGATGTCGATAGGTACGCACGCTCTGCCCAGATTGGCTACGGCGTCCGCCCTCACGCCCGCGGCAGGGGCTTCGCCACCGAGGCTTTGGTCGCCGTCAGCCGGTGGGCGCTGACCGCTGGTTCGCTGCAGCGCGCGTGGCTGAGCGTCAACACCGACAATCTCGCGTCCCTGCGGGTCGCCCAGAAGGCTGGCTTCACCCTGGAAGGCACCTTGCGCCGCGCCTCCCTGGAGGAGGACGGCCTGCACGACGTCGCCGTCCTCGCTCTGCTCGACGACGAGATCTAGTCGAAGTCCCGCCACGGTATACGGTCCCTGCATGGCGTCCGCGACGCTGCGGTTCGCGACCCCAGCGGCAGCCACCTGCGGCTGAGCCAGCCACTGCCGAACCAGAGCCGAGGTTCTAGTCTCGCCCACTCCCCTGGCCCCTTAGCAAGGGATGGGCTGGATGACGCGGTGCAAGGCGCGGGAGTGCTCGTCGTAGTACTGGCGCATGCGGCTTTCCCACTCTTCGGCCGGGTAGATGGTGACCCGGTTCCGGGCTTTGGGCTCGCCGTCCTGAGAGCGGGACTGCCGTTCCTGCTCGGCGCGGGCGTTGGCCAAGCATACGTGGATGGCATAGTCCAAGTTCAGGCGCTCCCCGTACCACGGCGGGATGATCGTCTCCGGGGTGATCTCAGCGTCGTGGTGGTCCTCAACCATGCCATCCGGGGCGGGCAGCGGCGGGCTGGCCGGGATGGCGGTGCCGTCGGGCCGGTAGAAGGAGAACGTGCCCTCGCGTGCGGCGGCGATCAGGTACCCCCGGTCGTGCACCAGCATGTGGTGGTACTTACACAAGCTGACCAGGTTATCCAGCTTCGTGCGGCCGCCGTTGGACCAGTACTGGATATGGTGCAGGTCGACCCGGCGTGACTCACAGCCCGGAAACCGGCACCGGCACTTGTCCCGGTCTCGGACCGCCCGGCGCAGCGCCGCGTTCGGCCGACGACGTCGGCGGCCCAGATCCAGCAGCTTTCCGGCACCGTCATGAAGCATCCAGCTCAACGACGCGGAACAGGCGATCATCTGCGCCGTGCTGACGCTGATCGCCGGTCCGTCCTCGACGTGGCACCGCGCCGGATCGGCCGGGTGCCCCGGCGGCTGCGCCGAGGTAGCCGACCCCGCGGGGACGGTGGCGTCGGCACCGATGTGCACCACGACCTGGTACACCTCCGGGTCATCGGCAACAGCTACTTTCCCGGCCAGGAACACCTCGGCGATCAGCAGCAGCGCGTCGGCCAGACTTGTAGAGGTAGGCGGCTGGTCAGCGTCCGGAGCTTGATTCCCGTCCGGCGTTTCCGCGGAAACGGCGGACTCCTGCCTCGTTTGTGGATGCTCCGAGTCGGCTGCGTGCGGGTGCTCCAGCTCTCCGGCCGCTGCGCGCAACGCCTTCAGCAGCACCGCCCCGGCCATCGGCGGCAACCGGAAGGTCCCGGCCAACGACCCATCCTCTTCGAAACGCCACGCCAACCGGCGCCGGACCCGCGCCGCGACGTCATCGGCCGCGCTGACCTGCCGGTGCGCTCGGGCGAACCGCTCCAGCTGGCCGCCCGTCATCGGCGCGGCGATCTCGGCCAGGCCCGCCTCGGTCTCCGGCGTTGCGATCCGGGTCAGCGCCCGCACCTTTGCATACGACAGCCGGCCCGCCCCGAACTCCCCCCGGATGACCGGCAGCTCCCGCAGTGCCCGGGCCACCCGCACGTGCTCCCGGGCAGTGCCCGCGGTCATCTGGCACTTCCACGACAGCCACTGGGCGCAGCTATTCATGTCCCACGACGCCCAGCCACGGCGGGCGTCGAAATCGCCGAGCAGGACCAGGAACCTGCAGCTGGCCGCGGCCAGGTGGCCGGCCAGCTCGCAGATCTGAGCCTCAAGCCGCTCCAGTGGCACCGTAGCGCTAGCAGCCGGGGATGAGGCGCCGGGAGCGGAGACCAGCATATCTGAATCGAACATGTATTTGATGATAGCATCAGGGTCCCGGCAAACCCCGCAAGCCAGGCATGGCGTGGCG
>Ga0335073_10014797_pt1 | contig 10926 bp, 7 predicted proteins | sample Lox_Sample_22_FD_207093 | JGI IMG/M metagenome (GOLD analysis project Ga0335073, IMG submission 207093) | Soil microbial communities from Loxahatchee National Wildlife Refuge, Florida, United States - Lox_Sample_2.2 | ecosystem: Environmental > Terrestrial > Soil > Wetlands | place: USA: Florida... | reverse complement strand
AGTCTCCGCCGCTGACCTGCTTGATCCGCGCGTAGCCGATGTTCGAGCAGGAGGCGGCGGGAATGCGCACGTCCAGAACGTGGATGCCGGCGTGCTTGAGCTCCATGTACAGCTCACCTTCGATCGCGGCCGACCAGATGTACATGTCGGTGCGCCCAGGATGCAGCCCGGCGACCGTGGCCTGCTGATAGATCGCGTCCCGGCGGTAGGTGACGCAGTCGATCACCACGTTCCAGTTGCGGGCCAGGATTTCGTCGCCGCCGCCGTAAGTGCCGGTGTACTCGCCGTACGGTCCCTCATCGTGGACCGCGCCCTCGCTGGTGATGACGCGGCCTTCCAGCACGATCTCGGCGTTGGCCGGGACGGTCAGGTCGCTGGTCTCGCACTTGACGACCTCGGCCGGGCCGCCGAGAAAGCCGCCCAGCTTGTCCCACGCGTCGATGGCCTGCTCGGGCAGGCGCATCATCGACGAGATGATCTCGAGGGTCGGGCCGCCGATCACGACCGCGATCGGCATGTCCTGGCCCGCGTCGTGGTACCGGTGAGCGTTGATCGAGCCGCCGTGGCCCAGCGCGCGCATGTCGATGTTGACCAGGTTGGGCGTGCGGAACATCAGCCGCTGGATGGCGTCGTTCTGCGCGCCGGTGTCGGGGTTGCGGGAGACGATGCGCCCGCAGTTGACGTACGCCTGCCCGTCCAGCTCGTGATAGCTGAACAGCGGCAGGATGGTCAGGTCGACGTCGTCGCCGCGGACCACGACTTCTTTGCACGGCGCCGTATCGACCAGCTTGGCGGGAACCGGTGTGGCAGTCCGCTCGCCGATCTCGAGGCCGACCCTGCTGGGTTCGCAGCCGAGCGCGAGCGCGCACATCTCCGGCGTGGCGTACGCGTTGGCCAGGAACGGGAAATCGCAGTCCCGCACCTGCTCGACGAACACCGCCTGGGCCGGATGGTCCTCCATGATCTGCGGGAGTTCGTCGACGCGGGCCTCGCGGTCATGCCTGTACAGCAGACCCGCTTTGTCGAGTTCCGCCACCCACTGCTTGAGGGACGTCTGTTCCGCTGTCGCCTTCGGTGCTGCCGATAGCGTCTGTCCAGGCATCGTCGTTCTCCTTGCTGTTGGAAGCGCTGCTTGGCAGCGGGTGGTCGTGGCAACCATGGCCAGGCTGGCTTCTGACGGGGTGAGCGGGCGTCACATCAACGATGTGATTGCCCGCCTGCGCGGCGGGCGGTGACGCGGTAGCCGCGCGCCCCGGGCACGCTCACGTCCTGCCGGCCCGGGCGCTGATCACCGCCGGGAATCACATCGATCGTGCGATGACCGCTCACCGGTCCGGCGCCGAGGCTGGCGTGAGGATCGGCCACATCAGGAGGGATGAGCATGCAGGTTCCCGCGACGGTGCCGCCGCCAGCCGGCCGGTCACCCGGCCAGTGGTGACCACGTGACCAGCGCGTGCACCGACCCGCCGCACCGGTATCGGATCCGTGTCCGCGGCCGGCTGGGTGAGACGATACGCTCCGCGTTCCCCGCCCTGCAGGCCCGGGCGAGCGGCGGCGACACCGTGCTAACCGGGCCGCTGCCTGACCGTGCGGCGCTGTACGGCGTGCTCGCGCAGTTCGAGGCGCTCGGCCTCGAACTGCTCGAAGTCCGCCGCCTGCCGCCGGTGTGACGCCCCGGGCCCCGCACGCGACCTGGATCGCATCAACCATGTGACGCCCGCTCACCCCGCCGGAACGCAGCCTGGACCCACGCCGGCCAGCCCGCACCGGAGAAGGGGGTCACACCGGCTTCCTCAAGACCGAAGACCTGACCCGACTCTGTTGAGCAACGGAAACGAAGGGCGAACGATGACCACGACTCCCCAGAAACCAGCAACGAGCGGTCCGGGTATCACGAGCCTGATCCCGGCTCGAATCGACCGGCTCCCACGGTCCCGGTTCCGCGCCCACCGGGTGGCGGCGCTAGGAGTGGCGTGGACCCTGGACGGCATGCAGATCACGATCGCCAGCAACGCCGGACCCGACCTGAGCTACGCCTGCAACACCGTCGCCGTCGCCGAGCTCACCCAGGCAGCCATACGCGAAGGCCCCGGCCTGCACGCGGTCGAGATGGACCTCAGCTCCCAGCCGCCGGCCGGCGCGGACGATGCGCTCGTCGATTCGGATGCCGCCGCGCTCGCCCTGGAGAGCCACCCCGGGCTGGCCGAGCCCGATCGCGTACTGCTCCCGGCCCTGATCCGCATGGCGATGAGGCTGCTCGAACGCCATACCGAGAACGGCCGCGCCGAGGCGGCACTCACCTTCGATGCCGCGAACCTGCCCGGCCAGGGGCACCGGCCAGCGGCGCGGCTCGGCGAACGGGCCTGGCCGGCCGAGCCGCTCACCGACAGCGAGGCTCGCGTGCTGCGCTACCTGCCGACCCACCTGGGTGCGCCAGAGATCGCTGCCGAGCTTTACATCTCGGCGAACACGGTCAAGACGCACCTGCGGCACGTGTACGCCAAGCTCGGCGTGCACAGCCGCCGAGAGGCCGTGCAGCGCGCCCGGGCCATCGGCCTGCTCGCCGTGCCCTCCAGCAGGCGCTGGGACGCCGGACGGCCGGACGGTCCGGAGTACAGGAAGGCGGACAGGCGCCCCGCGCAGGTCTTCCTGTCGGAGGAAGTCGGCAATGTCCACTGAGACCGCCCCGGCCCTCAGCCGGCATGCATAGCCTGGCCCCGGTGCGGGGAGGGGGCCAGCAGGCCGAGGGCCCGGGCGCGGGCGACGGCTTCGGCGCGCCGGTGCGTGCCGAGCTTGGTGTACAGGTGGCGCAGGTGGGTCCGGACGGTGTTGAGCGAGACGTACAGCTCGCCGGCGATCTCCGGCCCGGACAGGTTGGTCGGCAGGTAGCGCAGCACCCGGAGCTCGCTGTCACTCAGCGGCTCGACCAGCAGCCGGGGTCCTGCGGGCGGCGCGGGTCCCCGCTCGGCCAGCAGGCTGAGGATGTCGACGATCAGGGCGCCATGCGCGGTGCGGTGCCCGGCATGGCGCTCGAGCAGTCCTGGCGCCGGGTGCAGCAAGAACATGGTCAGCACGCCGTCGGGTTCGGCCAGGTCCAGGGCGTGCTCGAGGGCGCGCCCGGCGGCACCCTCGTCGCCAAGGGCGTCCCTGGCGATCGCCTCCAGCAGCAACGGCTGAACCAGCCAGGCCGGCCAGGGCAGTGGTGCGGAGAGGTCGAGGAGCGGCGTGAGCGCGGCGATCGCCGCGGGCGGGTTGTCCTGGGCGAGCCGCAGCGTCGCCAGGCTGATGCGTATGGCCACATCGTCGCGGTCCTGGTCGGCGAGTGCGGCCAGGGCCTGCTCGGCGCGCTCGGTCTGGCCGAGGCGGACCAGGGTTTGCACCAGGAATGACAGGTTCGGCAGGACCACCAGGCCTGGTTCGGCGAGGCGCGCGGCCAGCCGGTCGGCGGCCTGGAAGGCGGCCAGCGCGTCAGCGTCCTGACCGCGGGCCAGCTCGAGCAGCCCCCGCATCGTGCGGATCGCCAGCCCCTCGACGGGCTGGACTTCCGCTCGGTGGGTGCGTTCGGCGCGCTGGATCCACGCATCCGCCTCATCTAGCTGTCCCCGCCAGAACAGCACGGCTCCGAGTGTGCCGCAGGCGAGACCGAAGGCCGGGTCGCCGGTCCAGCCGTGCCGCCGGGCCAGCTCGACCGCTGCCGCGGCATGCTCGGCGGAACGGGTAAACGACTGGTAGAGAACGACCGCCGCCTGGTGGGCGAGGCCGGTGAACTCCAGGTAAGGCCGCCCGATCCGGCGGGCCAGCGTCAGACCGCGCTCCAGGTAGCGCCCCGCGTCCGCCCCGGACGCCCAGTACTCGGCGCTGCCGAGGCTGATCAGCGCCAGCGCGCGCAGCTCCTCGCCCAGGGCAGGCTGCGCCGGGTCCTCACCCTCCGCCATAGTCGGCAGTCGCTGCGCTTCTTCGGCCACTGCCGGCTCGTCCCCGCGCTGGCGGGCCAGCAGCAGCCGGACGATGCCCAGCAGCAGCTGCGCCTGCCACTGCCGGGCGGCCGGCACGGAAGCCGATGCCCGTTCCGCCAGGGTCAGGTACCGCCCGGCCGCCTCCAGCGACCCCCGGGCCAGCTCATCGCCCGCGGCCACCGCCGCCAGCTCCGCAACCGCCGCCAGCTGCCCGGCGGGGAACCCGGCGAGCAGCTCGTGGATGGTAGCGGCCTGCCCGTCCAGGTACAGGCCCGGCCAGTTGTCCGCGAGCACCCGGGCGGCCAGCTGCCAGTCTTGCGCCGCCTGGGCGTGCCGGACCGCCTCCACCGGGTACCCGTGCCCGGCCAGCCACCCGGCGGCGGCCTGGTGCAGCCCGGCGACCTGATCCGGCTCGCTGCGGCGCAGCTCCAGCTGCAGCAGGTCGGCGAACAGGTGATGGTAGCGGAACCACGACCGCTCCGCATCCAGCGCCACCACGAACGCGTTCGCGGCCTCTAGGTCCTGCAGCACCCGTTCCCCGCCGCTCTCGCCGGTCAGCAGGCCGGCCAGCTCGCCGTTGACCCGGTCCAGGATCGAGGTGCGCAGCAGCAGCCGCCGGACCAGTTCGGGCTGCCGGTCCAGCACCTCGGCCAGCAGGTATTCGGCCACCGTCCGCTCGGTGCCGGAGAACTCGGCCGCCAGCCGCCCCGGATCGGGGTGCCCGGCCAGCGACAGCGCCGCCAGCCGCAGCCCCGCGGCCCACCCCTCGGTCCGCTCCACCAGCGGCGCCGGATCCGGCAGGTCCACCCCGGCCGCGTCGAACAGTTCCCGCGCCTCGGCCACGGTGAACCGCAGATCCGGCTCGCGGATCTCCGCCAGCCCGCCCTCCAGCCGCAGCCGGTGCAGGCCTAGCCGCACGTCATGCCGGGCGGCCAGCGCGAACCGCAGCCCCGGCGGGGCCCGCATGATCAGCAGCTCCAGCTGCGCCAGCGCGTCGGGGCCTAGCTCGTGCACGTCGTCGACCACCAGCCAGACCCGGTCATCCAAGGGCGCCAGGTCCGTCAGCAGCCGCTCGGCGATCGCCCACCCGTCCAGGTCCGGTGCCGCGGTCAGCGGCTGCACCAGCAACGAGCCCGGCGCTGTCTGGCGCAGCGCGGCCAGCACCGAGAGCCAGAACCGCTGCGGGTCACGCTCACCGCGCCCGGCCGGCACCCACGCCGTGCGCCCGGCCAGACCCGCCTGGCTGATCCAGGACCGCAGCAGCACCGTCTTGCCGCTGCCCGCCGACGCCGCTACCACGCTCACCCGGGCCTGTCCCGCGAGCCGCCCGACCAGCCGGGGACGGGACACGACGCCCCGCGCACCAGGATCAGCGGCGCCACCGGCACCGGCGTCCGACCCGACAGCGGACCCCATGGCCCCCATCATCGCACCACGCGCGCCCCATGGCCCGCTGCTAGCTGCCATTCCGCTGGACGTGCGCCGTATCCTTGGCGCTCGTGCTTGAGGCCCGCTCCGTCGCCGCCCTGGCGCACCACAGGCTCACGGCCGCCGCGCACGAGCCCTGGGTGCGGGCCCGCGAGCATCGCCGGGATCCGGTTGTTCCGAGAGTCGCCCCTGTACGTTCGGTATCTGTTTCTTAATCTTCCGAACGGCCGCGGGTTCCTGTCGTCAGGCCGGAATACCCCAGCCCGCGCGCCCGGATCCTGCGGACGGCAATCGTCGAGGCGAAAGCCGCTCAGGGGCACTGACGTTCCGCGTTTCCGGGTTAGTTTTCCCATTTTCCGGGCGTTCTGGCAAATCCATCTGCCACCGCCGCGTTGACGTGGACGTTCGATGCCCGCGGGTGCGTGATCCCAGCAGCGCGTTAGGTTCCCTGTTAGAGACGCCGGGACGCGCTGAGACTGTGGCGCCTGCTGCAGGCTGGTGTCGGTCAGGGCGCTGGGCATGGCAGCCTCAGGGCCACGGTTGCCGACGGATCAGCGCTCGCCGGGTGCTCGACCTAGGACCGGCACTGGCGGATCGGTCCCGGAATGAGTGTGGGGACAGATCGGCTGGAGAAGAGGTGGGGAAGTTTGCCTGGACGCACGCGGAACAGCCAGTAGCGCGGGATGCCTGCCATAGGCGTGACCGGGGGGAGAGCGGTACGGTCCGTGGGGCGTTCGGGCGTCGGGTAGGCCGGTGATGGGCGGCGGGGTCTGGGCGGTGCTGTTTATCGCCGGGGTGGTGGTGAGCCTTTCGGCGAGCTGGCAACTGGTGGTCCGGCTAGAGCGCCTCGGTGAGCGTGCCCGGTTTTCCGAGGCATCGCTGGGGCTGGTCGCGGCGCTGGCCGCGGATGCCCCTGAGATCACCTCGGCAGCTACCGCGCTGATTCGCGGCCAGTCCAGTGTCGGGGCCGGGGTGGTCATCGGGTCGAATGTGTTCAACCTGGCGGCGCTGCTCGGGCTGGCCGCCGTCGTGGCGGGGACAGTCGGCTTCCACCGTCGCGTGGTGCTGCTCGGCGGGATACCCGGTATGTGGGTCGCGGTGGTGTGCGTGCTGGCCGTCGCGGGGGTGCTGTCGCCCGCCCGTGGGCTGATCCTGGCCGCCATCATCGTGATCCCGTATGCCGGACTACTCGCGCTAGGCCGTCGGGGCATTGCGCGCCTTCCGCTCCCGAACAGGTGGACGGCCTGGCTGGTGTCCGCGGTGCACGAGGAAGAAACTGAGCTCAGTGAGATGATCCGGCCGTCGGCGGGGACCTGGCGGGACGGGCTCGCCGCGGCGGCGGCGCTGATCGTGGTCATCGCCGCGAGTGTCACCATGGAATGGGCGGCGACTCTTCTCGGCCGCCGTTATGCGGTCGCGGACATCATCACCGGCGGGCTGGTCCTGGCGGTGGTAACCAGCCTGCCCAACGCGGTCAGCGCGGTTTACCTCGCCCGCCGTGGCCGGGGCGCGGCAGTGCTGAGCACCGCGCTGAACAGCAACGCGATCAACGTAACCGCCGGGCTGCTGATCCCCGCGACCCTGGCCGGCCTGGGAGCCGCCACCGGGCAGGACCTGCTGGTCGCCGCCTGGTACGCGGGCCTGACTTTCCTCGCGCTCGCTTTCGCCTACCGCGGCCGCGGCTTGGGCCGGCTGCCTGGCGCGATGATCATCGCCGGCTACCTGGCCTTCGTCGCCGCCCTGGGTGTCACAGTCGCCCAGGACGCGGTCCGCCCGGCAGCGGTCATCGCGCCTGTCGCTGTCATCGCCGTGCCCGCGGCAGTACTGCTCGCCTGGCCCGCCGGGCGGCCGCGGCGTGGCGCCCTGGCCGGCCGCCCGGCCTGGTCGCGGCGGGAATCCCTGCTGCCTGGCTGGAGCACCGGCCGCCTATGGGCGGTCAGCCTCGTTGCCTGCCTGCTGATCGCGGCCTGCGATGCGGCCTCTGGGCCGCACCTGATCCTGATCGGCCTGCTGATCTGCGGGCCGTGCTGCGCCCTACTGACTGCCCGGTGGCAGCTGACCGCCGTAACCGCCGGATTCGCCGTCGCGCTCGGCATCGTGCTTGGCGTCCCGGACCAGATCTTCGCGACCGCAACCCAGTACGCGTTCGTCGCCGCGGTCGTGGCGGCTGGCACGGTATCCACCGCGGGCGCGGCGGTGCTCCAGCGGCACAATCGCTGACCGGTGGGCGGTGCCCGTCGCTGCGGCTGCTGCGGATGCGGGAGAATTTCGTCATGACCGATGCCCAGCCCGCGGCCTCCCGGTTCTCCGGGACCACCGCGTGGGCGAGAAGTCTGCAGACCCCGCTTCGTCAGTTCCTGCGCACAGAGACCGGCAGCGCCGCCATCCTGGCCGGCGCCACAGTAGTCGCGCTGATCTGGGCGAATATCAGCGACTCGTCGTACGAGCGGGTGTGGTCCACAGAACTGCTCGGCGCGTTCGGCAGCGCCAGCATCTCGATGGACCTGCGGGAGTTCGTGAACTCCGGATTGATGACGTTCTTCTTCCTCGTCGTCGGGCTGGAGGCGCGCCGCGAGTTCGACGTGGGAGAGTTGCGCGTCCGGAGCAGGCTCGCGCTGCCGTTCCTGGCCGGTCTCGGCGGCATGATCGTGCCGATCGGCATCTACCTGATCGTGAACGCCGGACACTCGTCGGCGCGCGGGTGGGGCACGGTGATGTCCACGGACACGGCGTTCGCGCTCGGCGCGCTCGCGCTGGTCGGGCGCAGGCTGCCCGACCGGATACGAACCTACCTGCTCACGATCTCAGTCGTGGACGACCTGGGCGGGATCCTCGTCATCGCGTTCGCCTACAGCGGCCACATTCGCTTGGTGCCGCTCGTCGCCGGGATAGCGTGCCTCGCGGCCGTCCTGGTTATCCGATCGCGCGGCATCCGCTACGGCCCGGCGTACCTCCTAGCCGGGATCGCAGCGTGGGTAGCGTTCTTCAAATCCGGAGTGGACCCGGTCGTGGTTGGCCTGATAGTCGGGCTGCTGACCTATGCGTACCCGGCGACGCGCAGCGAACTGGAACAGGCCACCGACGCATTCCGGCTGTTCCGAGAGCAGCCGACGGCACAGCTCGCCCAGTCCGCGCGGGAACTCGTGCGAACCGCGATCTCGCCGAACGAGCGGCTGCAACAGCTCTACCACCCGTGGACCAGCTACATCGTCGTCCCGCTGTTCGCGCTCGCCAACGCCGGGATCGTGATCAGCGGCTCGTTCCTCGTCCGCGCGTACACCTCGCCGCTGACGCTCGGCATTCTGATCGGCTACCTGGTGGGCAAGCCGGCCGGAACCGTAGCAGGAACCTGGCTCGTCACGCGGATCAGCCGCGGCCGGATTACACCCCCGGTCGGCTGGGGCGCGGTGGCCGGCGTGGGCACGCTGGCCGCCATCGGCTTCACGGTGTCCCTGCTCATCGCGTCGCTTGCGTTCAGCGGCGTTGAGCTTGAGGAAGCGAAGCTCGGCATCCTGACGGCCACGCTGGCTTCGTCGGGCCTCACGTGGCTCGTGTTCAGAGCGCTGGACCTGCTGCCGCCCAGGCTCCGGCTGCGGGCACTGCTCGGCACGTCCGAGATCGTCACCGACCTCGTGGTGCCCGTCGACCCGGACCGAGACCACATCCGCGGGCCGATGGACGCCCCAGTCACCGTCGTGGAATACGGCGATTTCGAGTGCCCGTACTGCGGTCAGGCAGAACCCGCGGTGCGGGAACTTCTCAGAGACTACGGCGACGTCCGGTACGTGTGGCGGCACCTGCCGCTGTCCGACGTGCACCCGCTCGCCCAACTCGCCGCCGAGGCGACCGAGGCGGCGGCGAAACAGGGCAAGTTCTGGGAGATGCACGACAAACTGTTTGAACACCAGGACGCGCTGACCGGGCGCGACCTGATCCGCTACGCGGGGGAGCTGGGACTAGACACCGACCGGTTCGCCAGCGACCTGCGCAAGCACGCCGGAGCGGCCCGGGTCGCCGAGGACGTCGACTCCGCGGACCTTGCGAACGTCGCGGGCACGCCCACGTTTTTCATCAACGGTGCCCGGCACTACGGCGCCTACGACATCGGCACGTTGAAGACGGCGGTCAAGAACGCGCTGACGCGTGCCAAGATCGCTGCCTGAGGAGGTGCGGATCTCCGCAACTCCAGCTGCGCTCCAGCCTGGGCGAGCCCGGGAGGCGCTAAACTCGTCGCGATACGGGCTGTAGCGCAGCTTGGCTAGCGCGCGTGCTTTGGGTGCTCTGGGGCGATCTGTCAAATCCGCCTGGCGCCGCCGCACTGACGTGGACGTTCGATGCGCGCGGGTGCGTGATCCTAACGGCGCGTTAGGTTCCTTGTTAGAAACCCCGGGATGCGCTGAGACTGTGGCGTCTGGTGGAGACTGATGTCGGCCAGCGCGCTGGGCATTCGCACCGGGTCGTGCCGAACGCCTGCCACGACGCGTCGCCTGGTGAGTGGAGGAACTTTGATGGACGCGCGCATCGACCTGGCAGCCGATCTCAACGACGAGGACGATGAGGGGCTCGGCTGGTCCACGATGGGCGAGGCCAGTGACCCTGCCCGCATCCGTCCCGGGGTGATGGTGGTGGCCGGGAACCGGCAGGCCCAGGCGGTCGTCCGGGTGGTGGCTGTCGACGACGACGGGCAGGTCCATTTCGCTGTGCTGCCGGGGTCGATGGCGAAGAACAGTCACCTCATCGGCCGCGCCCTGGCCTGAGCGCCCGGGTCGCGGGACACATCATGAGGTGCGCCGTAGCGCCGTTGGCGTTAGCTCTGCCTCGCCGTAATCGTCGTGGAGAACCCTAGAAAGTCCGCTTTGTGTGCTGGGCGTTTAGAGGACAGGTCCGCCTAGGAGGCCACGGTTATGCTGCAGACATGAGCGCGGAGGGTGCGGTCGCGGTGCGGACCCAGTACCAGGCGCGGCCTGGGCGTCGGGTAATCGTTGTGACTGACCTTGCCAGATTGTGCGGACCGTCTCAGGGCGTGGTGGAGCTGCCGTTGCGCCTGTACTGGAGCGGCCCCAGTCCTGTGTTTGACCTCGACGTGCCGTACCTGCGCCCCTGGCTGTACCAAATTGTGCTGCGGGAAGCCAGCCGGCCGGAGGATCTCACCGGCTACCTCGACCGGGACACGCTGATCGCGCTGTGGCCTGAGCTGTACTTGCCGCGGGGCGTGCGGCAAGCCTGGGAGGAGCGTCATCCGCAGCTGCGGGCGGCTGCGGCCGGTGCAGCCTTATGCCGGTCAGTGACCTGCACCGTGGGGTGGCTGCCGTGGCCTGGTCACCCTCCCATCATCGCGGCCCCGGCTTGAAAGTGCACCGCTCGTGTGGGTGGGGTACCTGTTGTCAGGCAGCTTCGGTGGTGGTGACTGTGAGGGTGTGGTCGGTGAAGTTGGCGACGAGGTCCAGGCGCCCGCCAAGTGCCTGGACGTAGCGGGCGATGGCCTCGATGGTTGACAGCTCGCCGCGCTCGATCTGGGAGACCCGCCCCGGGGTGACGCCCA
>Ga0335073_10014795_pt1 | contig 10926 bp, 14 predicted proteins | sample Lox_Sample_22_FD_207093 | JGI IMG/M metagenome (GOLD analysis project Ga0335073, IMG submission 207093) | Soil microbial communities from Loxahatchee National Wildlife Refuge, Florida, United States - Lox_Sample_2.2 | ecosystem: Environmental > Terrestrial > Soil > Wetlands | place: USA... | reverse complement strand
GGTCGCACCGGCTCCCCCCCCCGCGGCCGATTTTCGCTTCAGGGCATGTCCATGATGCGGTCGTAGCTGCGGCGGGCGCGGGCACTGCGGGCGCTGGCGCCGTAGCGGCGCAGCATCTGCGGGGAGGACCAGCCGTTCAGCTCCATCAGGTCCGGCAACCACCTCCTGCCGATTAGTACGGCAGCAGCCATTCGCTATGTGACCTGGGCGATCTTGGTGTCGCGGGTGAGGCGGGTTCGCTGGTGGTACCAGGCTGAGCGGGCCCGGTGGCGGCGTCGCCAGTCCAGCCAGTACGTGGTGGCGCCGGGCGGTGGCGGGTGGGTGAGCAGACGGCCGATCTCGGGGACGGTCAGCGGGATTGTCCCGGCGTTGGCGGGCGGGGCCTGGCCCGGTCTTACCGGCGCGGCTGCCCGGGGTATCGGTGCGGTGGCGCAGCAGGGCGGCGGTGATGGCGCAGATCGCCAGGGCGGCCATGACCAGCACGGTGTGCCGGGCGATCGCGGTGTAGAGCCGCACCTGGGACTCGTCCAGGCCCAGGCCCCCTTGGCGAACTCGAAGCTCTCTTCGACCGGCCAGCGCAGCCCGGCGGCGCGGATCAGCTGGGACACCGGCCGGGCCAGGGCGCCGGGCGGCCCGGACTGGAGGCTTGCGAGGGCCGGCGTCACGTCGGCTTCCTGGTGCCGGCGCTTACCGGTCCGAGCCGGCGAACACGACGCCGGTCCGCTCGCTACGGTCCCACGGTAACGGTCGCCGTGCATCATGGCAGCCGGGCGTGGGACGCTGAGCGGCCGCCGCCGGCGGCGGAGGACGGCATTCGCCAGCATGCAAACCGCCGCTGCGACCGTTCCGAGCGTGAGTACCCGCTTGCGGCCCGGGCGCGAAGCGGCACAGGAATGGATCGAGAACATGGCTATCGTGTCTTTCTGCCTCGGTTCTGCGCTGGTGCGCTGAGTCCCGCCCAGGCGGCTGGTCAGGGATCAGTCCGGAGTTTGAATCTGCCCTGCTCGCGGCTCTTGACCTGTCTGTTCCACCGCGTGGTCAGGAGTCGGAGGGTGGTGGCTTATGCGTCTCGGGTCAGGACAAGACGCCAGGCCAGGGCGATGAGGGCGGCGGCGAGCACGATGAAGATGCCGGCCTCGACGCCCTGGAAGGCCCAGAACCTGTTGGCGGGCTGGTAGATGACCTGGGTGCGGAATCCGCGCACCGCCAGACACGCTATGGCATGCCCGTTACTCAGGTCGCTGCGGCAGGCTGCGGGCATGAAGCCGATCTGGATGGCGTTGCCATAGTTCTGACCGTGACCACGACTGCCGTTGCGGCCAGGCGATTCCGTCTGCTAGGCCGACCCGATCATGGGTCGGCGCAGTTGCACGGGACCGCGCTCAACGCGGCTATGAGCGCACTTCCCCAGTGTCAGGTCCGAAGGTGTCGGATTCGCTGGCGGTTCTTAACTTGGCAGCTCTTCTTCGCTGGGTGCGCCCTCGCTTGAAGTGTCCAGTACGGGCTGATCCTCCTCGGGCAGGGTTTCGGCCATCTCGCGGACGGCACGTTCGAGTTCGGGCAGATCGTCGTCGACAGTCGCCTGCAAGATCGCGTGAGCGGTGTCGAAGTAACGGTGGGCCAGGTGATCGCGCATACGGGTGATCTGCCGCCATGGGATGGCAGGCTGGGTGTCGAGCAGTTCTCTGGGCAGGGCCTTGACGGCCTCGCCGATTTCCAGCAGCCGGATCCGGACCGCGTCGAATACCAGGCCATCGGACAGATCACCGCGTTGCAGGTGGGATCGGATCGCATAGATCGCCGCCTGGATGTCGGCCAGCCTGTGCCGCTCCCGGTAAGTCACAGAGGCACCAGGTCGCGGCTGGCGCGGGCACGGACTGCGGGCTTGAGATCATCGGCTGGCACCAGGTCGACCCGGCTGCCAATGATCGCCTCCAGGTCAGCTTGCACCCGCCCCAGCCCGAACAGCCCCATGCCGGGCGGCAGGTCCGCGAGCAAGTCCAGATCACTGTCGGGACCGTCCTGGCCCCGTGCCACGCTGCCGAACACCCGCAGGTTGGTCACACCGTGCGCAGCTGCCGTAGCGGCGAGGGCCTTCCGCCTGCGGCGCACCCGCTGTCCTATCGGTCCCGACAGCCTGCTCAGCCGCCGCGGTTGCGGCCGGACGTCGATGGCCAGCTCATAGCCGGCCGCGTCGACCAAGGCAGCCAAAGTGGGCAGCGCGGGCTGGCGGTGCCCGGACTCATACGCACTGATCACGCTCTGCGCGACACCCGCCCGGACGGCCAGTTCCGCCTGTGACAGTCCAGCGTCAAGCCGAGCCCGTCGCAGCAGTGTTCCGGCCGTTTCTGTTGCGGGTTCCACGGTCACGAGTATAGCGGATCGTCGATATCAGACGGTACCGGAGGCGTGCTCACCTGCCAGGATGGATCAAGCTGCCGCAGTGCGGCTGATGCAACCCCACCGGCCGCACCGAGCGCATGACCGTCTGCGTCAGGGCATGTCCATGATGCGGTCGTAGCTGCGGCGGGCGCGGGCACTGCGGGCGCTGGCGCCGTAGCGGCGCAGCATCTGCGGGGAGGACCAGCCGTTCAGCTCCATCAGGTCTGCTTCCGCTCCGCCACGGTCGAGCCAGGTATGGCTGAAGTGGTGCCGGAACCGGTGCGGATGGACCACGACCCCGCATTCGCGGCCACGGCGGGCAACCATCTGGTAGACGCCGTTGGACGTCAGCGGCCCGCGGTTGTTCACCCCCAGCCACAACGCGCGCCGCCACGCCTGGGCATGACCGGCCCTCACCCGGATATACCGGTCCAGCGCACAGGCCGCGTCATGAGTGATCTTGACGACCCGCGCCTTGCCGCCCTTCCCCAGGACGGTTATCTGCCGCTGCCACAAGTCCACATCGCTGGCTTGCGGGTCGTGTGCGTCATAACGGATCCTGGCCAGCTCGGCGGCGCGGATGCCGGTCGCTTTGAACACGACGATGATCGCGGCGTCCCGGCGCTGGGCGAAGCTGCGGCCCTGGCAGGCCCGCTGCAGCTTCGATAGTTCTTCGCTGGTGAAAACCGGCACCAGCTTCTCGGTAACGACTGGCGGATGCAGCTGCGTCATCGGGTTGGGGAGTTCTTCCTCCTCCGCCAGCCACTTGAAGAACTGCTGCAGCGCCCGGTACTGGTTACTGGCGTACGCGTCGCTGTAAAGACCCAGCAGCCACACCATCCAGCGCTGCACGTCATGGGTTTCTACCTGGTCCCACCGGGTGCAGGTGGTCCGGGAATCAGGTGAGCCACTGCGAACCATTGCACCGCCTCGGTATAGGTCCGCACGGTCTTGGCCGCCTTACCCTGGGCGGCCAGGTGCAGCCGGAACGAGCCGATCTCCGGCCAGAACGGGCCAGCGTCAAGCGGCTTGCGCCGCCGCGGGCGCGGTTGCACGACGCTCATAGTTTTTCTCTCTTCCTGCGGTTCCGCTGAGGCGCATGTCTCTACACCTGAGCGTCTCCGCAGGTCAGAGAACCGGGAAATCAACATTTGCAGCGTCACGGCGTTGCCTCTCTTCCTGCTGTTTGCGCAGGTGAGACGGTCAACGGATGTTCCGGGTGATCCGTGGTCAGGGGCGGGGTCGAACCGCCGACCTTCCGCTTTTCAGGCGTTCTATCAGCCCGAAAACATGATCAGGCGAAACGCCGCTGACCTTTCTTACCCGCATTGGCACTGGTCAGAAGGTTCTCATTCATTTTACCAGCCGTGCCATCGTGTACCGCATAATCCCGTTTCATCTGTGGGTTTACTGTGGGGAACCACCCGCACCCCCGGACTTGTGGGGATTCTGTGGGGGGCTGCCGCGAGCGCTCCGTCTGCCACCCGACACGCCTGCCAGCACGAGAAGAGCCTGCCGCCCGGGGTTCAGCTTCCGCCAGCACGGCCAGATGGATACTGCGCTGGCGCGGCATTCCAGCGGGTCCAAGCCGTGAACGCCCGGGGAGTGGCCGGTGGCTGACGAGTCCGCGCTCGCCCGCTGGCGCAGGGCCCTCGCGGCCCGCGTGGCGGCTAAGCGCAGCAACGGCGGAAGCGGTCGGAGCCCGAGGTCACCGGTGTGCGGGTTCCGCCGCCCGGTACCGGTGATCCCCCAGCCTTACGTGGCTGGCCGCCGACTCCCAAGACTCCCGGCGCCGGGCCCGGTGATCTTGGCCAGTGAGCGGCATCAGGCACCGCAGCGCCGTCTACTTCGCCTGCTCCAAGCTGCCGTCCACCAGGTTCACCGCTGCCTTGATTTGGCCAAGAGCGGTATGAATTTCCATGACACTGTGAATGGTGATCTTTTCGCCGTCCCGGAAGCGCTGCAGCGTTTCCTCGGCTTCCTGTACCTGCTTCAGGCAGAAATCCAGCGCCAAACGCGCATTTGGTGCCTGTTCTATTTCGGGATTCTCAACCATTCTGGCAGCCTAGAGCACGCGGGCGCGGCGGTGGCACTTGACCTGCCAGGCCCCCCGGCTTCGGGTGCCAGAGCTGGCCGGGCGGGTGTTCCCCCGGCATCTCTGGCGGCGCGCTTGCTGGCTCCGGCCGCCGGGAGGCGCGGCGGAGAGCAGCTACTCAAGCACATGCACCCGCGAGACGTTCTGCTTCACTTCGGCGGGGATGACCCAGGGCTCGTAGCCTTCACGACGGCAGACGATTTCCAGCCGGATCGGCGTGCCGTCGTACTGATTACGCCAGTTCGGCCCGGCCCAGGACGGGGCCACGCTCGGCTCAAGCTGAACTGGGTACGGTTCGCCTTTGGGCAGCCGGAAGGGTCCGTGCTGCCGCCCGTCCGGGTCGGTGTTCTCCATCGCCGGGCGGAGCCGGTACGGGCCCCAGATGACTGCGGTGATCTGCTCTTGGGTGAGCTGGCTGCCGGGGCGGGGCTGGCGATCGGGCTGGTCGTCGCGGATCCGGACGGTTACCTCGTCCAGCCGGTCGAGGCTGTCCGGCGCGGTCAATTCCAGCAGCATCTCGGGTTCGTGGCGCGCGTGGCGTCGATGATGAGCTGCTCGCCTGCCTGGTCGATCGTGGCGGCATGGTGCAGCACGTCGGTGCTGGTGACCCCGAGGTCTTGCAGGATCCGCTCGACTGGACCAGGCAGTTCATGACCGGCACCGACTTGCGCCGAAGGCCCGGCAGGCGTGCGCGTGCATTGCAGAGTACTGAGTCAGCGTCGGCTCGGACAGCGGCGCGGGCGGTGGTCAGGATGCGGCTGGGGGCGCGGATGTCGGCGGCGATGTGGGCGATGGTGGCGGTGGCCTGGGCGCTGGCCGTCCTGGCGACCTGGTAGGTGGCCAGCAGGGCGGCGACGCGGTCACCGGGTGCGCGCGCGAAGGTCGATGTTGGACCGTGGCGTTAGCTGGTGCAGCCTATGACTGCGTCGGGCGGTGCGCAGTTATCTGGGCGGTTGCTGTTCACGGTGGAGGTCGTGAGTGTGACGTTGCCGGGCTGGGTGGTGTAGATGCCGCCGCCGTCGGACGCGGCGGTGTTGCCGGTGATGCTGCTGCTGGCGATGCTGATCGTGCTGCGCACCTGGACTGCGACCTCGCCGGGGCCGTTGGCGATGCCGCCGCCGTCTGTGGCGGCGGTGTTGCCGGTGAGGTGGCTGCCGGTCACGGTCATCGTCGGGGTGAGACCCAGGTCGCCGGGTCCGTTGGCGATGCCGCCGCCTGTGATTGCCTGGTTGTGATCGAAGCTGCTGTCGCTTACGGATGCGTTGTAGCCGTTGAACATGCCGCCGCCGGTGGTGGCTTTGTTGCGGCGGAAGGTGATTCCGCTGACTGTCGCATACCACTCGTTGTCGATGCCGCCGCCTGTTTCTGCGGAGTTGCCGGTGAGGATATCGCTGGTGGCGCTCAGGCCGTCCCAGTTGTAGAGGGCGCCGCCGAGGTACGTGGCGGTGTTGCGGGCGAACATGGCATCGTTTACTGTCATTTCGGCGTCACTATCGCTCGCACTGGCGATGGCTCCGCCCCACATGGCTGTGTTGCCGGTGAAGGAGCCGCCGTTCACCGTCAGGTTTGACTCGTTGTCAATGGCGCCGCCAGAACCAGGATTCGCGGTGTTTCGGATGAAGGTATCGCCAGTCACGGTCAGCTTGTAGGGGTTATCGCCGTTGGCGGCGATAGCGCCGCCCTCAGCGGCGGTATTGCTGGTGAAGCTGGCTTTGGCTATCGTCACCGAAAGGCCGGCATCTGATACGTAGTCGAACCCGGAGAAGTAAATGGCGCCGCCGTCCGCTGTGGCGGTGTTACTCGTGAAGCTGCCACCCGTCACCGTGACGGTGAAGCCCTGGCCACTGTTGTTGTAACCGTACAAGGCACCGCCGTACTGCGAGTCGCCGTTGCGGAAGTTGAGGTGATTTATGGCGACGTCTTGGGAGGACGTCGAGTCCGGGCCGGTGGTGAGCACGAGCAGGCTGAAAGCCGGGGTACCTGAGGCGTTACTACGTTCGAGGGTGGCATCGTTCCCGTTGATGGTTAAGTTCACGCTGATGTCGGGCAGGGCGGTGCTCAGCAGGTACCGACAGGAGGGTGCCAGGTTTAGCGTCTGACCACTGACCGCGGTAGAGATGTCGCCGGCGAGGGCTGCAACATTGCAGGGCACGCGGACGATAGCCGACTCCGGGGCCGCCAAGGCCCGGCCGGAGCTAAGACAGGCGACTGCGGCCACGCCGATCACCGCAGCGGGCCCGAGTGGCTTTAGTAGTGTCAAATGCATTTGCGTCTTTCTGAGATCCGCACGGCAAAGGCCGACTGGTCCCGCAGCTTCGCGGCAGCCATTATGGACCATCTAGCCGACACTGTCCGTATTTTTGTGATGTCTCGCCTCACGCTACAGCCTGGATCGGCATTAAGAGAGAACGGTATCACGCGGCCGCACGAGCAAGAAACCGCAGCAGAGTTGATTTATCTTGCCCGCGTCCTCAGATGATCCGGAGACCGGACTATCTGTGGAGATAGATACAAATATCAACAACCTCTCGCCTAGCAGGGGCTCGGGAGGGCTTCTGCAAATTCGGCACGGCTCGGGATTTCAGGCGGCGCTGGCGGTAGTCGGAGATTAATGACGTCGCCTGTTCGACTCAGCGGCGCCGCCGGAAACGGTGCGTAGGCTCCGGGTGCGCCGGCTTGCGCTGGGCGGCCACTTCCGCTTGACCGTGCCGGGCCGAGGAGGTGTAGCCGACCCTGGGCACCCGGCAGGCTTCTTGCGGGTGCGCCCATGGAGCCACACGGTACCATTTTTTTCTGATCTTGACCCGTAGGCCGCACACAGCGCAGGCCCTCGTCAGTGGCGCCGGTCTTCCGTAGATGCCAGTCAGATACTTGTCCCTGTTCATCTTTACCTCGACGTGCCACTCTTCGTGATCAATTGGACGTTTGGCGGTGGTTAGAGGTTGACAGCGGACAAACCCTAGAAAGCTCGTTCAAGTAAGGCGTCCATCAAGGACACGGTCTCCTCAGCGCGCCTGCCCACGGAATGGCTGATGAACCTGCCCCGGAGCTACGGCTCTGCTTCGGGTTCAGGGGTCTGGCGCGCGACTGGGTGATCAGGTTGTCGTCTTTGGTCTAGCGGATGCTGGTCAGGGTCGTGTCTGGCTGGTGGGGGCGGGGGGCGGAGGATGGTGGCGGCGCTGGGGTTGCCGGTGGCGAGTAGGTGGTTGATGATCTCAGCGGTGCCGGCGGATCTGCTCGGGAGGGTGGCGTTGAAGGCCGAGCGCCGTGGGTCCATGGCGCGTGTGGCGTCGATGATGAGCAGTTCGCCTGCCTGGTCGATCACGGCGGTGTGGTGCAGTACGTCGGTGCTGGTGACTCCGAGGTCTTGCAGGATCCGCTCGACCGGGCCAGGCAGTTCATGAACAGCACTGACTTGGGCTAGGGGAATGGCAGGCGTGCGCCTGCTCTGCAGTACTGGGCCAGCACCGGTTCGGACGGCAGCGCGAGCGCTGGTCAGGATGCGGCACGGCGCGGGCTGACCTAGGCACGTATCGGGCATGATCAAGCGCTCAGAGCCAATCTGACGCGGCCTGGCCACGCCCTTCACCATCTATCGCGCCTGTGCCCGAATGCGCCGCTGCGAGCATCTGCTTCGGGCTCTCGCCAGCCCGCCGCCGGGGGGTTGGCAGGCACAGCCTGCCGTCCAAGGACCTGACCAGGTCCGCCGACTGCTCTGCTAAGGCCCGCGGCCCGGACGACCCTATTGCGTTTCGCAGGCGTTGAAATAAATGCTCTCCGGTACCGCATGGTCGGAACAATAGGTAGCACGGTTCACCGGAACCCACTTGCCGGCCCGCTGCATCAGGAGAACGGTAACGGAGTTCTTGTTCCCCTGAATTGAGATATCTGCGAAGGCATATGCGAAGTTGCCAGAGCAGCCGAAACTCTCAACGTCGCCAAATGATTGTTTGGCGAATGCCTTGACTCCTGCCGTTATAGCGCTGCTACTGCAATTCGCTCCGGTGCTAAGGAGCCGCACCACAATCTGGTAGCCCATGAGGTAGCGGACAGCATTGACAAGCGCCAGAGTGTCGTTGACCAGCAGCTTGATCGCGTCTGCGGCCCAGAGCAGCACAGAGATAGCAGCCGACGCAATACCTCCGGTGAGGCCGAAGCCGGTTTCCCACTCCTGGCCGAGGCAGTCAGTTGCGAGATCGGTATCGGAGCGGATGAGCGTGCCAAGACTGCGGGCTGAGACCGTGCTGTTGCGGATCAAGGACTCTCCGGCTGACACGCAACTGTGGCTGTGATCCACCAGCCGCACGACCCTCGTCAGTTGCGACGGCTTCGAGGATGGCCAGCCAGGCAGATCGTCATACGTCATGGCCAGGGTCTCGACGCCGAGGATAAAGGCGCTGGCCAGAACTGACTGGCCGCTAGGCTTGGCTACCGCTTCACCGGATGCCCCGGCCGGGACCGTGAACTGGATCTCGCCCCCGCCCGGGACCACGATGGCGCGCTGCCCGTTCGGCTGCGGCGAAAGCCAGGAAGAAATGTTGTCCAGGAGGCGCGTCTCCCAGTCGTCCACCCGACCCACACGAGTGATCGACCAGGTCTGCGGGAAGTCAACCTCAACGGCGTAGCCGTGATTGTTGGTGACGCGCAGGACCGCCTGGCCCGAGTTGGTGCCGGCACACCACTTCACTAGATCGCCGCTTGATGACGACACCTTGATTCCGGCCGCCGAAGCTGAACCCGGGCAGGACGGCTGGGCAGCATCGGCGATGCCGAAAAAGCCCTTAACTGCCTGGGCGAGCGGTTCGGTGACCTTCGCCGTGTCCAGCCCGATTACCGACCACACAGACAAGTGCGTGCTCGTCCCGGTCACCGTATGGGTCTTTCGGTCATAGCGTGACGGCACTGGGACCCATCGGCCGGTCTTGCCATTGAAGTACGCCAGCCACACTGGAGCCGTTCCGCTGGCAACACCCGACACCGGCAACGCCAACGTCACCTGTCCGGTGAGCCTGGAGTGTTCGACCTCGAAGTGATACGTGCTGCCGAGCAGTCGAACCATGCCCGTGGGTCTGGCCGGCGCCGATACCACCGACCCGACTAGCTGGCCAGCCCCAGAGACCGCGCCCTTTGGCACCACTACGCGTGCGCCGCTGGTGAGTGCCAGCCGACCGCCATTACCTGCGCTCACCGCCGCGGATGAACCGGATTCAGATCCAGACGAGCACGCCGCAAGCCCTGATGCTGTCGCCGCGAACACTGCGATGGCGCAAAGAACAGACCGCACTCTCCCCCACTCCAGGCAATCGCTCGACCTGCGGACCACCGAAGCTCGCCTTACGAGGTAAGACGCCCAGCCGTCCCCGCCGGAGCACTGGGCTTGGCCCGCTTTGACGGACATCCTCTATCAGGGATTCGCCCCCGGAAGGATGTCCGACCATGGAGAGCATGGGGAAGAAGCCCCGGCGCCGTCGTTCGTTCACCGCGGAGTTCAAGGCCGAGATCGTTGACCTGTGCCAGCGTGGCGACAGGTCGGTCGGCCAGGTTGCGCGTGATTTCGACCTGACCGAGACGGCGGTGCGGGAGTGGGTCAAGCAGGCGGAACGGGACAGTGGTGCCCGCGTGGACGGCGGCCTGGGCAGCACCGAGCGTGAGGAGCTGGCGCAGTTGCGGCGGGAGAACCGGCGGCTGCGTGAGGATGTGGTTCTCTGAACTTGGACTTTCTGAACTGTCAGGGCGAAACGGGCATCGCGATTTCAGGCTGTCGCTGCGGGGGCAAGGTCGGGAACGCGAGGTTGACAGGCCGACGGCCGCCGCTGCGGCGGTCTATCTGGGCGAGTTTGTCGTTGGCGCCGGCGAGGCTGATCTGGAGTCCTTCGATCTCGCCGAGCCAGCCTTCACGTCCGGCTTCGGCGATGCGGGCGGTGAGGTTGTCGCGGATCTCGGCGAGGCGGGGCCGCTGGGCCGGGTCGGGCCAGAGCATGGGGCAGCGGACGCAGGCGTGCTCATGGATGCAGGGAGTCGAGAAAGCCCGGCCGCAGTTCCCGACTGACAGCTTGCGCCGTTCGAAGTGGCCGAGGAATTCTTCCCATTCCTCGTCGGTCGGGGTGCGGTATTCGTCGGTCGGGCGCAGCGCGCGGCGGCGGGCGATGAACGCCTGGTGGTGGGTGATGACTTCCTCGGGGTAGGTGGCCTTGTATCCCATGGTGACGTTGATGTTGCGGTGCCCGGCAATGACCTGGGCGATGTGCGGCGGGAGCCCGGTCATGATCGCATCGGTGATGAACATCCTGCGAAAATCATGCGGGGTGAAGATCAGCGGCTGCCCGGCCGGGTCGGCCAGCCCGGTGCGGGCCAGCGCCGAGTTGAGCATGTTCCGGATGGTGCCGGAGGAGACGTGCCGGAGCTCGGTCCCGGTGCGGCGCTGGAACAGCAGCGGGGCCGGGGGCTGC
>Ga0335073_10014794_pt1 | contig 10926 bp, 13 predicted proteins | sample Lox_Sample_22_FD_207093 | JGI IMG/M metagenome (GOLD analysis project Ga0335073, IMG submission 207093) | Soil microbial communities from Loxahatchee National Wildlife Refuge, Florida, United States - Lox_Sample_2.2 | ecosystem: Environmental > Terrestrial > Soil > Wetlands | place: USA... | reverse complement strand
CATGCGCAACCGTGAATGGCTGACGCTGGAGCGGCCGCACACGTATCGCCTGGGCAACCGGTTGCTGCGCGCGGTGGTGCGCGCCGAGAGCCAGAGTTCGCTCGTCACTGAAGGCCAGGCTGTCCTGGAGTCGCTCACCGCCGAGACGACCGAGACGAGCATGCTGACCATGGTCAGCGGCGTCCATGTCGTCTGCCTGCTGCGTGTCGAAGGCACCCAGATCATCCGCGCCTCATTCCAGCCGGGGGCCCTGCTGCCGCTGCACGCCGGGGCATCGTCGACGGTGCTCCTGGCCTACTCAAGCGATCGGCTTATCGATGAGGTCTGCGCGAGGGAACTGGTGCGCTACTCCCCTGCGACGGTTACCGATCCCACCCAGATGCAGGCCAAGCTGGCAGACATCCGGCGCCACGGCTACGCGATCTCGGAGGGCGAGGTCGACCGGGGCGTCACGGCGATCGCGGCGCCGGTGCTGACCTCGCCTACCCGTCCGGCGGTGGCGGCCGTGAGTGTCGTGGCGCCGTCGGCCCGGCTCGGCGAGGCCGAGCTGGCGCACGCCACCGAACGGGTGATCGAGGCGGCGCACCGTCTCGAACAGGCGCTGCGCGGAGCGTGACCGGCGGCGAGCGAGGCACTGCACGGCGAGGTCGAGAAGCTAGTTGGAGGATTGGCATGAACCCCGCTCTACCGCCACTACCAGATGGAAGCCTGCCCGCACTGGACGGACCTATCGACGCGGTGTTCCTTGGCGACGTCGTCACCGAGGATCGGGTGATCTACGGCGGCGTGGTCGCAGCCGCGGGCGGGAAGATCGTCGCCATCGGCACGCCGGACCGGGTGGAGCGGCTACGCAGCGTGGCCGCGGAGACATATGACTTCGCTGGTCGTCTTCTGCTGCCAGGATTCGTTGATGCCCACGTGCACAGCTTCAGCGGCCCCGGCGAAGGATGGGAGCGCTCAAGTCTGTGCGCCGCAGTCGGCGGCGTCACGACGATCATCGAGATGCCCTACGACGCGGCCGCCCCGGTGGTACACGCCGAGCGTTTCCGGCAGAAACGCGAGAGCATCTCGGGGAGCACGCTGGTGGACGTGGCGCTGCTGGCCACGATTCAGCGGCAGGACGGCGTGCCGTTCGCAGAGGAAATGATCGACGAAGGGGCCTGCGGCCTCAAGGTCTCGCTCTTCGAGACCGATCCGGTCCGCTTCCCCCGGATCTCCCATGCCGACCTGCTCGGGCTGCTCCAGATCTGCGCCCGGCGCGGGACCGTCGTCGGCTTCCACGCCGAAGACACCGAAATCATCGATGCGGCGGTGGCACGAGCGCGTGCGGCGGCTCCCACCGACCCGCTCTCGCACCCACGCAGCCGTCCCCCGGTGGCGGAGCATGTCGCCACGGCGATTGCCCTGCAACTGGGCCGGGACACCGGCTGCCCGGTGCACATCTACCATGCCAGCCTGGCGTCGGTCACCGACCTGGTGAAGTCGTACCGGGCGGCCGGGGCCGACGTCTCCGTCGAGACGTGCCCGCATTACCTCCTGCTGGAGGACACCGATATGCGACAGCTCGGCGCCAGAGGCAAGATCAATCCTCCGCTGCGCTCGGCCGAGCAGCGCAGCCGCCTCTGGGAGCGGCTCCAGGCCGGCGACATAGACATGCTGAGCTCCGACCACGCGCCCTGGCCACTGAGCCGCAAGAGCGCCGAGGTTATCTTCGACAACGCCTCTGGGACACCCGGAGTGGACGTGCTCGGCCCGCTCATGTTGGGCACAGGCTATCTCGGCGGCAAGCTCAGCCTGCTGCACACGGTGCGCATGCTGGCTACCGCGCCCGCGCGCCGATTCGGCCTGGGCTCAAGCAAGGGCACCCTGGCCGTAGGCCTGGACGCCGATCTTGTCGCGTACGACCCGTCGGCCCGGACGCGGATCACCGCGGCGGCCTCGCACAGCAGCGCAGGCTGGTCACCGTACGAGGGGTACGAGATTCCTGGCCGGATCACGGCGACGTTCGTGCGTGGCACCAGGGTCTGCGCCGACGGCGTGATCGTGGCCGGGCTCGGTCACGGCCGGTTCGTCCGGCCCTCGGTCCTGTCTACGGTCAGCGCATGAACCCGGCGACCCAAAGCTTCCGCGACCACCTGTCTCGCCTGGACCAGGCCGGGCAACTGCTGACGCTGAGTCAGCCGGTGAATCCGGAGTTCGAGCTCGGAGCGTGCCTCAGCATCCTCGATGACGGGCCCGCACTCCAGTTTGCCGACGTGGTCGGCTCGGACCTCCCCGTGGTAGGCAACATCCTGAACAGCCGGGAGAGGATGGCTGCCGCCCTGGGACTCGACGTCGCCGACCTCGAGGACGCCATCGCCGCCAGTGCCACCGCCCCGATACAGCCCAGGATCGGCGACCAGGCGCCGTGGCAGGAAATCTCCGCACCGACCGACTTCGGTAAGCTGCCGGTGCCCTCCTTCTTCGAACGCGAGACCGGTCCCTATATCACCGCGAGCGTGATCCTCGCGCAGGACGTCATTTCCGGCGAGCGCAACATGTCCTACGCACGCTTCAAGCTGCTGGGCCAGGACACCGCGATGCTGGGAGTTTCACCCAACCACCATCTCGGCCAAATGGTAGCCCGCGCTGCCTCGGTCGGCCGACGGCTACCGATCGCGGTGGCGCTGGGCAACCATCCGGCGGTTATGCTGGCCGCCTGCCTCTACCTCAACTTCGGCGACGACGAGGCGGCCTGCGCGGGCGCACTGCTCGGCGAGCCGCTCGCGATGGTACCGAGCCCCGTTCACCGCATCCCTGTCCCGGCGGGGAGCGAGATCGTGTTCGAGGCGGAGGTCGATGGCTCTCAGCGGGTCGAGGAAGGGCCGGTCTCGGAGTTCCATGGCCTGTATCACGAGTACGGCAAGGGTTTCCGCACGCACTTCGGCATGTGCTCGCGGCGTCGCGACGCGAGGTTCCAGGTTATCCTTCCGGGTCTGCACCAGGAGCACGTCCTCCTCGGCGGCGTGGCCATCGCCGCCGCCCTCAAGGCGCGGCTGCGGACCCGCATCCCGAACGTGGCGGCGGTCGCGGTGCCAGACACGGGTGCGGGGCGCCTCTCGGCCGTGGTCGCACTGCGAGACGCCAGGCCTGGCCAGGCACAGCAGGTCATCATGGCGTGCATGTCCGACGTATCGCTGATCAAGCAAGTCGTGGTGGTAGATGACGACATCGACGTGTGGAACACCAAAGCCGTCGAATGGGCCCGCATGACGCGGGTGCGCCCGGAGCGGGACATCTTGGTCATACCGAACGCGAAGACGGACCGCTCAGAACCGCTGCAGGTCGACTCCACCGTAAGCAAGCTGGGGATCGATGGCACGTCCAAGCCGGGCGACCGCAAGGAGGGATTCGGCCTCTCCCGTGCCCCGGTCCGGGCCCTGGAGCAGGCCGCGAAACTGCTCGGTGACACCAGCGCCGACGGCCCGCGGCAAAGCCTGCGGTCGGGAATCCGAGGATTCTGGTCGTGAGGACACGTGGCCTCGAACAATGAGGACATCCGCGGCGTAGTCGCGCCCGGTGCGCGTATCACGGTGCTCGGGGCCGGCCGCATGGGGCTGCCGATCAGCGGCAACCTTAAGGCCGCCGGGTACGACGTCGTGGTGAGCGACATCCGGTCAGAAGTGGCCGAAGCGGTGATGGCGCAAGGCACGCGCTGGGAGCCTGTGGCCGCGGCTGCCGTGACCGGTGCCGACATCGTGATCACGGTACTCCCGGGCGTGCCCGAGATCCTGGAGCTGACGGCGGGCGACGGCCAACTGCTTCCAGCGCTTGGCGCCCACACCACCTGGGTTGACCTCACCACCAGTTCTCCACTGGTTATGAAGCCGATCCAGGACGAGGCCCTCGCCCGTGGCGTGGAAGTCCTGGAAGCACCGATGGGTGGCGGCCCCGGCGCAGCGCAAGCCGGTACCCTGCAACTCTTCGCCGGAGGCGATGCCACGACCTTCCGGCGCGTGCTGCCGGTTCTCGAAGCGGTCGCGGACCCGAGCCGCATCAAGCTGGTTGGCGGCTTGGGCCTCGGGTACACCGCCAAGCTCTTGGTCAACCTCCTCTGGTTCGGTCAGGCGGTCGCCACCGCCGAGGCGATGCATCTGGGGCAGGCAGCCGGCTTTGACGCCGAGGCGCTCCGCACCCTGCTGGCCGACAGTGCCGCTGGCAGCGAATTCCTCCGCCACGACCTGCAGCGCGTCTTCTCCGGCGACTACATGCCGCTGTTCGGCCTCGACCGCTGCACCGAAGAACTCGAAGCGGTGACCGACATGTTTCAGGCTCTCGGAGTGCCCTCCGAGCTATCCCGGGTCGTCACCCACGTCCACCAGCGCGCCCTCTCGCGTTTTGGGCCGGTGGACGGAGAACTGATGGCCCTAGCCCTAATAGAGGAACTCGCCGGCTCACGATTGCGACCCAGGTAGCGCCGGTTCCGGATGGCTCGGTCCGCGAACCGGTCCACCGCCGCGGCGCCCGATCCCTTAATCCTGCTACTGTGCGTAACATCGTCAACAGCGCCTGGCCTATGTCAGGAGCCTGAGACCCAGCCCGGAACATAACTAACCGTGGGGTCTCGGCGCGCCGGCCACCATCTCACGTAGCGCATCCCGCCGGGGACGCCTGGCCGCGGTGGTCAGTCACACAAGCTGACCGTAGATACCCGCGCGGGCACGCTAACTGTCCTGCGCGGTGCTCAGCACTGCTGAGAGGGCGTCCATGGCTGCGGGCACAAGGGCGTAGTAGGCCCAGACGCCGCGCTTGTCGCGGGTGAAGATCCCGGCGTCCACGAGGATTTTGAGGTGGTGCGAGATGGTCGGCTGGGTGAGGCCCAGGGGCTCGGTTAGCTCGCAGACGCAGGCCTCGCCGCCTTCGTGCGCGGCGACCATGGAGACCAGCCGGAGCCGGGTCGGGTCGGCGATTGCCTTGAGGAGTCGGGCGAGGTCGGCGGCCTGGCTGGCGGTGATCGGCTCGCGGAGCAGCGGCGTGCAGCATGCGTCGGCTACCGGGAGCAGCGGCCTGGTCCGGATGGTGTCGGCTGGCGCGGTCACCTGACCAGTATGCAGGGAGACATTGACATCTGTCTATCTCTCAGGCAGGGTAGGCATCGACAGTCATCTATGCCCAGGGGTGATCACGGGATGAGTGACGAGACGAGCACCGACCTGCGTGAGGCCGTCCGGGCCCGGTATGCCCAGGCCGCCCGCGCGGTCCTGGAACCGATGCCGGGCGTGACTGCTGCGTGCTGTGAGAGTTCGGCCACGGAGTCGTGCTGCGGTACCGGCTCGGCTGCGCTGGACTCGGCAGGTTGCTTCGGCGGCCAGCTGTACGGCGAGGGGGAGACAGACGGGCTGCCGGAGGACGCGGTGCTGGCCAGCCTCGGGTGCGGCAACCCGCTGGCGGTCGCGGACCTACACGAGGGCGAGAAGGTCCTGGACCTGGGATCGGGCGGCGGCATCGACGTACTGCTGTCGGCCCGGCGCGTCGGCCCGTCCGGGTTCGCCTACGGCGTGGACATGACCGATGACATGCTCACCCTGGCCCGGGCCAACGCCGCGAAGGCAGGCGCCACGAACGTGGAGTTCCGCAGGGGCGAGATCGAGGCGCTGCCGCTGCCTGATGCGGCGGTGGACGTGGTGATCTCCAACTGCGTCATCAACTTGTCCACCGACAAGCCCGCGGTGCTCGCCGAGATGTTCCGGGTCCTGGTCCCCGGTGGCCGGATCGGCATCACCGACGTGGTGGCCGAGGATCACCTGACCCCTGCCGACCGCGCGGCGGCCGGCTCCTACGTCGGCTGCATCGCCGGTGCCCTGTCCCGCACCGAGTACCTGGACGGGCTCACAGCCGCCGGGTTCACCGATGCTTCGGTGACCTACACCCACCAGGCCGGACCCGGGATGCACGCGGCGATCATCCGGGCCGCCAAGCCCGCCACCACATGAGCCCTGCGGTCGGCAGGCGGCTGCTGGCCGAGTTCACCGGCACCGGCCTGCTCGTCGCAATCGTCGTCGGATCCGGCATCGCCGCTACCCGGCTAACCACTGACGGCGCGCTGCGGCTGCTGGTCAACTCGCTGGTGACCGCGATGGGCCTGGCCGTCCTCATCCTGGTGTTCATCCAGGCCGGCGGAGCGCACTTTAACCCGGTCGTCACCGCCGCCGACTGGCTCCTGGGCCGCAGTCCCCGGCGTTACAGCATCGGCCAGGCCGCCGCCGTCATGGCCTGCCAGATCGCCGGGGCCATCGCCGGGGCGGCGCTGGCCGATGCCATGTTCGCCGAACCCGTCCTCAGCCCCTCACACCATCACCGCGGCGGCGCGCCCATCCTGCTCAGCGAGGTCGTCGCCACCGCCGGACTGCTGTTCATCATCATCGCCCTGGCCCGGACGGGCCGTCCTGAGCACGTGGCGTGGGCAGTCGCCGCCTGGATCGGCGCAGCCTACTGGTTCACCGCCTCCACCTCCTTCGCCAACCCCGCCGTCACCATCGGCCGGACCCTCACCAGCACCTACGCCGGGATCGCTCCCGCCTCGGCGCCCGCGTTCATCGCCGCCCAGCTCGCCGGCGGCGCGATCGGCGCGATCCTGGCCATCGTCATCTACCCGGTCCGCAGCGGCCGGGTCCAAGTCGAAGAACCCGCCCAGCTCGCAGGCTGAGCAGAACGCGAGGAGGCCGTGATGGCTGACATCCCCGAGGTGCTGTTCGTCTGCACCCACAACGCCGGGCGGTCCCAGATGGCCGCCGCGCTGCTCGACCACCAGGCGGCCGGGCGCGTGCGGGTGACTTCGGCTGGCTCCCAGCCCGCCGACCGGCTCAATCCCGCCGTCGTCCAGGCCATGGCCGAGATCGGCCTCGACATCTCCCGCGAGTTCCCCAAGCCGCTGACTGATGACAAGGTGCAAGCCGCCGATGTGGTGATCACCATGGGCTGCGGCGACGCATGCCCCGTCTACCCTGGCAAGCGGTACCTCGACTGGGACCTGCCCGATCCCGCAGGCCTCGATCTCGCCGCGGTCCGTCCCATAAGGGATGAGATCCGCAGGCGGGTTGCTACCCTGCTCAGCGAGCTGGCCTGACCTCCCCCGCCGTTGCTGCGCGGCCTGGCGGGTGATGCCCAGCCAGGTCCGTCCTTGGACGTAGCTCACCGCGGGGGCAGCGTCGCGATTCGCTCTCCGCCTTGGCGTACCGCAGACAGGTAATGGACTTGCGGGAACTTGCGAGGCATCTAGCCCAGGGCGTCTATCGCGGACACGATCAGGGCACGTGCCTGCGGCCCGTAGACGGCCGTCCCGGCGAGCCGTTCGAAGGCACGCGCGTACAGGGTGATCTCGCTCGAGGCAGTGACTGTGACCTGGGGTGACAGCAATTCGACGTGCACCAGGGAATCGTCGAAAACGGTGAAGGTCTCCAATGTCCACATCGGCCTCGCGTCCGCGGCGAACGGGATCACTCCCAAAGTCACCGAGGGAAGCGTCAGGGCGTCCAGCAGGTGGCCGAGCTGCCCGGTCGCACCACGTGCGATATCCGCCCAATCGGCTACTCCGCCATCAAGGTGACCGCTTCGGCTGTGTCCCGAAGTGGTTGTTATGGCGCTGGGTGGCGCGGCACCGGGCTAGGTCCTGGCACGCCTGGCGCACCAGGACGCCCGCCCGGCTGGCGGTGGCGCGGATGTAGGCGACCGCCGCGGGCGGGGACCGCTCGCGTAGTCCCTCCAAGGGCAGCGGGTCGGCCCGACTGGCTCCGCACCAGTCCAGCGCCTCCGCGGCGAGGGGGAGGAACACCTCGCCGGGAAGGTGTTGTTGCGCGGGTGTAGGGGCGTGAGCTCGCTCACCAGCTCGAAGATGTCAGTATCGCGGGCGAGCCCGTCGAGCAGGACACGGCGGGCGGTCATTGGTGTCCTCAGGGGTCGGCCGCTTCCTGGCAGGTATATCCCGACGGTAAGGCAGAACCACCGATCGCGGGGGCCTTACTCTTTTGGGTCCCGGTCATGGTCGCTGCGCGCTGTCGGGTCGCGTGCCAGGCAACGAATACAGGATCGCGGCACGGGTTGCGGCTGGCTAGGGTCTGTCTGGCAGGTGCTGCTCGGAGGTTCGCCGCGCGCGTTTCGGGCCCAGCCTTGACGCTGGAGGGGCCGACCCGGACAAGGTGCGGCGTTCCGGACCGGTGAGCTGACCTTTCACCCGACGATCGGCGACACCACCTGGCTGACCGGCGTGGAAATGAGCGTGACGTGGCTGCTCGGCGGCAACGACCTCGGGATCCCGATGCTCGACGAGCGGACGGGCGGGTGCAGCGACGCCCTCAGCCGCACCAGCCGCGGCCGCAACCAGGGCGCGGAGTCGACGCTCGCGATGATCTCCGTGCTGCAGCAGGGCCGCCGCCTGGGCACCACAGGGGCGCCTACGCCCGGGAAGAACGGGGGTGGCCCGGCATGAGCCACCCCCGTTCCGCCGTCCGGTGCCAGGTCAGATGGCGCGGACCTCGTCGGCCTGCGGGCCCTTTGCGCCCTGGCTGGTGGTGAACTCGACCCGCTGGTTGTCCTGGAGGCCGCGGAAGCCGCCTGCCTTGATGGCGGAATGGTGGACGAAGACATCGGCAGTGCCGTCATCGGGGGCGATGAACCCATAACCCTTATCCGCGTTGAACCACTTCACTGTGCCCTGAGCCATTGTGCTCACTCCTGCTGAGGTAATCTTCGGCGCCGCGTACGCGGACCCCGGGCTGCTGCGACCGCCTGTCTTCGGGAGCCAGGCTCAGGAATTCGCGGCGCCGCTGCCAGAACTTCGCAGGCGCTATGACACGGACACGAACTTCCAGTACAACCAGAACCCAGTAAACACCATCGCGCGGGTTCGGCGTTCCCGGATCTTTCCGGGTACGGCCGCTAGCCGGGTCGATCAGCGGCCTATACGTCAGTCATGTCCCTGCCTCCTCCCGTCCGCTTCGCACGCCGCGGGCCTGGTCGCGTCGGTGCCGGCCAGCAGCGCCAGCACCTCACCGACGGTGCGTTCCCGGGCGGTGGGCTCGGGCAGCGGCAGGTGCGCCTGGATGTGGTAGCGGTTGCGGCGGCCGTTCTTCTCCTTGACCACGTACCCGGCCTCGACCAGGTCCGTGATGATGCCGAACGCGCCACGCTCGGTGATGTCCAGGCTGGCCGCGATGTCGCGCAGGCGCACCCCGGGTCGTGGCCGACGAGCAGGATCCGGGCGTGATAGGTCAGGGAGGTCCAGCCGGCCACCTTGGCAGGTTACCAGTTTCCGGAAAGAACTTGCTAGTTTCCCGGTGCTGGTATAGCGTGGCCTCAGGCACCGGACGTCAGCCGCTGCCAGCGGCCAGCTTCCCGGGGCTACCGGAGGAGCAGATGCGCACCGATGCGGTCCACGCGATCGTTGGTGCCCATGACGCTCGCACTGCCGCGTCCCGGCTGATGATGCCGGTGCCTGATCCAAGCTGCCGGGCCAGATCCTGGCCTGGCGGCGGGGGTGACGCGATGAAGGCCAGCGACTTCGGGGCCACAGGCCGCCCTGCTCGGGCCCGGCCTGGCGCTGCCGCTGGTCATCGCGTCACAGAGCAGCGGCAAGGCCGCCGCGGGCGGTCCGGCTTGCGTGCACCCGCTGGTGCCCGCAAAGGGGCCAGCGCGATAGCGGCCGCCCTGGGCCGCGGCCGCCGGCAGCTGACGCCGGCGCTCCTGGGCGCCGGCTAGCCGCCGCTGCCCCGCCCGTCCTCCGTCGCAGCGTTCCGGCCGACCGCAGCACGCGGTCGCCGAGGACGCTGCGGCGGGCCCCGCCTGCCAAGGGAAGGACACCATGCCCGAACCAGCCGGATCCGAGCCCGCCACCACCCGGCCGGGCCCGTCCCCTAACGGCACCGCCCCGCCCAGGCCCCCGGTCCCGCCGATGCCCTCGGAGGTCGCCACTAACGGCACCGTCCCGCCCAGGCCCCCGGTCCCGCCGATGCCCTCGGAGGTCACCACGGCGCACATGCGCGCACAGCGGCCGGCGGCCGGCCTGGTCCGCACGGCGATGTCGCCGCTGCGCAAGATGATGCACCGAGCGTCCCGCCATGCCTAGCCCCGGCCCGAGAGCCGGCGGCCCGCGGCCATCACGGTATGCCGCGCGCCGCCCGGCCTGGCCCGTACCCGTGACCGGCAGCGCCGTGACGCACCCCGCGGCTGATGACGCCGGCCTGCGTCTTCCCTCCCGGGCAGGTCGCGGCGGCTGCGTCATCGCCGCGCTCGGCGGGGAACTCGGCATCGCGTCAGCTCCCGCCCTGCGCGAGCAGCTCCGCAGCCTGCTCCGCGCCGCCAGCCACCTGATCATCGACCTGTCCGCAGTCGAGCACGCGGACGCCAGCGGCCTGGCGGTCCTGGTGGGCAGCCGACGCCGCGCCCGGCTGCTCGGCGGATCCCTGCGCCTGGCCGCACCAGCACCCGAGGTAACCCGGCTCCTGGCAGCCACCGGCCTGAACCAGCACCTCGATATCTATCCCACGGTCCGGGCAGCGATCACCGGCCAGCCCAGGCTGCCCGACGCGATCCTCCCGCAGGCAAATATCCCGGCCCGCGGCCACCGCGGCAATCCTCCTCGCAGCCAAGCCACGCCGACCGTGCACCGATTGCCGACCTGGAGGAGCGAGGATGCGCATCGCTGGCAGGTGGCGGATCACGGAGGCAGAGCCATGGGACTTGCGACGCCCTGAGGGCCACGGTGATCTGGGCAGGGCCGGTCCCCGCCGTGGTCAGTACGGCCCGCTGATAGTCTGCGACGCGATGCGGCTGGTGGACAGGGGGTTGAGGTGGGCGAGCGACCGAACATCTTGTTCTTCCATGTCGACAACCTCGGTTTCGGGGAGCTGAGCTGTTACAGCGGCGGTCCGTTCCGGGGGACCTGGACCCGCC
>Ga0335073_10014790_pt1 | contig 10928 bp, 17 predicted proteins | sample Lox_Sample_22_FD_207093 | JGI IMG/M metagenome (GOLD analysis project Ga0335073, IMG submission 207093) | Soil microbial communities from Loxahatchee National Wildlife Refuge, Florida, United States - Lox_Sample_2.2 | ecosystem: Environmental > Terrestrial > Soil > Wetlands | place: USA... | reverse complement strand
TGCGGATGGACATTTGTTACCCGAGCAAAGCAATGCTCCCGCAATTGTGGATGGACTGAACTCTGACGACGCATTACAGGAGGCGATTAGGTTGCATGAAACAGGTGAATTGGAGAAAGCTACTGCCATGTTCAAAAAGATTGCAGAACAACCTATAAATGATGAAAGCCGCGTTTTGGCACAATTACTCTATGGTCTCTCGCTAAGGTATGTCTGCTGGGAGCTAATTTTGACGTAGACATGGATGGGGATGTGAAGCCAATATGTCGAAAGCAGTAATCTATCTCAAAGCGGCAGCAGAGAACGCAGCCAACGAAGAAGATGATGCTCTTGCCTCGGGGCTTACTAAGGGGGGAAAACTCAAAGACGAGCTGACTCTCGCAATTTATGAATTAGGAAATTGCTTCCGGAACGGCTGGGTATCTTTCCCGATAAAGTGTGCAATTGACACTGGATAGGGAGTGGAGAAAGACAACAAGGCGGCGCGCCAATATTTCGAAACAGCTGCTCATTTGGTATGTGCCTTTAGAGGTTAAATCAAGTAACGGGAAGGGAGATCCGGAGGCCGCAAATGAAGCGGCTTGGCATTGGATGAATGGAGTTGGATGTAAGCGAAGCAAAAAGCAGGCTGCGAAATATTATCGGTATGTGTCCCGACAATATTGATTACCGAGGTTGACTAATTTCATAGATTGGGAGAGCAAAATGGTGGCAAGAAACTTGTAGGCAACTCTTGGATATGGAAGGATAAATATGATTGACATTGATGCTCATCATTGTATAGCGAATGATTGTAGATACCACTGTTTATAGGACAGTCTGCATTGATATGGGATAGTGACATTGAAAAACATCTGGATCAAGCTCAATCTACATACAATCGCTAAACCCCCCTTGAAAGTCGCACGGTGCCTGTGCTGATGACAAAGTGCCGTCGATCGCCACAATTAAGGCTGAGTGAGGGGTAGCCTGTCATTGGGAGGGAACACGCGATTAGAGATGGTGCGCCATTTATTGGATCACAAGGTCCTCCATTAACCGGGGCCACCCACTCATAAATGGCTGTGGATCGGAAGCCTTGCTGGTAAGGACACCATCCTTTAAATATCAGGTCCCAATTTTCCGCTGTACCGCCTCCTCTTTCCTCCACACAGACAGTTAAGAGCAGCGAACGAGCGCAAGCTTTCTATCCCCTACAGATGTCCATACCCAGGCACTAGAAATGTATGTACCCACGTACCCAGTCCCTTTGCCTTCTCTCTCCCCCTCTTTTCCCTCATGAAATATCGATTTACTTTATTCGTCGGATGGTAACTAAAATCCAGGTCGCGCCGATCGACTAACCAACCGTTGAGCATTTCCAAAGCTTCAAACTCGTTGCTGTTCACTTCCCAAGCAACGAGAAGCCATCTCCTTTCAGGACCCGCTCCAGAACCAATCGGCAAACGAATTAGTTCCGAAGTCCCATCTCGCGCTGATGTCGCCACACCCACGTCAGCTGAGATCCTACTAGCTCGAAAATCTAAAGAACGTTCTGGAGTGTCTCGTTATGGATACGACTTACCATCTCCCGGTGTTCGGACGCCTAGATCCCGGCCTTCAAGTATTAGGTCGTCTCGCAGAAGTTCCATCCGTTCAGGGCGGACAAGGCCGAATGCCATCCAAAGGAAGCAATCCATTGAAACAGTCAGGAGTAGATTGTCGATTGGGAGCAGTATGAGCACGAGTCATCTAAGCGGTAGGTTCAGCCGACTTATCATAGAGGAGCCGGCTTCCTTGACGAACGTACCTACTGAGCTTGTCCACTGCATTGCACAATACTTGTCGCGATCAGACATCCTCAATCTCGTTCTCGTATCGAAGCAAATAAATGCTGAGACGACTGTGCTTTTATACTCGAAACCGTATTTCACTTCGACCTACCGATTTGCGCAATTTGTGACGACGATTTCTCATAACCCGCGATTGGCAGAGCTAGTTCAAGAACTGGATTTGTCCCATTTTTCAAAGTTGTCGAAAGATCTCGCTTTAGCAGGATGGAGAGAATGGAAGTATCGCACAGAATCGCTTTACACACTATATCCAGGTGACGCAGATCCTATTCAATCAAATAAACATCCTCCTCCCCATCCTCTCCTTGTCAAGTATTCTACAGGAGGTCATGATGTGCCTCTCGGAGCTCTCATGCACATTGTCAAAGCCTGTCCTCGACTACGGTACATCTCAATGCAAGTCTCGACTAACTCACAGAATCGTCGATCTAAACAACTTGCATATTTCAGCAGACTATGTCATATTACCATCAGCCCCACCGCCACGCTGGAAACCACTCATCCCATCTCTCCACAAACCTCCAACATACCACCCAACAGCCTTCACAAACGAGCTCTTCATCTCTGATGTGCCAAAATCACATACCTGGCGCGGTGCCGAGTTCCGCACTCTCAAGTACGAAGAATTCGTAGACGCATTATGTTGCCTTCCCGATCTCGAAAGTCTAGCATTACGCAGAGCAGTTTGGCTCAAACGTGTTTTTGCAGAGGAAATTGTGAGACGGGCAGGTGGTGAACAGGGTCTACGGAGAGTTAATTTTACAGCATGTGGGATGACACCTAGGAGTAGTTGGACCAAGAAGTGGGTTGCACGACGGAACGAAAGTATCCGGAGTTTGATTATTTTTGATTCTTCTTCGTCGTAAAGGGGCGCGGACACTTGTGCCTTCTGATTTTCTGGAGTCTTGGAGCACGGGGATTGGGACATGTGTTAAACATGTGAAGAATATGATGCACGTTCCATAGCGATTTGTATGTGTTAAATTTGTATATTTGTGATGTATGTACAGCGACACTCACTGAACAACAAACGTCTGACAAAAGTTTTGTAAAAAGCACGAGTTAGGAAAGAAGTTTCGATATCCCTATACACAGTAGTACACATTTCTCAACCATTTTGAATCCATCAAAAACTCCGCATAATCCCAGTTAACAATATAATCCCCGAGTAGATTTCATATTGCACATCTCCCCTCAACCCATTTATACTAACTGTCTTCCACAAAATGACCGCAATTGAAAAGTACGATGTGAGTAAAACACGCAATTAATAACCATCCACTTGCATATTCTGTCCATGCTCTTCAGTCTCTTTGGGTTTTTCTTCGGGAGGACTTAATTCAGGAGTCGACAATCCTGTCCCTCCAGTTCTTTTGTTCCTCCTTAATGTAGCTGCCCATTCCTCAGCACTTTGCAACGTATCACCCACAACATTCATAACACCACTCAACATTTGTAAACTCTCACTGGCTAAAGTTAATACTCTCCAGCCAGTCTCTTCTTCTCTTGTCAGTCCATTGGCACTCGAAACACCGGCATCTAATCGAGGACTTTGTACAGGTGTAGAAGCAGCTTGCCATCGTGCGGGTAACGATAAAATGTATAATTTTACTCGAGAACGCGCTGGTTCCGGTAATGCTGCACCTGCATGTCGAGAAACGACGTCGACTGCTTTGCGAAGTGTGTCTACTATATCTTGCTTTATTTTCTCGATTCGAGTGCCGATTGTTATTCGGTCTGTGGAGGAGGTGGATGAGAGCGATTCTTCGTCAGCTGGACGACGTGAGGATGCTGATAAGAGGTCTTGAAGGGAGTTGATTGAAGTGGAGAGATGGGAAGTTGCTACTCTTAACCATCGGAGACAGAATATGAGTGACGCAAGAGACTGTTCTGAAATAGAAGCTGTTAAGCCACCTGTTGATATTAACACGTTTTGCCATCGACTTGCTGATGATGACACCGAGGATGTTGTGGGAGGCGGCAACGTCCCTATACCATTCGGAGATTTCTCTGGTGTGGGGTATTTATATGATTCAAACTAGACGTTAGCAGATTATTCTCAAGAGAGGTGGGTAATTACTCGATCCAGTTGTCGAACTGCGAATGGTTCTAGTGGTTCCAGACGTTGGACAACTCCTCCAACTACACTTTCAACCATTTCTCCACCCCATTTAAGGGCTCTGTTGTAGTTCTTCCCTTGATCCCAGGCTCTGACTGCTGATGTTACAATACTATAATTTTGGACTCGATTCAAGAGTTGTCCCTGTTGGGGTGACGATAACGTTGCATCTGAAGTCAGCCTGTGATCTCACCAACAATATCCTACAGGGACACATAAAGCATCTCTGTAGGGGATATGAAGTCCATACCTTGTCCTAAGTGTCCTAACTCTTCTAACGCTCTGATAGCCTGTTCCTCGCTGGGACTCAAACTCAAACTATCCAATTTCGCAATATCCCCACCATCAACACTCATCCGTTCATTCACAACCAAAGTAACATCCGAATCATGATCGGATATGGAAACAGCCGAGGAAGCAAGAGGATCGCAAATCGATTGTATCGACATACTTCTTCTCGATTTTATAATCTCGTCAGACTGTTGCTGCGGCAGAGGAGGAGGAGGGAGGGAAGTCGGAATGGCATGGGGATTGTTCATCTCTTTATCCATCATAAGGAGGCTCAGTTAGGAGTCCTTCACAGTGTTCTCTTTTTCTTCACGAGCTACCGACCCCGTGTATTTCAAATGTCTGTCTTCTTTCACGTGGGAATGGTTGCAGGATCGACCGCCGTTTGGGGAAAATTTCGGTTTTGCAGGACAAAAGCAAGAAACGTCGGGCCGGAGACCGCGGAGAGGGGTTGTCGGAGGATGCAATTAATGAGTTTATTATTGTATGGCGGTAGTATAGCCTTAATTAGTGGCTCTTTGGTGTCTATCACGGGCAGGTTCTGGCAAGGTATGTTCTTTCGTTGTTGAAGGAGTGGACCGGTGGTTCGGTTTCTTGAGTAATGGTAGTGTATTTTGTGTGTATGGTGTGAGACTTTTAGCTTGTGATTGTGAAGGCGGTTTTTTGATTTTGTCCGGGAGTTTCAGTGCCGCGATTTCTGCACGGAGGACTCCACATTGTAAATATGTATGTGAATATGCCAGTAAATATCTGCATATGTGCCACATCATGGACTGGATGATTGGATGGGATGGCTTCCGTGCCCGCCTAAACGAAGCTTGGGGAATAGCCGACAACCACATGCAAAAAACGTAAATTGGTCTGTGGTCTGTATCTCAGCTACTCAAGAAGGTTGTACTAAGTTAACTTTCATCTTCAATTGCCGTTTCTAATCAAGTGCACACATAAATACTCCAAATAGAGTTAGATCCGTGCTTCGAGTCTGCACTGTTCAATTGATAAGTACCGGTCAAGTGACTCCTGGTGCAACCATGAATGGCCGAACTGCCAAGCAGCTCAGAATTTTCACATGGAGATGCGTACTTGCGACTCTCCCCGGCCGATCGATCCCAGAGTCTGTAGCAAACCAGACTTCGTACTTTGAATTGAATGCCGTCATTAACTCTTGTTTCAACGATATAAATTTAACTCTTCGGAAAATGACTCAACATTCGACCCGTGAGACGATTCGGTGCATCCCGCTCCGGAACCTGCCAAAATCACGAAAATTCCTATCTACGGCCTCGTTTCGAACTGGCTGTCGGTTCCCACGTCCGTACGTACTTAATATTTGACCCCACGGAATGGAAAGCCTAATTGACCTCCACGCATCTAATCTAAGATACGTTACCTACACAATTGCAAACGTACTAGCTTAACCATTCCGAGTCGTACACTCATTGGTTCTGTTATCACATCCACTGCATATTCCGAGCGGTGGTTTCCGGGCGGGCACGTATCGGCCAGGATTGCCTTACGCTGCATGGCGTTATCTCTCCCTCGACAAAGGGCCCACGCAATGCAGATCTTACCGATGATACGTCCTAGATAACCAAAAATCAATTTCCGTCATAACCCTTCTCCCGATCTTTCATACTTCACAAACACTATATCAGACACATCAAACGACAGACTTACTTCTCCACCGATCTAGAAAACCCTCATCTGAACACAAAATGGTTCTTCCAAGTGAACCCGAATTCGAACAGGTACCTCCTCTGGCGCCGCTCTTTCTCGTAGCGAGACTTATCTTTTTGTGTTTCCGGCTAATTGCGATGTGACGTAGGCTAGAGATGAAATCATCTCCACACTCGAACACAGCACTCTCTTCGAGAAAAAACCAGAATTGAAGAAAGTCTTGGACGTTGTCACTGTACTTCTCCTTCCTCCTTGGCAGTAAACTTACATTGAGATCCCCGAACGAATCATCCAATTCCGTGTTGTCTGGGAAAATGACAAAGGCGAGATGTGCGTCAACCGCGGTTACCGCGTTCAAGTACCTCTTCCCTTCTCTCCCTCTGTCCTATGCAATTCCTAACAAAGTAAGTTCAACTCCGCATTAGGTCCCTACAAAGGCGGTCTCCGCTTCCATCCTTCCGTCAATCTCTCCATTCTCAAATTCCTCGGCTTCGAGCAAATCTTCAAAAACGCATTGACAGGCTTAATGATGGGAGGCGGCAAGGGAGGCGCCGATTTCGATCCAAAGGGGAAATCCGACAACGAAATTCGTAAATTCTGTCTAGCGTTTATGCGTGAATTGAGTCGTCATATCGGTGGTGACACAGACGTGCCAGCGGGTGATATTGGCGTAGGCGGTCGGGAAATCGGATACTTGTTTGGTGCTTATAAGAAGTATAGGAATCTTTTTGAGGGCGTTTTGACGGGCAAGGGATTGGATTGGGGTGGTAGTTTGATTAGACCTGAGGCTACTGGGTATGGACTTGTTTATTATGTGAGTCATATGATTCACTATGCGACGAATGGATTGGAGAGTTTTAAGGGCAAGAAGGTTGCTATTAGTGGTAGTGGGAATGTTGCGCAGTTTGCGGCTCTCAAGGTTATTGAGTTGGGTGGTACTGTTGTGTCTTTGTCGGATTCAAAGGGTGCGCTTATTGCCAAGACTAAGCAAGGGTTTACAAAGCATATTATTGCGGAGATTGCAGAGTTGAAGTTGAAAAGAAAGGCTTTGACGGATCTTTCGATTCCAAGTCACGATCTCGCTGAGAAATACCATTATGTTCCTGGTGCGAGGCCTTGGACTCATTTCAAGGAGTTGGATGTCGCCCTCCCTTGCGCAACTCAGAATGAACTTTCTGGCGAGGAAGCCAAGGCGCTCATCGCAGCTGGAGTCAAATATGTTGCCGAAGGAAGTAACATGGGTTGCACCAAAGAGGCAATTGATGTCTTTGAAGAATCCAGAATGTCTTCCACTTCCACAACAAAGGGTATTTCCTGATCCTTAAGCTCATCTGACATTAGGTGTCTGGTATGGTCCTGGAAAAGCATCCAATTGCGGCGGTGTTGCTGTCTCTGGTTTGGAAATGGCACAAAACAGCCAACGCCTCGCTTGGACTTCAGAAGAAGTCGACAAGAAACTCGCTGGAATCATGGAAAGCGCCTTCAACATCGGCATTCGAACTGCAACCGAATACACAAAGACCGCTCCAGGAGCTTACCCGTCTCTTGTCGCTGGGTCCAACATTGGCGGTACCTCCCCTATCTCATCTCTCGTGCTGATCATCAATAGGCTTTGTGAAAGTTGCACAGGCCATGCACGATCAAGGTGACTGGTGGTAGACACTCTCATCTCAATGTGCTCTTTTTATTTTTGTATCAATAGCGCTCAATATGTTATATGCCATAGTATCTTGTAGCTGAAGGAATTTCCGGCTTGGTACCTTTTTGACGTCATTCCACTTGATCATTTAATGTCGCTCCACTTCGGCCCTCGGAAGATCATCACCGAACATGTCCGATCCCGACAAGTCTATATATGACCGCGCTTCTGGCTCTGCTCTCGAAACTGTAGCAGCTCACGCTGAACCAAGTGACCTGAAATGTTTCTTTGCGTGGTTCTGTCCTTATGTAATTGCCTTTCCAAGCTTTCCTCATCGAAGGTTCAACGTGCCTGGATCGTTCTTGAAGAGAAGAAAGCGCAATACCAATACGTGGAGATCCAGCCATATCATAAACCGAAAGAACTTCTTGACGTCAATCCAAAAGGACTTGTTCCTGTAGACCCCATTTCTGGGCAGGAGCTCATTTCAGGCAATTTTGAAGGATGGATATTGTCTATATGAATCCCTCGTGTTAATGGAGTACATCGATGAGGCGTATCCGCAGAGTCCGCTCCTACCGAAGGATCCGTTATTAAGAGCAAGATGTCGTCTAGCGATTGACTTCATCAATCGATCAATTTGTCCCTCATTCTACAAGTACCTTCAAGAACAAGATAAGAGCAAATGGAAGGCATTGGAGCATCAACTAGTACAGCACATGTTATCATTTGGAAAGGAAATGCTGGAAAATGACAAGAAATACTCTGAAACAAAATGTTCATATTACTTAGGAGGACATTTCACTCTGGTGGATGCTGCTTTGATTCCTTGGTATCTTCCTTCGACATTTATCTTACAGAAGGGTTATACGTATGCCTTTAGTTCTGAAGAAGTATAAAGGCTTCGAACTCCCTCCTGGTTCTCCTGACGAACAAGGAAGAATTTGGCAGAGAATTCACGACTGGATTGAAGCAACTATCTCTCGTCCAAGCGTTGTTGCGACAACAAGCGAGGAAGAACAATACTTCAAAGTGTATGAACGGTATGCTACGAATACGGCCAACAGTGCAGTGGCTAGAGCTACACGAGCAGGAGAAAGTCTTCCATAATGTAAATAACGACTTTTGGGATGATCTATACAAGCTATGCTCCTTTTTTACCTATCCTATTGTACCATATCCACTTTCTCCGTCTATTGTGTTCGTTTCAGTTTCCGTCTCTGTCTCCGTCTCCGTCTCACTTTCCAAATCACTCTCCTCCGTCTCTCTGTACCAAAAGAATTGAACAAATAACTAACACGGTCAATACAGAACCTAAAAGATGAAGGGATGATACCAATGCATCCAGTAATAGGGTCCCTGCACTCCCTGCCAGCCAAGATAAGTTTACAAATAGATATCGTAGATCCAGACTCAGTGATACAATACTCAATACATAGGTGATATTGCCTAGACATGCAAATAGGAAGAAGAGAAGACTTAATCCCTCAGTTGACTTTCTTCGAAAGTTTTTGACGACTTGAGGGACTCGTGAGCCAAGATATAATACAGCACATCCCCATCCAAAGACTTGGCCTAGGGGTGAAATCTCAATCTCGCCTTCATCTGGAGTGTCGTGTGGGACTGAGGGTGTGTAGAGACGAGAGAGATAGTATCCGAATACTCCTGCTAAGACAACAGCTATTACAGCAGAAGAGTTGATTAAGACTAGGGTGAGCAAAGATAGTTGGGCAGAGTACCTGCTTTCGCTGTAGACATTGGAGGTAAGCGCTTTGGCGGATGGTCGAGATTCAACAAGGGTGTCGCAGGCGACAAATGGGAAGGTCCAGGATTTTGCGATGGACGTCTCGGTTTCCGATATGGATATCTTCTATAATACAGGACTTGTGCAATGAGAATAATATCCGCAAGGGTATCTGTAAAATCAACGAAGATTTGGATAGGGAACATACAATATAGAGCAAGGATAAGCATTGTAGGAAGAACATGTTGCAATACCGCACCGAGGACGTTGAAGACGTCTCCAAGTAACCATATGACCAAAAACGAGAGGGATAGTCCTTCTCCACTGCGACGACGAAAATTTTCAATGATTTGAGGAGAGAAGACGACAAGCCAACAAGCTATTGAAATGCTTCCTGTTATACCGGATATCGTCTCAGCTGAGAATTGAGGACCACGCATAGGAGGAGCCGTGGCCATCTTTGCTGACGGTTAAGCTTTATAACCGTCGAGCAAAGATGTCTGAAGGGAAGGGAGAAGAAAGTAGATCAGCGATTGATCATGCGGGGAAAGAAGCGTAGTTCGCTGTCACGCTGCAGGATGTGGTAATAGCGCTTGTCGCAACGCTGGAATATCATTTTGCATCGACATCATAGACGTGAGTATCTAGATCCCATGGTAGACTTCTCCAGACAATGAGCTATTCAATTATTGGGATACCTAACCGCTATCTATGCAAAAATGCCCTATTACCTAGGAAAACTGAAAATACAGCTTCTTGAAAAATGGATCCCAATCCCGATATAAGATTTCAGCCCAATCAACTGATTTTTTGCGCTGTACATACTGATGTCTCTGCTGAGTTACCGGGAAGGTGGGCAATTGTCCAATTCATTAATCTGACGAGATCTCCTGGACGTCCAGGCGCAGTTGGAATCAGCGTCTTTCCGTCCATGACCCTTGCCACTGTTGCCGCAATATCATCTTCATCCCCTTCAAAGTTCCATGTATTCTGCATATCATGGGGTGAGAAAGTCGTCAAGTACGATGAGTCAGTTGCCATGACTCTCAACAGCCTAGTGAGAATCCAGTACATGTAGCAAGACTTGCCGCTGCGCCCGTATAAGCATTGACATAGTAACGAGCGGTTTCCCCAATGATATCAACTGTACTGCGACGAGATTTGAATAGAACAGCCGGAGCTATAGCTTGCTTTGCAGCTTTTGTTTAACCTGATCCCAAACAGGCGTGACACATAATCTCCCGACGAGTAGCCATGCGCAATAGTCGAGTAGAAGCTTTCCCCAGCCCGGAGCGGTCGACCGCCTGCTTTCGATTTGATTGAGAAGCCAGTCCTGAGCAAATAGATCCCATATTCCAGCAACGCTCATGAGATTTGGATATAGGATGGGGAATACATCGTATCGGAGAAGATGGTTTAGGATGGAAACCGACAGGTTGAGACGTTGCAAAGAGGCAGCGATCGTATGAAGGTCTGCGGGAGTCAATTCTGTGTCGAGAAATAAGTCCGAGAGGATCACACAAGCATTCTTCTCCGCATCGGTTAACATGAGGGGGCTTGTAAAGATAGTCGGTGATTTCTAGAGGAATCCCCGGTGTTGAAAGTCTTTGTGAGTCATGACCGAGAGTC
>Ga0335073_10014789_pt1 | contig 10928 bp, 8 predicted proteins | sample Lox_Sample_22_FD_207093 | JGI IMG/M metagenome (GOLD analysis project Ga0335073, IMG submission 207093) | Soil microbial communities from Loxahatchee National Wildlife Refuge, Florida, United States - Lox_Sample_2.2 | ecosystem: Environmental > Terrestrial > Soil > Wetlands | place: USA: Florida... | reverse complement strand
GTGACCGCAACCACTTCGCCCACCGCACCGACCCGGCTCGTGTTCGATCCGGCCTTGTCGGACCCGCCTCAGCCCGGCGCGCTGGTTCGGGGAACCGGGACCGACGGCGATCTGATCCTCGACGTCGCGCTGACGGAGGCCTCGCAAGACGGGATCGTCGCCATCGACTGCGAGGCCTTGCTGGTGGGGCCGGCGCCGGCGGGGTCACCGCCTTCGGCACCGAACAGCTTCGCTGAACGGCTGACGCTGAGCCTCACCGTGTCCGGTGCGGCACCCGCGCCGGTAACGGCCGGCGGGCTTGGTTTCACTCCGCCGGCGGCGCAGTTCATCGGGGCGCTGCAGACCGACGAGGCTTACTACGGGAGCCCGCCGCCTTCGGCCTGGCCGGCTCCGGCTGGCGTCCCGCCCACAGGAATCGCCTCGAGCACGTTTCCGACTGCCGGGCCGGCGCCGGCCAACTTCCCGCTCGCCGCGCCCGAGACGGTGCCGGCGTGGTACGTGCCGCTGGCGCTGAGCATCGCTCCGAGCCAACCGCTCGGAGCGCTGTTTCCGTCAACTCCGGCGCTCACGCGCGACGGGCTCTCGAACTTCGGGTCCGGGCTGTTCCTCGACCCGGCGCTGGCCGCGGAGCCGACGTCGACGTTGCTCGAGACCGCGGCGTGGATTCGTGACCAGAGTCCCGAGGCGCGCCCCCTCCAAGGCATCCACGCCCTGCTCGACAATGACGAAGTCACGCTGCTCGCGGTTCCCGACGCCGTCCAGCGCGGGTGGACGAGCGCCACGGTGGAACCGGCCCCACCTCCGGCGCCTCCGGCACCGGTTACCGAGCCGGATTGGTCCACGTTCCTGTCGTGTTCGACCAGGGTCCTCCAGGCGCCCCAGTTCCCCGCTCCGGCGAGCCCGCCGGCCGCTGGCTCCGGCGCGCTGATTCCCGTGAGCTGGACACCCACCGATGCCGATGAAGCGACCTACGAGCTGCAGCGGGCGAGCGACCCCGATTTCGACGACGCCGCCGACGTTTACGTCGGGCCGGCACGCCAGTTCAGCCTGAGCCCTCCGCCGCCCGGCTCGAATATCTACCTCCGAGTGAGGGCGGCGGTCGGCGCTCTGCAAAGCGCATGGTCGTCCGGAATGTTGATCACGGTGGCCGGCACCGAGCGCTGGTTTCTCAACGATCCGACGCCGGGTGGAGCGAGCGCGGCGTTCTCGCCCCAGGTGTCGCTCGATGTGCAGACAGCGGCGCTGAGGATGTCGGCCGCCCGGGGAGATGTGCTGGCGCTGCTCGCCATGCCCGAGCACTATCGAACGCCGGACGCGATCGCCCACGTGGCCGCGTTGCAGGCGGGCGGTGATTTCCCGCCCGGCTCGGCCCCGGATCCGCTGTTCGGGTTTGGCGCGATTTACCACCCATGGGTCTACTGCGCCGACCCCACCGATCCGACGACGTTCCGTCGCACCCCGCCCGACGGCCCGGCGGCCGGGATCGCGGCCCTGCGCGCCGCCAACCGCGGCGCGTGGGTCGCTCCCGCCAACCAGCCACTCCAGGATGTCCTGGCTCTGGACCAGCCGGTCACCGACGCCGACTACCAGACCCTGGCGAACGCGCAGATCAACTTCGTGCGCGACGCTCCCGGCGGCTTCCTGTGGCTTTCCGCGGACACGCTCGCCGGCGACCCCGACGTGCGCCCGATCAACGTCCGCCGCCTGCTGGCGCTGTTGCGCCGGACGGCTGAGCAATACGGCGTCGCTCACGTGTTCGAGCCCAACAACGATCTCACGCGGCGCACCGCTCGCCGGAGCTTCCAGGCGCTCCTCGGCTACATGTTCTCCGCGGGGGCGTTCGCCGGCGCGACGCCCTCCGATGCGTTCCAGGTTTCGACTCCGGTCACCCCCGACGACCTCGACCAGGGCCGGCTAGTCGTCGAGCTACGAGTGGCGCCGTCCTACCCACTGGCGTTCCTCACCATCCTGCTCGTCCAATCGGGGACCGGAACCGTCCAGGTGATCACCCGCTGACATGGCCAGCAACGATCTCACCGCTGCACCGTTCACTGCCTTCAACTACTCGGTCGAGATCTCGGTCGCGGACGGGGCACCGCTGTGCGCCGGGGCGTTCTCGGAATGCGACGGCCTCGAGATGACCCAGGAGATCAAGACCATCCGTGAGGGCGGCAACAACGGCGTGCAGGTTCGCATGGGCGGACCCACCGCGTACGGCAACCTGACGCTGAAGCGGGGGCTGACCGCGAGCTTCGACCTGTGGACCTGGTTCGAGCAGGCGGTCGCCGACTCGTCGGTGATCGCGCACACACAGGTCGTGGTGTACGCGCAGGACGGGTCCACGGAACTCGTCTCGTTCGTCCTCCAGGGGTGCCGACCGCTGAAACTGAAGGCGCCGCCACTCAACGCAAAGGACGGGATGGTCGCGATCGAGGAACTGCAGATTGCATACCAGTCGCTGACACTCCAACCGCCGAGCTGATCACATGCCCGACCAGACGAACCTCGCCAAGGCACAGCTGCGACAACTCGACTCCACGTTTCAGAATGAGATCGAACCCGACACCTGGTGCACGGTCCAGTTCAACCCCGAGTCACTCAAGGTGAGCTTTGCCAACCAGCTGGTGAAGCCATCCGGTGCCGGCGATCAACGTGGCCCCGCCGCCTATCAGTTCGTCGGATCCGGCACGACCAAGCTAGCGCTGACGCTGTGGTTCGACGTGGGCTCGCCCCAGGGCTCCGGCGAGCCCGTCGACGACGTTCGCAAGCTGACCCAGCAGGTCGCGTTCTTCATCACGCCGACGCCCGCCCAGGGAAAGGACAACGTGTTCCTGCCCCCCGGGGTGCGCTTCGTGTGGGGATCGTTCAAGTTCGACGGCCTTATGGATTCGCTCGAGGAGACGCTCGAGTTCTTCTCCCCGGAAGGAAAGCCGCTCCGCTCGAGCCTGGCGCTGTCGCTCTCGCAACAGTCGATCGAATTCTCCTTTGCCGAGACCGGGAGCGGCGCGAGCGGGGGGAGCGCGGGCGCCACCGGCGGCACCCCGGGAACGACGCCGCTCGCGCAAGCGCCCGCGGGCTCGACCCTGCCGGGCATCACCGATGCCGCTGGACTCGGCGCCAACTGGCAGTCGATCGCCGCCGCCAATGGGATCGAGAACCCACGCCTGCTCACGCCGGGGACGCTCGTCAACCTCAACCTGCAAGCGCCCTCGATAGGGGGCGCACTCGGGCTACAAGGAGCGTTCGAGGTTGCCTCGCCGCAGCTGTCCGTGAACGCACCCCAGGTTGGCATCGGCGGAGCGTTGGGGAGCTGACATGGCAGTCTCGATCCAAGAGCTCGAGGTGGTTCCGCCGGCGCCGAGTCAGGGTGGCCCGGCGTCCAACCAGCCCCAGCACGGTCAGTCCGGGTCGGCGGCCCCGAAGCCAGAGCTCGAGCGCCAGCTGGAGCGAGCCGCACGCCTACGCCGCTCCCGCGACCTACGGCTCGAGGCCGACTGATGTCCGCCACCAATGGCGCACTCCAATCATCCCGTCCGACGATCTCGATCGACGGCCAAGACTCGGCCACGCTGACCGGCGGCCAGCTGCACGTGCGCGTCCGGGAGGACGTCCACGGCCTGTACGACTGCGAGCTCGAGCTCGGCAACTGGGGCCAGAACGGCGGATCGGAGCCGACCTTTCTGTTCTTCGACCGCAAGCTGATCGACTTCGGAAAGCAGCTGACCCTGACCGTCGCTGGTCAGCCGATCTTCACCGGGCGCATCACCGGGATCGAGGCGTGCTTTCCCGAAGGCGACTCGCCGTCGCTGAGCGTGCTCGCCGAGGACGGCTTTCAGGACCTGCGGATGACCCGGCGCACGCGCACGTTCAGCGGCGTCAGCGACTCGGACGTGGCGACACAGATCGCAGGCGAGCACGGCCTGACCCCGAGCATCGGCGTCGACGGCCCGACGTACACGATCCTCGCGCAGCTCAACCAGAGCGACCTGGCGTTCCTGCGTGACCGCGCCCGCTCACTCGACGCCGAGCTGTGGATCAGCGACACGACGCTGAACATGCAGCCGCGGACCAAGCGTACGAGCACGCCGCTGAAGCTCACCTACGGCAAGGAGCTGCGCGATTTCCGCGTGATCGCAGACCTCGCGACCCAGGCCACGAGCGTGGAAGTCACCGGCTGGGACGTCGCCGGCAAGGCGACGATCGATGCGAGCGCGGACGACGGAGTTCTCGCCAGCGAGCTCGGAGGCGCGGACAGCGGCCCTAGCGTCCTGGGCTCGGCCTTCGGCGCCCGCAAGGACGTCTTCGCGAGCGCCGTCCCGCAGACCACCGCCGAGGCTCAGGCCCGCGCCGGCGCGCTGCTCAAGCGGCGCGCGCGACGCTTCATCGTCGGGACGGGGACCGCCCAGACCCAGCCGGGTCTCCAGGTCGGCGCGACCGTCATGCTGGCCGGGCTCGGGCCCCTGTTCGAGGGCAACTTCTACGTCGCGGGTGTCACTCACATCTACGACGGGTCCGGCGGGTTGCGCACCGAGCTGATGGTCGAGCGGCCCGGACTGGGGAAGCCGTCGTGAGCGGGCTCGCCGAGATGCTGACGCGGGCCGATCTCGGCCACGCGCCGCCCACTGCCCGGTGGCCCGGCGTGTACCCCGCGCTTGTGACGGATCTGGTCGACCCCGACGGCCAGGGCCGTGTCCAAGTGTCGCTCCCCTGGTCGCCGGACGAAGCCGGCGGGACCTACCAGACGTGGGCGAGGCTCTGCACGCTGATGGGCGGTCCGAACCGGGGAAGCTGGTTCATCCCTGAGCACGGTGACGAGGTGCTGGTCGCGTTCGAAGCCGGCGACCCCCGCCGGCCGTACGTGCTCGGTGGACTGTGGAACGGCAGCGACGCGCCTCCGCAGACGATGGACAGCGCGGGCAACAACTACAAGAAGGTCCTGAAGACCCGGAACGGCGTCACTGTGACGCTCGACGACACCGACGGCAGCGAGCAGCTGATGCTGCAGACGCCGGGCGGGCAACAGCTGACCCTCCAGGACGGACCGGGTTCGGTCACCCTTCAGGACGCGAACGGAAATCAGGTCACCCTCGATCCGAGCGGCATCACGGTCAATGCCGCGGCACCGCTCACGGTTAACGCAGCCAGCGCGACGATCGCGGCAGCGACCCTCACCGTCAACGCCGGCATATCGACGTTCAGCGGAGTCGTCCAGGCGGACACGGTGCTCACCAACAGCGTGATCTCGGCGTCCTATACCCCCGGCGCAGGAAACATCTGGTGAGCGCTCACACGGTTCAATGGGTGAGTCCGTCGCCACTGTGGTCGAACACGCTGCACGCCGGCCTCGACACGGTGACGCTCGGCCAGCAGATGCGTCAACCCGCAGTGCTTCGCTTCACGCAGGACAAGTTCATGGACGCGCTAGCCCAGACGCTCGCGCAAGATCCAGCGGAACTCGATGCGAACCTGGCGACGCCGGTCACATATCGACTCTCGGCGCCCGGCGAGGACCAGCCTCCCCAGCCGACCCAGCTCAAGCTGTTCCAGGCGGCGCACGGGCATTTCTACCTCGTCGCGGCGTCCCTCACCTGCCGCCTGCCGGGGCTGCCGGACCACGACGTCAACACCTCGGCGAAGGAGAAGGTCTCGTTCGTGCTCCGGCGGGTCGACACCGACGGCAGCGAATGGGGATGGGGCGACGACCCCGCCAACCCGGGCGGCCAGACTTGGCTCCAAATCGACTCCTCGGCCGTGCAATCGGTGGCGCCGGGCGAGGATCTGCTGCCGCTGTTCCCGGTGCGCTACCAGTCAGGCGACCAGCTGCGGCGGATCTACGTCGGGCTCGTTCCCACCTCGAGCAGCGACAACTTCAAGGCCGCGGCCGCGAAACCCGGTGACGCGAAGTCGCTGCTCGCGCCGACCAGCGACAGCGACCCGAGCGCCGCTCCGACCGATCCACGACCTGCCGCGCTCACCACCAAGGTCACCGACCCGCTCAGAGCCCTGGCCGCGGCCCCGACGAAGGCGCCGACCGAGGTCACCGACGTCACCCAGCAGCAGGCGATCCAGAAAGCCCAGGAGGACCAGCTCGTTCAGGCATCGCGCTTCCTGCTGGTCGACTTCGCGGAGTTCCTGGTCACGAACATGTCCAACCTGTGGACCGCGCTCAATCAGCAGACGCGGCCAGGCGACGCTTCCGCGGCGCTCTACGACGCGCTCAACGACGAGCCGGCCGACTCCAACGCGTCGACGAGCTGGCGCCAGGCGCTGATCGACGCTTGGACCACCGCGCCGGTTCTGTACGGAGACAAGACCGGCACCCTGCCCGCGCCGCTCAACCTGGCAAACTCGCCGCTCACCGGCGACGAGCTCGACACGCTGGTGAAGGCCGCGTTGCCGCCGCAGGCCGCTGGCACCGGGACCGCCGACCTCGTGACGTCGATCCAGGGTGATTCGACGACGCCGCCCCAGGTGCCGAAGCTCGATCCGCGAGGCACGTGGATCTATCAGATCCGTTGCGTCTACCAGCGCCCCCTGTGCGGCGCGCTCGAGCCCGATCAGCTCAGCGACCCGACCACCCAATTCGAGATCGCGAGCTTCTTCGATCTCGACGCCCCCTCGCGTCAGATTTTCATCTCGCTTCCGGTGAACACCGGAATCTCGGACCTCCGCAAGCTGCGCAAGAACGTCACCTTCCTGATCTCCGACCAGCTGCGGTCGCAGATGAACCGGGTCACCAACCTCAACGACGCGCTCAAGGGTCAGTTCGCCGACGGCGGCAGCTTCGACCTCGGGCTCATGTGCTCGTTCTCTATCCCGATCATCACGATCTGCGCGCTGCTCGTCCTGCTGATCTTCGTCGAGCTGCTGAACATCGTGTTCTGGTGGCTTCCGTTCCTGCGGATCTGCGTCCCGATCGGTTTGAAATCGGACTCGTCGTGACCGATCCCGGACAGATACTCGGACGCGGCATCTCGTTCCCGCCACGAATCGGCGGCGACGGCCGGGTCACCTGGTCCGAAGGCGCCGACAACATCACCGACGCGATCAAGGTGATCCTGCAGACCGACCGCAACGAGCGACTGCGCTTATCGGCGTTTGGCGCCGGCCTCGGCCTGCTGCTGTTCGAGCCCAATACGGTCGCGACGCAACGCCTGCTGCAGGAACGAATCCTGAACGCGCTGACGGCATGGGAGCCGCGGATCACCGTGCAGTCGGTGGACGTCGAGCCTGACCCGAACGATCCCGAGGCGGCGATCGCGACGATCCAGTACAAGCTCGTCGCGACGCAGGCGACCCAGCAGATCAGCCTATCGGTGCAGCTCGGCTGATGAGCGCTCTGGCTTCAGCCCCGGTGCTCGACTCGCGGACCTACCAGGAGCTCGTCGACGAGGCGCTCGCGCGCATACCGATCCACAACCCCGAGTGGACCAACTTCAACGAGAGCGATCCGGGCGTCACCCTGCTCGAACTGTTCGCCTTCTTGACCGAGTGCCTCCTCTATCGCGCCAACCAGATCCCTGAACGCAACCGGCTCGCGTTCCTCTCGTTGCTCGGCATCCCCCTCAGCCCGGCCGCGGCAGCCCAGGGAATCGTCACCCTGTCGAACGCCAGCGGGCAGCTCCAGACGATCACGCTGGATTCCAACCTCGAGGTGCTGTCAGGTCAGGTGCCGTTCCGCACCGAGATGGGCATGGACCTGCTGCCGATCGAGTGGCAGGCCTACTACAAGCAACCGATGGCGAGCCCGTCGTCGCAGCTGCTCGACTACTACGGCGCGCTGTATGCCTCGTACACGGGTCCGGCCGTGGATCCCACGACGCTTCAGCTGTACGAGACCACGATGCTGTCGACGAGCCAGACCAGCGGAGTCGACCTCACGGCGACCGCCGATGGCGCGCTCTGGATCGCCCTGCTTCTACGCGCGAGCGACGGCACGAGTGATCAGGCGCTGGCGAGCGCCCGCGCGGCGCTGGCCGGGCAGACCATGAGCCTGGGCATAGTCCCGGTTCAGGACGATCCCGACGCGACCCTGTCGCCGCTCGGTCGATCGGTCGAGGACGCCACCGCCCGTCTCGACTACCAGCTCCCCCAGGTTCCGGCCAGCGGTTCGCTGGGGTCCGGCAGCGCACGGGTCCCCAACTACGTATCGCTCGACGCGGAGGCGACCACGAACGTGCTGGACGAGCCCGGGATTGTCCAGTTGACCCTCCCGGACGCTTCCGGCCTGGCCCTGTGGACCGACATCGATCCGCTAGAGGCCGGGACGGGCGCGCTGCCTCCGGCGCTCGAGGACACGAACCTCGCGGCGCGGTTGATCACCTGGCTGCGCATCACCGCCCCCAACGGCGGCGACGCCACGCTCCTGTGGGCCGGCGTCAACGCGGTCTCGGTGACGCAGCAGAGCCTTGTGGCCGGCGAGCTGCTCCCGAACGGCACCGGGAGTCCAGACCAGACCGTGCAACTCGCGAACACGCCCGTCGTGCCCGGGACGCTCACGCTCCAGGTCGCAGGCGCCACCTGGAGCGAGGTCACCGACCTGTACGTGGCCGGCCCCGAGGTACCCGTTCCGGACGTGCGCCTGCCGCCCGGCGCGGCATCGCCGCCGCCGGCGGCAACGACCGTCTACACGCTCGATCCCACGAGCGGGATCGTGACCTTCGGCGACGGAATGCACGGGACCCGTCCGGCGCAGGGTGCCGCGATCATCGCCAACTACGCATACGGCGCGGGTTCGGACGGGAACGTCGGCCCAGCCTCGATCTCGAGCGGCTCCGCGCTCCCCGCCGGAGTGAAGGTGACCAATCCGATCCGCACCTGGGGCGGTGCCGACGCCGAGAGCGTGAGCGACGGCGAGACAGAGATCCCGCGGTATCTGCAGTACCGCGACCGTGCCGTGAGCGCGGATGATTTCGAAGCGGTCGTCAAGCGCACGCCGGGGATCTCGATTGGGCGCGTGGATGTGATCTCCGCGTTCAACCCTGAACTGTCACCGAACGCGCCCGGAGACGGGGCGGGCGCGGTGACGCTGATGCTGATCCCGACGGTCGATCCGAACAACCCGAATGCGCCGCAACCCGACCAGCCATTTCTCGACGCTGTCTGCAACTACATCGATCCCCGGCGGCTCGTCACCACCGAGGTGTTCCTGCGCGGACCCACGTATGTACCGATCTGGGTATCGGTCGGCTTCACCGCGGTCGCGGGTGTCAGCATCGCGACGGTCACCGCGGCGGTGAAAGCGGCACTGATGGCGTTTCTCTCGCCGCTGCCGACCTCTTCGAACGGATCCTCGAGCGGCTCCTCATACCCCAACAGCGGTACCGGCTGGCCGCGCCAAAAGTCCGTTCAGCAGCTCGAGCTCCAAGCGGTAGCGAGCCGGGTCGACGGAGTCGACCTCGTGCAGCCGGTGCTCGTGTGGGGTCAGGGCGGATCCACCGATGGCACCTCGCCGATTCCGATGTCCGGGCTTGAGCTGCCGCAGGTCGCGGCGATTTCCGTCGTGTCGGGAGATCCCGTCCCGCTGTCTCAGATCCAAGGCGGCCCGCCCACCACGACGGTCTCGACAACCGTCGTCCCTGTCCCCGTAATCCCGGACACCTGCTGATGGACGTCAACGGCTCCCGCTTTGCGCTGTTGCTGGGTTGCGCGGATTGGTCGCGGTGCACCGACGACGACGGCAACTCGCTCGGGTTGGTGTGCGACCCGGCGAGCCCGCCGGCAGCGGCGTCCGGTTCCGCGTCCGGCTCGGGCGTCACCTGGGACTCGGCTCGCAACGAGCTCACGCTGCAGCCGCTCCTCTACCAGTTCGTCGCCGGCGCGACCCACCAGCCACCGCAGCTCATCGATCGCCGCGGAGCGGGGCGCGACAGCTTCGGCAGCTGGTACTGGATCGACCCGACAACACGCGCGCTGTTGGTGCAGTCGTCCGGCACCGGGCTGACGACGACGTTCTGGCCGGGCACCGACCCGGCCTCGTCCAATCCGCGGCTGGGAGCCTTCGACGCCGTCGCGCCACCGCCCGCACCTTCCCGCCCGCCGCTTTCCGGCGCCGCCGTCACCGAGGACAACTTCCTCGTCGTGGGCGTGCTCGAGCCGGCGGGACTGCTCGTGTTCGATCTCCAGACGGCCGATCCCCCGGCCTACCTGCCGTGGCCGACCGGCGTCGCGTTCACGCCGTTTGACATGACCCCGCGTCCCGGCGGAGGCGTGTTCATACTCGATCGCGTCCAGAGCTGGGTATGGGAGCTCGATCGCCACTTCCACGTGGTGACCACGGCTCAGGCCGTCCCCGAGACCCCGCCGCAAGGCAGCTTCGCGCCACCGGGCGGCGCCGCCGGCTCGTCGTCACCGTCGCCGTCGGCGCGTCGCGCGCTGAGCGCCGCGGACGCGACGGCGGTGCCACCGGACGCGATCGCGATCGAGGCCGACCCGAACGGCGGGTTCTTCCTGCTCGAGAGCGGGGGCGGGCAGGGGTCGCTGATCTCCCGCTATAGCGACGGTGCGCTCGTCGGCTCGCCGATGGGAACGGCTGGATTCACGGGCTATGACCTGGCCTTCGTCGACGGAAGGCTCCTGGTGGTCGACGCGGGCGGCAGCCAGACGTGGGCGTTCGGGCTCACCGAGGTGAACGGCGCGCCGGTGATCGAGTTGCTCATCACGTATTACCCGATGCGCGAGTTCGGGGGCAAGGGCCTCGTCGCCGGCGACGGGAAGGCGTACTACGACTTCGAAGACCGCTGGATACCCCTCGTCGCACAGGCCCGGCCCCGTTACGTCGAGCAGGCCACGGTCGTGACGCCGGTGTTGGACGGCCGGGTGCCGGCGTGCACGTGGCATCGACTGATGGTGGACGCCTCCGTGCCACAGGGGACCAGCCTGGTGGCTTGGAGCAAGGCGGCTGACGACGTGAGCACGCTCGGCGCGCT
>Ga0335073_10014788_pt1 | contig 10929 bp, 5 predicted proteins | sample Lox_Sample_22_FD_207093 | JGI IMG/M metagenome (GOLD analysis project Ga0335073, IMG submission 207093) | Soil microbial communities from Loxahatchee National Wildlife Refuge, Florida, United States - Lox_Sample_2.2 | ecosystem: Environmental > Terrestrial > Soil > Wetlands | place: USA: Florida... | reverse complement strand
AGACCGCGGCAAAGTCGCGCTCGGCCCGCCGGAGGCTCTCGATCGAGGCGATCAGGTCCTGCTTCACGCGCAGGGAGACGTCCGCGTCGGCGAGCAGCCGGCGGATCGGGGCGGCGAGCGCCTCGTCCGGGATGTCGGCGAACCCGCGCTCCATCTCCTCGATCCGGCCGGCGACGTACGGGAGGGCGGCGGTCCGCATCGAGACCTCGGCGGCGGCGAGCCGCTCGACCCCTTCCGCGAGCTCGCCCGCGTCGAGCATCTTCCGGACCTCGGTCAGGGCGACGTCGACCGGCTCGGGCAGGAACCCGCGGTCGCGCGCGTAGGTGCGGACGCCGTCGAGCGCGGCCCACCGTTGGAGGAAGTACTTGAGCGCCTCGCGGCCGACCGCGAGCAGGGTCTCCTGCAGCAGCTGGCGCGCGGGGTCCGCCTCGGCCCGGTCGAGGTGGCCGCGGATGCGCTGCAGGTTCGGATCGAACGGTTCGGTCGAGAAGCCGACGCGGCGGAGGCGCTGGAACATCTCCTCGACCGCGACGAACTCCTCGCGGGCGTCGTCCAGGTCCTCGGTCAGGCGCGCGACGCGCTCGACCGCCTCCTGGCTCGCGGCGAGGGCCTCGGAGTAGATCTTGAGGCGAAGGGCCTCGCGTGCCCGGTTCATCGCGGCGAAGACCTCCGACGGGTCCCGGCCGAGCCGCCGGGCCTCGGCGATGCGGGGGCGGACCTCGTCGAGCAGCCCGGCCACCACCGTCACGATCGGCTCCTCGGCCACGCGGCGCGCCTCCACGAGCAGCGAGCCGATGTCGAGGGGCGCCGCCGCTCCGATCGTCGCCGAGGCCTCCTCGATCGCGCGGAGGGCCGCGGACGGATCGACCCCGTACTCGCGGGTCGCCGCGAGCGCGGTCGTGAGCGCCTCCAGGGTCTGCGTCCCGCGCTCCCGCAGGCTTTCGCCCGTCGCGACGATCGCGTCGTCGATCGCCCGCACGGTCTCGGGCCAGCGCTCGGGCGGTGCGTCCTGGTCGTTCCTCACGGTCGTCTCGAGGCGAGCGGTGTGGGCGCCGAATTCGGCGGCCACGGAGGCGAGCCGCCGCGCGGAGTCCCGCGACTGGTCCCGCCGGTGGCTCGCTTCGGGCAGCCCGGTCCGGACCAGCCGGCGCACGCCGTCGATCGCCTCGACCACCCGGCCGTCCGCGGCCGGCGCCGTGGCGACCTCGAGCTGACTGAGGAACTCGGCCCGCCGGGGCGGCGCGAGATCGGCCCAGTCGGCCACGGCGACCGCGAGCTTCCGCTCCCGGTCGATATGCTCCTTCTGGGCGGACGCGAGCCCGTCCTCGACCTGCTTGAGCCGTTCGACGGTGGTCGCCCACGGGGCGTCCGCGGGGGGATTCGCCAGGCTCTCGAGCTCCGTCCGGACCGAGTCCGGTACTCGGATGCCAACCCCGGCGAGGCTCTGGGCCGCCTCCCAGGTCCGCTTGCGGCGGGCCTCGATCGACGCGGGAACGGTCTTCGCGAGATAGTCGCTGAGCCCCTTCGCCTGGATCTCGACGCCGTCCCAATCCGACCGGCGGGCGAGCTCGTGGATCTGCTGCAGCCGATCCGCCGCCTCGTAGGGGGCGATGCCGAGATCCTCGAGGAGCTTGACCTGGTCCTCCGACTCCTTCAGGAGCGCCTCGCCGGTCTGCCGCCGCTTCTTGAGGGTCTCGGCCTTCTCCTGGAGGATGCGGGCGAGTCGGGACGACGGCAGCGAGCCGACTCCTCCGGGACCCGACGTGGCTCTCCCCCCTAGACCCCCCGAACGGTAGAACGGCGATCCGTTACCCGGGGCACTCGATTCATGCTCGGGGCCCCTTATAAATCAGTCGCGCGGCGACCCCCCCGCCCCGCACCCACGGGCGCCCGGCCCCGAGGCCGCCCGGCTCAGGCCTTCGTGATCCGGCGCTTTCCCATCGCGTCGATGTACTGGACCTCGGCCCCGGGCGAGAGCTGGCTCCTCAGCTCGTCGTCCACGGCCATCGAGAACATCTCGTAGGTCTCGAGGTCCATCATCTGGGCCTCGGCGCCGCTGAGCGAGACGATCTGCGCCTGACGCTTGCCGATGAGGGGGACCTGGACCTTGTGCGTGACGGGGAAGACGACGCTGCGCTTGCGCTCGTCGAAGATACCGACGGCGTCGATCCGCGCCTTCGCCTCCCCATGCTTCCCGGGCTTCGACATCTGGATGCTGAGGATCCGGCACGGCTCCTCGTCGATGAGCATGTAGCGGCCCTCCTTGAGCTCGCGAACCTCCTGCTGCGTCCAGGCCATCGAACGACCCCGGAGCGCTCCGGAGCGAATCGTCCCCATAACCGTTGGGGGTCGCGGGCCGGCCGGCTTCGGGAGCGGCCGAGCCTTTATCGGCGGTCCGCCCCCATCTCTCTCGGGCCCGGCCCGCCGCGCACCTCATGGTCCCGACCTCGGAGACTCCACAGACGAAGACGCTCGAACTCGACGCCCGCGCCCTGTGGCAGCGCGAGCGCCTGCCCCCGCCGAGCGGCGTCCTGGGTCCGGCGGACGGCCCGGTCGTGCACGAGCTCGAGGGTGCGTTCGCCGCGACCGAGGCCGGCATGCTCGTCGTACAACGGGCGGTCGCCGCCGATGTCGATGCCCGGGCGCTGGCGCTCTCGGGGCGCCGCGCGGCCGGCATGCTGCGGCTCGAGGACGACGGGCCGCCCGCACCCGACCCCCCGCTCGTGCCCGTGCTCGCCGCGCTCGGCGTCTGGGTCGGAGGCGACGGGGACCGTCGGTTCGTGGCCCGACCGGCGGCCGGGGCGATCCAGCGGATCACCGAGCGGCTGGCCCATGCCGGGGTCCTCGCGGTCCGGGACGTCGCCCTGCGCGTCTGCCCGGCGTGCGCGGTCCCGCGCGACCCCGAGCGGATCGTCTACCGCGAGGAGAACGGGGACACCCTTCTGGTCCGCTTTCCGCTCGAGGGCGGGGACCGGCCGATCTCGGCGCTCGTCTGGACCGACTCCGCGTGGCGGTTGCTCGGCGCGAGCGCGCTGCTGGTGCACCCGGACCTCCCGTACGTGGTGGCCCGGTACCGACGCGAGGGCGCGGAGGAGCTGGTCCTCACCTCCCGATCGTCGCTGGACCGGATCCGGCGCTGGCTCCGCGGCGCCGAGCTCGAGGTCGTGGAGGAGCACCCGGGCAAGCACTGGGCGGGTACCGCGTACGTCCATCCGCTGCGCCACGAGTTCCCGATCGGCGGCGGCCTCGAGCCCCCCGCGGGGACGATCCTCACGATCCCCGAGGTGACGGACACGGGCACGGGCGTGGTACCGCTCATCCCGGGGCACGGAGGGAACGATGCGGTCATCGCCGAACGGCTCGGGGTTCCCGGCTGGCCGCTCGTCACGACCAAGGGCCGGTTCGACATCATGCTGGTCCACAAGTACGCCGGCCTCGAGCTCGACAGCGGCGACGATTTCGTCGGCCGCGACCTGAGCGAGGGCGGCGCGATCTTCGCCCGCCTGCGCGTGCGGCGCGGGGTCCCGCACTGCGCGCGGTGCGGGTCGGGTCTCATCTGGGCTCCCGGCCGGGCCTGGTGCCTCGAGCCATCGCGCCTCCCGCCCGCGGCGCTGACGCTCTACCGCGCCGTGCTCCCGCGCGAGCGGCCGATCGAGCGGCTCGAGGCCGTGCCGTGGCCGGTCAGCGAGCCGCTTCGGAGCGACGACCCTTCCGCGGTCTCCCTGCTCGAGTGCACCTCCTGCGATCGCCTCGAGGCGCCGGGCGCCGGGTCGGACCGGTGCACCTGCGGCGGGCGGCGCCGTCCGGTCCGCCGGCGTCTCCTCCCCGGGTTCGATAGCGCCGCCGCGGCGTGGGGTGGGCTCGATCCGTTCCCGCCCGCGGACGCCGTGCGGCTTTTCGTCAACGCGCGTCGGCGGGCGCCGGCGGTGGTGCACCACCTCGCCGCGATGAGCGGCGTCGCGGGCGTCGTCGGCGACGTACGGGTAACCGTGCTCCCGACGGTGCCCGAGGTCGACCTCCCGGGCCTGCTCTCGGAGTACGGCGCGGATGCCGTCCGGGCCGCGCTCGTCCGCGCCCAGGACTCCCCGGGACGGACCGAGACGTTCCCCGAGCGGTGCGCCCAGGAGCGGGCGCGGCTCGATCGACTGCTCGCGAGCGCGCGCGCCTACGCCACCCGCGTCGATCCGACCGCTCTCGCCTCGTTCGGCCAGCCGATCGGCGGATTCGTCGGCGAGCTCGAGCCCGAGGACCGCGCCGTCCTGGCGCGCTTCGAGCGGATGCGGGTCCAGGCGCTTGCCGATCTCGACCGGGGCGCCACACCCTCCGCCCTGCGACGTCTGTTCCGGTTCATCGACAACGAGTTCTCCGTCTACCGCGGCTGGGCGGGACCGCGTCTCGCGATGGCGGGATCTCCCCCGACCAAGCGCGCCGCGCTGCGGACCCTCGTGCACCTCTTCCGGGAGTCCTCTCGGCTGCTCGCACCGGTGGCGCCGCATACGGCGGAGACCGTGCACGGCCTGCTCGCGCCCCGGAGGGCGAGCGTCTTCCAGCAGACGATGCCCGGGGTCGATCGCGCCTTGCTGGACGACGATCGCGCCCAGGCGTGGGAGCGGTGGGACTCCGTCCTCCGCGCGCTCCACCGCGACCGACGGTCGTGGGAAGGCCCGACCGGAGCGGCGCCGCCGTTGCTCGTGCTCGTCCTCCCGACCGATGCGGAGGCCGATGCCTACCGGGCGGAGGCCCCGATCCTGGCCCGCCTGGCCGGGGTGGGACGCATCGAGGTCGGGTCGCCCGCGTCGCCGTGGACCGGTCGCCGGCGCCAGCTCCGGCCGGTGGAGGCGGAGATCCAGCGCGTCTACTCCTCGCGCGCGGCCCAGATCATCCACCTCCTGCGACGGACCTCCGAACGGAAGGTCGCCGACCCCGGTCCGCAGGGGTTTTCCCTCATGGTCAACGGGCAGCCCACGCAGATCCTTCCCTCGATGCTCGACTGGGTCGAGACGCTCCCCGAACGGGTCGTCCCGGTCCCGTGGGGTTCGGGGGAGATGTACGTCGAGCGGGCGGCCGGCCCCCACGATGCGCGCGCTCCACCCCCGCCGATGTCGCCCGACGCGTTCCGTCTGATCGCGCGGGTGCGGCATCGCCTGCGGGAGAGCCCGGCCGCGGACCCCAAGTCGGTCGTCCTGCTCGTCGCCGCGCCCGCGGCGGTAGGGGCCGAGCTCGCCGCGGTCGCGGCCCCGGCTGCCGCCTACCTCGGGATCGGCGACGTCCGGGTCGTCGCGTCGGAGGCCGAACTGCCGGCCGGCCCCCGGGAGATCGGGCGCGAGCATGGCGGCGCACGATGGGCCTTCCATCTGTCGGGACTCCCGGCGGTGGTTTCGCCCCGCAAGCCCCGGCGAATCCACGCGCGCGGGGACCGGGTCCGGCCCGCGTTCTCGCCGAGCTCCATCCTGCCGAGCGTGCCGAACTACGCGGGGGACGAATGGGTCACGCGCCACAACGCGGTCCGCACGCTCGGCGAGGAGCTCGACCAGTTGCTCGGTCGACCGCTGCTGGGACCCGCCAAGATCGACGCGGCCTGGGATGCCGGGCTGCGGAGCGTCGACGACTTCCGCCGCGCCGATTGGGCGGCGCTGGTCGCCCTCCCCGGATTCGGCTCGCCCATTGCCGCCGCGCTCGTCGAGAAGCTGGGGGGCACCGTGCCCGAGCCCCCTCCGCGGCCCGTTCGGCCGAGGAAGAGGGCGGCGGGCGGGAACGGAGGGATCGATAGCGAGTCCTCTCGAGTTCCCGAGAGCGCGGCCCCGCCGGCGCCCCCCACGCCCTCGGTTCCCTTGCCTCGAGACGCTCCCCTCTCCGATTCGAGGACGCACGGCCGCGGCGCGAGGCCCCCGCCGCTCCCTTCCGAGACGGCGCCGGTCCCACCTTCCGCACCTCCGGGAGCCCCCGCTTCGATCGTCCCATCAGAGGGTGCTGCCCCCGAAGCGGGTTCTTCGGCCCCCGAGCCGAGCGGGGTCGTGGGGCCATCACCGCCCCCGCCGCCACCGGAGATTCCTCCCGCTCCGGGCTCCGCGCCTCCCCCCCTGCCGCCGGAGACGGCGCCGTCGGCAGCGGAGCCCCCGACCTCGCCCCGGCCGGAGCCCATGGCCGGGCCGGCTCCTGACTCGGACACCGCGGTGACCGGGACTTCGCCGTCCGATGTGCCCGTGGCGCCGGCACCGTCCGGATCCCCTCTCGTTCCCGAACCGGAAGAGAGCCCGCGGTCGGACGAGGAACTCGTGCCCTCCGACTCGCCGGTCTTCGAGCGGCAAGAGGCTCTGCCTCCCGCCCCCAGTCCGCCCAGTCTCCCGCCGGCCGATGCGACGCCGGAGCTACCGCCGCCGGTAGAACTTCCCGCGCTTCCGGACGCGCCGCTCCCGGCGCTGCCCGACGAGACCCCGGCGGAGACCCCCGAGTCGACGGGCAATCCCCCGTCCGAGCCGGTCCCTCCGCCGACCGATGCCGCCCCCGCGGGCGACGAATCGCGCGGCGGCACGCTTCCGCCGACCGAACCTCCCCCCGGTGGGGCGCCTCCGCCAGAGTCAGCGGCTCCCCTCGAACCCACGGTTCAGCCTCGACCGCCCGGTCCGGAGGTGTCCCTCGACCGTGCCCTCCCCGTACCATCGCCGTTCGCGGCCCCGCTGCCCCCGGTCGCAGCGCTGGAACCGTCGCCCGCGCCGGCGGATCCTTCAACCCCGACGCCGCTCCTGCCGGAGCCTGAGCCCGCCCCCCCGCCGAGCGGAGGCATCGAGCTCGACGTCGGAACGAGCTACCTGCCGTCGCTCGAGCGGTTCCTCGACGCGACCGCCGCCGGGCACTCGGGCGTCTGCATCGTTCGGGACTCCCCGGAACGCGTCCGCGCGTACGCCGGGTCGCGGCCCGTGGAGATCCGATGGCTCACGAACATCGGTCGGGGCGCGACGCTCAAGCCGACCGACCTCGAGGGCCTCTCGGGCTTCCTGGCCCACGCCTTAAGCCACGGACGGGCGACCGCGTTCTTCCTCGAGGGCTTCGAATACCTCGTCCGATTGCACGGGCTCGATCGGGTCATCGCCGAGCTGATCGCGTTCGATCAGCTGGCCCGCGCTCAGTCCGCCCGAGTGTGGCTGCACCTGAATCCGAAACTCCTGTCCCCGGACGAGCTGGCGCGCTTCGTCTCGGCCCTCGGCGGGTCCCGAGTCGTCGGGACAACATAGATAACCCCCAACTCGCGTCCGCCGCCGAATGGCACGACGCGGGTTCGGGCCGGGCGCGCGGAGGCCGGGGCTCGTCGCCGCGGCGCTCGCGAGCTTCGCGCTCGTGCTGATCGTGCTACCCGCGGCCAGCCTTGCCGGGCCCGCGTCCGCACCGACCGTGGCGGCCTCGCAGCCGGCCGTCGCCCCCGGCATCTCCGCGACGGTCACGTGGAACGGGGCGAACATCCTCAACTACACCTCGGCGACGTCGGCCGCCCGCATCGGGTTCAACGACGTGGTGGACGTGGAGTACCACTGGTCGTCCTCCGGGTTGCTGCCGGCCCCCGTTTACACGATCACCGACGCCCGGCTCCAGATCTTCTACTTCGGCTTCGCGCTCGCGACCCGGGACATCGTCAATTCCGTGGCGCTGCCCTCGACCAGCGGCAACTTCACCATGAACTGGACGACCGGCTCCCTCCAGTACGTCCTGGAAGGGAGCTATCGGCTCGTCGCCAGCCTGATCGAGCAGAACGGAACGACCGCGTGGAGCCAGGCGTTCTGGGTCTACGTCGCGGCTCCATTCTACGTCGGGGCGCTGCTGCCCATCGTCCTGATCCTCATCGCCATCTGGGAGATCTACAACATCGCGACGGTCGGGAAGCTGGCGGCGGTCGCGCGGCCCAAGACGTCCGCGCCGCCGAAGGGCGGAACCCCCGAGCCGGCGGAGCCGACGACGCCGGCGGCGGGCAGCGCGACGGCCCCACCCGCGGCCGATACCGGGACCGGAGCCGATCCATCGCCTCCCCCGTCCGGAGGGGCCTCGTGAGCGCCACGGGATCGGCGGCCGCGTCGGGCGTCGTGCTGGGCATCGTGCTCGTCCTGTTGGCTCAGCAGTTCGGGTTGCTAGGACTGAGCGACCTGGTTCACGCGATCGAGTACCTGGTGATCGGTGCGGTGGTCGGCGGCGTCGTCTTCGCACTGATCGGCTGGGCGTTGGGCCGTCGATATCTGGCGCGGCATCCGCCGGCGGCCGCGACCCCACCGTAGGTAGGACCTCCGCCGGTCCGAGTGACGCCCCCTCGTGGGCGGCCGGGCGCACCATTAAGAGGGGGACGCCCGCCTGAAGTCCTCGTGCCCCGGGCGGTCCCTCCGCGCGCGAGTGCTCTCGCGCACGAGCGGGGCCCTGCCCCGCGGGCGGTCTGATCGATGCCGTGGTCCGGGGATCCGCCATCGGTGCCGGTACCTCCTCCGCCCCCCCCGCCTCCCCCGTCCCCTGCCTCCGACGCGCCGGTCGGTCCACCGCCGTCCGAGACTGCCGCGCCGGAGTTGGCGGTTCGACGGCGCGTGCTCCCCCGGCTGGGCCGAAACCAGGTTCGGCTGGTGCTCATGCTCGTCTTGATCGCCGGATTCGTCCTGAGCGCGGTCTCGCTCGGGACCGCGTGGTGGACGTTCACTGCGACCGGCGGCAACACGACCCAGACCGACATGTTCAACCCCGGCTCCATGTACTCCGTGAGCTGCTCGGGCTGCAGCGGGTTCGCTCAGGGCAGCTTCTCCTACAGCACGTTCGGTGGCTCGCTGGGTTCGCTCTACGGCGCGCTCGAGGGGGCGCTCATCGCCGCGGTGGTCGTCGCCGGCCTCGCGACGGTCCTCGGACTCCTCGCCCTGTTCGGCCGGACCGGCCGCGGGCTCACCCTGGTCGGGGTCCTGCTCGGGGTCCTCGCGGGGGGCCTGCTCGTCGGCGTCAGCCTTTGGGTCGAATCGAGCCAGCCCGGGGCGTTCGGATCCGGGGTCTCTCTCCCCGGGACCAGCAGCTCGGGGCCAAGCCCCTCGACCTCGTTCTGGGGCACGTCGAGCGCGGGCGGCGCGGTCGCGACCTGGGGGGCGGGGGCCGGATGGTACGGCGCCCTGATCGGAGGAGTCCTGGTGCTCGCGGTGGGCCTCGCTCTCCTGTGGGTGACGCGCGAGACGGTGGCCGCGAAGCGGGCCGCGAGCGACGAACGAGAGTACGTTCCTCGAGCGCGGCGTGAGTCGCCCCCCGCGTTCGTGTACGCCCCCACCGTCCGGTCGAGCGCACCGACATCGTCCTACTCGGCCCCGCCGATCGACGCCCCGGTGCAGGCCTCCGCGAAGACGCCCGTCCCGGTGCTGACGAAGAAGGCGACTTCGCCGGCCGAGCCGACCGTGGACTGCCCGGCGTGCGGGTACCAGAATTCTCCGCGGGCGCGGACCTGCACCTACTGCCAGCGTCCGATGACCGCCCGCTGAGCGCGGGTTTCTCTCTTCGCTGGGGATTTCGGAAGTCTTGAATACACACTCGACCTTCCGCTCTCGTGGCCGCATCCACCCCTTCCGGTTCCAGCGGTAGCTCCGGCATGCCGTCGACGGGCGGAACCTCCTCGGGTACAACGGGACCGGTTCCGTCGGGACCTCGCGGGCCCCGCAAGCGGTCCTCCCACGTCGGCCGGAATGCTGCGATCGCGGCGATCATCGTGATCGTCATCGTGGCCGGATTCGCCTACTACGCGTACGGCCGGCCCTCGAGCTCCGGCGGGGGCGGCGGGGGCGGCGGAGGCGGGGGCGGGGGCGGTGGCGGCGGTGGGGGCGGCGGTGGAACCGGCGGCTGCGGCTCGACTCAAACGATCAACGTGTGGCAGGACTTCTCGCAGACCGAGTTCCCGGCCTTCCAGAAGGCCGTCAACCAGTACGAGGCCGCGAACTCCTGCCAGACCGTCAGCTGGGTGAACGAGACGACCCCCTCCCCGTCGAACTACGTCGCGGCCGCGTTGGCCGGGCAGGCGCCGGACATCCTGATCGGCACCAGCGACTTCGCCGGCGGCCTCTACTACGATGGATTCCTCGTGAACCTCAGCGCTGCGCTGCCCGCGAGCGCGTTCTCGCCGTTCATCCCGGCCGCTGTCGCGGACGTCACGCAGGACGGCACGATCTACGGATTCCCGCTCAACGTGAACGGGGTCGCGATGATCTACAACAAGCAGCTCGTGCCGACCGCTCCGACGACCACCGACCAGATGATCTCGGAGGCCGAGAACATCACGGTGAACACGACCGGAACGATCAGTACCGCCGGCCTGATCTACGCCTTCGATTCGGACGGGGGGTATCGGTACCCCGCCTGGCAGGCCGGCTTCGGCGGGACGATGTTCATGCCCGACGGGTCGCCGAACCTCAACACCTCGGCCTCGACCGACGCGCTGACGTTCGTGAACAACTTCTCGACCGTGTATCGGGTGGAGCCGCCCGACATCACCTCCGAGACGACCTGGGAGAGCCTCTTCGCGGAGGGGAAGGTCGGAATGATCTTCGACGGACCGTGGGACATCGACGAGTACGTGAGCGCGCTGGGGGCCGCCAACGTCGGCGTCGCTACGATCCCGGTGGTCTCACAGACGGGCCTCCACCCCCTTCCGTTCTGGGGCTCGATCGGGGCGTACGTCAGCAACGGCATCGCATCGGGTGCCTCGGCGGCCCTCGTGAACGACTCGATCCAGTTCAGCGAGTTCCTCGCGAGCCCGTCGGTCGAGGGGGAGCTGTTCAACTCCTCGGGCGACATCCCGTCGCTCTCCTCGGTGTTCACGTACGTCCAGAGCCTCGACATCCCGTTCGAGAACGGCTTCCTCACCCAGTTCTTCGACTACTCCCAACCGTTCCCGAACACGGTCCAGATGACCTACTTCTGGGACCCGTACAACAC
>Ga0335073_10014785_pt1 | contig 10929 bp, 5 predicted proteins | sample Lox_Sample_22_FD_207093 | JGI IMG/M metagenome (GOLD analysis project Ga0335073, IMG submission 207093) | Soil microbial communities from Loxahatchee National Wildlife Refuge, Florida, United States - Lox_Sample_2.2 | ecosystem: Environmental > Terrestrial > Soil > Wetlands | place: USA: Florida... | reverse complement strand
CGGCGCGAGCAATAAATATTTGTACGTGGACGGCAATCTGGATGCCTACACCAACACGGCGGGCACACTGGGCACCGATGCCTTCCCAGTGGACATCGGTGAAAACGCCGAACAGACCAACCGAATTTGGGACGGACAGATTGACGAGGTGCGCATTTGGAACGTGGCGCGCACCCAAGCCCAGATTCGAGCCAACATGCATCTGAGCCTTGCGGACAATGTGCCGGGCCTCGTGGCGTATTATCGCCTGGACGACGGAGGCTCGACCATTACCAACAGCACCGGCGACAGCACGCTGGATGGCACGTTGGTCGGCAACGCGGCTTGGGTATCCTCGACCGCGCCAATCGGCCTTCCGCTGGTAACCAATTTGCCCGCGAGCGAAGTCGGGGGCCAGAACGCCACGTTGAACGGCAGCATCGTCCAAAATTTTCAGGCGACGGGCTATTATTTTCAATTTGGGACGACCACCAGTTATGGCAACGCCACGCCGTTAACGGTGCTTGCCACCCCTGCCACCAACAGCCCGGTTTTGGTGAGCCAAAACCTGACGGGGCATTCGACCTTGCTTTATCATTATCAACTGGTGGCCACGAATGGGGCAGGCACCAATTACAGCGCCGACATGACGTTCGGGACGGCGGTGAGCACTGCGGCGGCGCTGGATATAACCACAAACTCGGCCCTGCTGACCGGGACGGTCACACCGTCGACGACACCCTGCACAGCGTGGTTTGAATACGGGCCGGTCGGTGGGGGCAGCAACAGCACTCCGCCGGGATTAGCCGACGGGGCGCTTTTCTTTAGCGGCGCCAATTACGTGTCTATTCCAAATCCTTCGGGGAACATTCCTGCAGAAACCTCGCCCTATACGATTGAAGCGTGGATTTATCCGACCGCTATCGGGGACGAAGGGATTGTGGGGTGGGGAAGCTGGGGGAACAACGACCAGGTCAACTCCCTGAGGCTGGATTCAAACGGACTGCGCAATGACTGGTGGGCTGATGACCTGACCTCAACAGAAAATCTGGCGGGGGCATGGCATCATGTTGCGGCGACATACGATGGGACGAATCGCACTCTGTATGTGGATGGCGTGGTGGTCGCTTCGGGCGCACCCAGCGGAACCCACAACGCGCCGGTGGAGAATTTTAACATTGGCGTGACCGGGGCCCAAGGCGCGCTGCAGCCGTTTCAGGGCGCGATTGATGAAGTGAGGATTTGGGGGACGAACCTGACCCAGAATGTGATTACCAACTGGATGCACCGGGGGATTACGCCGGCTCATCCCGATTTTGCCTTTCTTGACGCATATTGGACGATGAACGGGAACACGAATGCGCCATTGCTGGATTTGACGGGCGACGAGAACACCGGCACGTTGATGGGCAACCCGGTATGGACCAATGGCATAGTGTTGAGCGACGACGTTTTTGGCGAGAGCGTGACCAATTTAAGCAGCGGTACGGAATATAGTTTCAATCTGGCCGCAACCAGCATGGACCTGACCAATGCGGCTTCTTCTCAAACCTTTTTCACTCCCGGGGCCGTGACTGAGCCGGCAACTGGCATAACGACCGCGACCGCAACCCTCAACGCCGAGTTGTTCTCGGAGCGCCTGGCCTCTACGGTTTATTTCGAATACGGAACGACACCGCTCTATGGCAATGTCACGTCTGTAGCCATGGTCACAGGGGGAGCGGCGACCAATGCGATTTCGATCCCGGTGGCAACGCTTGAAAGCGGGGTCATCTATTATTTCGACGTTGTGGCCAGCAATGCTTTTGGTGTTTTCTATGGCCACCCGATGAGTTTTCAAACCATTGGGCAACCGCCCACCGTTTTGACCATTAGCGCGTCGGCGGCGATAACATCAGTCAAAGTAAACGCGGAGGTCAATTATGCCGTTCCGGGAACTTATGCTTGGATTCAATACGGCGCCACGCCCGCGGTGGGGAGTGAGACCGCACCGGTGGCGCCGACGGGGATCACAAACCAGGCGGCTATTTTTAACGGGACCGACGGCTATGTCAGCATAGCCAACGAGCCGACCTTTCGTTTCACCGGGCCTTTCAGCGTTGAGGCGTGGATTCGCGTGGCGGCATTCACGAACCAATGGCAGGCCATCGTGACTAAAGGCGATTCTTCCTGGCGTGTGCAGGAATACCAATCGAGCGGTACGCTGGATTTTGGGACCAGTGGCCTCACTAATGAGGATCTGGCAGGCTCCATTAACGTGAATGACGGGCAGTGGCACCATGTGGCTGCGGTGTTTGACGGGACGAACAAGTTTCTCTACGTAGATAGCACCCTCGACGCTTTCACCAACGATTCGAACATCGCGGGGATAATCGCCACCAATGGTTACCCGGTCTTTTTTGGCGAAAACGCGGAACAGACTGGGCGCATCTGGGACGGCTCGATTGATGAAGTGCGCATTTGGAATACCAATCTCGCTTATGCCACGATTACCAACTGGATGGGCAAACCTATCACTCCAACCCATCCTAACTATACTAATCTGGTGGGTTACTGGACATTTGACGAGGTCTTCTCCAATGACGTGCCGGACGTGAGCGGACACGGCAATGACGGCACAATGGTTGGTGGAGTGACCCAGGGGGCCGGTGCGCCTCTGGAAAACCAGCCGGCGTCTTTGCTTGTATCCCTTGCCGGTCTTTCTCCGGATACCACTTATTATTTTGACGTGGTGGTGAGCAATGCTTTCGGCATTTCAACCAACGCCATCCAACAGTTCACCACGCTGCCTGGCGTTCCGCCACTGGCCACCACCGTGCCCGCCATCCAAACTCACTCCAACCAGGTGGTTTTCAACGGCACAGTCCAGACTTACGGGCTGCCCACAGTAGTCTATTTTGAGTATGGCCAAACCACCAACTACGGCAGCGTTACAGGCTCCAATATTTTTGAGTCCGAGAACGCCCAGGCGGTCAGTCAGTTGAGCGGTCCTTTATCCGCGGGAACGGTGTATCATTTTCAACTGGTGGCCAGCAACGCGTTCGGGGTTGCGACCGGCGGGGATGAAGCGATTACCATCCCGCAGTTTCTGGACACCTACGACCTCACGGAGTCCAATCTCAACTCAGCTGTCTGGGGCGATCTAAACGGCGACGGAATGCTGGATATTCTGCAAATCACTGCCCTTCTTTTGAGCGGGCAGCCTTCGACGGTTTTGGAAATGAATAATGGAGACGGCACATTTACTGAAGTTCCGACGCCATTTCCGCAATTATTCGCGGGAGCCGTCGCGCTGGGCGACTTCGAAAATCAAGGCCGGCTGGATGTCGTTTTGAGCGGATTGGTGAACCCGGATACCTCATCAGAGGCTTCTGTCGCGCAATTATGGAGCAACCGGGGCAACCTGAATTTTGTAAATATGAATGTGCCGCTGCCGGCATTGGCCTATGGCAGCATCGCGGTGGCCGATGCCTACAATGATGGACACCAGGACATCCTGATGACGGGTCTGGACACAAACCAGGACTTTAACACGGTGCTATTGCGAAACATGGGCGATGACACGTTCACCCAGGTGGATACCAGTTTCCCGGGCATCGCTTTTGGAACGGCGGTTTGGGGCGACTTCGACGGGGACGGGAAACCGGATGTCCTGCTGAGCGGATTCGATGGCTCGAATTATGTCACACAAGTCTGGCGCAACCTGGGCAATGGAGCGTTCACCAACATAAACGCGGGGTTGCCGGGTTTGGCATACAGCTCGGTCATGTGGGGCGATTATGATAATGATGGCAGGCCGGACATCCTGCTGAGCGGATTCGATGGCACGAATTGGGACGTGCAGGTCTGGCGCAATATGGGCAATGGCTCTTTTTCAAATATCAATGTCAATATTCCCGGCTTAATACCGGCAGGCGCAGAATTCGGATTTGGAGCAGGCACAGGCGCCGCAGTCTGGGGGGACTATGACGGGGACGGATACCCCGATGTTATGCTTTCCGGCGTAGACACCAACACCGATCTGCCGGTCACGGAAATTTGGCATAATAACCATGATGGGACATTCAGCCAGGCCATCACGCAACTGCCCCCAATTGCCGGCAACACGGCCTCGGCCGACTTCCTGAATGACGGGCATTTGGGCATCTTCATTTCCGGATTCGGAACCAACGGCGTGGAGCGGGCCTCATTTTTCCATAATGATGTCTCGACGAATGTGCCGCCCGCCGCTCCCACCGGATTGATTGCGGCGGTTACCAATTCCCGAGTCATTCTCAATTGGAATGCCCCGGCCAATGCCGTATCACCATTCGCGGGATTGACCTATAACCTGCGTATCGGCTCTACTCCCGGCGGTTCGGATATTGTGTCCCCGGGCGCAAATTCTTCAACTGGTTTCAGACTTTTGCCGGCTTTTGGTAATGTGGATGAAACTCTTCAGTATACGAATTATTCGGCGACGCTGCCCGGGGGAGTTTATTACTGGAGCGTACAAGCTGTGGACGGGTCTTTTGACGGCTCGCCATTTGGGCCCGAAAGCACTTTTATCATACCGGATGCCGCGCCCGAGATAACGGGACTCGCTTCGGCCGCGGGGGCAGTTACAGCCACGCTCAACGCTCAGGTCAATCCATTGGACGGGGACACCTATGTCTTTATCCAATGGGGTCTGACAACCAATTATGACAGCATGACGCCCGACGAGCATTTCGCGGGCGGCGAAGCGTTCCAGCCAGTCAGTGTGATGCTCACTAACCTCACGCCTGATACGGTGTATCATTGGCAGGTGGTTGCGTTCAATGATTTTGGAGACACGCGCTCGCCGGACCAAATATTCGCGACTGCCTCCGTGGCCTCGCCCTTGATCGAAAGCATCAAATTGAGCAATGGCCAGGCGCAGATGCGTTTCAATGGAACTTACGGACTGGATTACACGCTGCAGGAATCGAGCAATCTGATGCGATGGGTGGACGTTACGAATCTTCCCGCCGGCAGCAACGGCCTTTTTCAATTCGCGGTGCCGGTCAGCATGAATCCTTCGTCTGAATTTTTCCGACTGAAAGGTCCATGAGAGAATATATCACCGTTGAAATCAACGTGCGTCTGACAACGGATAAAATACACAAGAGAGGCGCTATGAAACTATTCAAAACAACAATACTCGCAGCGTTATTGACCGCGTTCACCCTCACGAGCCGGGCGCAAGCCTATGGGCCGGCCCTGGCTCTGTCTCTCAACGGAACCAACGGTTACGCCACCGTGACTAATGCGGCGCTCTTCAATTTCACCAATGCCTTCACGGTCGAGGCCTGGGTCAACGTCAGCGCCCTGAACATCGAGTGGCAGGCCATCCTCACCAAGGGCGATTCCTGCTGGCGGCTCCATCGTTACAACTACAGCGACGTTGCCTGCTTCAGCACCAGCGGCCTGTCGAATGTGGATTTGGCGGGAGTCACACCCATTGACGATGGCAACTGGCATCATATCGCGGGCGTTTATGACGGGGCGGGCAACAAATATCTTTACGTGGACGGGTCGCTCGACGCCTACACCAACGTGGCGGGCACGTTAAGCAGCAACAGTTATCCGCTGGACATCGGCGAAAATGCCCAGCAGAGCGGCCGGGTTTGGGACGGGGAGATTGACGAGGTGCGCATCTGGGACGTGGCGCTGAGCCAAAGCCGGATTCAGGCGGACATGCACCGCAGCCTCGTCGGCAACGAACCGGGGCTGGTGGCGTATTATCGGCTGGACGACGGCGGACCGACCATCACGAACAGCACCGGCAACAGCGCCGAGGACGGCGTTTTGGTGGGCGAAGCGGCCTGGGTCCAGTCCACCGCGCCAATTGGAACGCCGATCGTTGGGAATCTTGCCGCCACGAAAATCAGCGCGAATCCCATCACGTTGAACGGGACGATTGTCCCCAACTTCCAGCAGACGGGCTATTATTTTCAATACGGCACGACGAGCAGTTTTGGTTACACGACTCCGGTTTCGGTGATTGACGCCGATGCGGACACGAACAATACGCCCATGTTAATCAGCCAAACTATCGCCGGGCTGACGCCGGGCACCGTTTATTATTATCAATTGGTGGCCACCAACAGCGCCGGGACCGGTGTCGGCTTGGTCGGGAGTTTTACCGCTCCTCTCTTCACGTCGCTGTATAATTTCTCGTCGAACAATAATCCTCCGAATTATACCAACAGCGACGGAGCCATCCCGCAGGGTGGATTGGTTTTATCGGGCAACACGTTGTATGGAACAGCGGCGTATGGCGGTGCGGGAGGCTATGGCACCGTGTTTGCCATCAACACGGATGGAACCTGCTTCACGAACCTGCATAGTTTCTCGCAAGGCTACGGTGATGCCAACGGCTTCTTTACCAACAGCGACGGAGCTTATCCATACTACGGCAATTTGACATTGTCAGGCGGCACGCTTTATGGGGCGGCCTCGGAAGGCGGCCCTTTAGGCGGCGGCACGGTGTTCGCCCTGGGCGTCAATGGCCTGGGCTTTACGAACCTATATGATTTCTCGGAATTCAACCGCAACACCGGGACCAACGTCACCGGAGATGAGCCGGAGGGCGGATTGCTTTTATTGGGCAATACGCTTTATGGAACGGCAGTTTTTAGCGGTCCTTTCGCAAGCGGCACGGTGTTTTCCCTGGACACCAACGGCCTGTTTACGAATCTCTTTAATTTTAACAGTGGTTATGCGGGCGACGGCGACGGCAAATTACCGACCGGAGGGTTAATTTTATCTGGCCATACCCTCTATGGGACGACAGACGAGGGTGGATCAAATGATAATGGGACGGTGTTTGCCATCAACACTGATGGAACCGGCATCACCAACCTGTATAGTTTCTCGGCACTTTCCGATAATCATGAAGGTTATTACTACTTTGGCACCAACAGCGACGGGGATGAACCGCCGGCCGGTTTGGTTTTATCCGGCAACGCGCTTTATGGGACGACATCGGTCGGCGGTGACTTCGGCAATGGCACGATTTTCAGGATCAATACCGATGGAACCGGGTTCACAAACTTGTATAGTTTCTCGCAAGGCAACTATAACGGCCCATATACCAACAGCGACGGAGCCGTTCCGGAAGACAGTTTAATCGTGTCCGGCACCACGCTTTATGGGACGGCGGAATTTGGCGGCGCTTTTGGTTTTGGCACTGTCTTTGCCATCCACACCGATGGCTCTGGTTTTACCAATCTTTACAATTTTACCGGCGGGAATGACGGGGGTTATCCCATAGGAGGATTGGTTCTATCGGGCAACACGTTGTATGGAACAGCGGAGGACGGCGGGGCAAATGGTGAGGGGACCGTGTTTGCGCTGACGCTGCCAACCGGCTTCCTGACGACCGCCGGCATTCCGCTGTCCATTCAGCCGGGGAACCATTTCGTGGTTTTGAGTTGGACGGACCCGGCCTTTTCGCTCCAGGCCGCCCCCGCCCCGAACGGCCCTTACACCAACGTGCCGGGCGCCAGCAGTCCTTACACAAACACCATCAGCGGCGCGGCGGAATTTTTCCGGCTTAAAAATTAAAAATGCCATTCCGCATCCTTTGAAAACGTTGAAATTCAATCATGTAACGGGCAGTGGCCAAATTGTAACGGTGTGTGTAACACGTTAACCAATTGAAATTCAACAATGTAATCCCGCAGCCGCGGGCTACTTTATATCATGAATATTCACCCGCCTGCTTAACTCACCCCCACTCACCGCACCCGCTGGCAGTGCGGACAAAAATACGTGCTCCGCGCGCCTTGCGTAATCCGCTCAATCCGGGTCCCGCACCGCAGGCACGGTTTTCCCTCGCGATCATACACGCGCAATCGCTCCTCATAATAACCCTCGCCGCCATCGTCGAAATAAAACAGCCCGCCCGATTTGCCGCTCATTGTTTTCAATCCCACCGTGCTGCCAAATTTTATGGCGTCATTCAAAACATCGCCAATGGCGCGCAATAATGTTTTCGACTGCGCCGGCGTCAATTCATCGGCCGCGAGCCTCGGTGAAAGACGCGCGCGAAAAAGGGCTTCGCTTGCATAAATATTTCCCACCCCGGCGATGAGGCTTTGGTCGAGCAATTTGATTTTGATCGCCTGGCGTGAACCCTTAAGCGCCGCCGCGAATGCCTCCGGAGAAAAATCAGATGCCTCCGGGCCCAGTTCCCTCAACGGGGATAAATCCAGAGTCATCCGGCCAAGGTAACGCCTGTCCTCATAAACGAAATTCCGGTTGCCCAAATCAAAAATCACCGCTGCGTGCTTCGGCAATGTCTCATTTTTTAAAGCAACGAACATCCTCCCGCTCATGCCGAGGTGGCCGAGAACGGTGAGTGTTCCAGCTCCTGACTTTGCGTTCCCGGTTCGGGCCAAACCGGCCTGTCGCGATTCAAATTCAAACAGCAGATATTTTCCCCGACGCGTCAGCTCTTTCAATTTCGCGCCCACCACGGCTTTTTCAAATTCACGGGGCGGTGTCGGCCGTGTGGCTCGTTCCCGGCGCACGCTCGCGCTGCGAATCTTTTTCCCGCGCAACAACGGTCTCAGATGACGCGCGAGAATTTCAACTTCAGGCATTTCAGGCATGGCTGCTCCTGGTTACGTTATCACAATTAAACGAAAATCTCGACGCCCTGTGAATGCCTCTTGTCATATTCCGGCAGCGTGCGTTAGATTATATCATGTCATTGAAAGTTAACCTGCGCCATTTGGAGGCGCACGAACTCCATTTGAAAGGTGAATTGCCAGTGGAAGGACTGGATTTCGGCCTGCGGGATGAGATGATAGAGCCCAAAACGCCCCTCTGCTACGATTTGCGCGTGGAACGGGTGGCGCACAGCGTTTTAGTACAGGGCAAATTGACGCTCACCCTGCACTGCCAATGCGTTCGCTGTCTGAAACCCTTTGAAAAAGCCATTATTCTGGATAATTGGACGTTGCACCTGCCTCTGGAAGGCGGGGACGCAGTGCCTGTGGACAACGATTGCATAGACTTGACACCCTATGCCCGCGAAGATATGCTGCTCGAATTTCCACAGCATCCGCTGTGCGGACCGGATTGTCGCGGTTTGGGCGAAATCAGGCGCGAAAATGGCCAAAGCGGCCCGTCCGCGTGGAATGAATTGGATAAATTGAACTTTTAAATTGAATTTTTTATTGCTTTATGGGTGTTCCAAAACGAAAACCGTCACACAGCCGGCAGCGAATGCGCCGGGCTTACAACAGTGTTCTGAAACTGCCGCAATTGAGCGCGTGCCCGCAATGTGCCGCGCCGTATGTTCCGCACCGGGTATGCCCCGCCTGCGGTTTTTACAAGGGACGCCAGGTGCTCACCGTCACTGCCGGAGCATAAGCTTTTTGGCCCGCTCTTTTTTGGAACCACCCAATCTAACGGATTGGCTGGCCTTAAGATGAGCGGGACGCAATTTGCCTTATGAAAATCGCAGTGGATGTCATGGGCGGCGACCACGGCTGCGGCGTGGTCATTGCCGGCGTGAAGCTCGCCCTGGAAGCCAATAAAAAAATCTCCAGGCTTTTCCTCGTTGGCGATCAGGCCGCTATTCACGCGGCCCTTCCAGCCCGCGGTTTTCGCGATCATCGCGTCCGGGTCGTCCACACCACACAAGTGGTCGAAATGGACGATAAACCCGCAATTGCCCTTCGCAAAAAAAAGGACTCTTCCATCGCCCGCGCCGCCGAATTGGTCACCGATGGCCAGGCCGACGCCCTCGTTTCGCTGGGCAACACGGGAGGCATCTTCGCCGCCGCCACCTTTAAAGTCGGAAGAATCCCCGGCGTGGACCGCGGCTGCCTTGCTACCATCATGCCGAGGCAGGGCAACGAATTCGTTCTGCTCGACGTCGGCGCCAATGTCGAATGCACGCCCGTCAATCTGGCCCAATTTGCCGTCATGGGAAACATCTACTCCCGCGAGATGCTCGGCCGAAAAAATCCGCGCGTAGGCGTTTTGAGCATTGGAACTGAAGACACCAAAGGCAACGATTTGACGCTCGAGGCGTTTAGGCTCTGCAAACAATTGGACCTGAACTTTATCGGCAACGTCGAGGGACACGATTTATTCAAAGATCACGTAGACGTCGTGGTGTGCGACGGGTTTGTCGGCAACGTGGTTTTGAAGACTTCTGAAAGTCTTGCAGTGGCCATGTTTTCGATGTTAAAACGGGAGCTCATGAGCAACCCGAAGAGGCGAGTCGGGGCGTACCTCGCATATAATGCCTTTCAGGCAATCCGCAAGCGCATGGACCCTGAAGTCTACGGCGGCGCGCCCATGCTGGGCTTCAACGGCATGGTATTCAAGGCGCACGCCTCGGCCCGCGAACGCGCCGTGGCCAGCGCCATCCGCGTTACGGCCGAAACGCTGCAGCATAAGGTCAACGAAACCATCGCCCGCGAAATCGCCCGGGCTAATGAAAAATTAATTCGCAATGACGAGCCAGACGGTATCAAATAGCGCCGTTTTAGCATGATGTCAAAATTTAAAAACCCACGGGCAAACCATAACTTTCAAGGGCGCAGTTGTTCCATCGTCGGTGTCGGTTCCTATGTGCCTTCGAGGATCATGACTAACCATGATTTGGAAAAAATCGTCGAAACTTCGGACGATTGGATCACCACGCGCACCGGAATCAAAGAACGAAGGATTGCCGCCGAAAATGAATGGACCTCGCACATGGCGGCCAATGCCGCGGAAAAGGCCATGAAAATGGCCGGCGTCACCGCCGCGGAAATCGATCTTATCATCATCGCCACCATTACGCCGGACATGCCCTTTCCGGCCACCGCCTGTCTAGTCCAGGAAAAAATCGGCGCCAAACGCGCTGCCGCCTTTGACATCGAGGCTGCCTGCTCCGGCTTCATTTTCGGGCTGGAAGTGGGCCAGCAGTTCATCATGTCCCGC